>Ga0209640_10006473_pt1 | contig 10263 bp, 9 predicted proteins | sample RifCSP10_1_FD_184018 | JGI IMG/M metagenome (GOLD analysis project Ga0209640, IMG submission 184018) | Soil microbial communities from Rifle, Colorado - Rifle CSP2_sed 10_1 (SPAdes) (version 2) | ecosystem: Environmental > Terrestrial > Deep subsurface > Rock core/Sediment | place: Rifle... | reverse complement strand
TCGGCGCGCTGCTTGAAGCCGAGGTAGGACGGGACGGCGATGGCGAGCAGGATGCCGATGATGATGAGAACGACGAGGAGCTCGATGAGCGTGAAGCCCGACTCCTCACCGCGGAGGCGCTGCTGCGCCTTCTGGATGAACCGCATGAAACGCTCCCTTCGGAGTGGATGGAGGGAAACCACAGCCAGAGCATCGGCAGGGCACCCATCTCGTTCCTCCCCACATCGGGTGATCTGCGGGTGATGGAGTCCCCCAAACTGGGGGAGTCGGGCAGTTCGTAGAGGACCGGGTGCACTGGTCCGATCCGCGCCCGGCTCGGGTGCCGGTTGCAGACCCTCAAGCCGGGGCCGCTCGCTGCCGATAGACGGGCTCGTGGAGATGACGAGCCCCACCTCCGGCGTAGCCGCCCAGCACGCCGCCGGACACTCGGCGTCGGACGTACCGCTCTCTATCGACGTGCTCCTCGAGCGCGCCGTGGAGCTCGGAGCCTCCGACATCCATATCACCGCCGGCTCCCATCCGGTCGTGCGCGTGCACGGGCACATCGAGGCCTTGAGCGACTTCCCCGTGCTCGACCCCGACGTAACCCGGCAGCTCCTCTATCGCGTCACCACGACAGAGCAGCAGAAGCAGCTGGAGCTCAACCGGCAGCTCGATTTCGCATACGGCGTCCGGGGCCTCGGCCGCTTCCGCGTCGGCGCCTACTACCAGCGCGAGTCGCTCGCAGCCGCGTTCCGTCTCATCCCCACCGCGATTCGCTCGCTCGAAGAGCTGGGCCTGCCACCGTCGCTGCACGAGTTCACGACGAAGCCCCGCGGCCTGGTGCTCTTCACGGGCCCCACCGGCTCGGGAAAGTCGACCTCGCTCGCGGCGCTCATCGACGAGATCAACGCCACGCGACGCGACCACATCATCACGATCGAGGACCCGATCGAGTTCCTCCACCATCACGGCCGGTGCATCGTCAACCAGCGTGAGATCGGCGGCGACGCGGTCGGGTTCGCAGAAGCGCTCCGGGGCGCGCTCCGCCAGGACCCCGACGTGATCCTCCTCGGCGAGATGCGCGACCTCGAGACGATCTCGACCGCGCTGACCGCCGCGGAGACGGGCCATCTCGTCTTTGCGACCCTGCACACGCAGAGCGCGCCGAGCACGATCGACCGCATCATCGACGCGTTTCCGGGCGCCCAGCAGGGCCAGGTGCGGATGCAGCTCGCGAACTCCCTCCAGGGTGTCGTCACACAGACGCTGCTGCCTCGGGCCGACGGAACCGGGCGCGTGTGCGCTCTCGAGGTCCTCTTCCTCGACGACGCGATCCGGAACCTGATCCGCCAAGGGAAGATCGAGCAGGTCTACTCGTACATGCAGACCGGCACGCGCCGCGGCATGCAGACGATGGAGCAGTCGCTCGCGGAGCTGATCGAGAAGCGTGTCGTCACCGTTTCCGACGCACTCAGCCGCTCGAGCCGACCCGAGTCGCTCATCGCCGCGCTCGAGCGCGCCGGAGTTCCCATTCCTGCAATGCCGACCGAGGGTGCACCTTCGGCCTCGCCGAGTCTCGGCGCCGGGCTGAGGGTCGCCGGGAGCTAGCTGCCATGTCCTTCTGGGAAGACCGCTTCGTCGATCGCCCGCACGCGAGTGCGATTCCGGCCAACGAGCCGGCGGACCTGGATGCGCCGGATACCTCCGCTGACCCGAACGGGCTTCCGGAGGGCCGCGCGTGGAGCGACGTCTCCGAGCCCGACGCCGACGTCGGTGCCCAGCAGCCCTTCGGGTTCGGGTATCGGCCTTCGGAGGAGACCCCGGACGAGGACATGCGGGACGAGGAGCCGACCGAGGACGCCGAGGCCGACGAGAGCCCCGCCGTGGAGTACCGGCGCGCGGGCATCTTCAGGCGCCGCCGACCGGTTCCTGCCGACGCCGAAGCTGAGGTCGAAGCCGTAGCAGAGGGCACGCTCGAGGTAGCGGAAGCAGAGATCGCCGAGCCGGAGCGCGACGACGGCCCCGCCGGGTTCGCCGGCGACGGCCATTCCTGGTCCGTCGTCGAGACGCCCGTCGAGGCCGAGGTCGACGACCTGGTCGAGGAGATCGCAGACGCCGACGAGACCCCCGCGGTGGAGTACCGCCGCGCGGGCATCTTCCGGCGCCGCCGGCCGGTGCCTGTCGAGGCCGAAGCTGAGATCGAGGTCGAGGACGAGGACGCAGTCGTGGAGCACGACGCCGATCGGCAGGCGTACGAGGCGCTCGCGGCGTTCGCCGCCGTCGAGACCGAGGAGGCTCCTGCCGAGCCCCGGCGCCGCGGCCTCTTCCGCCGCCGGCGGGAACCTGTCGAGAAGCCCTTCGCGGACGACCTCGACTGGGACGGCGAGCCCGACGAGCTGCAGCTCGAGCCCGCGGCCGTCGAGGCCGAAGCCGAGCTCGTGCTCGCCCCGGAGCTCGACGAGGAGGAGCTCGCGCCCGCGAAGCCGCGCCGCGGTCTCTTCCGCCGGCGCAAGACCGAGTCGCTGCCCACCGAGGGCGCCGAGGCCGAGGCCGAGGACGCGGACCCGGACGCGCTCGATTCCGTCGAAGACGATGCGTTCGAGAACGTGACCTTGTATCCCGCCTACTCCGCGCCCGCCGTCTACGCGCAGGCCGACGAAGGTGGCGAGGCCGGGGAGCAGGACGTTCCGGACGACGACTCGCACACGGAGCCCGAGCCCGTCGTCGCGGAGAGCGACGAAGGGGCCGCAGTCGAAGATCCGGCCGGTGTCGAGTACGAGGCCGCCACGTCAGCCGACGAGCCAGCTTTCGCCGAGCCAGTCGACGAGCCGGTCGTCGAGGAGTCCGAGCACGAGCTCGCTCCCGAGCACGAGCCCGCCGAAGACGCCGAGCCCGCGCTGCCCGTCCTGAACGTCGAGCTCCACGATGCCGAGCCCTCGGCGACGGATCCGTTCGCCGACGAGTACGACCAGCCCGCGCCGCTGCGCAAGCGGAACGGCCGCGGTGGAGCGAGAGGGAAGAAGGTCGTCGGCCTCAAGGTCGGGGCCTCCCAGATCGCCGCTGCCGTCGTGACGGGGAACGGGGACAGCCCGGCCCTCGTCGACATCGCCCGGCGACCGCTCGAGCAGGGCGTCGTGGTGGACGGCGAGCTCCGGGACCCAGAGGCTCTCGCCCGCGCGCTCAAGGCCTTCTTCAAGGATCACGACCTGCCGGCCAAGAACGTCCGGCTCGGCCTCTCCTCGAGCCGCGTCGGTGTCCGGACATTCGACATCGCCGGAGTCGACGAGGGGAGTCGCTTCGACAACGCGGTCCGCTTCAAGGCGCACGAGGTGCTCCCTGTCGCGGCGCACGAGTCGGCGCTCGATTACCGGGTCGTCGAAGAGCGCTACACGGAGTCCGGCGAAGTCTCGCGCCGCGTGCTTCTCGTGGTCGCTCCGCGCGACCAGGTCGAGCCGTACATCGAGGCGTGCCGCTCCGCGGGCCTGCGCCTGGCGGGCGTCGATCTCGAGGCGTTCGGCCTCCTCCGCGCCTTCGTCCCTCCGCTCGGAGCACGTAGCCGCACGGAGGACAGTGCGACTGTCGTCGCCGCCATCGGCCACGAGGCTTCGACGCTGCTCGTCGCCGGCGGAGGCATCTGCGAGTTCACGCGCGTCTTCGACTGGGGTGGAGGAGCGCTCCAGGAGGCGATCGCCGAGGAGCTCGAGGTGCCCCTCATGGAGGCGGCCACCATTCTCACGCATCTTTCGCTCAGCGGGCCGGGACGGCACCTCGACTCGCTCGACTCCGACGCTCGCGGCCGCGCGCTCCAGGCAGTGCGGGCGAGGCTCATGCCATTCGCCCGGGAGCTCGTCAGCTCGCTGCAGTTCTACCAGACCCAGCCGGAGTCTCTCGGAATCCGCGAGATCCTGATCACGGGTGGCACCTCGCACCTCGAGGGGCTTGCCGACGCGCTCCACCAGATGATCGGCGTGAGCGTCAGAGTCGGCGATCCGCTCGGTCGCGTCACGGTGCAGACCGAGATCCCCTCGGCGCTCGACGCCCAGATCGGATCGCTCGCAGTCCCGATCGGCCTGGCGATCGAGGACGACCCGGCTCGCTCGGTCAACCTGCTTCCGAAGGATGCCCGCCAGACCCGGAAGCGGCCGAAGGTCCTCGCAGTCGCCGCGCCGCTGGCAGCCGCAGTTCCGCTCGCGGCTCTCGCCTTCCTCTTCGTGCAGGCGACCGGCACCGTCGGCGATCGCCAGACGGAGCTCGACGCGGTACGCGGCCAGATCGCCGCGCTTCCGGAGCCGACCCGTCCGAACATCGATCCGGCGCTGGCCGGCGAGCAGGCGATGCGGGCGACCGCCGTCGCGCAGATCCTCGGCGGAAGGCTCTCGTGGGAGCGCGTGCTCGGCGACATCTCGCGGGTGCTGCCCGCAGGTGTCTCGCTCACCGAGCTCGTCGCGACCACGCCGCAGCCGACCACGCCTGAGGTTGCCGCGACCACGGACGGGTCGTCCACCGCGACGCCTCCTCCGGTGGCGACCACGCCCACGACGCCCACCGGCGTCACGGTCACCGGGTACGCGCTCGAGTACGCGACCATCGCCCGCACTCTGGCTCGGATCCAGGCCGTGCCCAGCCTGACCAACGCGCAGCTTCAGAGCGCGACGCCCGCGACCCTCGGGAAGAAGCGGGTCATCGAGTTCACCATCGTCGCCGATCTCGCCACTCCGGGAGGTGCCCAGTGACCGACAAGCTGAGCAACAGGTCGACCGTCGCCATCGCCGTGGCGGTGCTGGCGCTCGCCGTCATCGGGCTCTGGTTCCTCGTCGTGTCGCCCAAGCGGAGCGAGGCGGCGAACCTCGAGAGCGAGGTCGCGGCCGCCCAGTCCGAGCTCGCCCAGCGCAAGGCCGAGCTCGCACGGCCCTCAGCGGCCGTGACCGTGAGGGCAAGCGATGTCTTCCGGCTCGCGAAGGCGCTCCCCGAGAATGCGAACGTCGCCGGCGTGATCCTCGACATCGATCGGCTCGCCGCCGCCCACGGCCTCACGCTGGAAGGCTTCCAGCCGACCGCGGTCATCCCGGTGACGGGCTACTACGCGCAGCCCCTCGCCGTGACGGTACAAGGCCGCTTCGGCGACGTCTCGAAGTTCCTCTCCGACCTCCGTGGGCTCGTCACCGTCAAGAAGAGCCGGCTCGTCGTCTTCGGCCGCCTGTACTCGGTGAGCGAAGTCCGGCTCGGGAAGCCCGAAGCCGAGAAGACCTATCCGGTCGTCCGCGCAGGGATCCTCCTGAATGCGTTCGGGCTCCTGCCCGGCGTGCCGGCCACCACCACGACGACTCCGGACACCGACTCGACCACGCCGTCCTCGGACGGGACCTCCGCAGCAGGAGCGACTCCGTAATGGCCACTTCCTCGAACGCAGCCGACAAGAGCCGCAAGCAGCTCTACATGATCGCCGGGCTCGGGGTCGTCCTCGTCGCGATCCTCGCGTTCCAGGCCCCTCGATTCCTCGGCGGAGGCTCCGAGGCAGCGCCCGAGTCCACGTCGGACTCGGTACCCACCTCGCAGGGGACGACGTCCGGCACGACAGGCTTCACCGACAACGCCGTGCTCGGTGGCGTGACGTTCACTCCCGGCGTCGTGCCGCTGCCCGGCGAGGGGCAGCTCGCGTCCTTCAGCCTCTTCGCGCGCCGCGATCCATTCGTGCAGCTCGTGAAGGACGGCGAGGGCACCGGCGCGTCGCAGGACGGTGAGCCTGCCGGCGTGAAGGTCTCGGGCGGCAGTGGCGGTGCATCCGGTACGTCCGGCTCGACCGATTCGGGCGCCGGTGGCTCGGGGCTGACCAGCGCGACGATCTGGGTGAACGGAACGGAGGAGGCCGTGGACGTGAAGAAGCGGTTCCCGAGTGCCGACCCGACGTTCGTGCTCCTCAGCCTGAAGCCGAAGGTGGCGCAGATCGGGGTCGTCGGCGGCGCCTTCACGGGTGGCCAGGCGATCGCACTGAAGATGGGCCAGCCGCTCACGCTCGTGAACACCACGACCGGGGCCCGCTACACGCTGCGGCTTCTCTACACGGGCTCCGAGCCGGAGCAGGTCCAGCAGTTCAGCCAAGCCGGGAAGTAGCCCGCGGATGCCGACGTACGCGTACAGCGCGATCAACGCCCAGGGCGTCGAGCAGGCAGGCGAGATCTCGGCCACGGATCTCTCGGCTGCGCGCGACGCGCTGCGGGGAAGCGGCCTGCTTGCCGACTGGCTCGAGGAGCTGAAGGCGCCTGCCACGAGCAACGCCCGCCGGGGCTTCTTCGGACGGACGAAGCGGGTCAAGGCGAAGTCCCTCCAGATCTTCTCGCGGCAGTTCGCCACGATGATCGAGGCGGGCCTGTCCGTCGTGACGGCGCTCGTCGTGCTCGAGCAGCAGACCGACGACACCGCCCTCTCGGTCGTGATCGACGACGTGCGTGAGCGCGTCGAGGGCGGCGCGTTCCTGTCCGAGGCGATGTCGCACCACCCGGACACGTTCAACCGCCTGTACATCTCGATGGTGGAGGCCGGCGAGGCGGCAGGTGTGCTCGATACCGTCCTCGACCGGGTCGCCACCCAGATCGAGAAGGAGCAGAAGATCAAGCGCCGCGTGAAGGGCGCGATGATCTACCCGCTCGTCGTCCTCTGCTTCGCGACGCTCGTCCTCGTCGGGATGCTGATGTTCCTCGTCCCGGTCTTCCAGAAGATCTTCGACACGCTCGGCGGAGACCTGCCGACGCTGACGCAGTACGTCGTCCTTGCGTCCGAGGCTCTTCGCAACTACTGGTTCATCATCTTCCCGCTCCTCGGCGCCCTGATCTACGGTTTCATGCGCTGGAAGAGGTCCGAAGGCGGCCGCAGGATCTGGGACCGCTTCAAGCTCCGGCTCCCAGTGACGATCGGGCAGGTCGTGCGCAAGGTGTCCATGGCCCGCTGGTCGCGGACGCTGTCTACGCTGATCGCAGCCGGCGTCGACATCGTCAAGGCGCTCGAGATCACGGCGCAGACCTCTGGCAACTGGGTCGTCGAGAACGAGACCGCGCGGCTTCGCATCCGCGTGCAGGAAGGCGCGACAATCGCGCAGCCGCTCATCGAGAGCCCCGTGTTTCCGCCGATGGTCTCGCAGATGGTCAAGATCGGCGAGGAGTCCGGTGAGCTCGAGAAGATGCTCGGGAAGGTCGCGGACTTCTACGAGGACGAGGTCGACGCGTCGATCCAGTCCCTCACGTCGATCATCGAGCCGCTGATGATGATCGCCGTCGGCTTCATGGTCGGGATCATCGTCATCTCGATGTACCTCCCGATGTTCAAGCTGCTCACGCTGATCGAGTGACAGCCGGGCGGCAGTCGCCGCAGGCGCCGCGCAGCACCACGTCGTGGGCGTCGACGTCGTAGCCGCGTCCTCCCGCGATCCGCTCGAGCGCGCTCTCGAGCGCCGGATCCTCGAACGGCTCGACCTTCCCGCAGTCGTCGCAGACGAAGTGGTGGTGGTGCTCTCCCCCGGCGTGTGCCGGCTCGAAGCGTGCGACGCCGTCGCCGAGGTCGATCCGCTGCACGAGATCGCCCTGGGCCAGGCTCTCGAGGGCGCGGTACACGCTCGCCAGTCCCACCCGGGCGCCCGCGTCGCGCAGGCCGTCGTGGATCTCCTGCGCTGACAGGCAGCAGTCCTGCCGCCCGAGGAGCTCGACCACCTCGCGCCGTGCTCCACCGCTGCGCCCACTCGTCGCGCGCAGGCTCTCGAGAGCGCTCTCTGCCCACGGCTGTCTCGTCACGAACGATAATGATACCCGTTCTCAAAGACGTGCTAGCGTGTGGCCCCGATGTGGAAGCTCTCCGTGCTGATCGTCACGCTCGCGCTCGTCGGTTGCGGCGGCGCGACGCGCGAGGACGCCGCGGTGGACGGGACGCTCGTCGTCGCGGCGTTCTATCCGCTGGCTTGGGCGGCCGGCGAGATCGCAGGCGGCGAGGCCACGGTCGTGAACGTGACTCCTCCGGGCGCGGAGCCTCACGACGTCGAGCTCTCTCCGCGCGATGTCGAGATCGTTCACGATGCCGATCTCGTCTTCTACCTCGGGGGCGGCTTCCAGCCCGCGCTCGAGCGCGCCCTCGAGTCCCGTAGCGCGCCCTCCTTCGACCTGCTCGACGAACAGACCGTCGAGGACGGCGACCCGCACGTCTGGCTCGACCCGGCCCGATTTGCCGACATGGTCACGGCCATCGGCCGAGAGCTCGGCCACGTCGACGCCGCTGCGGATCTGGAAACACGCCTTCGTGCTCTCGACGAGGAGATGCGCGACGGCCTGGAGAGCTGCGAACGTCGGCAGATCGTCACGAGCCATGCTGCCTTCGGGTATCTCGCGCAGCGATACGGCCTCGAGCAAATCGCCCTCACCGGGCTCGCCCCCGAAGCGGAGCCGAGCCCAGGAGATGTCGTCGCGCTCGTCGACGAGGTCGCAGCGAGCGGCGCGACGACGGTCTTCTTCGAGACGCTCGTGTCGCCGAAGCTCGCGCGAGCGGTCGCCCGGGAGTCGGGCGCGACGACCGCCGTGCTGAACCCACTCGAGGGGCTCACGGAGGACGAAGTCGCCGCGGGGGAGGACTACTTCTCCCTCATGCGGGCCAATCTCGACGCCCTGCGAGAGGCGCTCGGATGCCGCTAGCGGCCCAGCTCGATGACGTCTCGTTCGGGTACCGCCCGGGCCAGCGCGTGCTCGAGGACGTCACGCTTCGCATCGGCGAGGGCGAGTTCGTCGCGGTCGCCGGCCCGAACGGTGGAGGAAAGACGACGCTCGTCCGGCTCGTGCTCGGGCTCGAGCGGCCGACGGAGGGCAAGGCGCTGCTCTTCGGCGAGCCGGCTCACCGCTTCTCGCGCCGCCGCACGCTCGGATACCTCGCACAGCGCTCGGAGCTCGGCGGGGATGCCCCGACGACAGTCCGCGAGGTGGTCTCCGCAGGACGGCTGGCGGCCGGCGGGCTGATAGGGCCGCTGCGCAGGCGCGACCGCGAGCTCGTCGCCGAAGCCATCGACCGGGTCGGTCTCTCCGAGAGCGCGGATCTTCCCCTCCGCACGCTCTCTGGTGGGATGCAGCAGCGGGCGTTCATCGCCAAGGCCCTCGCCGGCGAGCCGTCGCTGCTCGTCCTCGACGAGCCGACGACGGGCGTGGATGCCGAGTCGCAGGACTCGCTCGCGGCCCTGCTCGACCGGCTGCACAGCGAGCTCGGCGTGACGATCCTCTACGTCTCGCATGAGTTCGGTGCCGTGGAGCGATTCGTCCAGCGCCTCGTCCTCGTACGGCGGACGATCGTCTTCGACGGCTCTCCGGGCGAGCTCCCGGGCCTCTGGCACGACCCCTCGCACTCACATGCTCCGGTATGAGTTCATGCGGCTCGCGCTCGCCGCGGGCGCCGTCGTAGGAGTGCTCGCTCCGGCGGTGGGCTTCTTCCTCGTCCAGCGACGGCAGTCGCTGATCGGGGACGGAATCGGCCACGTCGCGTTCGCGGGCGTCGCGCTCGGGATCCTGCTCGACGTCTCGCCGATCCTGACCGCGCTCGTCGCCGCGGTTCTGGGCGGAGTCGTAGTCGAGCTCCTGCGCATGTACGGAGGAACTGCGGGAGACCAGGCGCTCGCACTCGTCTTCTATACGGGGATCGCGCTGGGAGTCGTGCTCGTATCGTCGGCGGGAGCGCTGAACGCCGATCTCTTCCAGTACCTGTTCGGATCGATCCTCACCGTCACGCGCACGGACCTCGCCGTCACGGCACTGCTCGGCGCAGTCGGGCTGACGACCGTCGTCCTCCTCTATCGCGCGCTGGCAGGAGTGGTCATCGACGAGCAGGGAGCGCGCGTCGCGGGCGTGCCGATCGGCTCCCTCAACGTCGCGCTCAGCGCGCTCGTCGCCGTCACCGTCGCGCTCTCGATGCGCGTCGTCGGGATCCTCCTCGTCGCGGCGCTCATGGTGCTGCCGGTGAGTGCCGCCGGACGCATCGCGTGGAGCATGCGCTCTGCCCTCGTCCTCGCCATGGCAATCGGGCTCGGCTCGGCGCTCGCCGGTTTGGCGATCGCCTACTACGCCGACCTGCCTCCGGGCGGGACCATCGTCCTCGCGGCCGCCGCAGCCTTCGGCGCGTGCTCGCTCGCTGGAAGCGTCAGCGGCCGAAGTCGCTAGGAGGCTACTAGGCGGCGGCGAGAACGGCGTCCACGCCAGCCTCGTGGCAACCCCGGCAACGGGCCTCGTACTGCTCGGCGGCGCCAACCAGGACCGTCTCGCCGGA
>Ga0209640_10006472_pt1 | contig 10264 bp, 6 predicted proteins | sample RifCSP10_1_FD_184018 | JGI IMG/M metagenome (GOLD analysis project Ga0209640, IMG submission 184018) | Soil microbial communities from Rifle, Colorado - Rifle CSP2_sed 10_1 (SPAdes) (version 2) | ecosystem: Environmental > Terrestrial > Deep subsurface > Rock core/Sediment | place: Rifle... | reverse complement strand
AGTCCCTTGAGATGCTCGCGCATGTCCACCGGATTCCACCATGGCTTCATACCGAGCGACTCCGCGATCACGCGCGCGGCGTTGTAGCCGGGCGCGCCGGTGATGTTGCCGCCGGGATGGCAAGACGAGCCGCACATGAATAACCCGTCAATGGGCGTGCGGTACTGCCCCCAACCCGGAAACGGCCGGTTCTCCAATGCCTGGTCGCCGGAGTACTCGCCGACCATCCAGTCGCCGCAGTACATGTTGCGATCGTGGCGTTCGATGTCGAGCGGCGTGGTCGAATCGGTGGAGAGAATATTGCTCTCGTCCAGATTGGGTGCAAATTTCTGCCAAACCGCGAGTTGCTTGTAAAACCAGTCGTGCCGCGCCTTGTCCCAATTCAGCGGGTTGCCCCAGAGATTGTAGGTCATCAGCTGCCACATGAACGCCGTCGCTTTGCCGGGCGGCGCCTGGGTCGGATCATGATACGACGGCGTGGCACCGTTCATGAACGGCTTGCGCGGCAGTTGACCCGTGCGGCAGTCTTCGAACAGATTCACCAGATCCTGATATTCGTCCAGCCCGACGATGTGCATGAACGAGCCGGCCACCTCGGGGTATTTCTCTTCCGTGAGATATTTAGGTCGCTCGTTCAGCGCGAGATTGACGGCGAATATCGGGGTCGTCTTCGAGAACCGAAAATTGTTGACCAAATCAGCAAACTTTGTATCCAGATTTTCCTTGCCGACCAGTTTAATGAAAGTTTCAACCGGATTGACATTGGAAGCGATAAACTTGCGCGCCTTGATCACGGTGCCGTCTTCCAAAACAACGGCCGTGGCCTCGCCTTTTGCGAGGAGAATCCGCTCGACGCCATTCGCCTCGATGTAGTCGACGCCGTTATGCGACATCATATGTGCCAAGTTGTCGCCCAGCGCGTGCGAAGTCCCGCGGCACAGTTGCGGATTGACGCCCCAGGCGATCATCGCCGGGATCAAATAACCGGTCTGCGGCGCGTCGAGCTCGTAGCCGCGCATAACGCCGAGAAAGCCGATAAACGCCCGCACGCGCGGATGTTCGAAATGACGCAACACGAATTCCTCCGGCGTGGTGTCGAAGTATTTCAGATACTCGCGGCCTTCGGGAATCTTCTCCATAAGCGCCCGCTTCTCTGCCATCGGCAACGGGACCGCATAGGTTTCCGTAAAGACGATCTTATGCACCACCGGTTGCCAGCGCGCCCAAATATCCATGAACGACGCAGCATCCTTCTTGGAAACCCGCTCGATGGTTTCGACCGTGCGCTTCACGTCGGCGAACCAGCCAAGATAGGTGCGGTCTAGAAAGTGATGAACGACCCCCGGGTCGGGACGATAGTAATGAATGCCGAAATTCTCCAGCTCGAGGTCTTTAAACCACGGCAGCATCATCAAGCCGCGGTGAAACACAGAGTGGATGTTATGCCAGAAGCCGGGATAATTGCGGTCTTCATGGGAATCCAAGCCGCCGCCGACTTCCATGTTTTTTTCGACCACCATGATCTTTTGGCCGCACTTGGCCAGATAGGCCGCGCAGATCATGCCGTTGTGCCCCGCGCCGATGACGACGCCGTCGTATTCAAGAATTTTTCCCATGGTACATTGCTTCTTCAGACGACGTTGAACTTTTGAACTTTTGAACCTTGAACAAACCCAGCCGTTCAAAAGTTCAAAGGTTCAAGCGTTCAATGTTGGTCGTTATCAAATCGTCAGCTTCAAATCTTCCTTGATCACCTGCCAGCAGTTATAGCCCGAGCCGGCAATGACGGCATCGGCAGGATGCATGGCAATGCCGACTTGGTAAAGGCCTCGGATCGGTGTACGGTAGTCGGCGATCTGTTCGATCGGCCGCTGCTCGCCCATTTGCGCCGCGATCTTTCTGGCCACCCACACCGAACCCTGCCGCATGTTCGGCCAGCGGCCCGCCATGTAAAACGGGTCCATCGCGACTTTCATCTCGATATTGTCATCGGTCAGATTGGTCGCGTAACGGCGCCAGATTTTCAAAACCGATTCCATGTAGCCATTCTTCAGCTTCACCCAGTCCTCCGGTGCTTTGCCCTCGAGTCGAAACGGCACCGGTACGAACACCGACGCGGCGTGTTTGGGCTTTGGCGCCTGCAGCGGATCGAACGCCGTTGGGCAGATAGCATGTAAGCAAACATGATCTGGAAATTTACCGGCGCGGATCTCTCTCCACATGTCGTCCAGATCCGCCGGCTTTTCCGGCCCCATGCTCACGTTCATCGCTTGGCCAATCGCCGGGTCGTTGGCTTCATGCAGCGCGTAACGCACCGGCGCTTTTAGCGCCAGGTGGACTTGGAAGTAAGTAAACTCGTCGAGCTTGATGTCTTTGACGCGTTCGATAAAGGTGCGCGGCAAATAATCTTCGCCGACCATTTCTATAAAGGTGGAGTAGGGATCGGAATTCGAAACGACTGCAACCCGCGCCTTCCAGTCGCGTCCGTCGCGCAAACGAACGCCGGCGGCGCGTCCATCGTTATCGATAAGAATCTTCTCGACATGGTGGACGGCGCGAATCTGACCGCCGCTGTGCACGTAAGCGCGTTGCAAGACCTGGGCGATGGAATGCGAGCCACCGCGGGCAAGTTCCGGCTTCTCATCGCCGGCGATCATTTTCAAAACTTCGATACCGCCGTCGGAATAGTCCAAGGCAACGCCGCGCGGAATTGCCATTTGCGACAAAACCAGCGTCTTTACCACATCGCTTTCGAACAGTTCATCGACGACCTGACGCGGCGTCATGCGCCAAAGCCGCCTAAACTCCTTGCCATCCGGGTCGGCATCAAGTTTTTGTAAGACGCTGCCCGTGTTTTGCGGCCGGGCGTAATAATACGGGATCAAATAGTCGCGGATGAGCCGATGAAACCGATGGTGAGCGGCGCGCCATGATTGGGCGTCTTTGCGCGAGCATTTCTCGATAGTTGAAACCGTAACCTCAAGCGATTGATGTTGTGAAATGGATTGTCCGTCCCCGTACAACAAGGCGCTCACCACGGGCGGCGAGACGAACTCGGCATGATAGCGATCAGCCCAGTCTAGCTCCTTCCAAACCGGTGAGGTCATCCGGTTATCCTGAAAATAAGCGAGCGTATTGTGCCAGTAGCCGGGCATGGTGATCTCTTCGCTCGCCAACCGCCCGCCGTTTTCCAGGCGGCTTTCACAGATTACCGTCTTGAGGCCCGCTTTGCCCAGATACGTACCGAGGGCAAAATTATTTTGTCCTGCGCCGATTAAAATGACGTCCCACTCGCTATCGGGCATGCGACTCTCCGACAGTAACGCGCCGGTCTACGAAACTTTGGAACGGCTTGAAGATTTCCACGGGTTGAACTTTATCGCAAAAGATCTTCCGGCACTCCGCCATCTTCACCGGCGTAAGCTTTCTCGACTGGCGTCCGCATGAGCGAACATCTTCCAACCGATTCATTACCTCAATATCGGAAAGCGCCAAGCTTGTCCATTGTTTGTCTCCAACCGAGTCCTTTGCTAACGTGAAAGTCAGAACCATGAGCCCGCAGCAAAAACTTAAAAGCATCCGCGACGAACTCAGGCAGATGTTTCTCGAGCGCGGCGAATTGATCGACGGCGCGATTTGCGCGTTGCTCTCGTCGAATCACTTGCTGATCATCGGCCCCCCCGGTACGGCCAAGTCGATGCTTGCCGACGAACTTTGCCGGCGCATCGAGGGAGCCGATTATTTCCAGTGGCTCTTGACTCGCTTCACAACGCCGGAAGAAGTCTTTGGCGCGGTCAGCTTGAAAGCCTTGGAGCAGGACGACTATCGCCGCGTCACTAATCGCAAACTGCCCGAGGCACACATTGCCTTTCTAGATGAGATCTTTAAGGCAAACTCCTCGATCTTAAACGCGATCTTAACCCTAATCAACGAGCGCTTGTTTCATAACGGGAAAGAAATCGCGCGCGTGCCGCTGCTGACCCTTTTCGGCGCCAGCAACGAGCTGCCGGAGGAAGAGGAGCTGACCGCGCTCTACGACCGTTTTCTGCTCCGCTTCGTGGTCAACTATATCGCCGAAGATTTTCGATTTCTTCGCATGCTCGAATCCCAGGCTCAGCCGCAGCGCACGATCCTCACCTTGCCTGAGCTGAACGAGTTGCAGCAGGCGGTCCGCGACGTGATCCTACCCTCACATGTCTACCGCGGCATCGCCGATATTCGGCGCGAGCTCAACAAGAAAAATATTCAAGCGTCCGACCGCCGCTATCGCCAATCCCTCGCTCTGCTCCGGGCGCATGCCTTCCTGGAAGGCGCATCGGAAGTCCAAGAGAAAGATCTGTTCTTTTTGGAGCACGTGCTGTGGCGCGACCCGGCGGAACATGAAACCGTGCGCAGCACGATTCGCGAGATGTTGCTTGGCTACGAAGAAGAAATTACCGAGCTGCTCTACGAATCGCGAGAGATTCGCGATTCGGCCTCACGGCCCGGCAAAACCAGCGATGAAAGAGCGCGCGCGCTCATCGAGTTTCACACGAAGCTCAGAAACATTCTCACCAAAGTCGATCAGATCATGGAAAAGGCCAAGCGCCTCGGCCGCCCGTTGGACCGGGTCAACACGGTGCGCAGTGAGATCGAGCAACTGCAAAAAGACATGCTGGAGCAGTTCTGATGCCGCCGGGCCGTCCCAAGAAAGCGCCGGATAAACGGGTTTTCCAGCCCCTGCCGAAGAATACTTTCTGGATCGAAAGCGACGCCTACGACCGGCGCGTCTGGGGGCAGCTGCGCGGCGAGTCACCGTCGCTGCGCGAGTTGGAGGATAACGGCAGCAAGCTGCTACCCCACTTCGGTTCGTTATTACAGGATATTTTTTGCCTGCTTTTCAAGTATAACATTAATTATTATCACGACCGCGAAGTGCTCCCCAGCGCGCTCCTCAATCAGCAGTTCATCCAGGCCATCCATCAAGGTGCTCAGTACGATTTTCTCCGCGAGCAAACCTTGCTCAATGAAGCGCACGCCGGATTATCGACCTTGATCCTCGGCGAAAGGCTGCTTCGCTTGGTGCGCGAGGAAAAATTTTTCACGCGCCGCGACATGCGCGATCTCTGGGATATCCAAAAGCAAGAAGAGATGGTGCGCCAAAAACTCGAAGAGTACGACAATGCGGACACCATTCCGGAAGATCAAATGTCCGAGGAGGGTCAGCAGGCGCTGCAGAAGGCCAGAGAGCGAATGGGCGGCGAAGTCCAGGGCGCGGAGGCTTTGCTGCGCCACAAGACCCAGCAGCTCAAAGAAGATTTGAAACGGATCGAAGCTCAGGCCACCAATCGGATGCAAGCCGAAGCGATTAAAGTCGCCCAGGAGCTCGAAGATGCAACCGAAGAAGCCGAGACCTGGGGCGACACCATCGGCACCGGCGCGCGCACACCGCCGGGACAAAAACTCGAGCTCGGCCGACGCCTCGCCGGCAACGAAAAACTCAAAAAGTTAGCGCGCATGGTGGGCCGCATGAAGTTCCACGCGCTCGCTTTGCGCAAAAAGGTTTTCGAGCGCTCCAGTGAAGAGTTGCTCGAAATCGAGCAAGGCGATGCGCTGCACCGGTTGTTGCCGCATGAACTCCTGAGCTTGCATCACCCGATCCTGCGCAAAGATTTCTATCGCCGATTCCTCGACCAGGAGTTGATTCAATATTCGCTCCGCGGCATCGAGGAAAAGGGCAAAGGGCCGATGATCGTCTGCCTCGACGGCAGCTCATCGATGTCCGGGGATAAGGAGATCTGGTCCAAAGCCGTCTCGCTGACTCTGCTGGAAATCGCCCGCAAACAGCGCCGTCTGTTCCGTTCGATTTGTTTTTCCTCTGCCGACACCCCGCTCCAGGTCCTCGACATGAATCCCCGCGACCGTTACGAAGTCGAGACCAAGACGATTATGGATTTGGCGGAGTACTTTCCCGGCGGCGGCACCGATTTTCAAAAGCCACTCGACGCCGCGCTCGAATGTCTCAAGCAATCGCGCTTCAAAAAAGGCGACATCATTTTTATCACCGATGGCGAGTGCCAGGTCGAGGCCGACTGGGCCGAACAGTTTCGCCGGGAGAAAGACAAGCTCGGTTTTTCCCTCTTCTCGATCCTGATCGACATGGGCCCGGCCTCATTGGGAACATTGACGGAATTCAGTGATCGGATCTCGACCATCAAGCAGCTAACGGGAGATGAAGCGAAAGACATTTTCGTCAAGTTTTAGCCCAGGCCAGCTCAAGGACCGGGCGCCGATGTGGCAAGTACTGCTTGACTATCCGACCAAGCTGTGACGGTGCATCCCTAACACGTCGCCTCTTCTTCTCCCGTTCTATCCGCCTCGCCGGATCAAATCGGTCCGCCGTGTTACTTCACACCGCCCACTCACCCGCCACCAACCTTGGAATCGCCGGCTGTAAAATTCGATACGAAAGCCCCCAGAGGCGATAGGTCCCGATTTGGTAAAATGAAACCTGTTCGGCTTTAGTCCAGGTCGGAAAACGATCGATCATCTTATCCTGGGCGCCTGGCCGAGTCAGATCGTTGAGCTTTACGTCGACGATTTCTGCGATCTCTCGTTCGGCGATCTGCCATCGCTCGGGAACGGTGATACGCGCGACGTACGGAAAGACCCGGTAGCCGGTGGTTCGGGTCTGTTCCATCGGCAACTCGGCGAGCACGTCTTCCCTCGGCACGACCAACCCCAGCTCTTCACGGGTTTCGCGCAGCGCCGTATCCAGCATCGTTTCATCTCCCGGATCGTGCTTGCCGCCCGGAAAGCCGATCTGCCCGCCGTGCACCCCGCCGGGATTGCGCAGGATCATCACAATGTGCAGCTCGCCATTTTGCGTCCGGTAGATAGGAATGAGAACTGCCGCATCGATCATCGCCGATCCCCCAGGCGCTTGTACTACATTAGCGCTAGTCGAAGCAAAGAATCTATCTATAGAAAGCTTCAGGGGATCAGAATTCGGCGATAAAATCTGTCTTACAGCGTCACCCCGAATGCTTCTATCGGGGGTCCAGTTCCGAATCGCCTGGATTCCCGCTTAAAGCATGCGGGAATGACGGAGTGGGATAGGCAAATTGCTTAACCCAGCGAGCTGCGGGAATCGACCCCGAGCGATTGAAAGCCAAAACACGTTGCATCGACACACCGTTGTGATAAACGAAATTTTTCGGAAAGAAATAGTAGCCATGGATCGAAAGCCGAATTTCCTCCTGATCATTACCGACCAACACCGCGCCGACCATCTCGGTTGTTACGGCAATAGCATGGTGCGAACGCCCAGCATCGATCGCTTGGCCGCCTCGGGCACGCGCTTCGAGCGCTTCTACGTCGCCACGCCGATATGCATGCCGAACCGCGCAACCTTGATGACCGGGCGGATGCCGTCGCTGCACGGCGCCAGGCAGAACGGGATTCCCTTGTCGCTAAGCGCGACGACATTCGTCGACATCATGCGGGCCGCCGGCTATGAGACCGCCTTGATCGGCAAGTGCCATTTGCAAAGCATCAACGGCAATCTTCCAACGATCGGCATGCCGGCAGCCGATCCGAACCTGACGATGCCGCCGGAAGATTTGCGTGAAGCCGACAACACGTTGACCCGACATGGCCGCTACGACCAGGAGCTGCCGTCAACCTGGGAAAGGGAACCTGACTTCGAGCCGACCCTCCCCTACTACGGTTTTAAACACGTCGAGCTGGCAATCGGCCACGGCGACAAGACCGTCGGCCACTACGCGCGTTGGCTGAAGGAGCGGCATCCCGATCCTGATTCTCTGCGCGGCCCGAAAAATCAACTGCCGGGCAATCATTACATAGCGCCGCAGGCTTGGCGCACGCGCATTCCGGAGCCGCTCTATCCGACGGCCTACGTCGCCGAAAGAACCATCAAGTTCTTGGAAAACTATGCGCGCACCGACCGCTCTAAGCCGTTTTATATTCAGTGCTCGTTTCCCGACCCGCACCATCCGTTCACGCCGCCTGGCCGCTATTGGGACATGTACGATCCGGCCGCGATCTCGCTGCCGGCGTCATTCAATTCAGGCGAACGGCCGATTCCGCCTCATTTGCAGCAGCTCTACGATGAGCGGGCGCAAAACAAGGCCAACCGAGAGGGGCAGCGCACTTTTGCGGTTATCGAACGAGAAGCGCGCGAAGCGATCGCGCTCACTTATGGCATGATCTCGATGGTCGACGACGCCATCGGCAGCATTTTGGCTTGGCTCAAAACGCTCCGGCTCGACGGAGACACGGTGGTCGTTTTCACCAGCGACCACGGTGATTTTATGGGCGACCATCAACTGCTGCTCAAAGGCGCGCTCCACTACCGCGGCCTTGTGCGCGTACCGTTTATCTGGAGCGACCCGAACGTTGGGTCGCAAGGAATCGTGAACCGGGGACTCTGCGGCACCCTCGATTTCGCCAATACGGTGCTTGCCCGCGCCGGGCTTCAGGGCCACAACGGCATGCAAGGAGCGAATCTCATGCAAGCCGTGAACGGCGGTGCGACCGGCCACGACTCGCTGGTCATCGAAGAGCACCAACGGCGCGGCTACATGGGATTCAAAAATAATTTTCGCGCGCGCAGTCTGATCACCGAAGACGCGCGTTTGACTCTGTACGAAGGAGCGGACTGGGGCGAGCTTTACGATCTCACGAAGGATCCCGATGAAATGAACAATCTTTGGAACGACCCGCAGTCCCAGAGACAACGCCATGAACTTACGGAAAGACTGGCGCGCCAAATGATGGAGCTTGCCGACTCGAGCCCGCTTGCGACGCACCACGGCCCGTAAAGGGAAGAACCCGTTCCAATCGTTATCCGGTGCTCGCCCTCCGCCATCGAAGGCATCACCTCCAAAAAACGCTTTGAACGTTTTGAACGACTTGAACGGAGCGAAGCGATTGAACGAGTTTAATTTACGCTTTAATCCCGGACGCGATCAGCGCGGGCATCGGTAATTCGACCACGCCTCTCTTAGTATAGTTTGCCACCTCTGCTCGCATCGCGTCGCGGATTTTGTTGAGAACGGTCGGTTTTTGCGCTCGCAACAATCCCGCGGTGCGCACAGTGCTATCCCTCATCGCATTGAACAGGCCGTCTCCCGCCGGCAGGCGCCAGATTTGCCGGACTCGAGTCACCGCAGGCGACTCGAAACCGGCGACGATCAAGCCACGCGTGCACTCCTCCGGGTCGCTGTAGCGGAAAAACGGCGGCCCCTCCGGCAAGACGACACGCGGTTCGCCATGCAATTCCACAGCGCGCAGGACAATGCCGAACCCGATCGTCTCTTGCGGCGGCGCCCAAACCGAAAAGGCGAATCGCGCGCCGCTGCGCAACACTCGGTGCGCTTCAAGCAACGCCTTTTCCGGCTGACCGAGATGAAGAATGCCAAAATTCATCGCCGCCGCATCGAATAACCCATTGCCGAGCGGCAAGTGCTCGGCATCGCCCTCGCGAAACTCGATTCCACCATGCAGCTGTCGCGCCTGAGCGACCATTGCCGGCGAAAAATCGACTCCTAGAACCGTCGCGCCGCGTTTTGCCGCCGCCACGGCAACATAGCCGGGGCCGCTGGCGATATCTAAAAAGTTGATCCGGCGTTTAACTCCAACCGCATCGAGCAGCGGCTCGATGGCTTGCATTGTCAAAGCGCCGAAGGCTTCATGATAACTCGCCGGGATACTCTCCCAACCGGCCTGCTCAAACTCTCTAAAACTCTCCGGATCAATAAGACTCATAATTCGCTCGCGAGACAAATATTTGTTGGTTTCTACAATGGCGCCTTTCTGTTGTAAAGCGCGGCTCTAAAAACACCTTGACGGAACCGCCTGATTTTTTAATGTCGGGCTCTCCCGGAGGCAAATCATGAAGAACAATCTACTCAAAAGTCTTCTCGCAATTTTAATTTGCGCGCTGTGCACTCCGACGCTGCAGGCCGCGCAGCCGTTGACCAAGGTCGTCATGACCACCGGCTCGTTCAGCGAGCGCGAAGCCGCCATGTACGTCGCCCAGGATTATGGTATCTTCCGCCGTTACGGTCTTGATTTAACCTTCGTTCATGTCAGGAGCGGTCCCGTCGGCATGGCAGCCCTTGCGTCGGGCGAATCCCAACTGCACGAGGGCTCGCTTACCGGCGCCGTCCTCGGCTCAGCAGCCGAGGGAACTGATCTCGTGTTCGTCGCCGGCATGATCAATAAACTCATCGGCAACATCATGGCGTCGTCGAAAATCAAA
>Ga0209640_10006471_pt1 | contig 10266 bp, 4 predicted proteins | sample RifCSP10_1_FD_184018 | JGI IMG/M metagenome (GOLD analysis project Ga0209640, IMG submission 184018) | Soil microbial communities from Rifle, Colorado - Rifle CSP2_sed 10_1 (SPAdes) (version 2) | ecosystem: Environmental > Terrestrial > Deep subsurface > Rock core/Sediment | place: Rifle... | reverse complement strand
AGAACACTCTCCAAGGAGGAGATCATGTCGTTATCGGTAGCGCCAGGAGGAACCGCGGTGGCTCAAGGGCAGCTTTCTTTGGGTGCGGACTCCTGCCTGGCCGTTCAGACCCTCACTAACGAGCATGAGAGCGAGGTATTGGAATTCCTGGCCGTTCGCCCAGTCCATACCGTTTTTATGGCCGGCTTCATTCGAGACAATGGTCTGGTCAGCCCCCTCAATCGCGGCACATTCTACGCCTGTCGCGACCCGAAAGGCCGGCTTGAAGGGGTCGCCCTCATCGGACACGCGACGCTGGTTGAAGCGCGGACCGAGGGCGCACTCGCCGCTTTCGCCCGCCTGTCACAGGATTGTCCGTCGGCCTACTTGATTCTTGGCGAACAAGAGAACGTCGAGCGGTTCTGGAGCCACTATTCTGAGACCGGCTGCACGCCCCGGCTGGTCGGCCGCGAATTGCTGTTCGAGCGGCGATGGCCGGTTCCTCAGGACGACCAGGTCCAGGGCTTGCGCCCGGCCAACATCTACGACGTCGCCGAGGTGCTGCCGGTGAATGCCGAGATGGCGTTTGAAGAAAGCGGCGTCAATCCCATGGACGCTGATCCGATGGGATTCCTCTCTCGCACGATCCGACGAATCGAACAGGGTCGCGTGTGGGTTTGGATAGAAAACGGGCGCCTGATCTTCAAGGCAGACGTGATGGCCGACACCCCTGGCGTCGTGTACCTCGAAGGCGTCTACGTGGACCGGGAAGAGCGGCGAAAGGGATATGGGCAGCGATGCTTCTCCCAGTTGTGCAGAAGTTTGCTCGTGCCCGGGAGGTCAGTCTGTCTCCTGGTGAATGAAGAGAACCGCGACGCGCGCGCCTTCTATGAGAGGGCTGGATGCAAGCTCGTTGGGCATTATGGAACGATTTTTTTGAACGGAACCGGTGGTTGACCTGAGAGTCATGGGCGCGCGCGGGGGATAGGCAGCGCGCCGGGATGTTTTCTGCGTAAGGCCCGAGGATGGTCAGAGAGAAAAGCAACACGATCAGCCTGCTCTACCAGACGGTGATAACCGTCTCCGGCGTAGGCCTGTGGATTGCCGCGGCGGTGAATCTTGCCGTCGGCTATGGCCTGCGTCAGCAGTTGATGGTTCTGGCTCTCACGCCGGTTGCGGTCCTGGTCGGAATGTTCCCCCAGCACTTTCGCTTGCCGCTGGGGTCGAGGTTCACCCGCGAGCGCCTCACGTTCACGCTCACCGATGCCATTGTGCTTCTGGTCGCCGCCTGGTACGGATTCTCCGCGGCGGTCTTCGTCGCCGGGATAGAGGGTTACACTGGGTCCCGCCGCACCGTTCGCCGCTGGTCGAGCAATGTCTTCTCTTCGGGAATGATGGCGCTGACAGCCGCCGCCGCCGCCGCGGTCCTCACCGGCGTTTTGCGATACGGATTCGGCAACGTTGGACCCGGATTCGAGCTTCCCATTCTGGACATAGCCGTTGCGGTCCTCCTTGCCAGCACGGTTCAGATTCACGTCAACCTGCTGCTCATGTCGACGTTGCTTGCGCTGCGGCATGGCCACTCGGTCATCCGCCATTTCCGGAGCTTCCTGTGGGCGGCGCCGATGTTGCTGCCGACCGGGACAGCCGCCACCCTGATGTACTTTGCGCTCCAGCACAACGTGCTGACGGTGGCCGTCATCGGAGGCCCGATCCTGCTCGCCATCTACTTCGGGCAGCGACAGTATCGCAACGGTGTCGAGGAGCGGATCGCGGTAATGGAGAAAGCCCACCGCGAGACCATCGAAGCTCTAGCCGTCGCCATCAATGCCAAGGACGAAGTGACCCACGACCATGTGCGGCGCGTCGAGATTTACGCAGCCGGCGTCGCTCGCCTTTTGGGCTGCTCGGAAATCGAGATCGAAGCGCTGAAGGCCGGCGCCTTGCTGCATGACATCGGCAAGATCGCCGTGCCCGATTACATCCTGAACAAACCAGGCAAGCTCAGCGCCGCCGAGTTCGAGAAGATGAAGATCCACACAATCGCCGGAGCTCAAATCCTCGGCCGCGTCGAGTTCCCTTATCCTATCGTGCCCGTCGTACGCCACCACCACGAGCGCTGGGACGGCAAGGGATACCCTGACGGGCTGGCCAGCGACGGGATTCCGCTGACCGCGCGCATTCTTGCGGTGGTGGACTGCTTCGATGCCGTGCGCGAGGACCGCCAGTATCGAAAGGGCATGTCACGCGAGGACGCTATCGGATTGATCTCGCTTGGCAGCGGCACCCAGTACGACCCGCGGGTCGTCAGCACCTTCATCGCTCACCTGCCGGAATTCGAGGCCGAGATTGAAGCGCAGCGACGTCACCCCGCGCCTACATTCGGCATCGAGCCTTCCGAAGAACTCTCAGAAGCCGCGCGGCAGGTGGCTCCGGGAGCCGGTTTGGCAGACGACACCGCCACTGAGCAGCCCGGCCATACGCACCCTCTGGATGGCGACGTGAGGGCGCTTGTGAGCCTCGCGCATGCCGCCATCCGCGCACGCAGTCAGGACGAGCTCGTTCGCGCATTCACCGACAAACTGAACACGCTCGTGCCTTATGACTTGTGTGCGATAACGCTTGTTGTGCCCGAGACCGGCCACAACGTTGTGGTTCACGCCTCAGGCCGCAACGCGGAACTGGTCAAAGGCCGCAGCATCGCGCTCGGCGAAGGCGTGACCGGCTGGGTCATCGCCAACCGTCAGCCCTTCTGCAACACCGATCCGAGGCTTGACCTCCCGCCCTCGCTTATCGAGCAGTTCGCGATCTATCGGACCCTAGCCGTGTTTCCGATCATGAAGGCCCGCACCATTCATGGCGCGGTGACGCTCTACTCCGCCGACCTCGACCAGTACACGCAGGATCACCAGCGGCTTATGAGTGAAGCCGTGGCGCTGATGGCTACTGCGCTGTCATCGATCTCGGACTCCGCGTCGCCGCCCGATGGCGGGTCCCAGATCGTGAGCATCACTGAAAGGCTGCGAATGGCGGGCGCCGTAGTCGAATCCGACCTCGCGCACTGATCCACGTACACCTCCGATTCCACGTGTCGTCCTTCGCCTGTTGCGCGTGGTTTAGCGGCGCGCCCGGTTAATCGCAGCGGCCATCTCGTCCATCACCTGCCGCTCGGTCAAGTTCCGCCAGCAATGACCCTTCCCCGGACCATAGACGATCCTGCCCTCGTAGGGCGGATCGGCCTTTGACAGAAACTCGTCCAGCATATGGACCGCGTTGTTCAAGAAATAGTCATCAGACTCGCCGGCCCAAATATGAATCTTGCCTCGCAGTTTCGGCCCGAGCGTCTTCCAGTTCTCCTCGAGCACCATTCGCAGATCGTACCGCTTCCAGTGCTCCACCGCGTCGCGGTCTATCTCGCCCGTCTTCGGGCTCCACAGCGGACGCGGGCGGCCATTCGATCCGCGCGCGCCGTACGCTGCGTTCCATGCGCCCCACTGCTCGCCCGACATCGTCCAACTGCCGCCAAGCCCCAGCACGTTCTCCATCTGGCACTCGTGGCGGATCGTGAACCGTACGTCGCCGTCCAGGTCACGCGCGCTGGGCCGCTCGAAGCCGTGCTCGTTCACGTAGGCGTTCGTATCTTTGTAGATGTTGATGAGTTGAAAGCCGCGAAAGTCGACGCCGTCGGGACAGTACGACCACGTTCCGTTGAAGAAGTCCGGATAGAAGACTTGAAGCGCGAGCGACACCCACCCGCCGGTTGACCCGCCGTCGAGCACGCGAGCGGAAGGCTTCCCGGCGCCGCGGTACTTTTGCTCGACGTATGGGATCAGCTCGCGAGTTATCGCGTCGCCGTACGGACCGTTGTTGTCGGAGTTCACCTGATAGCAGTCGCCGTATGGGCCGTCGCCGTCGAGAAACAACAGGATCATTCGCGGCGCGCCTTCGTCGAGCCACGCGGCGCGAAACTCCGAGCCGGCAGCCATCATGCCGAGCGCCCCGGTGTACCGCGCGCCGTAACCGCCAATGTGAACGCGCAGCGGATACTCGCGTGAGGGCTCGCTCGACCAGCCCTTCGGCAGGATCACACCCGCGCGTAGGAGAATCGGCCTGCCGTGGAAGCTGCTCAACAACTCCGATTTGATTTTGACGAACTTGACGTACTCGCTCTCGGCCGCCGGTTGTTCCGGTGCGACCCTCCCGGTGAGTTCTATCTTCACCGTGCCGCTGCCGCTCGGGTCGAGGTGGACTTGTCGGACGGCGCTGTAGAGATTGCCCGGCGCGTTCATCGACTTCAGATCGACGTTCGAGTCGAAGAGCGCCTGAACGTAGTAGTCGCCTTCCTTGAGATCAGCGAGCTTGTCGATCGGGAAGGTCGCCGCGCTGTCATCGACGACTGCGGCCAAACCCGGTCCAAATCCGCTTACATCGCGCGCGAGAATCGGGGGCGCATCAAAGCCGGTCCGGCCGACGGTAAATCGCGGCTCGGGGCGGCTGTCCGGGTTGAGGATGACCACCAGACGTCCGTTTTGAGGCGCGGAAAGGAGATTCGACGCAACCGTGACCTCGAAGCGCAACGGCGCGGGCTGTTGTGTGTGAGTGGGAACCGCGGCGACAGCGAGCGCCCCAACTACCAACAATGTTCTCTTCATTCAGTCTCCAGAATGTTCATCCACGAAGGACACGAAGCAACACGAAGAAAAAAACTGGGAGAGACCGGGAGAATGGAACGGGCGAAACAGGCGGGCGAGTTTGCGAGCGCGCCGTTTCACGATTCTTCCATTGTCCCGGTCTCTCCCAGTTCTTGCTTCGTGTTGCTTCGTGTACTTCGTGGATCACTCTTTTGCGGATCAATCCATTCGGGCTATGGCCGACTGGTCCAATGATTCCAACAACGCCGCGCGGGCGAGCTCGACCGCGTCCGCGTCCTTCGACTCGATCGTTATCTTCACGCGGTACTCCTCGCTGGTGAACGTAGGATAAGAACCGATATCAACGCTTGGGAACCTCGACGCCACCCCATCCAAACGAGGCGCGATGTCGAACTCGTCCTGGCGCGTGTAGATCGCCGCCACGTGATAAGGTTCGGCTCGAAACCGTTCGCGAATCGCTTCGAATTTGCTGCGGAACAGTTCCGGCACGCCCGGCAGCACGTAGACATTCTCGGTTGCGAGCACCGGCCAGCGAATGCTCCCGCCGCGGATCAACTCGGACCCTTCCGGCATATCAGCCATTCGCATGCGGGCTTCGTCGGCGCCCTCGCCGAAGTACGCTCGCAACATCGCCGCCAATTCGGGATTGCGAACAACCGGCTTGTTGAACGCGCGGGCGACCCCTTCGATGGTCAGGTCGTCGTGCGTCGGCCCGACGCCGCCCGACGTGAAAACGTAATCGTATCCCGCCGAGCATTCGCTGACGGCTTTGCTGATCTGCTCGACCTCGTCGGGGATTATCACGATTCGACGCAGCGCGACGCCCAGACGGTAGAGCTCGCCGATGAGGAAGCTGCCGTTCTTGTCTTCGGATTTCCCCGTCAGAATCTCGTTGCCGATCACCACGATGGCAGCCGTCTTCTGTCGCATAGCTGCCATATTAACTTCGAGGCGCAGGCGCGGCAATGCCCGTCAACTCTCGCGAATCCCGCGCGGGTGGGGGTATAGTCCTTCAGGCTCCAGGCAGGAATGAAGGAGGTTCAACGATGGGAGACGCGTCATCGTTGCTGATGGTGCTTCTCGGATTGATCATTGGGGCGACCGCTGCCGGCGGCGTTGTCTGGCTCATAATGCGAGCTCGAGTCAGCGGCGCCTACGATCGGGCTCGCGTTGACAGCGAAGCGGAGCGCGCGACGCTCGGCGAACGGTTGCTGGGAAAAGACCGGCAGTTGGCCGAAGCCAGAGCCGCCGCCGAAAAAACAGCCGCCGAGTTGGGAGCGTTGCGCGATGACCTCAAGCTCGAATCAGCCCGCCGTTCGGCCGCCGAGGAGAGGAACTCCCGCATCCCGGCTCTGGAAGCCGAGTTGAAAGCCCGCGACGCGGAGATCGCGGCGTTGAAAGAGGAGACCGCAACGCTTCAGGCACGAAGCGCGGAGTTGTCGACTGCCATCCAGAAAGAACGCGAAGCCGCCGAAGAGAAGCTCGCCTTGCTCGATGACGCACAGCAGAAACTGTCGGACGCATTCAAGGCGCTCTCGGCGGAAGCGCTTCGGAGCAACAACCAGTCTTTTCTCGATCTGGCACGGGCGACGCTGGAACGATTCCAGGAAAGCGCGAAAGGCGATCTCGAATCCAGGCAAAAGGCGATCGATGATCTGGTCCTGCCGCTCAAACAGTCGCTCGAGAAGGTCGACCTCACGATCAAGACGATCGAGACCGCACGCACCGCCTCGTACTCGACCCTGACCGAGCAGGTGAGGTCGCTCGCCGCTTCGCAGAACCAGTTGCAGACCGAGACCGCGAATCTCGTGAAGGCCCTGCGCGCGCCGGCGGTCCGAGGGCGCTGGGGCGAGATTCAGTTGAAGCGCGTGGTCGAGATCGCCGGCATGGTCGAATACTGCGACTTCGTTCAACAGGAGAGCGTCGAAACCGACGACGGAAGGTTGCGGCCCGACATGATCATCCGTTTGCCCAACGGCAGAAATATCGTCGTCGATTCGAAGGCGCCTCTCCAGGCTTACCTTGACGCGCTCGACGCCTCCGACGAACCGGCCCGCCTCGGCAAGCTCCGCGATCACGCCCGCCAGATTCGTAATCACTTGATCAAACTCGGCGCGAAGGGCTACTGGGAACAGTTCGACAACACTCCCGAGTTCGTCTTCCTGTTCCTGCCCGGCGAGACGTTTTACAGCGCCGCGCTCGAACAGGATCCGAGCCTGATCGAATACGGCGTCGCCGAACAGCGAGTCATCCTTGCAACCCCGACCACGCTCATCGCGCTTCTGAAGGCAGTCGCCTACGGCTGGCGGCAGGAGCAGCTCGCCAAGAACGCGCTGGCCATCAGCAAGCTCGGGCGGGACCTCTACGATCGCATCCGCGCGCTGGCCGGCCACTTTTCCAAGATGCGCAGCAACCTCGAAGGCGCGGTCGATTCCTATAACGCGGCGGTCGGTTCCATCGAGCGCCGCGTGCTGGTTACAGCCCGCAAGTTCAAAGAGCTCGGCGCGTCAACGGCCGACGACATCGACGCGATGGAGACGATCGACCGGACTGCGCGCTCGCTTCAGATGGGGGAGACGGGTTTGATTCCGGGCTTGATCGACGATGCGGACGTTGAGGACGAATGACCTTGCGGGCGGAAGATACTGGGTCTCGGTGCGAAATTGTCGAAGGAGATTTGGATTGGACGAGTCTTAGGCAGCAACCGGCCGCGCCTGGTGGCCCGCTCGGCCGACCTCATCGCCGAAGGCCGGGCCGACAGTCTTCTCTACCTCGCGGCTTCTCACCCTCTGCTTGATCTCGTCACCAACCAACTGCTCGACGGCAATCGCAACCGGGGAGTTTGGGGTTCGGTCCCGGTCCACCTCTTCCGCGGATTCGTCAGGCACGTGCTGGAGACCGCGGTCGAAGCCACCACCGGGTTGTCGCTCGCGCCGCGAGTTCCAATCGATCGCGAAGAACTGCCGCTGAAACAGTCTCTCATCTCTCAACTGATCAAGCGGCTTGCGCGAGCGGGAACCATCAAGGCAATCGCGCCGCTCGCCAATCGAGACGGCTGCATTAACACTGTCGCGTCGCTCATCGGCGAGATCGAACGCGCCGCCCGCCCGCCCGCCGATTTCGACGCGATCGTGCGGGCGCGCGTCCGTGATTTCGAGCAGGGCGAGCGCGGCAATCAAGCCGGGGCCTCCTCGCCGACTATTCACCTTCAGCGAGACTTCGACCGTGAGATCGGGCTGATCTACGCGAGTTACTGGGCGGCGCTCGATCGGTTTCACATGACCGATGACGACACCGACCAGTTGCGCGCGCTCGCGGTCTTGCGCGGCGACGTAGACGGAATACAAGTCGAGTTGCCCTGGCTGTCCGAGATTCGGCTTCTCGTTCTTGACGGCTTCTTTGACTTCACTCCCGTTCAAGGCGAAATGCTGCGATTGCTGATCCCGGCGATTCCTGACGTAATCGTCAACCTCAATCGCGATGACGAGAACCGCGAGATATTCCGGCCGTTCAGCCAAACCATCGATCAGCTCTATTCGATGGCGCCCTTCGAAATAGTCGAGAGCAGAGACTCCCAGACCGTAGCAGGCGCGCTCTCGCCGTTGAGAGCGCGGCTGTTCAATACCGCCGCGGCAGAGGGCGCGAACTCAAACGCGGACTCAAGCGATGAGTCGGCCGCCGCCGACTCTTCCGAACTTACCGCCGCGCAAGTGAACATCAGATGCCTTATGTGCAGCGACCGCGAGACTGAAATCCGCGCGATCGCCAGGGAGATCAAACGGCTCGTGCTCGTCGAGGGCTACTCGCTCGCGGACATCGCGGTCGTCGTTCGCCAGCGCGCCTCCTACGCCGATGCAATCGCCCGAATCTTCGATGACCAGGCAATCGCGTGCAGCTTGGAACGGCGGCTGTCGCTGGGCGAGGTCCCGGCCGTTCGAGCTGCGCTGAAGCTCCTCAACATGCTCGCGGAGATGGCGCGCGACAAGGAAAAAAGTCCGAAGGTGAGCGATCTCGCGGATCTGATCAAGTCGGACTACTTTCGCCTCGGCGACGGGGACCTCGCCAGTCTGCGAGACCGCTTCGTCCGGGATCACGCGCAGCTTCTGAGTGACGCACGAAGCGATGACGGCGACCCGGGCATCGGCCGATGGGATTCGGACCAACTGGAGAACGTCGTCGCTTACGTCGGCGGCGAGTTGCGAGCCGATAGCTGGCTGCACAGGGCGGGTCGATTGACGGCGCCGCTCCGAGCGATACGTCCCGCTCTTGAGGCCTCCGACGAGGTGGACGCGATCACCGAGAGCGCCGAAGGCGAGGACCTCATTCGCGACATCGACCACGACGCTGACCGCGAGCCCGAAGTAGGACTTCTGCCGTCGGAGCATCCCGGCTCCCATCGAAAGCCGAAACCGTCGACGGAGGTTCATCCGGCTTCGATTGCGTGGTCGGCGCTGATGGTCGAGCGTCTCGCACACCTGCTCGGCGGGTTTCCGCGCGAGGGCCGGCCGAGGGAACTGCGCGACGCTTTGATGGAGATCCTCGATGCGCTCCGGTTTGCCGTTGAGACGAGGAAACCGTTGCTTGAATCTCGGTCTGGGCTTGATTTCGATCGCGCGATGGTCGATGTGCGCGGACTCGAGGGCGTACGCCGGGCGCTGGCCTCCGCAGTTCGAGCAATAGAGATGGCAGAGGAGGTCGTGCCTGAAGGGACAGGTGCGGGTCGAATCATGCTGGGCGCGTTCATCGACGAAGTCATCCGCTGCATTGCGGCGCAGACGTTGCGAGTGGGCGGGGGAGACCGCGACGGGCTTCAGGTGCTCGAGGCGACCGACGTCAGGGGACTGCGATTTCGCGCGGTGTTCATCGCGGGCCTCATCGAAGGCGGTTTCCCGCTGCGCGCCTCTCGCGACTGGATCTACCCGCACGAGGAGCGCGAGCGGCTCAAGCAATACGGATTGACACTCGAAGACATTTCGCCCGACACGCTGCTGAAAGAGGAACACTACTTTTATCAGGCCGCATGCCGCGGAACCGAACGGCTGTACCTCACGCGCCCGCTGCTTGTCGAAGAGAACGCCGACGCGGAAACCGTCGCCTCTTACTACATCGATGAGTTGCGGCAGGCGGCTGCCCCGGCCCACATAGAGCAGGAGATAGTTCGCCGGCACTACGACGGCCGCGAAGTCGCCGCGTCGTCTACAGCCGCCGAACTTGCGATCTCGCTCGTGCGATTGAGCGAGAGGCACCTGCATCGCGCCGATCGGGAAGGACTCCCGCCGCGGCAGGTCGTCGCAGCGATGATCGAGTGGGCGGCGCAAGAGGGATATCTGAGTCGCGCCGCCCTGGAGCGAATCGCGATCGAACGCGAAAGGGCCGGGCCGTCGTTTGGCCGTTTCGACGGTGAGATCACCGACGCGCGTCTCCTTGAAATGACGCGCGAGCAGTATGGACCCCGACACGTCTTCAGCGCGAGCGAGCTTAGTTTGTATGGCAAGTGCCCGTTCCGGTTCTTTGCGCAGCGAGTGCTCCGGCTTGAGCCGCGCGGCGTGTCCTTGCGCCTCGACAAATGGCTGTGGTTCGCGCGTTTCTTCAAGAGCCGGAGCCTGGCCGCGAAGTTTTGCGACGAAGGCAAAAT
>Ga0209640_10006470_pt1 | contig 10266 bp, 6 predicted proteins | sample RifCSP10_1_FD_184018 | JGI IMG/M metagenome (GOLD analysis project Ga0209640, IMG submission 184018) | Soil microbial communities from Rifle, Colorado - Rifle CSP2_sed 10_1 (SPAdes) (version 2) | ecosystem: Environmental > Terrestrial > Deep subsurface > Rock core/Sediment | place: Rifle... | reverse complement strand
GGTCGGGGTGGACGGCGGGGTCGTGTCACCCGAAGGCGGAGGGGGCGGGCATGCATCAGTGGCAGCGGTAATGCTCGTGATGGGCGAGGTGTTTCCGGCGGCATCGAATGCATAGACGCCAATCGAGTAACTCGTGCTGCACGCAAGACCCGAAAGCGTTGCGGCCGGCTGGGAGACTGTCGTCACCGCTCCAGCCGAGGAGAGGCGATACCCAGCCACACCGACATCGTCGTTCGACGCCGACCAGGAGAGCGCGATGCTCGTCGCCGTGCGCGAGGTGACGGTCAGATTCGTCGGAGCGGAAGGAGGCTGGCCATCGCTGCACGACGCGGTCTGAACATATGCGGACCCGAGCAGCGATCGATTGCCAGCGGCGTCGACGGCATCGACTGCGTACGTGTACGTCGAGCCGCAAGCAAGCCCGCTCAGGGTCGCCGTCGGCTCGCTGGGAGAACCGACCCGTACGAGATTCCGATAGACGCCGTAACCGACGACGCCGACGTTGTCCGACGAGGGATTCCACGCCAACACAACTGCGTCCTGTGTCGTCGCGGCCTGCCGGAACCCGGATGGCGTCGACGGCGGCTGAACATCTGGACACGCCGCCGCGGAGACCGTCGTCGTCGCTCTCGGCGAGCGGTTCCCGGCATGGTCGAAGGCGACGACCGCCACAGCCGTGCTCTCGCCACAAGCCAAGCTACTCACGACGTAGCCGGGGCTGGCGACGGTGGCGCGGCCGGTATCGCCGTAGACGTAGTAACCGGCGACACCGACGTCGTCCTGTGCTGGGCTCCAGGCCGTGAACACCAAGGACGGCGTCACAGCTGTGACGTGAATGTCCGTCGGAGCGGTCGGTGGCACCCGATCTCGTTTGCCGGACGAGGCTCCTCCTGCGGGCCCCGCGATGGAGACCGCGACCAGAAGGACGACGGAAACGGCGGCTAGGGCCGTGCGCTTGGCGGCGGCAGCGGACACAGCCCCCGTTTCGTCGGCGTGATCCCCATGGTGACTAGACCCCCGAAGGGGGGAGACCGGCCTTTCGGCCAGGGTCGTTTGGCTCAGCCAAGCGGCCCGATTCCCTCCTGCCAGTGACGCCGATCCAGAAGGCCAGGAAAGCCCGGACGGGTGATTCGCGTCTAAGAGACGACGAACGTGGCCTGAACGATCGCCTTGGACGCCCTGTGGCCCGAGGTCACGGGCCACACGTACCAGCGGTACTCACCCCGGACGAATGACCGCGCGCTTCCGCCGCTCAACCAGCGAGCCGGAGTCGTCAGCTCGGGGCCTTTCGTGTCCAGAGACAAGACGCGCACCGCTTCCCGGAAGAACTCGACGTGGTACCCAGATGCACCCGCCGCAGGGGCCCAGGCGAAGCGTCGCGGTTGCATCTGCTCAGACGGACCACCCGACTTCGAAGGACCCGTTCCAGACGGTGGTGAGGAGTCAGCGGCCCCCTCCATCGCATTAGGCTCTGCCGAGGCAGGAGTTCTGCCAACTTCCACCCGCACGTCGAGCAGCAGCAGGCTTACGACGGTAACGGCGGCGACACCCGCAAGGAGACGCCATCTGTGCTGACCCTCCGATCCGTAGTGCTCGTCAGGCATCGCGAGCGCGGCGTCCGCCAGCGCGTAAATAGCCTCACGGTTCACCTTCTGCTGGACGGGTGCACCGGGCCTCGGCTCCGCAACCACCAGAGACGGCTCAGGAAGGCGTTCGCGCGCAGCGGCGGCAAGCACCGGATCGACAAGCACGAGCTCCGGGCTGACTATCTCGTGGTCTCGAGGCGCGATCACGATCTCTCGAATTGTGGGCCGTGAGGAGTCATCGGCTGACGATGGTTTTCGCTAGACCGCAGGCGATGCCTGCCGCGGAGTCAGCCAGGTGGGCCTTCCATCGTAGATGGCTCGACGCGCTACGGCGCGGCGCGGACGCGTTCGCCGGGACGGTGCTCCCCTGCGGCGGTGCTCTCTCCGAAGCCTCCTAGTGTGGTGTCTCGCAAATAGGTTGACATAGTAGTGGGGGTGGGGTAGCGTCCCCGATGTGGCGTCGGCGATCATGAGCACGGTCGTGTCTGACGAGCAGCGCGCGCTGTTGGAGCGCTGGGTCGGCGCGCAGAAGACCCCTCAGAGCGTTGCCATGCGCGCCCGGATCGTGCTGCTGGCCGGCGTCGGCACGTCCAACAGTGAGATCGCTCGCGCGCTCGGCGTGTCGCGGCCGACGGTGATCTTGTGGCGTTCGCGCTTCGCCCAGGACGGGACGAGGGCGTTGACCGAGACGAAGCCGGGTCGCGGGCGCAAGCCGACGATCCCCGCGGCGAAGATCAAGGCAATCGTCGAGGCGACCACGCAGACGAGGCCGCCCGGTCACACACACTGGAGCTGCCGCACGATGGCCAAGGCCCAGGGCGTCAGCCCGGCGAGCGTGCAGCGGATCTGGGACGCGCACGGCCTCAAGCCCCACCGGGTGAAGACGTTCAAGCTCTCCACCGACCCGCGCTTCACAGAGAAGCTGACCGATGTCGTCGGGCTCTACCTCAATCCCCCGGAGAAGGCGCTCGTCTTGTGCGTCGATGAGAAGAGCCAGATCCAGGCGCTCGACCGCACCCAGCCGAGCCTGCCGATGAAGAAGGGCCGCGCCGGCACGATGACCCACGACTACAAGCGCAACGGCACCACCACGCTGTTCGCCGCCCTCAACACGCTGGACGGCAGCGTCGTCGGCCAGTGCCTGCCACGCCACCGCCACCAGGAGTTCCTGAAGTTCCTGCGCACCCTCGACCGCGAGCTCCCCGCAGAGCTCGACCTGCACCTGATCGTCGACAACTACCGCACCCACAAACACGCCAACGTCGACGCCTGGCTCGCCAAGCACCCCCGCTTCCACCTCCACTTCACCCCGACCTCGAGCTCCTGGCTCAACCTCGTCGAACGCTGGTTTCGCGAGCTCACCGACAAGGCGATCCGCCGCGGTGTTTTCCACAGCGTCCCCGACCTGATCGCGGCGATCGAGGAGTTCCTCGCCGCCCACAACGGCGACCCCCACCCCTTCACCTGGACCGCGTCGATCGACTCGATCCTCGAGAAGGTCGGACGCTGTAAAGCCGTTCTTGAGACAGTGCACTAGATAGCCGCTCGCGCTTCCCGCCACCACGCGCGCGCCTGCCGGCAGCGACTCGCCGTTAGCACCGTCAAGCCACCTTGCGTGCGAGAACTCTGTTTTCGAGAGGGCGGCGTTCGACGAGTCCTGTCCTTACCCGGCCGGCGAAGATTGTGAGTGGTCGCGCGGCTGACCGCGGCTGGCCTCATCCTTCGCTGTGAGCCAGTTGCGCGCGTCGTGCACCATCAACAGCTGACGCTGCGCCGTTTTCTGCGTCAGCAGATCTGCTACGGCAGGGGGCGGTTCGGCCGCCGCCGCGGCCGCACGCTCCGCCCGCTTGAGCCCTCGCGCTGCTACATCGCGCTCATGCGACGCGCATTCGCACACGGCTTCAGCGTTTGAGTCCTCGTCTGCGCCGCGCAGGACGCGACCACGGCGGGTTCATCCGCGGCTGGGCGACCCAAGGAAGAAACGACTTCTCCGTCAAGGTCGGAACTGCGCCTTCCACTTCCCGAGCGCATGACCTTCGGACGCGATTGGAACGCCCGCCGGCTGCCCGGCGTTGACCGCCGACTCGTCACCCGGACCGCGCCCGATCCCACGTCCGGATCGACACCCGCGACTACTCGCTTGAGCCGCAGGTGGTCGGCTGGCGCGTCGAGGTGCGCGTCTCGCACCGCGAGTCGTCGTCCTGTGCCTCGAAACGGGAGAAGCTCGCCTGCCGCAACCAGCGCTCCTTCGCCCGCGCTTTGGCCGAAGAGTGTCGTCCGGGCGATTCGCGGAGACGTTGCTTGCGACCAACCCCTCGCCCTCGCGACCAAGTGGGGCTCGGCGACGTCCAGCAGCAGGGCGCCTGGACGGGGAACTGTGCCGACTGCCTGGATCCCTGCCGGCACACGGGTACGCTTGGAACTATCGCGGTTCATGTAACGATAGCGCTGACGGACCGGCTTCTCGCCTACCGGGTCGTATGGGCTGTGCTCGTCGCCGGGGGGGCACTTGTCTGTGGGTACGCCGTCGTCTCGCCAGACGGGCATCTCCTTCAACTTCTGTATCTACTCATCGCGCTATCGCTCGTCCTTGCTTTAACGCCGCAATCGTTCATCGCGGCCTCAGTACTTGCGTTCGCTGTTTCCACGTCGATCAATTCGCCGCTGCTTCCGTTCTCACCCGTCCCCGTCTATTTCAGCGACGTTGTCGTCCTTCTCATCGCCATGCGAGGTGCCGTCCCTCGAGACCGTCGTCCGGCGTATCGGGCTCTTTCCGGCTTGCCAACCTTGCTTTTCGCCCTATGGGCCGTCGTCATGGCAATCGCCGCCCTTCGTGCGATCAACGCAGGCGTTCCGTACCCCTCAGCCATTCGCGGCGATCTCGCGCTCGCGTATTGGCCGTTGCTCTATTTCGGGTTCACGCGTGTACTTCGCGAACGTGCGCTCGACGTTTCCTTGCTCTGGCGCAATCTGGCTGTCGTAGCGCTTGGACTGGCGGGCTGGATGTTCCTTGCCCGCGCGCTCAACCACCCGTTCGAGGGCTCTGGCCTCGCGGGGGTTGCTACCGGCGAAAATACGTCAGTCCGCCGCGACTTCGGGTTCGCTGGAGCATTCATCGTTTATCCCGCACTGGCGCTGGTCGGAATTGCAGTAATGGCGCAGGGTGGGGGCCGTCGATCGCGGTGGGGGGTCCTCGCCGCGATAGGAACCGTTGCAACGCTCATGACCCTCGTCCGCGGAGAGATCTTCAGCCTCGCGCTTGCGGCTCTCGTCATTCTCTGGCTGCGACCGCGGAACGTCGGCAACAGCGCGCGGGTGGAAACGGCGATTCAGATCGTGTTCGCGGTCGGAATTGTATTGATCGGCTTGATCGCCGTGAACCCCACCCTCGGGAATGCAGTCGTGCAGAGAGCAGTTCCTTTCACGCATCAGGCGCCGGGCGCGGAGGCAAACGCTGAGTACCGCTGGGAGGCAGTTCGGAGTGGATTCCGAGTTGCGCGTGATCACCCGGCAGGCCTCGGGGTGCTCGACGTCGACCGGTTGGACGCTCAAGATATTGACCGTGGCTACCTCGCCCATTCCGGCGTTGCGACGCTGCTCCTGTTCGGCGGGTGGCTTGCCCTCGGCAGCGGGCTACTTACGCTTCTCTCGGTCCTTGGGCGCTCGTTCCATATTTCTACTCCGACACCATGGCTTCACTCCGCCTTTGTCGGAGTGCTGTTGATGCTCGGCCTCTACTCGATCACAGCGGCTGGGCTGGCCGGGGATCAGTGGGTGATTCCGCTTGGTGCGCTGGCGGTTGCGCTGCGCTTTACTCTTCAGCCGTTGGACGAGCGGTAGCCCGTCAGGCGTTTCGACGGCCTCCGTTCGGCGCAGCCGCGCCGCAACTTCGCGAGCCGGCGACCTGCTTCCACTCGACGATGTCGCTCAACGTACGTGTTGATGCGCTCGCCGACAGCGGCGTCACCTCGATCTAGCGGTCCGGCTCGCGCTCGTCATGCCGCGTACCGGTAGAAGAGCTCGCCGAGGAGCCTCGTCACGAACGGAGGCGATCGGCGGATCACCGCCTCGAGTGCCCGCGGCGATTGCGCGCCTGCGGACGGCGGCCGGTCGGCGAGCGCCGAGTAACGGAGCGGCCGCTCCTCGGTTCCCCACCCGCGCTTGAACTCGCGGAGGCCGTCGTCGTCGAGTTCCGAGCGCCCGAAGTCAAACGACCGGTAGCCGTTCTCGCACGCCCACTCGATGGCGTGCCACAGGATCAGGTGAACCGGCCTGAACGGCATCAGCTCGGGCAACGCGGCCGAGTACTTGTAGACCACCGTCCGGTTCCACGCGAGGAACAGGGCCCCCGCAGCAGGGCGTCCCTGGACCTCGGCGATGAGCACGAACCCGAGTCCCGCTGTGACGATCCGCTCCCAGATCAGCTCGAACAGGCGTCGTGGCTGAACCGGCACCCCATGGCGTCGGCGGGTCAGCGTGTGCAGCTCGTAGAAGACGCGAGTCAGATCGGAAGGCTCGTCGCCACGCCGGACGAGCGTTCCCGCGTGCTGTCCGCCTTCGATCCTCCGCTGGATCTGGGAGCGCTTGAAGGTCCGGTAGACGACGTCGGGGTCGGGGCCGAGCTCCAGAACATGGACGTAAGCCTCGGAGACTGGGAAGACGTTCTGGCCCTCGACCGCCGCCCGCACTTCGACTGAGGCGATCCCGGCCCTCCGCCGGTACCCGTCCAGCTCCGCGATCAGACGCGCGTGGGTCGCGTCGTCGTGCGCGAGCGGGTGCAGCGAGTCCGTGAACGGGAGCGAGACCCAGCGCTTCGGGCGCAGCGGTGCCTTCACCTCGACGACCGGCAGGCCGGCGACCACACCTCCTGACGCATCGCGTAGCGCGAGCGCGAAGGGACGAAAGCCGTAGGGCTCGGCCACGACGGACGCCCAGGCGGGGTGGTGATACGGCAGGGCGTCCGGACAGCCCGCGACGAAGTCCAGCCAGGTGCCGTCAGAAAGCGCCAACTCCTCAGCGGTGGCTGTACCGATACCTGGCGCTGCGCTCACGAGCGATGACTGCGCTCGACCGCAGCAAGTGCGTCGACGAGAGCGACCGCGTCTTCGAGCTGCACTCGCGGATGGGTCGGCAGGTTGTAGAGGTGGGCGGATGCCAGCTCGGCTCGCGGGCACGAGCCGTTCACGTAGTCGCCGTAGTGCGGCGAGACCGCCTCCTCGAGGACAGAGGTGAACCAGGTCCCCGGGACGGCGAGCGGGCCGAGGACACGTTCGACCTCGGGCCGGTCTTCGACCCACACCGGATAGCGGGCGAAGGCGGGCTGGGCACCATCCGGCACGGACGGTCCCCGCAACCCTCGCTCGGCGAGGAGCTCCGCGTACAGCTCCGAGATCCGGCGCCGGTGGTCGAGGTTCGCGTCCAGTTGCCGGAGTTGCTGCAGCCCGACGGCGGCCTGGCCGTTGCTGAGTCGCTCCTCGTAGCGCGCGGGCTTCAGCCCGACCAGCTCCTCGTCGACGGTTGCGCGGGGCAGTGGGTGCCGCTCGCCGACGAGCTCGTACGCAGCCCGGCTGTAGCGGTGCACGTGCGGCTCGGCGAGGACGTGGTTGGTGAGGAGCTTGACGAGGTAGCGAGCAACGAGCGAAGGCGGCGGCCACGTGCACGCCTCCTGGAACGCCCGCAGCGATTGCGCAAGTTCCTGGTCGTGCGTAACCACCATGCCGCCCATCGTGGTCGACATCGTCTTCGTCTCCTCGGTGCTGAAGAAGGCCGCTCGGCCGAAGCTCCCGACCGGACGCCCGCGGTACGTCGCTCCGAGAGCGTGGACGCAATCCTCGATCACAGCGAGGCCGTGCGACTCCGAGAGCTCGGCGATCGCGTCGAGATCCGCGGGGATTCCGAAGGTGTGCTGGACCACGATCGCCCTCGTCCGCGGCGTCACCCGGTCGGCCGCCTGAGCGGTGTCGATGTTGTAGCTCGCGAGGTCGATGTCGACGAAGACGGGCCGTGCGCCCGTATACCGGATCGCGTTCGCCACGACGATATGGGTTGGTGTCTGGAGCAGGACCTCGTCGCCGCGGCCGATCCCCAGGCAGCGGAGGACGCCGTGGAGGCCGATGCGACCCGCGGCGAAGCTCGAGGCGAACTGCACGCCGATTCGATCCGCGAACGCCCGCTCGTAGGCCTCGATCGACGGGCCGTGGACGAGCCGGCGCGGCCTGGCGAGGTGGCGCAGCGCTTCCCGGCAATCGGCGCCCGTCGTCGTGCCGCCGACCATGGCGAGGCGGCGGCGCCGCGAGCGCCCGGTGTCGGTTCCGGCCTGCCCCACTACGAGACGCGGCCGTCGCGATGTGTGCGGACGAGCTCGTCCCACCGCGTGTCGGTGGGGACGGCGAGGTCGACGACGCGCATGCCCGCGGCGGCCTCGGCTCCTGACGGCGCGGTCATCGCTCAGACAATAACCACGACCTTGGGACCCTGCCACGGCGTTTCGTGCGCCGGGGCTACACTCGCGTGCTGCTCGTCTGGATCGACATCGAGACCCCGCCGCAGGTGCGCTACCTGCTGCCGTGCAAGGCGCTGTTCGAGCGGGCCGGCGCCGACGTCGTGGTCACGGCACGCGACGACGGGGCGACGTACCGGTTGCTCGAGAGCGAGGACGCCGACTACCACGCGATCGGACGGCAGCCGGGCCGCTCGCGGAGGCACAAGGTCGCCGGCCTCGTCCGCCGCGCGCGCGCTCTCGCGGCGTTTGCCGGAGAACGGCGAGCGGACCTCCTGTTGGCGGCGTCCCGGCCGGCGGCGCTCGCGGCGCGCTACCTCCGGTTGCCCATCTTCTTCATCGGCGACTACGAGTTCGTGAACGTGACCGTGCAGCGGGTCACGCACGCATACCTGCTGTTCCCGGACGTGATCGACCCGGCGGTCTGGGGGATCCGACAGGACCGGCTGATCCCGTTTCGCGGCATCAAGGAGGACCTCTCGTTCGGCGGGATCGCGCTCGACGACTACCCGCCGCACCAGTTCGCCGGCGTTCCCGACGAGGTGCCGCTGCTTCTCTTTCGACCCCCGGCGGAAGAGAGCCACTACCACCGCGAGGAGTCGTCGAGCTTCGCGGGCGAGCTGCTCGCCTTTCTTGCTCGGCAGGAGTCCGTACAGGTCGTATACGCGCCGCGGTACGAGTACCAGACGATCGCGCTGGGGCACCACGCGTGGCGACGGCCGCCGCTCGTCCTCCGCGAGCCCGTGCATTTCGTCTCACTGTTGAAGGGCGTCGACCTCGTCGTCTCCTCCGGGGGCACGATGCTGCGGGAGGCCGCCTACCTCGGGGTACCCGCCTACAGCATCTTCCAGGGCGGCATCGGCGGCGTCGACCGGTACCTGGAATCGATCGGCCGGCTCCACTTCATCGCGTCGGCTCGGGATTTCGGCTCGATCGAGCTGAGGGTGGGGCATCGACAGCCGGTGCTCTGGCGGAACCCCCATCTCGGAGACGAGCTCTTGGCCGAGATCACTTCCCGCATGCCTCGCGCTCGCGGAACGCGCACAGCACGGCACTGAGCGCGCAGAAGAGCCACGCCACCGACCAGCGCATGAACGGCGTGCGGACGACGTGGTGAGCGTGGCGCTGGTAGACGAAGGACCCGTCGCGCCGCTGCATGCGCCGGATCACCCAGTCGGCCACGCGTTCCGCGGTCGCGAGGTCGCCGAATCGGCACAGCGTCAGTAGCGACTGGGCGCACGCCGTCGCGTCGACGGGATAGAGGCGATTGTCGTAGAACTTGGGCACGACCCCGTTCTCGAAGAAGTGCTCGCGGTAGTACCGCCAACCCCGCTCCTTGACCTCCGCGAACTCCGTGTCGCCGGTGCGCCGCTCGTACTCGTCCAGGGCGTCGAGGATGTAGCCGGTGTGGTGGTTGTCCACCCACCCCCGCGGGTCGCCGAGCGCGTAGGGCCAGGCGCCGTCCACACGCTGGTGCGCGGCGACGAACCGGACCGTGTCCCGTGCCGCCTCGGCGAGGGCGGCGTCGCCGGTCAGCGAGTAGACCTGTGCGCAGAGCCGAGCCCCCTTCATGGTCGCGTTCGGCACGACGAGCGAATCGAGCGGCGAGTACGACCAGCAGAAGCTGCCGTTCTCCGCCCTGGTGCGGTTCAAGTCGGAGAGCACGAAGCGGCTCGCGCTCTCGCATGACCCGATCCCGTCCTCGAGCCGCAGGAGGTCGTAGGCGGTGAAGAGCCCGTTAGTGATGAACCCGGTCGCGACCACGGTGGGTGTGAAGGCGGGCATCCAGCTGTAGCGCCCCTGCCAGTCGAAGTCGTACCCCCAGCAGTCTCCGCTCCATCCGTGCGAGCGGAGGGCCATGAGCTCGCGGAGGCAGATGTCGATCCGCGACCGGTAGCGGTCGGCTCGCTTCGGGTCGGCGACAGCGAGATACGCGTACCCCTGCAGCATCAGCCCGTACGTCACGGGGTTCCTGCCCTTCGGGATTCCGAGCAGCGGCCGAACGTTGACCGGTGAGCGCCTGACGAGCTGCTGCAGGCCGAAGCGTGCCAGCCGGCTGGAGCGCAATCCAGGCAGGCGAGCCAGCGGAGTGGCGAGTCCGTCGTATGGGTCGTAGCCGCGAAAGTCGTGGCGCTCGACGTAGGCGTCTGCGGCTCGAACGGAGTCGAGGAGCGTGGTGCG
>Ga0209640_10006469_pt1 | contig 10267 bp, 11 predicted proteins | sample RifCSP10_1_FD_184018 | JGI IMG/M metagenome (GOLD analysis project Ga0209640, IMG submission 184018) | Soil microbial communities from Rifle, Colorado - Rifle CSP2_sed 10_1 (SPAdes) (version 2) | ecosystem: Environmental > Terrestrial > Deep subsurface > Rock core/Sediment | place: Rifle... | reverse complement strand
GCCGTGAGGAGCGCGAGAACTAGGCGGCGCGGCCCTCCGCGGAGGGATTCTGCACCAAAACCGGGCAAAGTGAGCTTCTCAATCGCGCGAGTGTTGTCGATCCATTTGTGCGCGCGTTGGTGAAACCGAGGTCCGACGCTTACAGACCTTGCTCGGGATTTGCGACGGGAGTCAGATCGCGGCACGGCTCCGGGCTGTAGGGCACAACCGACGGGTAAAGCGTATTGGAACCGACGTACGGCTCCGTGAAATACGATGGATCGTCGGCCGAGTACTCGCGATTCAGCGCCGTGTCGCCGGTATCGAGAGCGAAGCGCTCGATGACGTGGAGCTCGGCGCTATGCGCCGTCGTGCCGGTCAGCGTGCCCGGCAGAAAACCGATCGTGTCGACGACGAGCACGTCGCTTTCCCACCAACCGATCGAATGGCCGGCGCGGGTCGGCTCGACGTCGGCCGGGTGAGTGCGTTGATTCATGTGGATCGTGCGCTCGAGGCCGAAACGCCCGTATTGCAGCGTAATCGTATCGCCGTTCTGCGTGACGCGATTGACGCCCTCGCCGCCCCAGTCGGACACGATGCTGCCGATCATGCACGAGCGCTCCGCGCGCGGGATTGCGACGAGCGCGTCCATCGCGGCGCGTCCCGAGTCGGTCAAGTCGACGACGCCCCTGGGCGGCGGCCGCGCGAACGCATCGCGTCCCTCAGCGGCTTCCCGCGTGCCGCGAGCGCCGGGGATCTCGCGCTGCCCTTCGGGCACGGCGCCCGGCTCGAACTCCGCGGCCTGCGAGAGCGGCACGAGCGTGCCGTCGCGGCCGCGCGGATCAGTCATGACGAGCTGCTCCTGCGCCCAGTCGCCGGATATGTTCGGCTCGCCGCTCGGCAGACGCGCGGCGCGCTCGGTCGAGGGCCGCGCGGGAATGCGTTGGCCGTAGCGGTCGAGACTGCTGCCGTCCGCGAAGCTGATCGTGCTGACGTAGCACGCGCGCGGGTCGGTGCGGTCCGGGGAGCCTTGGATCGTGATGCGCGTGCTGGCCGCGAACATCTCGGGCGTCCAGCCCGAGCGGCGCAGCGTCGTCGCCGAGCGGAGCTCGCAGCGCCACGCGACGATCTCACCGTCCTCGCCCGTCACGTCGAAATGCACCCACGAGTGCGGATTCACGAAGTCGAAACTCGCGATGGTCCCCGTGAGCTCGATGTCCTCGTTCATCGCGAACGTGCCGAAGCCGTGATGCGCGTCGGCCGTCCCCGCGATGACAATTCCCGCGCCGACCACTGCAACCGCAGCCCGGACCGCGCCTGATCGCACGCCTCTATCCATGTTAACCAGTGTAGGCCATAGGCTACACTTAGTGGTACTCCGCGGACGGTAAGAATTCCGCTTATACTCGACAGCTAGCCGGTGACGCACAATGAAAAGATCCAAACATTGGACTCTAGCCTTTGCCGCATGCATTGCGGCGGTTTACCAACTGTCCGGCTGCACGCCGGCGACGGATGCGCCTGAGAACGAACCCGTGGCGGACGCCGGTTTCGAGCGCATCGACGGTCACCCGAGCTTGAACGGCATCTGGCAAGCGGCGGGCACGGCGCATTGGAACATCGAGGCACACCCCGCCGCGGCCATCGAAGATTTCTGGCAGCTCGGCGCGATCGCGGCGGTTCCCGCGGGACAAAGCATCGTCGACGGCGGCACGATTCCGTATCTCCCGGAGGCGTTGGCCAAGCGCGACGAGAACCGCGCGGGTTGGCCGAAATCCGATCCCGAAGCCAGTTGCTACATGCCGGGCGTGCCGCGCGCGAACTACATGCCCTTCCCGTTCCAGATCGTGCACGGCCAGCGCGATATCTTGTTCGTCTACGAGTTCGCGAGCGCGAACCGCATCGTCTACATGAGCGATCATCAGGAGCCGCCCGTCGACAGTTGGATGGGATGGTCGAACGGCCATTGGGAAGGCGATACACTCGTCATCGAAGTCACGGGCAACAACGACCGCACGTGGTTCGACCGCGCCGGCAACCACCACGGCGCCGCGATGAAGGTCACGGAACGTTGGAGCCTCATCGATGAGAATCACCTTGAGTACGAGGCCACGATCGAGGATCCCGAGACGTTCTCGCGGCCGTGGACGCTACGCGTGCCGCTCTACCGCCGCATCGACCCGAACATGCAACTGCTCGAGTTCAAGTGCGTCGAGTTTTCCGAGGAGCTGTTGTACGGGGAGCTCAAGAAGCCGACCGAAGAGGAAGACGACTAGAGGTTTGTTTATCTGTTTGTAGGAGCGAGCTTCGCTCGCGATTCTTAATCTTGAACATCGCGAGCGAAGCTCGCTCCTACAGGGGTTGATATCCAAGGAGATCTCTCATGAGAAATAGCCGTTTTTGGATGCCTGCTGTCACGCTCGCCACCCTCGGCGCCGCCGCGACCGCGAGCGCGCATCATTCCTTCGCGGCCGAGTTCGACTCCAACCGGCCCGTCGAGCTCACGGGCAAAGTCGTGAGGATGGAGTGGATCAACCCGCATTCGTGGATCCATCTCGAAGTCGTCAACGACGCGGGTGAAACCGAGACGTGGATGATCGAGGGCGGCGCGCCGAATGCCCTGCTCCGCCGAGGCTTCAACCGCAACTCGCTTCCGGCCGGCACGGCGATCTCCGTGCAAGGCTTTCAAGCCAAGGACGGATCGATGCGTGCTAACGGCCGCGACATCACGTTTGCGGACGGCTCGAAGCTCTTCGTCGGCTCGTCGGGGGCCGGCGCACCGGACGAGCGCCCCGAGTAACCCTCACTCGCGCGGCAGCGCGAACACGAACACGTTGGCGCCGCCGTCGGCCGCCGGAAGTTCCGGCGTAACGCGGCGCGCCGCGCCGGCCACGAGAGACTGCCCCGTCGTCACGGCCACGTACTGCCGCCCATTCACGGCGAACGTGACCGGATAGCCGCTGACCGGCGAGCTCAAGTTCGTCTCCCACAGCAGTTCACCCGTCTTCGCGTCGTAGGCTTTGAAGCGCCCCGCGACGTCGCCGCCGAACACGAGCCCGCCGCCGGTCGCGACGAGCGACATGACGCCCGCGCGTTGCTCGAACTTCCAGAGCGTCTCACCCGTTTCCGCCGAGATCGCCCACACTGAGCCGACCTGATCCGTGCCCGGTGCGATGATGTATTCGCTCCTGAACCCATAGACCAAGCTCGGATCGCGCTGGTCGGTCTGCGTCGTCGCTTCCATGCACATGTTCTGCATCGGCATGTACATTGCGTTCGTCTGCGGGCTGTAGGCGCCGGCCGGCCAATTCTTGCCGCCGTTCGTGCCGGGGCACACCGTCAGCGTCTGGTCCTTGGCCGTGAACAGCATCTCCGGATTGACGTGCGCTTTGCCCGTGGCGCCGTCGATGTCGGTGATGACGTTCTGCATGACCGTGGGACGCGCCCACAAGAATTCGCCGGTTTCGCGATCGAGCGTATAGACGAGACCGGTCTTGCCCGGAATGCCCGTGATCACGCGACGCCGCTCGCCGGCATCGAGGTCGGGGTTGATCCACGGCACGGATGCCGGATCTGGCGCTACCACCGTGTCGACGAGCAGGCGCTCGAACGGATGATCGAGATCCCAGTGATCGACGACGTGCTGGTAGTACCACTTGATCTCGCCCGTGTCGACGTCGAGCGCGAGCGTCGAGTTGTGGTAGAGGTGCTCCTTGTCGTTGCCGCCCAAGATGAACTTCGGCGCCGGAATCGTGACGGACGTGCCGATGTAGATCGTTTCGAGCGCGGGGTCGTAGCTCGGCACCATCCACGTGCCGACGTGCCAACGCTGCTCGAGCGGCACGTCGCCCCAGGTTTCGCCGTTCAGCTCGCCGGGCCGCGGGATCGTGCGCGTGCGCCAGAGCTCCGCGCCGGTCTGCGCATCGTGCGCCGTGATGATGCAGGAGTCGTGGGTCGCGTCGGGCTGGCATTGCCGGCCCGTGATGACCTTGCCGTCGGCGATGATCGGCCCGGAGCTTGCGCGCGCGCGCAGTGTCGGCGCGAGCACAGGCGTCTCCCAGACGAGCTTGCCCGTTTGCGCATCCAGCGCATAAATCTGGTTGTCGGAGCTGCCGTCGATGAGCGTCGTGCCCCAGATCGCGATGTTGCGGTTCGTGCCGCCCATGACGCCCTCGGGGTGTGTGCGCCGGTACTCCCAGATGGAATCGCCGGTTGCCGCGTCGAACGCCTGGATGTAGTCGCCGTTGTTCGGCACGTACATGACGCCGTCGTAAACGAGCGGCGTCGCTTCCTGGATCCCCGTGCCCATCGGCTGCTGCCAAACGAGCTCGAGCTCGCTCACGTTGCTCGCGTCGATCTCATCGAGCGGACTGTAGCCCCAACCGTCGAGCGTGCGCCGCCACATGAGCCAGTCGGCGGGATCGGGGTTTTGCAGCATCGCGTCGGTGACGGGGACGAAGGCGCTTTCGGTTTGCGCTGTGACCGGAATCGCACAGGCCATGGCGACGGCTGCGGCGGCGATCGACCAAGCTACGCGGGTGATGTCTCGTTGCATATTCTTGTTCTCATTCTGGCTCCGCCGAATCGCGGACGACCGAATGATCGCATAGAAGATGATGCGCCGTAAGGCGCTTCCTGGCGTGATGCTGTTGCCGACTCAACACGGTTTGGCTACTCTGATTCAAGGCAACCGCGCTGGTTCAGTATGGATACTACGCACGAGCAGCAGCCAATACGGCGCACGGTCGGCCGGCGCCTCTCCCGTCACGGACGCGCCCTGACGCGCGAGGACCGGGCTGCGCTGACACGCCAAGCTCAATACCGGACGCGAGCGCCGAAGGGCGTGTTCATCTACGACTGCGTGGAGGCCATGGATGCCGACCGCTTACGATGGACCGTTGACGCTATCATCGAGAAGCGCCGTTGACGGAGTACACACGTCCTGCGACCTGGGAAGACGTCAAGACCATCGCGCGCTATCTCGACGAAGCCGGGGCGGAGTATGCATTGGTTGGAGCTTATGCCATCGCTGCACACGGCTTCAGCCGTTTCTCCGAAGACATCGACATCCTCGTGAATCCATCGGCCGAGAATTCGCGACGTTGGATACTGGCGCTTTCGCGTCTCCCCGACGGAGCCGCCGCGGAGTTGGCCGCCGAGAGCGACGTGTTCGCCGACGACAAGCGCTATGCGATCAGAATCAACGATGAATTTACAGTCGACGTCATGCCCGCGATCGCGGGGCAGAGTTGGGAAAACATGCAGCGGCACGTGATATCGATGTCGATCGACGACGTGCCGATCCGCCTTCTCGATTTGCCGGGGCTCCTGAAAACCAAACAGGGTCTCCGACCCAAAGATCAAATGGACGCCGCCGTCATTTCGGAAGCCCTGAAACGACTCGCGGACTCCGAATAGGTGTTGTTCGCGGGTGAACTGATGATCCGCCGGCGTTGCCGACATCCGCACGGTGGCGAACTCGGCGCTCAAGTCCGACATCCACCAGAGAGATGTGCCACATTTCCGGGGGATTGGCAGTCACCTCAACCAGAAACGGTCTCTCCATAAATCGAACTTCAACGGGCGACCTCTCTCCCTGTAACAATCGCGAGACTGCTTGACACTACCAGCACAGCACGACGACAACGAAGTCCGACCACTTTGCGTCCGGGAAACTCAACGTATTCGGCCATCTGGCTCAACAGTGCCCTCGATGAGTCGCGCGAGCGAGACCTCGTGTTTCAGCCGCTCGAGCTCCTGATCGGGGATGCGTGCCATCGAGGCCTCCGGAACCGGACTTTTTCGGCAAGCAGCACCGATCATCCGCCTCATGACCCACGACGATCAGCAGTTGTTCAAGAAGCTCGGCCTGCACAAGAACGGCGCCGGCAAGCGCGGACCGACACCGCTCTTGCAGAAGCAGATCGAGCGGCTCAACCGCCTGCCGAAGACGCAGCAGAAGGTGGTGCTCAAGATGCTCGACGGCGTGTTGAGCCAGACGAGCCGCTGAGCGCAGGAGTCAAGACCATGAGCGCACGCGACGACCAAGTGCTGATCGAGAAGTTGAAGAGCCTGCCGCCGCAGCGCCGCGCGGAGGTGGAGGATTTCGTCGACTTTCTGCGCAGCCGCGAGACCGATCAGCACCTCGCGCGCGCCGCGGCCCAAGCTTCCGAGCCCCCGTTTAAGTCCGTCTGGGATAACCCCGACGACGCCGAGTACGATCGGCTCTAACAGACCGTTCAGCTCGAGCGAGCCGCCCTCCATGCGTTATCAGTTCGGCGACGTCGTGCTCGTGCCGTTTCCCTTCACCGACCAGTCCACCACCAAGCAACGCCCCGGCGTCATCGTCTCGAGCGCCGGCTATCACGACGCACGTCGCGATCTGATTCTGATGGCCGTCGCCAGTCAGGTGCGCGGCGCCGGTGCGTTCGGCGAGCTCGTCGTGCAGGATTGGCAGGCCGCGAAGCGGCGAACGGCGCGGCGCAGCCGCGCTGCGCATAATTTCCCGGCGTTATATTTAAGTGCACGCCCATAGCCCCCTTCCAGGGGGATGGGGGGTTCTTCTCATGGGCGCACGCAGTGCGACCGTGAGTGGGGACAACTTCTTCCAGAGTTCCGTCGGTTACTCGTCCAGCTTTCGGTGAAACGCTTCATCGCGCTCACGAACATCAGCCCAAGTCGGACTGTTGTGCACGATGTGCTTGGCTTCATTCATGTTTGCCTGGCCAAGATCTACTAGAGCTTTGATCGAGTGCACCTTCGAGAACCCGCCGTCTCGAAGAGCGCGAATGACGTCCTCGACCATCGCTCCTCGCGCAAGTTTGTCGCGACACTCTCTCAACACTTCGTCCTGTGTGCTCATTGTTTCTACTGCGTCAGATCAATGACGACGTCGACTGCCTTGCCCGGGTTGGCCCCAAGTGATTCGGGTGCCTGTTATGCGTAGCTGATCGAAGCCGAGCACTCTCGCTTCTGCAGCAAGTTGAGTGCGTAGCGCCATGACTTCCCGTGTACCCAGACTCAACGCCTCAGCTCCGCGAGGGAAAACGGCAATGTCCTTCAGATGTAGCGTTCGACCGACGACCTGGGCTTCAGCAGCAACGTCCAATATGCCCTTCGACGTCTGTAACTCCCGGAGTATGACGTCGCCACTTCGGAACGGCAGGTTTGCTAGCCCCCTTGCGGCTCTTCCTCGCAGCTTTCCAATCAACCATCGCTTCGTCTGCTGCGTACGAATCGAACCAATAATACCGATGCCCGACGCAGCCTGAATAGCCGCCGCCGCATTGCCGACCATGTCGACGGTGTCCGCAAGCGCATCCTAGTTGGAATAGGAGGGATATGGTTCTTGACTAGTCCCATCGCCCATTTCGAGCATCCTTCGCCCTTCTGCTAGCGATCTGCGCGTTGCCGCGAGAGCTTCGCTAATTGTTGGTCCCGGTGGAGCGTCATTGTCTAGTACAGGGGTCGTGGGCTGACTATCAGAATCAACTGACTCAGGGCTCGGTGCGCACGCGCCGGTCACGAGGGAAAGATTCAGGGAACGTGCGGATTGTCTAAGCCTGCACGCGCCGACAGAACGGAGTTATGGAACTGCCAACGCAATAAGATCTGCCCGCGAGAGCTTCTCTCTCGGTTCCTTCTGAACGCTTCCAGCAAGCGCTAACGGATCGCCATGTGCATACTGCCTAACGTCGAAAGAAAAGGGAAACACATCCTCAACATTTAAATGTAGGAACCTCGCTAGTGCGCCCGGCCCTCGCTCTGCGAAATCGTGGTCGTGATAGCGCGCTAGGGCAAACCACATGCCGTCCCGTTCGACCGAGACGCTCACGAAATGCTCGGTTAGTCGCGGATTACCGGCGTCGATATTTCCAATGATCGCCCAAGCCTGTGCACCATTCGCCAAGCGAATCTGAGTGCCGACGATCTTTCCAGCCAAGCTCTTGACTGGAACTCGTTGGACTGGACGAACCAGGATCTCGCCGGGTCCGTCGCGGTTCGCGTATTGCCAGACAGGGTTGGTCTCCAAGTCGGCGACAGTCAGCGATTCAATCGGTTTCACGATTTCGATCATGGCCCAGGGAATCCATTACGGAGCATCGCATCGTAGAGCTGAGTGCCATGCTTAGCATCGAATGCTTTCGTATAAGCCGCAAGGTCTCTCGCTACTTGTTGCCTCCCGGCCGGGCTAAGGGCTTCGTAGTACTCTATTCCCCATTGCCGCGGCCATATTTTGTCCAGTCCACTATGAAAAGCGTCATGCAGCGATTTGGTCAGTGGCACCAGGTCCTGCTTGGTCGGACCAAATAGGTACTTTGGCCAAGCGTGGTGCAACCTGATGGGCTGTGCCACTACTACCCTTCCTCGCACAACAGCCCTTAGATTAGTGACACCTCCGCCAAAGAGACCTCCGAACTTCTGCGTGAGGAGTTCTGAATAGGCTTCATCGTCCATCAGACGCTCCAGCTCCATTTGGCGCCGCAAGTTTGCTGCCGCATCCTCCCATGCTGCGCGATCGGCAATCTGAGACCACCAATCCCAGCTGCGCCACATTCCCTGATCGGTGTCCAGCCCCGGATTGAGTCCAGGTTGCCCATGATCGGGGTCTTCTGGCGGCGGCTCACTAGGCGGCGTTTCCCCTCCGCCTGGTACGTAGTTTGGGAGCAGATTCGGCTGCGGAGGGCATGGCGCAGACTGGACAATGCTTGGGACCCCATACGGAACCAACTCGGTTACCCCGAATCCGCCCCCGAGGCGGAAGTAGATAATCCCTTCCTCACAGAACCCGCTCGGATCGACGAGCGAGACCGGATTGTTCCAGACATACGCATACCGGTTGTGCGACTGCGAGTGATACGGCGCCTGCACGAACGGATCGGCGCTCACGAATAACCCCAACACCGGATCCTGCACCCGTCCGTTCATGTGCACCAGCTCGACATTGTCGAGGTGCTCGTGGCCCGTATAGCCGCGCTCCGTCGGCTGCGTGCCACCAAACGGCGTCGCGAGCGGCGACCAGTTCGATGCGTTTCTTCTTAAACCCCATGCATCGAACGCGAGCGATTGCACGATCGCGCCCGTTGAGCTCGTGACCTCGACGACACTTCGCTGCTGATCCCGGTGCAGGTACTGCACCGTGTTTGTTGTGTTGACGCGGTTAACCTGGGCGATCGTTCGGCCACGGGCACCGACATAGTGCCGCCAAGTCACGGTCGAGCCCGCCGTCTCCTTCTCGACGAGTTCCCCGATGTAGAGAATCGTCGCATTGACCGTCGAGCCGGTCTTGCGAATCTGCTTGTAGCGGGCCCGGTCGACGCCGTAGCTGAACGTCGCCGACTGCGTGCCGTTGTTGATGACGTTTGGCAGGTCGTACGAGAACCACGTGATCGCGCTCCCGCCGCGGCTCGTCATACGGCCGTTCGCGTCATAGCAGAACGAATCTCCGTTCGCGGTCTTGACGGCGAACGGTCCGCCGCCGCAAGAGCCGCCCGTGTAGGTGTATGTCCCGATATCGGATTTCCAAATGATGCTCCCGGCGGCGCTGTAGCTGATCCCCACCAGCGCGAGCCCCGAGACTTGGCTCGTCACAACGCGGTTCACGTTGTCGTAGACGAACGTCTCGGTCTTCCCGATATTCGCGTTGGTTCGCGTGAGCACGTTGCCGACCTCGTCGTAAGTGAACGAGAGGTTCTGGACCGTGGCGCTCAACGAGGGTCCGGTCTCGATCTGCATGAGGTTGCCGCTCGCCCGGTCGTACTCGTGATACTCGTCGAGCCCGTTGCCCAAATCGACGAGCACCTCGCGGCCGAGCGCATCGGCCTCGCTCACCGAGTAGTAGACCGTGCTCGGCGTATTCCCGTCCTTCGCGACGGTCATGTTGCCCCAGATGTCGTAGTCGTAGTCGACTTTGAACCGGTAGCTCGACGTGCTCGTGGGATAAGTCAGCACGTTGAGCCGGGCCTGGCCGTCGTAGGTCATGTTGTAGAAGTAGTTCGTGCCGTCGAGCGTGTAGCGAATCTGGGTCGGCAGGCCGTGCGCTGTCCCGTAGGTGTATTTCAGCGCGTGGCCGGGCCCGGTGATGGTATTGACGTTGCCCTTGGCGCCCGTGCCGGTCGTGTAATAGACCCACGTCGTCGTGCCTTCGGTTTCGGCGCGAGTCTTGATGCGGCCCGCTTCGTCGTAGGTGAGCGTCGTCGTCCAGTTCGGCGACGCCGTGATCGGAGCCCGCTGCCGCTTGAGCTGGCCGTAGACGTTGAACTCGTAAGTCCATGTGCCCATGTTGGGA
>Ga0209640_10006466_pt1 | contig 10271 bp, 10 predicted proteins | sample RifCSP10_1_FD_184018 | JGI IMG/M metagenome (GOLD analysis project Ga0209640, IMG submission 184018) | Soil microbial communities from Rifle, Colorado - Rifle CSP2_sed 10_1 (SPAdes) (version 2) | ecosystem: Environmental > Terrestrial > Deep subsurface > Rock core/Sediment | place: Rifle... | reverse complement strand
GAACCCCGCTCCACGTGGACTATGTCCTCGGCCATCTCAGCGATGAGCAGACGACCGAAGTTCGCCTCCTGAAGGCGTGGGCAGAGGGCATTGGCGTGTACGGAGCGGAGGCGAAGGTCCGCGGGTTCTCGGGCTACCTCTGCGAGCTGCTCGTCATCCACTACGGCACGTTTCACGGAGTCCTCGATGCCGCGAGGTCGTGGAAGCCCCCGATCGTGATCGAGCTCGGGACTCCCGCAGCCCGCCAGTTTTCGGAACCCCTGGTCGTCGTGGATCCCGTCGACGGGAATCGGAACGTGGCGAGTGCGGTCTCGGCGGAGCAGCTCGCGACCTTCGTCTATGCAGCCCGATCGTACCGGAAGCGACCTTCGCCGAGGTTCTTCTTCCCGAGGCGATCGAAGTCGCGCACGGCCGCCCAGCTGCGCGCAACATTGAAAAGGCGAGCGACGAGCTTCCTCGCCGTTGGGATCCAAGCTCCGAAGATCACGGACGATGTCCTCTATCCCCAGGTCCGCAAGGCCCACAAGACCGTCCTCGACCTGTTCAGGCGGCATGGCTTCCAGGTGCTGAACGATTCGTCGGGTGTCGAAGGCGAGGACGTGCTCCTCCTCTTTGAGTTTGAGGTGTTCCGTCTACCGCGGGTGGAGATTCATGCGGGCCCGCCGGTCTGGGTGAAGGACGCGGAAAACTTCCTTCGGAAGTGGGCGAGGTCCCCGCGCCGTGTGGCGGGTCCCTACCTCCGCGGGGATCGATGGTTCGTGGACGTGACGCGAGAGGCGACGGACGCGGCAACGCTGCTCCGTGATGCGCACCGGTCCCTGAGCCTTGGGCGAGATCTCGACCGAGCCGCTCGAACGCGATTCGCAATTCACGTCGACGCACGCGCGGTCCAGAAGAAGTACCTTCAGTCCCTGACGGATTTTTTCGACAAGCGCTTTCCGTGGGATCGTTAGCGCGCATCGAGCGTGAACCCGCAGGAGGAGGAACGACCGCCCGTATCAGATGCGACGACCGTTACCGGCGTAATCGTTATCGCTGTGAACGAGGCTTGCCAGAGGTTCCCGACCCGCGAGAGGGGGTTCGGCGCATTGCTGCCGATTGAAAACGAAACACCTGCGACCCCTACGTTGTCCGAGGCCGTCACGTTCAAGACGATCGAACCCTGAGCGGCGGCCACGGAGCCGCCACACGATACGGACGTGCCATTCACAGTGACCGCGGTAATCGTCGGGGCCGTGAGGTCAGCGAAGGGCGCGTTCAGGAGTAGGATCCAAAACGCGAGCCAGCTGAAGAGGAACGACGCCGTGTGTCCGACCCAGTCCCTGCGCTTGAATTTCCCCGTGATGACTCCGACGCGCGGGAAGACCCACTTCAACAGGTACAGCATCGCGACACCCGCGAGGAACGCAAGTGCGGGGCCCAGGCCCGGATTCCAGATCGTAAGGGTATAGCCGATGAGTGCAGCGGGCACGGCCCACAGGACGGTGACGATCGCCCCGCGGGCAAGGCGGATTTCCTTGCGCATGAAGTCGACTTCGTCGAACTCTGGTTCCTTCCATTCCTCCGACTCGCGCTTTTTCTTCGCCACGGCGGTCTGCAAGAGGGACGACTTTATTACACCTTTGGAACACGCGTCACCGGGTCGGCTTCCTAGGGTTCAGAAGAACCTGGTGTGGGGGAGGTCTGTAGCTCGCCCGTCGCCGAGTTGCCTTCGCGGAGCGCCCGCATTCGCGCGATCTCAATGTCGAGCTGCTTGATCGACATGATCATCATCCCGAGGAGAAGGCCCGTGATGAGCCCGCTGGAAATCCCCGTGACGACCCGGGTGAAGTTCGTGCTCTCGTAGGACGTGTAGGCCGCGAACAGTTGTGAAAACCCGTCCACCGCGACGGGGAGCAGCCCGAGGACGACGACAAGGCCGGCGAACCGGACGACTCCGATCTTGCGGGCCCACCTCTGGATCCGCGACGGAAACGCATTCACAATCCCTTCACTCGCGGTCGCGGCCGGGGGCGTCATCATCGCCCACACGAGGCCAAAGATGCCAAAGATGTACATGCTCGTCATCCGAGCATCGATCGGCATCTGGTTGCCGTTTATCCATAGCGAGCGGTAGTACAGTTGGTGGCACTGCGCATCGCCGACGACGTAGATGACCTTCGCATACCAATTAAACGCGGGTTGCTGATAAATCGCCCAGTGATCGACAAGGTTTGCGCCGCCCGTGGTGTACGCGAACGTGCCTGGGGCGATTGTGAGCGGGGCGATGAACAGGGACACCGTCCACCCGACCGTTACGACGAAGAGGATGAAGAGCGGCTTGCTCCAAGTCATCCTTGCCCAGACGACCGAGGCCGCCGACACGAACCGTTGGAAAGAACCTTCGACAGATGAAGGTTTGCGCCGAATCGCGGAAAAGGAAAAGGGACCGGCGGCGAATCGCCGCCTCACTTCGCGTGCTTGGCGGGGCTCTTGTCGAACGTCGACTTGCAGCCGGGGGAGCAGAAGTAGAACGTCTTTCCACCGTAGGTTGACGTAAACTTCGCGGTCCCCTCGTTCACCGTCATCCCGCAAATCGGATCTCGTGCCATGGGTCACCTCCTTCTTGCACCGTACTAGAGCTTCGGTCGAAACCGTTTCAGCGTGAGCGAGTTCGTCACCACAGACACCGAACTGAAGCCCATCGCTGCACCCGCGAACACTGGGTGAAGCAGGATCCCCAAGCCGAGCGCGAAGAGGGCGCCCGCCGCAACAGGGATGAACGACGTGTTGTAGAAGAACGCCCAGAACAGGTTTTGCTTGATCTTCGAGACCGTCCGTCGGCTCAGTTGAATCGATGCCACGACGTCCCGCACGTCGTCCTTGACGAGGACGATGCCACCCGCCTCCATGGCGACGTCCGTTCCGCTCCCAATTGCAATGCCGACATCAGACTGCGCGAGGGCGGGCGCGTCGTTGATTCCGTCGCCGACCATCGCAACAACTTTGCCCTGCGTCTGGAGCTCCTTCACCTTCTCCACCTTCTGTGCGGGCAACACCTCCGCGAGGACGTGGTCGATGCCAAGCTGCGTGGCAATCGCCTTCGCCGTGCGGGCGTTGTCGCCGGTGAGCATGACGACCTCGATCCCCATCTGCTGAAGGGCCGCGACGGCCGCCCTCGAGTGCTCCTTCACAGTGTCCGCGACCGCGATGACGCCGACGACCTCCCCATCCGCAGCAAGGATCATGGCGGTCTTCCCCTGTTCTTGAAGGCGGGCGAGTGTTTCTTCCGCGGACCCGAGTCGGATCCCCGCGGAGTCCATCAGGCGTCGGTTCCCGAGGAGGAGCGCACGCCCCTCGACCCGTGCCCGGACTCCGTGGCCGGCGATCGCTTCGAACTCGGAAGGATCCGACAAGTGGAGGCCCTTCGCCTCCGCCTCGCGGACGATTGCCTCGCCGAGGGGATGCTCTGATCCCCTTTCGGCGCTCGCGGCCAGCCGGAGGACCTCCTGGGCATCCTCGCCCTGAGGAATGACGTCCGTCACGGATGGCTTTCCCTTTGTGAGGGTGCCTGTCTTGTCGAATACGACCGTCGTGACCCTGCGCGCCTTCTCCAAGTACTCCGCGCCCTTGATCAGGAGCCCGTTCTCCGCCCCTTTCCCCGTGCCGACCATGATCGCGGCCGGCGTCGCGATGCCGAGGGCGCACGGGCACGCGATGATGATGACCGCAATGAAGATCGAGAGAGACCAGGCGAACGTCTGGCGGCCGAGGAAGTACCAGAGAGCGAATGCCGCCAGGGCGGTGACGATGACCGTGGGCACGAACACGGCGGCCACGCGGTCCACGAGCCGCTGGATTGGGGCCCGCGACAGCTGTGCGTCCTCGACGAGCTTGATGATTTGCGCGAGGGCGGTGTCTTGGCCGACCTTCGCGGCGCGGACCCTCAGGAGGCCCGCCTTGTTGATCGTCGCGCCGAATACCTCGGCCCCGAGGGCCTTGTCCACGGGAATCGACTCCCCCGTCAGCATTGACTCGTCAACGGACGACGTGCCGCCCACAACGACCCCGTCGATGGGGATGCGCTCACCGGGTCGCACGACCAAGGTGTCGTCCACCTGCACCTGCTCGACGGGGACCTGGACTTCCTTGCCGTCCCGCAGGACGGTCGCTGTGCGCGGCTGGAGGTCCATCAACTTCCGGAGCGCGTCGGAGGCCCGACCCTTCGCGAGTTCCTCCATCAGTTTTCCGAGAAGAATGAGGGCGATGATGAACGCGGACGCCTCGAAGTACGTCAGGCGATTCGCAGACCCGAACAAGCTCTCAAGCGTGGTTCGCGGGAGGAAGGTCACAAACGCGCTGTAGCCCCACGCCGCCGTCGTACCGAGGGAGATGAGGACGTCCATATTCGTCATCCGATTGCGAAGTCCGTCCCACGTTCCCCGATAGAAGCGATAGCCTGGCCCAAACTGGACTGGAGTCGCGAGGACGATTCCGAGGTAGGCCAGGAAGTCTTCGTACGATTGCTCCCCGCCGGGCAATTCCCAGCGTGCGAGTCCTGCGATGAGGGGATACACCATCGCAAGAGCGATAAGCGGTGCGGCAAGGACGAGAGCGACCGCCGTGTCCCGCTTGAGCTTCCGGAGTTCCTGCTCCGGGCGGAGGAACGTCTGCATGCACGTGGTCGAGCAGAAGTAGTATGTCCTCCCGCGGACCTCGGCCTTGAGGTCCGTCGACTCGTCGACATACATTCCACAGACAGGATCGACTGCCATGTCGCGGCTCCTTCAAGCGGACTCTACCATTAAGATGTGGGTTCGCACACAGCCAGCGGAACAGAATGTGTTGTGTCGACCGCGGCCGGTGACGATGTAGTATGGGTGGCCGGCCAGAATGCCCATCCTGCAGGTGTGGCAGACCATCGCGATAGCCCGCGAGTCGAGTTCCTGCCCGCACATTGGGCATTGGCCTCGTTCAGTCACCGGTCTCGCCGACCTCGAGAAAGCCATAGTTCTCCATGCATGTGAGGCTGCAGAAGTGAGCAGGTACGGCCTCGGGCTCGATCTTTACGATGTGGGGAAAATGATGGGCGGCGATCGCCATTCCACACACGAAGCAGTTCGCGCGGAGGGGGCCGCTGTGCGCGGCGCGCCCGCAGAATGGGCAGGCGGCCTCGCCCGATGCTCGCGACGCAACGGGGATCATCTTCTCGTCATGCTGAAGGGGAGGTACGTAATCCGAGCTCTGCTTAACATCTGTAAAGCGACCGCACCCCGCACCGTTACGGAGCCCATCCTACGCCATTGCCTGAACGCGACCGTCTTCCATTAGTAAAAGTCGGTCCGCAGTGTCGACGATCCGCGCGTCGTGGCTGACCATCAGGACCGCTGTGCCCGTCGTCCGCGCGAGGTTCCGGAACAGGTCCGCGACGTCTCTTCCCAGCTTGCTGTCGAGGTTCGCGGTCGGCTCGTCCGCAAGGAGGACGCGCGGCTCATTCGCGAGTGCTCGTGCGATTGACACTCGCTGCTTCTCCCCGCCGCTCAGCTTTTCGGGGAGGAACTCAAGTCGGTCCTGGAGACCGAGCCCGCCAAGGAGCTCCGTGGCCCGGTGACTCGCTTTCGAGGTCGCTAGGCCGGCGAGCTCCATGGGCACCTGTGCGTTCTCCCTGGCGGTCAAGTTCGCGAGGAGGTTGAAATCCTGGAAGACGAACCCGAAGTTCCGGAGTCGGGTCGCCGGCAACGCGCGCCCGCTCACGGCGGTCATGTCCACGCCATCCACGAAGATGCGGCCCGCCGTCGGGCGGATCAGGCCTCCAAGAAGAAACAGGAGGGTCGTCTTTCCGCTCCCCGAGGGCCCCATGATGAGGGTCACCTCGCCGCGCTCCAAGGCGACGTCCACGTTGTCGACTGCGCGGACCTCGGCCTCCCCGTTCGAATACGTCTTCGTCAGTCCCATCGCACGAAGAACCTGCGTCGTCATCCCCTCCGGAAAATCTGTGCGGGGTCGATCCGGGCGATCCTCCGCATCGGAAGGAGCGTCGCGATTGCGCTCATCGCAACGGCCGCCGCGAGGACCCGCGGGAGCATGCCGAGCTGGAAATACAGGGGCATTTCCGGGACGGCGAAACCGATCAAGTAGGCGACTCCGGCGGTGATCGCCAATCCCATGAGGAAGCCGAAAAGCGCCAAAAGAAGGGCCTGCCCGAGGACGATTCGGACGAGCCGTCCGTTGCCGGCGCCAATGGCCTTCAGGATCCCATACTCACGCGCTCGCTCCATCGTCGCCGTGTAGACGGTGAGGCCTATCACCGTGATGCCGATCACGAAGCCAATCACGTAGAGCACGAAGAGAATGGGCATGAACGCCTGCCCAATGTACTCGCGGTTGTTCGACACGAATTCGTCGACCGTATACGCGTCGATGCCGCCGTACCGGTTCTCGATCTCGGCCTGCACCGTTCGAAGATTGGCGCCCTCCGCGATCTCAACGAGGAAGTATGTCGCGGTCCCCGGCGGGAGCACGAGTCCCTGGAGGTCCTGAAACCGGACGAATGCGTACTGGGAGATGAAGAGGTTCGTCTCCTCGCTGATCCCAGCAACCTGGAATATGCGATCGCCGATTGCAACCTCCGATCCCACGGACAGTTCGTTCTTCCTCGCGAGAACCTCGTCGATGACAATCTCGCCTTCGCCCGGGAGCCGCGCGCCCTCCTTAACTTTCCACGGTGCAGCAGTGTTGTGGGTTTCATTGTACCCAACGACGACGACGCGTGGATGCTCGTCGTTTGCGGTGTGGATCTCTACGGTCCGCTGGATGATCGCGCATACGCGGTCAACGCCCGGCACGGTCGCCAGCTCTACGGAAAGGTTCAGGGGAAGGATTGAGAAGCTGTGGAATGAGTCGACGATCCCGGCTTGGCCGACGTACAGGTCCGCCCCGCTGTTCTCGAGCTGGAGTCCTACCTGACGGTCGAAACCGTCGAACGTGGCGGCGAGGATGAGGACGAGCATGATCGCAAGACCCACACCGCTCGCGCTCACGGCGAGGCGCGTGCGGTCATGAAGCAGGTTCTTCGCGGCAATGGAGACCATTTCATCCCTCCTTGTGGGCTATGTGACGGCGCGTCTGGGGTCGACCACCGAGGTCGGAGCGAAGGCACTCGAAGGAGCAGTACCGCCGAATGCGACCCTCCCGCTCCTCAACGATTTTCGCGCGCCCCATTTTTCGCCCGCACGCATCGCACCGAGCCATCGCGTGCCGCAATGCGGAGGACGTGCAATTGGGTTCCGACTTCCATCCGCAAGGTTTCCGAGGATGGGTTCTTTCAATCGAAAGGGTAAGGGGCGAAACTTAAAGGGCGGTGGCCCCGTCGGATCCGCGAAATGGAACTGGATCGCGTCGACGTCGAAATCCTCCGCGCGTTGCAGGAGGACGCCCGGCTCTCGTACCGGGATCTCTCACAACGCGTAGGGGTAAGCGTCCCCACAATAAGCGCGCGAATCGCGACGCTCGAGGAGCTCGGAATCCTGGGAGGCTACCAGGCGGTCGTTAATCCGGATCGCCTCGGCCAGACTTCCATCTTGTTCGTCGTGAAGTGTCATCCGGCGAAGACGGACGCCGTTGGCTCATCCCTATCATCGATGCCGGAGGTTCGTTCGGCCGCCCGGACACGGGGCTCTCGGATTGTGGTGGAGGCTGTTCTGAACGATGAGAGCCTCCTCGATGGCCTTCTCGAGAAGATCGAGTCCGTCGACGGCATCGTCGATTACGAGCATTACGTAGCGACGAAACGGCTGAAAGACGAGCCGCGCGCTGTGATTTCCGACCGTCTCCAGACGACCTTGATCTGCTTCCAGTGTCGGAAGGTCATCGATGGGGAGCCGATTAAGCTGAAGATGGACGGTCGCGACCATTATCTGTGTTGTCGGTCCTGCGAGAAGCTGTACACGGAGCGGTACACAAAGATCAAGGCCGCTGCGAAATGACATTTGCGAGACGCTACGCGCTCATTCTCAAGATTGAGAGCGTCACGCCACGACCTCGTCCCATCCAAGGCGAAAGGATTGTGAGCTTTTCACATCCGAGCGTTCAATCTACATCGGATGGGGGAATGCCCCGAGGCGCTCGTGCCAACCTGCGCTTATCGGAACATCTCGGCCGCAGGTTCAGCAATCGCGGGCTTCGCCGCACGACGTAGCTTCGAAAGCTGCGCCTCGAGGGCCTTCGCCTGCTCTTTCAGCGGTTCAAGATCGATTTTGATCTCCGGAAGCAACTGATCGACAGCCTCGAGGATCCGTGCGGCGGCATACGCATCGGGGATGTTCGGCCGGGCCTCCGCAAGAAGGCTGATCGCATCGTATTCCTGCCACCGCGCCTCGTTCAGGATCACGCCCGCCACGCCTGAGATCACACCCGTCTCGAGCTGCGGGATTCCCGCCTCCTCGAGAGACTTCCGCGCGCGGTCCGTGCTCCCGACGCCCCAGACGCCAACTGGGTTCACGGCCTCGTCCACAGGCATGGGGAAGCCCTCAAGCGCCACGATCTGGCGGCAGCGATGGGTTCGGGCCCAGTTCAAGAGGGCAAGGGCGAGGGCTCGATGGACACGTGCCGGGAGCGGAACCTCGGCGATGAAAATGGTAAGCTTCGATTGCGGGTGTGCGTAGATCCGGACGGGGAACTTCGGTTTGTACGCGTAGACCATGGAGATCGGCGGGAAGTCCTCGGAATCGAGGGCGACGATCTGGTCCACCTTCAGGTTCGTAATCAAGTACGTCGCCGCGATCGTGCTGACGAGGCCGACGCTCGGGATTGCCTCGATCACGGTACCGCCGGGAAGGTCGATCTCCTTGAACGTCCGGAACTCGATTTGGACCATGGGTTGACCCGCTGCGCTATTGCTCCGACCGTATAAGAAGAAAAGTGAGAAGGGCCCCGTAAGGGGCCCGTAGATATCCTACCCGAGCCACGAAAGGGCCTTGAGGAGCCGAGGCCGCTTCTGGGCGAAGCCAGAGGCCCGAAGGAGGCCGTCGCCGCCCAGGAAGCGCCCAGGCACAAGGAAGAACATCATCACGAAGAGGACAAGGTAGAACGTCCTTGTGTCAAGGATTGGGTTGGCTGACGGTGCGTCCTGGATCGGCCACATCGCGAGCGTGAACAAGGTCATCTGGAGGATTCCTGCAATCGCCCCCACCCTCGTGAGGATGCCGAAGAGGAACGCGACTCCGATCAGGAGTTCGCCATACACGACCAAGTACTCGATCGTCCAGTTCCCGGCGAGGCTGTTGAAGAACCCTGTGAAGGGGCCACCCGCAACGGAGGTCCCGCTGAGGAACCCCTTCGTCGCCATGGCCCCACTCAGCTCTGTCAGGATCTTCTGGTACCCTCCCCACAGGAACACGAAGCCGAGCGCGAGACGGCTTACGAAGATCGACCACTTCTTGCCGCTCTTCCATTCCGGTCCGAATACATTTTCAAACCATTTCCGACGCACATGGGCGGTTGGGTAGGTCTCCACGAAAGTCACCGCCAGTCGACGGGGCGGGAAGCCGGAAAGACCTCAGGGCGTTACTCTCGATAGGAGTATATATGGGTATATACCATACCTGCAATCATAAGACTGAGGTCCGCTACATACGAGGAAAATACCCAGCGAACTTGGCGAGGCGATCCCATGGAATCCCGAAAAATACAGAAGGTTGGCGCGGCGACGTTGACGATCTCGCTCCCGAAGGAATGGGCGGAGCAAAGAAATCTCAAGAAGGGCGACCAGGTGTTCCTCGTCGAGGAGGGAGAGGCACTCAAGGTCCTTCCCGGCCCGGCGGCCGAGGAACGTCACCGGGCGGCGACGGAATTCATCGTCGACGCGGACCTGTGCGACGAGCCCGGGATGCTTGAGCGGGTTATCGTCGGGAACTACGTCCTCGGGCGACAGAAGATCATCGTTCGCTCCGCGCTCCGGCTTCGGAGCGAGCACCAGGACGAAGCGCGCCGCGCAATCCGGCGGCTAATGGGCATCGGAATCATCGAGGAGAATCCATCGAAAGTCGTGCTCCAATGCTCCATCGATCCCTCAAACTATCCGCTCGATTCCCTCCTGAAGCGACTGTACAATCTCGGATCCACGATGCTCCAGGAGTCCCTGGAGGCCCTCGTGACCGGCGACATCGCCCTCGCGGAGGACGCGATGAAACGGGAGGACGACGCGGATATGATGTACTGGCTCATCCTCCGCCTGGTCCTTTCCGCACAGCTCGACGAGGCACTCGTCGAACAGCTCGGGATGCGGTCCCGCC
>Ga0209640_10006465_pt1 | contig 10272 bp, 7 predicted proteins | sample RifCSP10_1_FD_184018 | JGI IMG/M metagenome (GOLD analysis project Ga0209640, IMG submission 184018) | Soil microbial communities from Rifle, Colorado - Rifle CSP2_sed 10_1 (SPAdes) (version 2) | ecosystem: Environmental > Terrestrial > Deep subsurface > Rock core/Sediment | place: Rifle... | reverse complement strand
ACTGCGTGAAGATGATCGAGGCCCAGCTCGGGGTCCGCGTCGACCCCGATGCCATCCCCCTGGACGACGCCAAGACCTACGACCTCTTCACCCAGGGCAAGACGAGCGGCCTCTTCCAGTTCGAGTCGGACGGCATGCGCGACATCCTGAAGCGCTTCAAGCCCGACCAGCTGGAGCACCTCACCGCCTTGAACGCGCTCTACCGGCCCGGGCCGATGCAGATGATCGACGACTTCATCAAGCGGCGGCACGGCCAGACCCGCGTGACCTACGAGCACCCGTCGCTCGAGCCCATCCTGAAGGGGACCTACGGCGTCATGGTCTACCAGGAGCAGGTCATGCAGATCGCCTCGGCCCTGGCCGGCTTCACTCTCGGGGAAGCGGACATCCTGCGCAAGGCGATGGGGAAGAAGAAGGCCGAGGTCATGGCCGCCCAGAAGGACAAGTTCCTGAAAGGCTGCGCGGCCCGGAACGTGCCCGAGAAGAAGGCCACGAAGACCTGGGACCACATGGAGCAGTTCGCGGGCTACGGCTTCAACAAGTCCCACTCCGCGGCCTACGCCTGGCTTGCCTACCAGACCGCGTACTTCAAGGCCAACTACCCGGCCTACTTCATGGCCGCCCTCCTGACCTCGGAGCGAGCCAACACCGACAAGATGGTGGCCTACATCGGGGAGTGCCGGGAGATGGGGATCCAGGTCCTGCCCCCCGACGTCGACCAGTCCGAGATGTTCTTCACGGTGGTGGGAGCCTCCATCCGCTTCGGGCTGGCCGCGATCAAGAACGTCGGAGAGGGTGCGGTCGAGGCGGTGCTGGCGGCCCGGCGCACGGGGGGGCCTTTCCGCTCCCTCTACGACTTCTGCGAGCGCACCGACATGAGGGCCGTCAACCGGCGGGTGGTGGAGAGCTTCATCAAGAGCGGCTGCTTCGACGGCCTCGACCCGCGCCGCGCGGCCCTCTTTGCCGCCATCGACGCGGCCATGGAGAGCGGCCAGAAGCGGCAGCGGGACCGGGACCAGGGGCAGTCGAGCCTCTTCGGAATGCTGGCCGTGGCGGACGAGCCCGCGCCCACCGAGCGCGCGCCCGATGTGCCGCCGTGGAGCGAAGGGGAGCGGCTGGCATTCGAGAAGGAGTCGCTCGGATTCTTCATCACGGGGCACCCCTTGGAGCGCTATCGCGACGAGCTCGCGCAGTGGGCCACGGCCACCACGGGCCGGCTGCCGGAGCTGGCCGACAAGCCGGAAGTGTCGGTGGGCGGCATCATCACGGGCCTTCGCCTCCTCAAGACCAAGAAGGGCGATCGCATGGCCACCTTCGTCCTGGAGGACCTCGAAGGAAGTGTCGAGGCGCTGGTCTTCCCGGAGACCTACAAGAAGACCGCGGGCCGCCTGGCGGACGACGTGGTGGCCGTGGTCAAGGGCAAGCCCGAGGTCCAGGACGACGGAAAGGCGCGCCTCCTGGTGGCGGAGGTCCTGCCCCTCGAGCAGGCGAAGCTGGCCGACGCGCGGTTCGTGACCATCCGGGTGCCGGTTGCCTCCTGGGACCGATCGAAGGGCGAGCGGCTCCGCGATATACTCGGCTCGCACCGTGGCGATTGTCCGGTGACACTGGAGCTGGTGAGGCCCGGAGCCTTCGCCGTCGCGCTGGCCCCGAGCGCTCTTTACCGCGTTCGGCCCGACAGCGGGCTCAAGAACGAGGTCGAAGCCCTTCTCGGGCCCGGAGCCTTGCGCTTGTCCCGCACGGCGACGCAACCGCATGCGGACTATTCATGAGGAAGGCCAGACCGGCCCCATGAGTAGTCCGGGCTAGGAAGAGCCAGAAAGGAACGCGTGGCCGACACCGACTTCGAGGCGCCGCTCGTGGCCCTGCAGAAGGAGATCGACGCCCTCGCGGGTTTTCCCGGCGATCCCGAGAAGGAGAGGGAGCTCGAGCGCCTTCGCGAGCGGCTCGACGAGGCACGGCGGGAGGTCTTCGCCAAGCTCACGCCCTGGCAGAAGACGCTCGTCGCCCGCCACCCGAACCGGCCCTACACCCTCGACTACATCCAGGCCCTCTTCGCGGAGTGGACCGAGGTGCACGGTGACCGGCGCTACGCCGACGATCCCGCCCTCGTCTGCGGCTTCGCCCTCTACAAGGGCCGTGCGGTGGCGGTGGTGGGGCATCAGAAGGGCCGCGATACGAAGCAGAAGATCTATCGCAACTTCGGTATGCCCAAGCCCGAAGGCTACAGGAAGGCCCTCCGGGTGATGCGGCTCGCCGAGAAGTTCGGCCGGCCGGTGGTCTCGTTCGTCGACACCCCCGGCGCCTATCCCGGCCTCGACGCCGAGGAGAGGGGCCAGGCCGAAGCCATCGCCTTCAACCTGCGCGAGATGGCGGGCCTGCGCACCCCGATCGTGGTCTTCGTCACGGGCGAAGGCGGGAGCGGCGGCGCCCTCGCGATCGCGGTCGGGGACCGCGTCAACATGCTCGAGCACTCCGTCTACTCGGTGATCTCGCCCGAGGGGTGCGCCTCCATCCTCTGGCGCGATGCCGGCAAGGCCGAGGAAGCCGCCGCCGCGATGAAGATCACGGCTCCCGATCTCCTGGCCCTGGGTATCGTGGACGAGGTCGTGCCCGAGCCCCCGGGCGGAGCGCAGTCGTGTCACGAGGCGCTTTTTCGGAGCCTCGACGAGGTGCTGGAGCGGCAACTCGGCGAGCTTCTGGCCATGAAGGGCGACGCGCTCGTGGAGGCCCGCTATCGCAAGTTCCGCGACATGGGGCGCCTCGGCCACGAGTTCGTCGAGATGCCGTGAGCGTTCGCGCGGTGGGCATCGTGGGCGCGGGGACGATGGGGCAAGGTGTCGCCATAGCCTGCGCCGCCGCGGGGCTGGACGTGCTGCTCAAGGACGTGTCCGCGGAGGCTGGGGAACGGAGCCTGTCCGAGATCGGCGCCGCCCTCGACCGGGACATCGCCAAGTGGCGGCGCACCGAGTCGGAGAAGAGGGCCATCCTCGCGCGCATCAAGCGGGTCGACGATACCCGCTCCCTCGAGGCGGCGAACATCGTCATCGAGTGCGTGCCCGAGGACCTGGGCCTGAAGGCGCAGATCTTTCAAGAGTTGGACGCGGTCTGTCCTCCCGAAGACATCCTGGCCACCAACACGGCGTCCCTGTCCGTCACCGAGATCGCGGCCCGCACCCGTCGCCCCGACCGCATCATCGGGCTCCACTTTCTTCAGCCGGTCCCGAAGGTCCCCCTGGTGGAGGTGGTGCGTGGCCTGGCCACCTCCGACGCCACCCTGCGCGCGGCGCTGGACTTCGTGCGTCTGCTCGGGAAGACGGGGATCGAAGTCTTCGAGTACCCCGGCTACGTCACCACCCGGGTCATCCTGCCTTTCCTCAACGAGGCGATGCACGTGGTCATGGAGGGGGTGGCGACGGCCGAGGCCGTCGACACGTCCATGAAGCTCGGCTATGGGCTCCCGGTGGGCCCGTTGGCCCTGGCGGACCGGATGGGCCTCGACGAGGTGATGCGCTGGATGCAGTACCTCTTCGACGAGCTAGGGGATCTCAAGTACCGCCCGTGTCCGCTGCTTCGGAAGATGATCCGCGCGGGCCACCTCGGTGTGAAATCGGGCCGGGGGTTCTTTTCGTATTGAGCAAGGGGGTGCTGCGTCGCACCCCCTTGAGCCCCCCTCGCTCCGCCGAAGTGAATTCGGCTGCGCTCGAGCCTCTGGCTTGCCGGTGCTGCGTCGCACCCCCTCGAGCCCCCCTCGCTCCGCCGAAGTGAATTCGGCTGCGCTCGCGTCTTTGGCTTGCCGGGGCTGCGTCGCACCCCCTTGAACCCCCCTCACTCCGCCGAAATGAATTCGGCTGCGCTCGCGTCTTTGGCTTGCCGGTGCTGCGTCGCACCCCCTTGCGCCTTTGGCTCATTGCCGGCTGCCGGGATCGTCGCACTAAGATAGGGGTGTGAAGGTCCTCGTTCTCAACTGCGGCAGCTCGTCGGTCAAGTTCCAGCTCCTCGAGACGGACGGCGCGAGCACGGCGGGGAAGGACCACCTCCTCGCCAAGGGGCTCGTCGAGAACATCGGAGGGACGGCGATCCTCCGCTTCGAAGCCCACGGCAGGAAGCCGACCAAGGAAACGGCGGAGATCCTGGAGCACAAGGTCGCGGTCGAGCGGGTGCTGCAGTTCCTCACCCGCCCGGACGGGGGCGTCATCGCGGACCGGCGCGAGATCGAGGCCGTGGGCCACCGGGTGGTCCACGGGGGCGAGCGGTTCCGGACCTCGGTCCTGATCGACGACGCCGTCCTCCAGGGGATAGAGGACTGCTTCGACTTGGCACCCCTCCACAACCCGCCCAACGTGAAGGGCTATCGTGCCGCTCGCGACCTGCTTCCCGACATCCCCCAGGTGGCCGTCTTCGACACCTCGTTCCACCAGACCATGGAGCCGAAGGTCTTCCTCTACGGCCTGCCCTACGTGCTCTACGAGCGCCACGCGATCCGGCGCTACGGCTTTCACGGCACCTCCCACCGGTTCGTGTCGCGGCGCATGGCCCTCCTGGTCGGGCGAGGCGACGACCCCGACCTCCGCATGATCACCTGCCACCTCGGCAACGGCTGCTCGATCGCGGCGGTGCGGGGGAGGCGGTCGGTCGACACCTCCATGGGCTTCACTCCCCTCGAGGGGCTGGTCATGGGGAGCCGGAGTGGCGATCTCGACCCTGCCATCCTGCTTTACGTGATGGCCAAGGAGGAGCTTGCCCCGGGGGAGCTCAACGCGCTGCTGAACAAGCACAGCGGCCTCTTGGGGCTTTCGGGCCTGAGCAACGACATGCGGGCCCTGCTCGAGGCCGAGGCCGCGGGGCAGGAGCGGGCGCGCCTGGCGGTGGACGTCTTCTGCTATCGGCTGCGGAAGTACATCGCGGCCTACGTGGGCGCGCTCGGCGGCGTCGACGCCCTCGCCTTCGCGGGCGGGATCGGGGAGAACGCGCCCGAGGTGCGCCGCCGCGCCATGGAAGGCCTCGGCGCCCTGGGCCTTCACCTCGATCCGTCCCGCAACGGCGAGGCGCGAGGGACCGAGGCGGAGGTGTCGCCCGCGGGGTCGAACCCCCGGATCTTCGTGGTGCCGACCAACGAGGAGCTGCTCATCGCCCACGACACCGCGGCAATCGTCATGGGCGCGGCGCCTGAATGAACCCCCGGACCCTGCGCTGGGGCCTCCTGGCCCTGGCCGCGGCGGTGCTCCTTTCCGTCATCGTCAGCCTGCGTCGGAGCCCGGCGCCCCCCCCTCCGGCCCCAGCGCCCCCAGCCGCCCCCTTGGCCGGTACCGCCGGCGAGGACCTCGTCTACCGCAAGATCGTGGACGGGCAGGAGCGCGGCATCGTAAGGGCCCAGGCGTTCGTGGGGCAGGAGAAGGAGGGGACGCGCCTCAAGAGCGTGGACGCGACCTTCCAGCACGTCTACGAGGGGAAGCCCGGACACACGACGGTGGTGGCCGACGACTGCCTCTACGATGCGGAGAAGCAGAAAGCCTCGTTTCACGGCAACGTCAAGGTCACGACCAGCGAAGGGCTCGAGCTCACGGCCCCTTCCCTGATCTACAACGGTACGAGGGAGATGACCAAGAGCGAAGACGCGGTCGAGTTTCGGATGAAGGCGGTGTCGGGCCGCTCGCTGGGCATGGTCTACGAGGCCGCGATCGGCCAACTCACGCTGGACCGGGACGTCTATCTCCGCATCGAGCACGAAGACGGCCCCCCGACCGAGATCCGCAGCGGGAACGCGACCGCCTCGAGATCCGAGGCGCTGATGCGGTTCGCGGGGGGGGTAGAAGTCACCCGGGGCCCGGAGACCCTCAAGGCCCAGAGGCTGAACCTCAACCTCTCCACCGACCTCGCTTTCGTGTACCGGGCGGTGGCCGTCGACGACATGGAGCTCCGCGCGTCGGGCTCGCCCACGGCCCCTCCGCGGCCCAACGAAAGACCCCGCCTGCTGCGCGGGCGCAAGCTCGATCTCTGGTTCCACGCGGACACCCACAAGCTCCGCGAGGCGATGGCCGGACCGGACGCCTCGCTCGAGATGCCGTCCGCCGCGGGAGAAGAGCGCTCCCTGGCCGCGCGCTTCATCCGCCTGATCTTCGACGGGGAAGGGCGTCTCGGGGAGATCCAGGGCCTGAAGGACGCCGTGCTCGTCGCGCGGTCCAGGGCGGGCCGCCCGACGGGGGGGCGCACCGTGAAGTGCTTCACCCTGATCGGAAGGACGGACCCCGCCACCGGAGAGCTTCGCGACATGGATTTCCAGGGCGGGGTCGAGATCGCGGAACCCAAACGGCGAGCCACCGCGCAGGGAGGCCACTTCGAGGAGCGAGGCCAGATCCTGTCGCTCGCGGGGCGGGCACGGATGGTGGACGAGGCCCAGGGAAGCGACCTGTCGGCGGACGCCATCGAGGTGCAGGGCCAGAGCGGGAACGTCGCCGCTCGGGAGAACGTGCGGCATCTGGTGACGCCCCGCACCAAAGGCGGCCCCTTTGGAGGGAGCCAGGTCTGGCAGATGTCGAGCCGGCTCTTCGACTACGACCTGAGCCAGAAGACCGGCCGCTATCGCGAGAACGCGCTCCTGCGGGCCGGCGACGACGAGGTGCGGGGAGCGCTCATCATAGTCGACGAAGCAAAGCCCGGAGAGCGCCGACTGAACGCGAGTGGGGGGGTCCGGTCCGTCCTGCATTCGCGCCCGGGCGGCGCCGAGCGGCCCGAGCGCAAGGGAGGAAGAAGGCCGATCGAGACCGAGAGCGCCGAGATGCTCTACGAAGAGTCCCGGCACACCGTCGTCTACAAAGGGGACGTCCGCATCCGCCAGGGGGACGTCACTACCCGCAGCCCCGAGGCCACGGCATTCCTGAGCGCCGACGGCTCGCGGCTCGAGAGGGTCGTGGCCGGCGAGCCGGTCGAGGTGCAGCAGGGTCGAAGACGGGCCAGCGGGACGCGCGGGACCTACATCCCCGAGCAGGAGACCATGGTCCTGGTGGGCGAGAAGGTGGTGCTCGAGGACCCCAAGCAGCGATTGCAGGGCCGATCTTTGACGTTCCGCGCCGGCGACGATACGATCCTCGTGGATGGCCGGGAAGTCGAACGGACGGAATCCGTCTTCCGGCGCGAGCCCCCACGGCCCTGACCCCGGCCCCATGACCAGCGAATCCGGTCCCACCGTTCTGAGCGCCCGATCGCTGACCAAATCCTACGGTCGCCGCACGGTGGTGCGCGACGTCGACGTCGACATCCGGGAGGGCGAGGTCGTCGGTCTCCTCGGTCCGAATGGCGCCGGCAAGACCACGACCTTCTACATGGTGGTAGGTCTGGCCCGGCCCGACCACGGCAAGGTCTTCCTGGGCGAGGAAGACATCACCGCCCTGCCGATGTACCAGCGGGCGAGGGCCGGGATCGGCTACCTGCCCCAGGAGGCGAGTGTCTTCCGCAAGCTGACCGCCGAGCAGAACGTGCTCGCCATCCTCGAGACCCTGGGCTTCTCCGGCGCCGAACTGCGTCCCCGGGCGCGCGCCCTGCTCGAAGAGCTCGGGATCCTGGCCATGGCTCGTCAGCCCGCCTACACTCTCTCCGGCGGAGAGAGGCGGCGGCTCGAGATCGCGCGCGCCTTGGCTACGTCTCCCTCTTTCATCCTCCTGGACGAGCCTTTCGCCGGCATCGACCCCATCGCGGTCATCGACATCCAGCGTATCATCGGACACTTGAGGGCGCGGGGCATTGGCGTGCTGATCACCGACCACAACGTGCGGGAGACCTTGAAAATCACGGATCGGGCCTATATTCTCAGGGACGGAAATGTCTTCAGATCCGGGACGCCGCTCGAGCTGGCATCGGACCCGGAGGTTCGGCGTGTCTACCTGGGCGAGGCGTTCCGGCTCGACGAGCCGAGCCGCGCGCCCTAGCACGGATCATTCGCGAGGCCGCGCGAGCTTCCGAGCGAGTGATCCGGTCCGGGGACCCAACGGCATTCGGACTATTCATGAGGAAGACCAGACCCGCCTCATGAATAGTGCGGGCTAGGGGCTGACTTGGCGATCCAGCAGAAGCTGGGGCTCAGCACCCGGCTGTCCCAGCGCCTCATCCTCACTCCTTCGCTCCAGCAGGCGATCAAGCTCCTTCCCCTGACTACCCTCGAGCTCGCGGAAGTCCTCGAACAGGAAGTCACGGAGAACCCCCTCCTGGAGGAGGTCCCGGTGCAGGAAACCCTGACCGCGGAGGAGGTGGCGGCCAACGAGGAAGCCAAGGAGGAAACGAAGGCCGACGATCCCCTGAAGGACATCGAGGTCGAGAAGTTCTTCGAGGACTACTTCGACGACGGCGCGGAAAGGCGCGGCCGGCCCTCGGAGACGCCGGAGATGCCGCCCATCGAGAACACCCTCACCGAGTCGCCCGACCTCTACGACCATCTGCTCTGGCAGCTCCGCATGACGGTGGTGGACGACCTCCAGCGGGAAGTTGCGGAAGCCATCATCCAGAACCTCGACGAGGACGGCATGCTCCGCGCCTCGCTCGAGGAGATCGCGAGCATGGGCCCCTACCCGGCGGCCGAGGTGGAGAAGGCGCTCCAGCGCGTGCAATCGTTCGACCCGCCGGGGGTGGCCTCCCGCGACCTCACGGAGTGCCTGCGCCTCCAGCTCCACCACCTGGGCCTCGAGGGCTCGCCCGCCGACGTCATGGTGCGCGAGTACTTGAAGCAGCTGCAGAGCCACCAGTACGGCGAGATCGGACGAGGGCTGGGCCTCACCCCGGAAGAGGTGGGACGGCACGTCGAGATCATCAAGCACCTCGACCCCAAGCCGGGCCTCAAGTACAGCCCGGACCGATCGGCCTACATCCTCCCCGACGTCTTCATCGTGAAGGAAGGGGACGACTACAAGATCGTCCTGAACGACGACGGGTTGCCCAAGCTGCGGATCAGCCCGACCTACAAGCGGATGCTCGACCAGAAGGACCAGGGCTCGGAGGAGACCCGGGCCTACGTGAAGGACAAGCTCCGCAGCGCGCTTTGGCTGCTCAAGAGCGTCGACCAGAGGCAACGGACCATCTACAAGGTCGCCGATTCCATCGTGCGCCACCAGCGTGGCTTTCTGGACCACGGGGTGGCGCACCTGCGGCCGCTCGTGCTCCGCGACGTGGCCACGGACATCGGCATGCACGAGTCGACGGTCTCCAGGGTCGTGGCCAACAAGTACATGCACACCCCGAGGGGCGTCTACGAGATGCGGTTCTTCTTCCACAGCGGGATCACCTCCAGCGTGGGGGAGGCGGTCAGCTCCGTGACCATCAAGGAGAAGATCCGCAAGCTCATCGAAGGAGAGGACACCCAGCGTCCGATGTCCGACTCCCGCATCGCCGAGATCCTGGAGGCGGATGGGCTGCCCTTGGCGCGCCGCACCGTGGCCAAGTACCGCGAAGAGCTCCGCATCCCGCCTTCGAACCTGCGCAAGGCGGTTCACTGAGGCCGCACCGGCCGGGAGGATGGGCCCGATGAAGATCGAGTTCACGGGGCGGCAGGTCGAGGTCCCGGCGGAGCTGCGGAAGCTCGCCGAGCGCAAGCTCACGAAGCTCGGGCGCCTGCTGCCGGGGATCACGCGCGCCCACGTGGTTTTCGCCATGGACCGCCACCGACAGGTGGTCGAGGTGAGCCTGCACTCGCGCCACCTCGACCTCCTGGCCCGTGAGGCCAGCCGCGACCCCGGCCTTTCCCTGGCCGCGGCCGTGGACAAGCTGACGAGGCAGGTCCAACGGCAGGTGGGCCGGCGGCGGGAGCGGGGACGAAACGGATCTGCCCGCGAGGTCAGGACGGTCGGGGCCGGCCCCCGCGAGGCCCGCGCTCCCGAAAGTGCCGTCCCGCGCATCGTGCGGAGCCGGCGGCCGGTGGGAAAGCCCATGAGCCTGGAGGAAGCGGCGGCGGAAATGTCGGCCCGGGAAGAGGGCTTCCTCATCTTCCGCGATCCCCGGACCGAGCGCGTCAACGTGCTGTACCGCCGCAAGGACGGCAACCTGGGCCTGATCGAACCGGAGGCCTGAGTGCCGGGCAAGGCCGCCGGCCCGCCCGAGGCCGACCGCGCCTCCGTCAACGTCCGCGAGCTCCTGGGCCCGGACGCGGCGGGTTTGGACCTGAAGCTCGTGGCCGGGCGCGCAGGGCTCGACCACCGGGTCCACCTCTCTCGGGTGCAGCGGCCGGGCCTGGCCCTGACTGGCTTCACCGACTACATCCGTTACGGGCGCGTCCAGATCATGGGGGGG
>Ga0209640_10006464_pt1 | contig 10272 bp, 9 predicted proteins | sample RifCSP10_1_FD_184018 | JGI IMG/M metagenome (GOLD analysis project Ga0209640, IMG submission 184018) | Soil microbial communities from Rifle, Colorado - Rifle CSP2_sed 10_1 (SPAdes) (version 2) | ecosystem: Environmental > Terrestrial > Deep subsurface > Rock core/Sediment | place: Rifle... | reverse complement strand
GTCACCCTGAACCGCCCCGACAAGCTCAATGCGTGGACGACCACCATGGGCCACGAGGTCAGGCAGGCGATGGCCGAGGCCGGGCGCGACGAGGCGGTGCAGGTCATCGTCCTTACCGGCGCAGGCCGCGGCTTCTGCGCGGGCGCCGACATGGGCCTGCTCTCCGACATCAGCGCCACGCGGGGCGCCGCCGCGGGCGACGTCGCCGCGCGCGGGGCGGCGGCCGACGGCGGTCAGGGCGAGTTCCGCGGCACGTACGCCTACTTCCCCACCATCGCCAAGCCCATCATCGGCGCGCTGAACGGCGCGACGGCGGGCCTGGGGCTGGTGGTCGCCCTCTACTGCGACCTGCGCTACGCAGCCGACACCGCCGTGTTCACCACGGCTTTCTCCCGCCGCGGCCTCATCGCCGAGCACGGCGTGAGCTGGATGCTCCCGCAGCTCGTGGGGCTGCCCAATGCGCTCGACCTCCTGCTCTCGGCGCGGAAACTCGATGCCGCCGAGGCCCTGCGCATCGGACTGGTCAACCGGGTGCTGCCCCACGCCGAGCTCCTGGCCGGCGTGCGCGCCTACGCCCAGGAGCTGGCCGAACTGGTCTCGCCGCGCTCGATGGGCGTGATCAAGCGCCAGCTCTGGGAGGCCCAGTTCCAGACCCTGAGCCAGGCGACCGCCGTCGCCAACGATGAGATGGTCAAGAGCTTCGGCACCGCCGACTTCAAGGAGGGCGTGGCGCACTTCCTCGAGAAGCGCGCGCCCCGCTTCACCGGCCGCTGAGCGTCCGCCCGGGTCGCACCCCGGTCACCGACCGGATCGAGGCTTGGCTGCGCGCGGAGGGCGTGGCCTTCCGCCTCCTCGAGCACGCCCCCGTGCGCACCAGCGACGAGGCCGCCCGCGTGCGCGGCACGCCCCCCGAGGCCGGCGCCAAGGCCCTGGTCGTCCTCGCCGAGAATCGCCCCGTGCACTGCGTGCTTCCCGGAAATCTGCGTGTCGACAATGCCCGCCTGCGCGGCATTCTCGGCGTGCGCACCCTGCGCTTCGCGACTCCGACCGAGCTGCTCGAGCTGACGGGCTGCGTGCCGGGCGCGGTGCCGCCCTTCGGCAATCTCTTCGAGCTGCCCGTGCTCGTCGACGAGCTGCTCCTGGCGCGCGAGGACATTGTGTTCAACGCGGGAAGCAACTCGGTGTCCATCATCATGCGGGCGGCGGACTTCGCGCGGCTGTCGGGGGCACGGGCGTGTCGCTTCGCGCAGGCGGTGTCGCCGGGCGGGTGAGCTCTTCCCGCCTTCTCAGGCCTTGCCGGGGCTCACGACCTCACGGACGGCCGCCCGCAGCGCGGCCAAGAGCGCCCGCGCCTCGGAACTCAGCGGGCGGTGGCGGGGATGGATCACATCGAGGCTCCTCGACAGGGGCTCGGCGTCGACGATCTCGATCGCGGCGAGGCGCCGGCGACGGATGTCCCGGGCCACGGCAAGATGGGGCAGGAAGGCGAGCCCGATGCCACGCTCGACCATCCGCTTGGCCGTCTCGATGGCCTCGACCTCCATGGCCACGTTGGGCACGAGACCTGCGCGCCGGAAGAGGCCCTGCGTGAGCGTCCAGTCGCTCGATCCGCGGTCGAAGAAGATCAAGGGGCGCTCTGCCACCTCGTCCAGCCGCGCGCGCCGCTGGCGTCGCGGGATGCTTGCCGCCCGGGCCACCAGGACCAGGGGGTCCTCGCGCAGGCTGAGCGTCTCCACGGCGGGGTGTTGAAGAGACCGGGCGAGCCCTATCTCGGCCTCCCCGCGCAGCACCATGTCCAGCACCTCCTTCGAGTGCCCGGAGCGTACCGTGATCATCACGTTGGGGTGGGCCGCCTGGAAGCGCTTGAGGACGTCCGGCAGCAGGTAGGTGCAGATGGAGAGGGCCGCCGCGATCTGGAGCGCCCCGGCGGTGGCCGGCCGCACGTCGTGCACGGCCTGACGGGCGAGCGCCACCGCTCGCAGCACCTGTTCCGCGTGAGGTCGGAAGGCCCGGCCGGCCGGGGAGAGGCTGAGGCCGCCACGCCCGCGCTCGAAGAGGGACACGGCCAGGGAGCCCTCGAGGGCCTTGATGCGGGCGCTCACGGCCGGCTGCGTCAGGTTCAATGCCGCGGCGGCCCGGCGGAACCCGCCGAAGGTGCCCACGGCCAGGAAAGCCTCGATCTGTCCGATCTCCATGGTCGCTCCCGGGGCCTTCCGCCCCGGTGATAAGAATATCTTATCTCCCAGATAAACATAATCCGTTTGCGTGATCTAGGCTGAGGCGACATCCTGTGCCACGTGCTGGACGCGGCCGGCCAGGCCTGGGGCACAGGGATCAGAGGTGCCGGCCCGTTGAACGTCACCCGATTCGACAAGGGGCTGCCATGAGCGAGACGAGAACGACGACGACCCTGACCTCCATGTATCCCTCCTCGGCCAAGCGGAATGGCGACCTGGCATCGTTCGAGGAGCGGGTTGCCGCGGTCCGTGACTACTTCGCCAGCCCGCGCTTCGACGGGATCGTTCGCCTGTACACGGCGGGCCAGGTGGTCGAGCAGCAGGGCTCTGCGCCCATGGACTTTCCGGTGGCGCGCGAGGCCGCCCTAGCCTTCTACACGCGCCTGCGGGAGCTCTTCGCCGAGCGGCGACAGATCACGACCTTCGGCCCCTACTCACCGGGCCAGGCGGTGATCATCAAGCGGCTGGGGATCGAGGGCATCTACCTCGGAGGCTGGGCGGTCTCGGCCAAGGGCGGCTTGACCGAGGATCCGGGCGCCGACCTAGCGAGCTATCCGCTCAGCCAGGTGCCCGATGAGGCCGGGGCCATCGTGCGGGCTCTGCTGGTGGCCGACAGGAATCAGTACTTCTCGCGACTCCGGATGACGCCGGAGCAGCGCGCCACCACGCCTGAGATCGACTACCGCCCCTTCATCATCGCGGACGCCGACACCGGGCACGGCGGCGACGCGCACGTGCGGAACCTGATCCGCCGGTTCGTCGAGATCGGCGTCCCCGGCTACCACATCGAGGACCAGAAGCCCGGCGTGAAGAAATGCGGTCATCAGGGCGGCAAGGTGCTCGTGGCCGAGCGCGAACAGATCCAGCGGCTGAACGCCGCCCGCTTCCAGCTCGACGTGATGGGCGTGCCCGGCATCCTGGTGGCGCGCACCGACGCCGAGGCGGCCAACCTGATCGATGGCCGTGACGACGAGCGGGATCAACCCTTCATCCTGGGCGCCACCGACCTCAGCGCCCCGAGCTACCGCGTCACCCATCTCGCCATCTTGAACGCGTTCTACGAGCTCGGCGTTACGGAGGTCCGGGGGCACCTGATGTTCGCCGTGCCCGACACTGAGTACGAGCAGGCGGGTGCCTGGCTGGAGCGTACGGGGGTGATGGCGCTGGTGCGGGAGCAGGCCCGGGCCTGGCGCGAGCACACGACCTCCAGCATCGACGCCATGCTGGACGCCGTGATGGAGCGATTCCTCACGGAGTGGCAGGCGGATTCCGGCCTGATGACATATGGAGAGGCGGTCGCGGAGGCGCTCGAGTTCCGGGCCCGCGAGGGCGAGCGGCTCCCGCTGAGCATCGACGAGTGGCGGACCTTCGCGAAGACGGCGCCGTGGGAGACGGCCCGTGCCAAGGCCGAGTCGATCGGCGTGAACATCCTCTGGGACTGCGAGCACGCGAAGACTCCGGACGGCTATTACCAGATCCGATGCGGCCTCGATTACGCCATCGCGAAGTCGCTGGCCGCCGCGCCCTTCAGCGACGTGCTGTGGATGGAGACGGCCACCGCCGATCTCGCGGAGGCGCAGGCGTATGCGGAGGCGATCCACGCCAGGTTCCCCGACAAGATGCTGGCCTACAACCTCTCCCCGTCGTTCAACTGGGACACCACCGGCATGACCGACGAGGCCATGAAGCGGTTCGCCGACGACCTGGGAAAGGCCGGTTTCGTCTTCACCTTCATCACCTACGGCGGACACCAGATCGACGGTGTGGCCGCCGAAGAGTTCGCCACCGCCCTCCGGCAGGACGGGATGCTGGCGCTGGCGCGGCTGCAGCGAAAGATCCGGCTCATCGAGTCGCCGTACCGGACACCGCAGACCCTCGTCGGCGGCCCGCGCCTCGACGCAGCCCTGATGGCCTCATCGGGCCGGACGACCACGACCAAGGCCATGGGAACGGGATCGACCCAGCACCAGCATCTCGTGCAGACCGAGGTGCCCACGCGGCTGCTCGAGGAGTGGCTCAGGATCTGGAGCGAGACGAACGCGCAACAGGGTGTGCTGCGGGTGGAGCTGCGACCGATGACGGCCGGCTCCGAGTTGCTGGAGCTGCGGATCGTGAACGCGGCCAAGCAGAAGGTGGCCAATGTCGTGTTCGCCGATATCCACGACCGGCGCGGGCACATGATCCTGTCCGTGCGCGACCAGAACACCTTCGACCCGTTGCTGCGGAACCGGCGGCTCATGACCCTGGCCCACCTGTTCCTCATCCACCGCTACAAGGCGGGATCGGTGCACTACGTCACTCCGACCGAGGACAATGCGCGCCAGACGCAGAAGCTCAAGGCGCTCGGGATCTTCAGCGAGGTGCACACGGAGATCGGGCAGATCATCGTGGCCACGGTCGAGGCCCGGCGGATCGGCGAGCTGCTCGCCGCGGACCGGACGGCCCTGCGCGCTCTGATCCAGAAGGGGTAGGCGGCAGTCGAGCGCGCGCGGCGCACGGCGCGTCCACGTCGGGATTGACCGCGGGATCGTGGAGCGTGGCGATCAGGCGTAGGCGGTCGAGGATAGCCAACACTAGCCCCCTCGGGCGGCGCGGTCGCCCCGTCCGTGGGCCCCGTCCCCCTGACATAATCTGCCAGACTCAGACACCGGACGCCCCAGGAGCCGATGCCACAGCGCCCCAGGAGCCCCAGGAGCCGATGCCACAGCTTACCTTTCGTGAGTACTTCGGCGATGTTGGGGTTGCCGGCCGCCGCGACGAACGTGGGGAACCAGTCGAGCCCGGAGATAATTCCATTCTCGACCTTGCCCGCGGGCACCCTGCCCGGCCAGCGTATCATCGCCGGTGCGCGGAAGCCGCCTTCCATGACCGTCCCCTTGCTCTGTGCGAATGGGGTCTGTCCGCCGTCCGGCCACGTGAAGACCTCGGTGCCGTTGTCGGTGCTGAACACGACAATGGTATATTCGAGGCTGTACTCGACCCCGTGTCGTTCCCCGATCAGCTATCTCGCCCCCGCGAGGACCCGAACCTCCTTCTTGAGCCGACCTCCGAGCCGATCCTTCTGGACCTCGAGCTCATAACGGGCCTGAAGGTTCAGCCAGAACCGCTCGGAGGTGCCGAGATAACGGGAGAGGCGGAGGGCGGTGTCGGCGGTGACGGCCCGCTTGCCGTGTACGATCTCGTTGATCCGGCGCGGAGGGACGGAGATGTCCTTCGCTAGTTGATACTGGCTAATGCCCAAGGGCTTCAGAAACTCCTCCAGGAGCACCTCGCCGGCCGGCACGGGTGGGAGCTTTCTGTGAGGCATTCAGAACTCCTTTCAAGTCTAATGATAGTCGGCGATCTCGACATCGTAGGCGTCAAGCTCTCTCCAGCGAAAGCTCACTCGCCACTGATCGTTGATGCGGATGCTGTGCTGTCCGTTCCGCTCGCCCGAGAGTTTCTCCAGCCGATTACCTGGCGGAACCCGAAGATCCTGGAGCGATTCCGCGGCGTCGAGGATAGCGAGCTTCCTCTGTGCCATGCGCTGGATGTCCCGCGGAAGCCTCCGCGTGCCCTCTCGCCGGAAGACCTTCTCGGTCTCCCTGTCGCGGAAGCTCTGGATCATCGCCCCGGATAATAACGCGTGGCGGTAATAACGTCAAACGTTAGGCCATCAATATGCTGTCTGCTTCGGAAAGAAGAACTGGATCTGGAAGCGCAGCTGCCGGTCGGACGCGTCCTTCGGCCTGTCGGCGTTGTAGAAGCCTTGGAGTTGGGTGTTCACCGGCGTGCCGCTGGGACTACGAGCCCATCGGGATCTTGCAGCCGCGGATCAGAGGATAGATGGGATGAAGCGGCTGGCCTCTCGCTTGACGTGGTGGCATATGCTGCCCCACAAGAGCACCCGCGGTCAACGCCGCAGAAAGGGAGAGACCAGCCATGGACCATATTGGCATCGACGTCCACAAGAGGGACAGCCAGATCTACATCCTCGCCCAGGGGGGTAAGATCGTCGAGCAGCGGGGGACCGCCAGAACCGCGCGGGCCTCTGCTGTCACTGCGTCGGCGCGTAGTCACTCCACGTCGCGCACTTTACGGAGGCTCCGGAGGGCCCGCCGCTCGAGCGCCAACGCGCGCTGATGCCGCGCGATTTCTAGCGCGGTCTCGAAACACCCCGTGACCCCGGCGGGGTCGTGCCCCGTGGCGAGCAGCAGCTCGCCCCTCAACCGATGGAGCTCCGCCGCGTAGAAACGCTCGCCGCTTCGCTCGACGGCGGCCAGCGCCTCCGCGGTGACATCGAGGGCGGCCCCGGGCTGACCCGCGTTGGCGAGCGTCTCGGCCAGCAAGCCGAGGAAGTACGTCTTGAACTCTTCCGAGCCCAGGGCTCGAATGGCCGCGACCCCGTCGCGCATCGTCGCGAGCCCTTCTTCGATCTCCCCCGCTTCAGCCAGCGCCCACCCGCCGGTCATCGCCGCCCACGCCTGGAGTTGGACGAACCCCTGCTCGCGGGCGAGCACGGCGGCCGCCTCGGCGCGGTCACGCGTCGTCCGCCAGTCGCCGCGGAATTGATGCAGACGGGCCCCGTAGAGCAGGGCGTGGGCTTCGCTGAAGGGATGGCCGAGCGTCTGCGCCAGCGCCACCGCGGCCTCGCTCTGCCGGCTCGCCTGCTCGGGCTCACCGGAAAGCTCGAGCGCCCAGGCTCCGTGCCCGAGCGCACAAACGGCTGGGTCGTGGTTGCCGTAGACGGCGGCGAGCGCCGCGTGCCGGTCGGGATCGTAGAGACCCACCGCCCGGGCCGCGTGGTCTCGGGCGGCCACCAGCTCACCGCGCGCGAAGAGAGTCGCCCACAGCGCGTGATGAGCCTCGATGAGGAGCCCGGGGTCGCCGGTGCGCTGGGCCAGCGCGAGGAGGCGCTGGCTGAAGCCATGGGCGACGTCGATCTCGCCTCGGCTCCGGCGGAACAGAAACAGACCCCAGAGAACCGGGAAGAGTCGAGAGGCGTCGCCGATCTGCTGACAGAGCTCCTGCGCCCGTGTGTAGACCCGCTCGACCTCGGGCGCGCCGCGGCCCTTCATCGCCATGAGCGGCCCCCCGAGCGCGATCTGGAGGGCGACCTCTTGCTCAGCTCGCTGCGGAGTATCCGGCTCGGCCTGGAGCAGGTCGAGCCCTCGCGTCAGGTGACCTACCGCTTCGCGCGTCGCGCTACGTTGCGTGGCGATCTCGCCGGCCAGGCGCAGATATCGGACCGCGCGGCTCACGTCGTGGCCCCGCTCGAAGTGCATGGCCAGCTCGGCCGCGACCTCGACGGCACGCTGACCCAGGCCGGCCTCGAGCCGCTCGCCGATCCGGCGGTGCAGCTTCACGCGGCGTCCTGTCCCGATGCGCTCGTAGACCACTTCCTGATGGAGCGCATGGCGGAAACCGTAGCGTCCAGCGACCGTCCCGTCCGGCCACGTCTCGGAGCCGTGCGACGTCAGGAACGAGGCGTGCCGGGCCAGCTCGGCGCAACAGTGCTCGACGTCGTCGAGGCTCAGCTGCTCAGCGGCCGCGACGACGGCGGCGGAGAACTCCACGCCGGCGGCGCTCGCCGCCTCGAGGATCCGCCGCTGGCGGGGAAGCACTCGGTCGAGCTCGTGACCGATCATCCGGCGAACGTCTTCGGGGATGACGATGTCGACGGCCTGGGGGCACCCCGCGACTTCCCGCCGCCCAGCGCGCTCGATCAGGACGGCGCGCCTCCCGAGGTCGTCAGCGACGTTGACGACGAACAGCGGATTGCCACCGGTGCGCCGATGGATCACCCCGGCCAGCTCGGTAAGCGGCCCGGCGGCCGGAAAGCGGCGAGCCAGGTACTCGCCTACCGCCGTCTCGTCCAGCCGCGCGAGCGCGACTTCGCGGCAGTATCCATGCACTTTCAACTCGTCCTTGGTCGCCTCGAGCGGATGCCCCCGGGTCAGTGCCTCGCCCGGCCGGTACGAGCCGAGAACCAGAACGCGCGCCGGCCCCGGACGCCTCGCCAGGTAGGCCAGCCAATCCACGGTCGAGGGATCGCCCCAGTGGAGATCCTCGAGCCAGAGGACCAAGGGGACATCTTCCGCCATGACCTCCACGGCCTCGGCCAGCTCGCGCAGCATCCGCTCCCGTGTGACGCCGTAGGTTTGCCGCTTGAGTGTTCTCAGCTCCGAGGTGCCCAGGACCGAGGGCATCTGGGCGAGCCACGTGGGGGCGTGATGGCGGAGCAGGCGGGCGATCGGCTGCCCGCCTGGCTCGCGGCAGAGGCGGGTCATGGCCTCCAGGAGCGGCAAGTAGGCCTCCCCCGCCCCATGGGTCTCGATGCATCGACCTTGGGCCATGCGAAGCCGACCGCCACTAGCCGCCTCCGCCAGGAGCACCTCGACGGCCGTCGTCTTCCCGATCCCGGACTCGCCGGTGACGAAGACGATTTGGCGGTCCCCGCCCGTGGCCCGCTCGAGGCAGGCACGCAGCTCCCTCAGCTCCCGGTCACGCCCCACGACCAGCGACGGCGTCCGCGGCCCCGGCCGCGTTGGCGACGGCGAATCGCCGGCCGCGCCCTCGGGCGCCGACAGGGCCATGGGAGCGACGAACCGGTACCCCCGGCGGTGCCGCGTCTCGATGAAGCGGGGGCGCCTGGCGTCGTCGTCGAGGGCCCCCCGAAGCTCCTGGATGCAGGCCGTGAGCGCCGCGTCGCCCACGACCACGTCCCTCCACACGGACTGGAACAGCTCGGCCCGCGTGACCGGTTGCCCGGCGCGCTCGATCAGCGCCGCCAGCACAGCCGCCGCCCGTGGCGTGAGCTTGACTTCGCGCCGGCCGGCCCAGAGGCGCCCGGTTCCCGGATCGAAGCGGTGGCGGCCGAAGCTAACCTCTTGTCCCATCGGCATTGCCGGCGGTCTCGTCGCCTCGCCGTCGTCTCAGAAGAATCTCACGGTTCTCTTGGGACTTCCGATGTCCCGAGCCCCTACTCTCTGACACATCCGAGGGTCAACAGCAAGTGGCGTAGCCGTTTGGCAAAAGGAGGATCGCCCGATGAAACCGAGCTTCATGGTGGTGGTCGCAGGTCTCGTCCTCGTGTGGCTGTCGACGGCGTTGGCGTTCGCGCAGGTGGGGGGAGCGGGTGTCGCCGGCTCCGGCACCCTCGTCATCAAGCCACTCATCGAGAAGAAGGTCACGGAGTTGCCGGCGGGACCGCTCTTCTGGCGAGTGGAGAGCTTCGCCACCCTCGCCCGGGCGCAGGCCGCCGCCGGTCAGTTGGGCCTCGTGGCCGAGTCCGGCGGCAAGGTCTGGCTCTTCACGCTCGGTCCGGCCGGTGGGTCGTCCGACGGCGGCACGAAGATGGCGGAGATCGGACCACTCCCTCCGACCGCGGCGCCCGTCTATCTGCTCCGGGTCAATGAAGCCCGCGGTCCATCGGGCAGCATCACGCCCGTGCACAGCCACCCGGGCGCCGAGGCCGCCTACGTGCTGGAGGGGGAGCAAACCTTCCGGACGCCCCATGGCATGAAGCGAGTCGCTGCCGGCAAGGCCGAGGCCGGCCACGCCGCCGGGACGCCGATGCAAGTCTCCAGCAGCGGCTCGGTGGATCTCCATGCGCTGGTCATGTTCGTGGTCGACGCCACCAAGCCGTTCTCGAGTCCGGCGAAGCTCCCATGACCGGTGCCGTGCATCCAATCAACGGGCTCCTGCTCAGCCGTGGCGAGACCTCGGCGCGCGGCCGATCCCAGCCCGGCAAGGAGTCAACATGAACGACCTCCGGCGGCGGTCGCCCCCCTCGCGGCCCCCATCCCCGTGACATAATCGCCCAGACTCAGACGCTGGCCGCCCCAGGAGCCCCGATGCCACAGCGGCCCGCGCACTCCTCCGGCGACAGACCGGCCGGCAGGTACCGCGGGAGGAAGGCCACGCCGTCCCCGTTGCGCATCTCGGGCACGAGACGCCACAGGTGCGGCGACAGCAGGTACGTGACGGGATGGATCACGCCGAAGCCGCACTGGACGTACTCGAGGTTGGCGAGATCGGCACCCGCGCCCAGGGC
>Ga0209640_10006463_pt1 | contig 10272 bp, 4 predicted proteins | sample RifCSP10_1_FD_184018 | JGI IMG/M metagenome (GOLD analysis project Ga0209640, IMG submission 184018) | Soil microbial communities from Rifle, Colorado - Rifle CSP2_sed 10_1 (SPAdes) (version 2) | ecosystem: Environmental > Terrestrial > Deep subsurface > Rock core/Sediment | place: Rifle... | reverse complement strand
GGAATTGTCGCTGGCACAATCATGGGTCAGGGAGCCGTTCGCTTAGTCACGCAAACGATTAACGACCTCTTTTTCGTCCTGACCGTCCGAGGCGTACAGATACCGGCAGCAAGCCTGATTAAAGGCGTTATGCTCGGCGTGCTTGCGACCATTTTTTCAGCTGTGCCGCCGGCATGGGAGGCCGCCACAGTCCCGCCCCGGCTGGCGCTGACCCGTTCGAGCCTTGAGACAAAAGTCGAGCGATTGGTTATTTATGCAGCTGGCTTTGGGATCTTCCTGCTCATTGCAGGAACGCTCGCGCTCCTGATCCCAACGCGAAATCTGGTGATCAGTTTTACCGCGACCTTCGCAATTATCGTGGGATTTGCCCTCATCGCCCCACTTTCCACGAGACTGTTCATGCGAGCTGCCATCCCAGTTTTAGGTGCCACGCTGGGAAGCCTGGGAAGAATGGCGCCGCGGGATGTGGTTAACTCGCTCAGCCGTACTGCGGTTGCCATCGCAGCCTTAATGGTCGCCGTCTCGGTAACCATCGGGGTGAGTCTGATGGTGAGCAGCTTTCGATACACGGTAATCACCTGGCTCGAGCAAACCTTACAAGGTGATATTTACATATCAGCGCCAGGGTTGACCGCCACGCAGCCCTCTGCCCCGCTTGATGCCAAAGTCCCTGAAATTGTAAGAAATTGGCCAGGGGTTCAGCGGGTCGATGTTTTGCGTTCGGCCCAGGTTGATTCTCCCTTGGGACCGGTCCATATCGCCGCGACCGACAATCCAACCTTAGTTCAAGAACGTATTTTTATTACCAGGCAAGAATCTCTCGAGGAAATTAATAAGGCCGTACAAGACGGCGCCGTCTTGCTCTCAGAGCCTTTTGCAAACCGCGTGGGGCTCACCAGGGTCGGGGAAAAATTGGTCTTGAACACTTCTTCGGGTTTCCGGGAATTTCTGGTTGCCGGAATCTATTACGATTATGCCTCTACAGAGGGCACAGTATTAATGAATTTATCAACGTACCGGGCCCATTGGCAAGATGATACCTTGACGGCTTTGGCGCTGCGCCTGAAAGCGGGAGAAGATGCAGATCAGGTAGCCCTTGATCTGGATACGCAGCTACAGTCAATCCAACGCCTGCAAATCCGGCCCAATCAAGTCTTGCGCAGAGACGTCCTTGAGGTTTTTGATCGCACATTTACGATCACGGGTGCACTCCAACTCCTGGCCACGCTGGTAGCCTTTATCGGAATTCTCAGCGCACTTCTATCCTTGCAGTTAGAGCGCCAAAGAGAGCTCGGAATCTTAAGAGCGATCGGAATGACCACCCGCCAATTATGGCGTTTGATCATGATCGAGACCGGCCTGATGGGCAGCGTAGCAGGACTGCTGGCGATGCCGGCCGGTTTCGCCCTCGCCATGATCTTGATTTACATCATCAACCGGCGATCTTTTGGTTGGACCCTCCTGCTGCAGGTCGAGGCCGTCCCATTTTTGCAGGCGTTTCTCGTTGCCTTCCTGGCAGCGCTGTTGGCAGGCGTTTATCCAGCCATTCGAATGAGCAGAGCAGTCACCTCAGAAGCCCTGCGAGCAGAATAAGCAGAGATGCGAAATTCAGTTTCACGAATTACAATCTGGTTGCTCCTGATTTTTCTAATGATCGGCGTAGCTGCGGCAATCATCAATCAGGGGAATCGATCAATCGATGCGGCCTTCGTGCCGGGAACCTCGGGAGATGGAGAACCAGGGGGCAAAGCTACTAACGAACCGGAGGGTTTTGCCCGCGCCCAAGGTCCCATTGAACTGCAATTTCCGCGCGATCACGGCCCCCATCCAGATTACCAAACCGAATGGTGGTATTACACCGGCAACCTCGAGGCTTCGGACGGCAACCATTTTGGATACCAGTTGACCTTCTTTCGCCGGGCATTAATCCCCGAAGAGACGCTTTCCGAGCGGAGATCAGACTGGGCGACAAACCAGGTTTACATGGCTCATTTCGCCTTAACCGCTGTAAAAGACGGCGATTTTTATAATTTCGAACGCTTTTCCCGCGGCGCCCTTGAACTGGCTGGCGCGCAGGCGCTCCCATATCGAGTATGGCTGCATGATTGGCAGGTTGAGCAGCTCGATGAACGTGTTTACCAGCTGAAAGCTGAGCAAGCTGATGTTTCCATCCTTCTGCAATTGACTGACGTTAAAGGACCCATACTGCACGGCATCGACGGCTACAGCAAAAAAGGTCCCCAGCCGGGCAATGCCTCGCACTACATCAGCCAAACCAGATTGGAGACTTCCGGAGAAGTGACCATCAATGGTCAAGAGCATACCGTTACCGGCACGAGCTGGATGGATCACGAGTTCAGCACCAGCGCCCTGTCCGGGGACCAGGTTGGGTGGGACTGGTTCTCAATTCAGGTGAAGGATGAGAAAGGCAGCCAGGAAGGTGCTCTCGAGCTAATGGTTTTTCAAATACGTAAAGAGGATGGCAGCATCGATCCACATTCCGGCGGTACGATTATTTATCCAGACGGCGCGACGAGAACCCTCCATCCGGAGGATTTTGAGATCACCTCCCTGGCTTCCTGGCGCAGTCCGCGCACCGGCGCAACTTATCCGGCCCAATGGCTGATCATCGTTCCTGCCGAGGAACTGCGAGTCGAGATCGAGCCTTACGTGGCGGACCAGGAATTGAATGTATCCTTCGATTATTGGGAAGGGGCGGTTAGAATCGGAGGAACATGGCAGGGACAAACCGTCGCTGGAAGCGGTTACGTTGAACTGACCGGCTACACAGAATCCATAGCTGGTGAATTTTAGCAGGATGGAATAAACCAGAAGAGTACATGAAACAAAAGATATTGGCTCTCTCGTCCGCTGTCTTCACTGCCCTCATCTTTGGCATCGGGTTTTCTCAATCCCAGCCGCAAGTTGTGTGCACGGATTGGACGCAGGTCAATGAGGATGCCTTTGGTTTGGGCACTGGCCTGGATGGCGATTACACCAGTGAAGAAGGTTTTGAAGCGGCCGTCTTTCAGAACCAGATGTACCTGGGCATGGAAGCGGACAATTCCCTGGGCGCCCGCTTATGGCGTACCAGAAAAGGGATAAGCGTTCCTCAAAGCCAGGCGGATTGGGAGGAAGTCGTCGCAAATGAACAGGGCCATCCCTTTGGGATACCTGATCCCGTGCAAATCGATCACATCGACAGTTTAATTGCATTTTACGGCTATCTATACGCCAGTACGGCAAATCGCAGCGGATACCCGTCCGGATTTCGGTTATTTCGTAGCACCACCGGAAATCCGGATTCCTGGGAGGATGTCCTGGCTGCCCACGGACCGGGATTTGGCGATCCAAACAATGAAAATTTCAAGGACATGCAATTATTCCAGGGCAGCTTTTGTGGAGGCACCTGGAATTTTCATAGCGGAGCACAGGTATGGTGTTCGAACGACGGATCCAATTGGGAACAGAGGAACACCAGCGGATTTGGGAACCAATCCAATGATCCGTCTAATGCCATGATCTGGTCCGGAGGCGTTTTCAAAGATAGTTTGTATTTTGGGGTTCAGAACCTGGGCAGCGACCCAAATTCAGCCGGCGACGATGCAGCCAGGGTATACCGGCTGGCCGACATCGACAGCAGCCAGTGGGTTGAAGTACTCGAAGGGGCCCCGGGCAGCCGCAAGGCCGATATCCTCGGAGAGCTGGATGGATACCTGTATATTTCCACAGAGAGCAGCCAGGGAATGCTGATTTTCCGAAGTAAAAGCGGGGATCCAGGTTCGTGGACCCAGGTGAATCTACCCGGAATGGGAAATCCAAACAACGAGGGCACTGTTGTGGACGGCGCCACCGCCTACGATGGCGCGCTCTACGTGAGTATCACGAACTGGGATAGCGGCGTAGAGATCTGGCGAACGGCAGGGATTCAGCGGAGCGAGGATGTCCAGGTTGATTGGACGCTCGTGCGCGGTGGCGGCATTTCCGACAATGCCAATACTCGCGCTCACCTCATCCCTTTCAACCGTCACCTGTATGCCTGGACGTCAAACTTAATATCCGGTCAGCAAGTCCTCGTGAGCGCCTGCCCGTCAGCGAAAAATGTAATCGTCTTCATCGGCGATGGCATGGGTCCGAAGCATATCGAAGCCGCCTGGAAGTACACCGGCAGCCCGCCAATCTATGAAACCTGGCGAAATTACTGGATGGCGACCTACCCTCAAGCCGGCGGGTATGATCCAACCCAGGCCTGGAATGATTTTGATTACGTAACAGGAGGCGTAACCGATAGCGCCGCGGCTGCAACCGCCATGTTTACGGGGATGAAAACAGCCAACGGCCGGATAAGTGTATCAAGCGATAGTTCAACCCGCTTATTCAGCCTGGCGGATAAGGCCCGCAAGTTGAACAGAGCAGTCGGCGCAGTTACCAGCGTCTACCTCTCACATGCCACTCCAGGCGCCTGGTATGCCCACAACGACTTGCGGTCTAATGGCTACGCCATTGCCGATGAAGGACTCTGGGGCGACCCGAATACAACCGGCGATCCCACCATAGATCCCCGCTATGCGGGCGGGCACGGCCCGACCCTGCCGCCCCTTGATGTGATCATGGGCGCCGGACATCCCAATTGGAACGGCGGTGATTACGTCAATCAGGTCATGGTGGAAAAGCTCCTCCAGGAAGCCAGTTCATCGGATGAATTCGAATTCGTGCAGAGGGAAACCGGGAATCCGGATGGAGGCGAGCGCCTGATGCAGGCGGTGGATAACCCTGGGACCAACCGCCTGGTCGGTCTGTTTGGTGGTCCTGATGGTAATCTTGAGTTCCGGTTAGCAGATGGATCTGGCTTCCACCCAGAGAATCCAACCCTGGCGGAAATGGCCGTCGCAGCAGCCGTCCTGCTGAATAGAAACCCACGTGGCTTTGTTTTGATGGTCGAAGGCGGCGCCATCGATTGGGCCAGCCACGACAACAATATGGATCAAATGCTGGGTGAAATGCTCGATTTCAATGATGCCGTACAGGCGATTGTTGATTGGATTGAAGATCCAATCAATGACGTCTCGTGGGATAACACGCTGGTCATGGTCACCGGCGACCATGAAACCGGATATTTGACAGCTGCTCCCGGAGTATTCCAAGACCTGGAGCTGGGAGAAATCAACCAGGAAACAATCAAAATGGAAAAAACCGTCGCCGGAAGCGGCATCACAGCCAGCTGGATGGACACACATAATGTGGGCGTCATCGATTCAGACGAAAGCGTATACTGGGCCTGGAATATTCAAGGACATACCAACAGTTTGATTCCACTATATGCCAAAGGCATTGGCGCGGAATTCTTCGACTTCTATTTGTCGGGGAGCGATCCCGTGCGCGGCCAATATGTAAATAACACGGACGTATTTTATGTTTTAGATGCCATGCTGCTCCAGGTTGATCCGATATCCTCCACAATGTATTTTCCAGTGATAGTGAAGTTAAAGTGAACCTCGCTATCGAAACATCTGGGCTAACAAAATATTATCCAGGGTCGAGAGGATTTAGCGCCTGGTTGTCCCGACAAGGACCGCAAACGTTAGCCCTTGACCACTTAGATTTATCAGTAAATAACGGGGAATTATTTGGTCTCGTCGGTCCTAATGGCGCTGGCAAAACAACGCTGATCAAGACCTTGTGCACACTGATTCTACCAACTGAAGGCAGCGCACTCGTTAATGGATATCCCCTAAGCGAGGATACCGCCATAAGAGCCTCGATAGGCCTCGTCACCAGCGATGAACGCAGCTTTTACTGGCGGCTCAGCGGAAGACAAAACCTCGAGTTCTTCGCAACATTGCATAACCTTGGGCGAAGAACGATCAAAAACCGGGTGGAAGAGGTCCTAGAAATAGCTGGCCTGCGATCGGTTGCCGGTAAGCGCTTCTTGACCTATTCTACGGGTATGCGCCAGCGCCTATCCATTGCCCGCGCATTATTGAACCGACCCCAGATTCTCTTTCTTGATGAACCCACCAAAGGTCTGGATCCCCCTGGCATTCAGGCGTTGCACAAGTTGATTCGACAGGATCTGACCAGAAGTCAGGGGATAACGATTTTCCTTACCTCCCACTGGCTCCAGGAAGTTGAGCAATTATGTGACCGGATAGCGATTATGGACCAGGGCCGCATCCGGGCCTGCGGTTCCATGACCGAACTAAGGAAAGAGATCGGCCTGGGAGAACGCTACTACCTGCAAGTCCGCGGATACCAACAAAATATTCAAGAGCAAATCCAGGCGCAGGTTACTGAATTCTTTGCGAGCCCTCAAGAGGGGGAAGATGCCCGGATAGAATTTGAACTGCCGGAGAGACCAGACGGTCTTACCAGAGTACTGGACATCCTGCGAGATTCGGGAGCGGTTGTTTCGAATATCACCACCGAACCGGTCTCCCTTGAAAGGATCTTTTCCCGCCTAACCAGTAGTTATCCGCCCAATCCTCTCACGCTTAAATCCGCCGAGCGTGAGATAAGCGATGGTTCAAAACGTTCCACCGCCCCGATTTCCCGCAATGCCGGTGAGAAACCCTCGCCCCCCGGGCCATCTTACCTGCAGTGGTTCCTCCAGCAGATGTACATCGCCTGGGCTTTTCTGAAGCGCGACGTGCGGGAAGAGGCCAGCTACCGCTTGGCGTTTATCCTGCAATTCTTAAACATCTTCTTCACCGTTGGGTTATTCTATTTTATCGCCAGGCTTTTGGGAGATGCAGCCACGCCTCACCTCGAGCCCTACGGAGGGGATTATTTCGCCTTCGTCTTGATCGGCATCGCTTTTGCCGGATATTTTGGAGTGGGGCTGTCCAGCTTCTCGTCCAGCCTGCGCCAGGCTCAAACCACCGGTACTTTGGAAGCCATGCTAACGACGCCGACAGGACTATCTACAGTCATCCTCTCCTCCTCGCTCTGGAGCTACCTGATAACCACTGCTCGAGTAGTGATTTACCTGCTCGTCGGTGTGGTCCTCCTGGGAGTACACCTCGAGGCGAGCAGCTATTTGGGCGCACTCATCATCCTTTTGTTGACCGTGATCAGCTTCAGCAGCCTGGGTATCCTGGCGGCCAGCTTCATCATGGTGCTCAAACGGGGAGATCCGATCACCTGGCTGTTCAACGCCACGTCCAGCATTCTGGGAGGCGTTTATTATCCGGTGACCATACTCCCGGGATGGATGCAGTTCTTCGCCTCGCTAATCCCGGTAACCTATGCCTTAAGAGCCATGCGCCTGGCGCTGCTTCAGGGCGCGCCACTTAGAGAACTATTTTCCGATATTCTCGTTTTAGTGATATTCAGCCTGGTGCTGTTACCAGCCAGCCTGCTGGCTTTCCGTTACGCGGTGCGCCGGGCGAAAGCGGACGGCAGCTTATCTCATTTCTGAGGCTGCTTTAACCGCATGGCCGGATCGCCAAACAGCAGGAAGGTTTGCAATACATCCTGCGCGCCCCCCAGGCTTTCCGGAATCTGTCTGCGAGCCTCTAACAGTACATCACCGATTGGCCGGCCCGGTTCGGCGAGGTAAGCATCGACAAACGCGTTGCTCAGGAAACTTTGGTCGGTTGCCAGGGTTAAACTGGTGGGCGCCAAAACCGCCACGGCTCCGGCGCGCGGCTGCCACAGCAAAGTCTCAGCCAGGGAGTCGATCTCGGGGTGCGTAAACAGCCCGGTAAGGCACGTCATGTTGAGGAAGACCGGATAGCTCCCTTGATTTGACAAAGCGCTCACATCGTCTACTGCAAAAAGACGATCCTTGCCCCACATGCTAATGCTGCCGTGACCAAAATAGGCCACCAGCAAGCTGCCGGCATTAATCCGCTGGGTGATTTCGAGATTCGCGCCGATAGTCCCGGCCTCCGGACTGATCAGCACCTTGTGAAAGCCTTCGGGAAATCGATCCAGGAAGCCCTGGGCATCCCGCTCGAAGGTGCGCTCCTGCCCATCTGCAACCGCCAGAATCGGCGCGTTCCGATCCGCATTAGGAGCAGTCTGCTCGTAATCAAGCAGCTTTTCCACCCATACCTGAACCTGCTGCGGCGTTTCTGCGGGGATCCGGCCCACGGCGATATCCGGCCAGGCATCGTCGTCCAGCTGGGCGAAGAGCACGTCGCTGGCTGTCTCACCGCCATATCTCGTATTGACCAGAAATGCCGGCAAACGATTTGCTTCATTGCTGCCAAGATAGCCCTTGGGGTCATAGGTCCAGTCTCCAGCCAGCAGCACGTAAGCCGGCGCGATTTTCCAATTATTTCTGGCATACCGCAAGAAGTCTCGAACGGCATCCGGTCCCGGAATTCCACTATTAAACTGGTCATAGACGGCCTCAACAGGCACGGCGAGGGGCTTGTAGCCCTGGCTTTCCCGATGAGCGAGCAGGGGCTGCAGCGCTTCCAGCAAATCCCGGGGACCGATAGCAATATAATCCGCCTCCAGATCCGAATCGACGAGGTCTGGCGTCAGGACCGCATGTGAAAGCAAAACCGGCGTCAAATGGCCGGCTGGTCCTACGGCGATGTAGCGTTGATTTCTTTGTCCTTCAAACTCAACGGCGTTGCTATCATTCTTCAAGTCATCAAGGCGTCGTGCCGATTCCGGAGCCGTGACGTCATAAACCTCAACTGGCCCGCTAAAACCTTCCAACTGGTGCTTTCCACCCAAACTGACAAATTCCAGGTAATCGCTTGCAGCTACCAGGCGCCGTGGATATTCCAGTGTAATTTGATCCAACAATACGATGTCTGCGGCAACGCCGGTATCCCCAGGGGATTCAAGCGTCAATTTGTTCATCCCGGCTTGCAGAATTCCTGATGGCGCTTCGACCTGGATCAATTTGGCTCCCTTGCCATCCCAGTATTCGTCGGCAACTTGTTGGTCGTTGATGGCTATACGCAAATGGTGATCGGGCGCCTGCGGCGCTTCGGTGCTCCCCCAAACGCTAATGGTAATCCGGCCTGAGCCTGGGACCAGCTCGTCCAACTCGATCTCAAACTTCTGGCTTGTTGGCGCTGGTAGAGACAGCCAGAACCACGGCTCCCGGTCTTCAACCTGGGGGGTGTAAATCGCATTCTCCTCAAGTCGCTGCACCGCCATGTAGGTATTTGAACCGTTGGAAACGCCTGCATCAGCACGGGAAAAGTCTATCGCGCTGGTCTCTGGTTCAGCGTCCCCTATTTCGCCGGCGGCGAATTGCCCCAATGACCGTTTATCGACCAGCCAATAGACATTTTGCGCGGTGTACCGGCTCTGCACGTCCTGAGCATAGAATCTGAGAGCGGCATCGCCGCCCTGCCCCTCGGTCCAAAATGGCTGGATTCGTTCTCGATACAGAAGCGCTATTTGATCAAAATCGACGTTCTCCACAGGCCAGCCGGCAGATTCGAGATCGCCAGCGTCGATTTGATAGATCCCTGCCGCAGAGACAAATACCTTCAAGGGCGGCCCCGGCGTCCGCTCTGCGCCAGGCGAGGGTGAAGTACAGGCAGCCAGGAGGAAAGATAGGAGTAGGGGAACGGATAACGCTTGCCTGAGAACCATCAAAGGCCGCTGCGATAGAGGAAGATATACAGCCAACCGCCCAGCAAGACCCACAGGAGCACAATCGAAGCCAGCAGGCCGATCCTCAGCGCGTCAGGCTGGCCGCCTGACCCACCTCCCTCTGAAGATTGGTCCGTTCCCGCCGGAAGGGGCGTGCGGGTTGGGCGCGCCGTCGCGGTAGGCGCCGGGTAGGTAAAGGTCACCTCCGGCAATGGAATCAGGGTCGCCGAGGCGGTCGGCGTGGCACTGGGCGTGTTTGTGCCGGTTGCCTGTATGGTTATAGTCGCTGAGGGAACCGGTGTGCCGGTGGGTACTCGCGTCGCAGCCAGAGTTAACGTGGGGGATGGCGTGATCGAGGCCGTTGGCGAGGGACCGGGAGTGTTGGTGATGGTTGGAGAGGCATTTGGATCAACCGTCGGGGTTAAGGTTGGCGTCGGTGTCGCCACGCCCGGGAGGGCCGATATGGGACCAAAAAACTCCGATCGATTGGAGGTGTCGATGGCCTCTAACCGGTAATAATAGGTTGTCCCATTTACCACGTCAGTATCTGGATAGTCATAATCGTCTCCAGTCAGCTGGTCGCCCGTTGAGGCGATAAAACCACTAATGCGCACATAATCTCCGTTTTGTTCGGTGCTTCTGGTAACATAGAACCCGGAGCTATTGACCTCCGTCCCAGTGGACCATAGAATCAAAACCTGCCCA
>Ga0209640_10006462_pt1 | contig 10276 bp, 9 predicted proteins | sample RifCSP10_1_FD_184018 | JGI IMG/M metagenome (GOLD analysis project Ga0209640, IMG submission 184018) | Soil microbial communities from Rifle, Colorado - Rifle CSP2_sed 10_1 (SPAdes) (version 2) | ecosystem: Environmental > Terrestrial > Deep subsurface > Rock core/Sediment | place: Rifle... | reverse complement strand
ACCGCAGGCGCTCCGGCGCGCAGCCGTGCGCGTCCACCAGCCACTCCACGCCGAGGGAGAACGGGGTCAAAGGCGGCGGCCGGTTCTTCGCGCTAGAACTTCACGTCGCTGACCTTGCCGTCCTCGAAGATCACGGTCAGGTCGGGGAACGTCCACTTGGCCTTGCCGCCGAACACCACCTCGTTGGCGGGGGCGCCGAAAGCCGCGCGCACCTCGTCGAAGGTCATCCCGGGCTTGATCTCGCGCTTGCCGCCCGGCGCGGGCGCGGCGCCCGCGGGTGCGGGGCCCGCGGGCCGGCCCTGGGCCGCCGTGGCTCCCGCCACGGCCTGCGCGATCATCTGCGGCATCATCATCCCGATGCCCGCGCCGAGGCCCAGCCCCGCCGCGTTGCCGGCCTCGCCGGGATTGGTAGCCGCCGCTTCCATGCTGCGCGCGGCCTTGAAGGCCATGTAGCGCTGCATGTCGCCGATGGCGCCCATCCCCGCCCTCTCGTCGATCATCTTCTGCACTTCCTCGGGCGGCGTGATCGCGCCGATGAGGAAGTCCACGAGCTCGACCCCGTACTTGCCGAAGTCGTCGGCCACCCGGCCCTTCAAGGCGCCGGCCAGCTCGTCGTAGTAGCGCGGCAGGTCGAGGATGGTCTTGAGGGTCTCGCCCAGGAGGTCGTTGAGGCGCGCCACGCAGATGTCGCGCAGGAAGTCCTCGATGGCCGGCCGCGCGTAGACCCCGCGCGTGCCCACGAGCTGCTGCAGGAAGATGCCGGGGTCCTGGACGCGCATCGTGAAGCGGCCGAAGGCGCGCAGGCGCACCATCGAGAGCTCGCTGTCGCGGAAGGTGATGGGCTCCTTCGTCCCCCACTTGAGGTCGGTGAAGGTCTGGCGGCTGATGAAGTAGACCTGCGCCTGGAAGGGAGAGGTTCCGCCGAAAGGCGCCCCGATCAGCTTCCCGAGGAGCGGGATGTTGAGGGTGGTGAGGGTGTGCCTTCCCGAGGTGAAGGTGTCGAGGGCATTGCCGTCGCGGAAGAACGTCGCCCACTGGTTGTCCTGGACGATGAGCTGCGCTCCGAGCTTGATGTTGGCCGAGCCCGAGGGCGGCTCGCGGTGGACGATCTCCTGCCCGGTTTCGTCGAAGTGCTGGATGACCTCGATGAGGGCCATGGTCTCTCCGTTCCTTACTGGATGCCGCTCAGCATCGCCTCGCGCCCGGCCAGGCGGCCGTCCAGGGCGTCGAGGGCCAGGATCATCTCGCGGACGCCGCTCGGATCGCCGGCCGCCGTCTGCGCCGCCGTACGCACCGCATCCACGCCCGAGAGCAGCTCGAGGTCGAACTGGTACACGCGGTCGAGCACGTCCTCCTTGACCTTGATCGCGTCGAAGAAGCCGGCGTAGCCGCGATCGGCGTAGCGGATGCGGGCCGCGACCTTGTCGAGCCGCTTCCGTGCGGTCTCGATGTCGTTGATCGCCTCGAGGGCGGCCAGGCGGCTGGCCGCGTTCGCGGCGCCGTCGAGCGCCTTCTTGCACTCCTGGAGCCGCGAAGCCAGGAACTCGCGCTGGATGCGGTCGGTGTCCCGCCGCAGCTCCTTCTCCCGGTAGCCGGAAAAGCCCGGAATCGCATTCGCGAGCTGCTCGAGAGCGTTCTGGCCGGCGCGAGCCTTGTTGAGCACGTTGTCCATCACTCGTTCCTCCGCGACGTGAGCTTGAGGCTACCTAGGCGTGGCGGGCGGGTCAAGGTGAAAGACCCTTCAGCTGGCCTGGGGTCGGCGCGGCATCGGCCGTGCCGCCACGAAGGGCGACGATGAGCACTCGCGCCGCCTGGGCCGACGAGTTCTCCCAGAGCCGCAGCTCCTTGGGGAGGATCATCGCGGCGTCGCCCCCAGCCAGGACGTGGCGCTCCGGCCCCAGGGTCAGCTCGACCTCGCCTTCGAGGACGAAGGCGAACTCCTCGCGGGGGTGCGGATAGGGGTGTTTGCCGCTTCGACCGCCCGGCGCGAGGGTGATCAGGACCGGCTCCAGCTTCTGGCTCGCCTTCATGGGGCTGAGCGCTTCGATCTCGGCGCTCGACCATCCGCTGCCGATCGCGGCGCGGCCGGCAGCCCGGACCACCTGGCCGCCTTCGCCCTCGGCGGCGGCCGCGAAGAACTCGCCCATCGTGACGCCGAGCGCGCCCGCGATCTTCTCCATCGAGCTGATGGACGGGGACACCTGGCCGTTCTCGACCTGGGAGATGAAGCTCGGGGAGAAGTCGGCCTCGCCGGCGAGTGCGCGAAGCGACATGCGGCGCCCTTTGCGCAGGCGCCGAATGTGGGTGCCGACCACCTGCTGCTTGAGTTTCGCGGCCATTCCCGAGTTGGCCTACTGTACGCGAAGCCCCAGGGAGATGCGAGCCGCAGGACGGGATGGGGTCGGGGGACCAGGCTCCCCCTGCGGACGGGCGATCCCAGCGTTAAAGAATACTGAATTATTAAAACAACTTAGTTGACAAATGCTCATGCAATACCTGACACTCTTCCCCACGGGCAGCCGCGACCTTGCACTGCACGTTGACCGGAGGGAGGGAGCCCATGAAGAACCGCGTAGAAGGTCCTCGATTCCCGCGCGATGGTGGGCCGCGACGAGAAGTACTGCGCCTGACGGGAGGCGCGGGCCTTGCGCTCGGTTCGGCCCTCCTTCTGGCGGCTTGCGGAGGGCAGGAGATTCCGGCCTTGCCCGACCCGGTCCCCTCGGCCACGCCGACCCCCGCGCCCGCTCCCCAGCCCACTCCCACCCCCAACCCGGGGAGCATTGGCGCTTTCGCCTGCAAGCTGCCACCGAGCAGCAACCCAGGCGCCTACGGAGGGCCCGGGTCGTGCCCGGCGGTCCCGCCCCGCCTGGGCAAGTATGTCGACGCCGCCATCGACAAAGCCCAACGCGAGCACCCCGAGCTGTTCAACTTCAACGACCTGAACGGGCCCTCCCCACGCGTCCTGGACCGGACCCGGTACCATCAGGTCGTGGCCGAGAACCTGGTCCAGGCGGGGGTCTGCACGATCATCGAGAAGGAAGAGATCGCCATCAAGAACGACAACGACTTCAACGAGCAGTGGAACATCCACACGTCCGCCGGCTTCGTCCGCCGGAAGTACGTGACGACGTGTAGCCCGTCCTGGTTCTGACGGCGACCCCCGGAACCCCAGCCCGGACTATTCATGAGGCCGTCCCGGCCTTCCTCATGAACAGTCCGAAAAGCCGTTGCGTCGATCCGGACTAGCGCCCGGTGCCCTCGCGGGCGGGCTTGAACACGAGGAAGTGCTGGGTCGGGAGGAAGTCGTGCCGCTCGGCCAGGCGGAAGCCCGCCGGCTGCCATTCGGCCAGCACCTGCTCCACGGACATGCGGTGCTCGGTCCGGATGTGCAGGGCGGTAGGGCCTTCGAGCCGGTACTCCACGAGGGCGACACGGCCCTCGGGCTTGAGGGCCGCGCGCATCCTCGCGAGCATGGCTTTCGGCTGCTGGAGCTCGTGATAGACGTCGACCAACAGGATCCAGTCGAGTGAAGCGGGCGCGAGCTTGGGGTCATCCATGTCGCCCAGGACCGCGACCACGTTGGTGATCTGCTCCTTGGCGAGCAGGCCCTTCATCCGCTCGATCATCTCGGGTTGGATGTCGACGGCGTAGACCCGTCCGCGCGGCGCCACCGCGCGCGCCATGCGCCTCGCGAAGTACCCGGTGCCACAGCCGAGGTCGGCCACCGCATCGCCGTCCTTCAGCCCCATCGTCCGGATGATCTCCGCGGGCCGCTGCTCCGCCTCGCGCCCTTCGCGCTCGAGCCAGTCGGCGCCGCCAAAAGCCATGACCGGCGCGGGCCGCCGGTCGGCGCGAGGCCCGGCCGCCCGCGGCGCCCGTCCCTCGCTCGCCAGGAGCCATAGCCCGGCCGCGAGGGCCAGGGTCCGGATCGAGAGTGACCTCAGCACGTGCCGCAAGAGCACCTCCGGCGCCCCACGCCGGCATGTTAGCCTGCCTTCGTGCCGCCGCTCATCAGGCTCGACCGCGTCAGCAAGAGCTACGAGGAGGGGACGGAGGTCCGCTCGGTCCTGCGCGAGACGAGCGCCACCATCGAAGCCGGGGAGTTCGTGGCCGTGCGCGGGCGGAGCGGCAGCGGCAAGAGCACGCTCTTGAACCTGCTCGCCGGCCTCGACCTTCCCACCGCGGGCGACGTCTTCGTGGAGGACGCCTGCGTGAACCGCCTGTCTTCCCACGATCGCACCGTCTTCCGCCGCGACCGGGTGGGGTTCGTGTTCCAGTTCTTCAACCTCATCCCCACCCTTACCGTGATGGAGAACGTCCAGCTCCCCGCCGAGCTGACCGGAAGCGGCTCGGTCTCGGCGAACGCACGCGCCCGGAGCCTCCTCGAGGCGGTGGGACTTTCCGACCGGGCGCGCCAGTTTCCCGACCGCCTTTCGGGCGGCGAGCAGCAGCGCGTGGCCATCGCGCGCGCCCTCGTCCAGGACGCGCGCCTCGTTCTCGCGGACGAGCCCACGGGCAACCTCGACGACGCGACCGGCCAGGTCGTCCTCGACCTCCTCGACCGCTTCACCCGCAAGGCGGGCAAGACCCTGGTCCTCGTCACCCACAGCCGCGAGGTGGCGGAGCGGGCCGACCGGGTGCTGACCATCGAGGACGGCCACCTCAAAGCCGCCAAGGACGGCTAGGTGCTCTCGCCGATCCTGTTGCGCACCGGCCTTCGCGACCTTCGCCGCCGGCCGCTCCACACCGGCCTCATGGTGTTGGGCGTGGCCCTGGGGGTCGCCGTGGTGGTCGCCATCGACCTCGCGAACGAGAGCGCGCGCCGCGGCTTCGCCCGAAGCTCGGAAGCGATCGCGGGACGCGCCACCCACCAGGTCCGCGGCGGACCCTCGGGGGTGCCCGAAGACCTGCTCCGCCGCCTGCGCGTCGATTGGGGGCTCCGCGCGAGCGCCCCGGTGGTCGAGGGCGTCGTGGTCGCCCCCGACCTCGACCGTCAGCCCCTGACCTTGCTCGGAGTCGACCCTCTCTCCGAGGGCCCGTTTCGCACCCACCTCGGATCCGGCTCTCCGGCCGCGCCGAACCTCGCCCGCTTCTTCGACGACCCGAGCGCCGTCATCGTCGGCTCCGGCCTCGCCAATCGCTACCGCCTCGGGATCGGGAGCCGGGTCCGCCTCCTCGTCGACGACCGGTTCGAGACGGTTCGGATCATGGGCGTCGTCCGAGATGCGCCGGGGGCGAGCGAGGCGCTCGAGGGCCTGCTCCTCATGGACGTGGGCGCGGCCCAGAGGCTCCTGCGAACGGAGGGATGGCTGAGCCGGATCGACATGATCCTGACCGAGGCCGAGGCGGCCCGGCTTCGGAGGGATCTCCCTCCCGCGGTCCGCCTCGCTCCCGCGAGCGAGCAGGCGGAGACCATGACCCAGCTCACCGCCGCCTTCCAGCTGAACCTCACCGCGCTCAGCCTGCTCGCCCTCGTGGTGGGCATGTTCCTCATCTACAACACGGTGATGTTCAGCGTGGTGCAGCGGCGGGCCGTCCTCGGGACCCTGCGCGCGCTCGGCACCACGCCGGCTCAGGTCTTCGCGCTCATCCTGGTCGAGACGGCGGCCGCCTCCGCCCTGGGCTCGCTCCTCGGCCTCGCCCTCGGCTGGTTCCTCGGCCAGGGTGCGGTTCGCCTCGTGACCCGGACGATCAACGACCTCTACTACGTGCTCTCGGTCACGGGCGCGCCCCTCACCGCCGGCGCCGCCGTGAGAGCCCTCGGCTTCGGCATCGGCGCCGGAATCGTCTCCGCCCTCGCCCCGGCGCTGGAAGCCGCGCGCGTTGAGCCGGTGGCCGCCCTCCGCCGGAGCGTGCTCGAAAGCGCGGCCCGGCGGCGGGTCTCGGACGTCGCCCTCGCCGGCCTCGCCCTCGGCGCCGCGGGCGTCGCCTGCCTCCTCCTCGTCCCTTCCTCCCTCTTCGCCAGCTTCGCCGGACTCTTCGGCGTCGTCCTCGGCCTCGCCCTCCTCACCCCCGCGGCCACCCTCGTCCTCATGGCCGGGATCGGTCCCCTGGCCGCCCGCTTCGTGGGAACGCTGGGCCGGCTCGCCGCTCGCACCGTGACCACGTCGATCGCGCGCACTGGGGTCGCCATCGCGGCGCTCATGGTGGCGGTCTCCGTCACCATCGGGGTCAGCCTGATGATCCAGAGCTTCCGATCGACGGTCGAGAACTGGCTGGGCCTGACCCTGCGCGCCGATCTCTATCTGGCGGCCCCGCGGCCGGCAAGGTCGGCGCGCCCGCCCACGATCTCGGCCGATCTCCAGGCACGCGTCCGCGCCGTACCAGGGGTGGCCGAGGTCGAGGTCTTTCGCGCGGTCGAGGTGGCGAGCCCGGAGGGGCCGGTTGCGCTGTCGGTCGCCGACCCGCGACGCGAGCGCAGCGCGGATCTCTACCGGTTCGCGGAGGGAAGCCCGGCCGTGATCTGGAGCCGCGTTCGGGAGGGGGCGGTGCTGGTGAGCGAGCCGTTCGCCCATAGGCGGCGCATCCCCGTCCATGGCGGCGTCGTGACCCTCCAGACCGACCGCGGCCTCCACGTCTTCCCCGTGGCCGGGGTCTTCTACGATTACGCGAGCGAGCGCGGCACCGTGCTCGTGGCCCGCCCGATCTACGAGCGCTACTGGGACGATCGCGGCATCTCCTCCCTGGCCGTTTACCTGAGCCCCGAGGCGTCCTTGGAGGACGTGGCCCGCCGGGTGCGCGCGGCCGTGGCCGGTTCGGCCCTGCAGGTCGTGTCGACCCGCTCGCTGAGGCGCGGCGCGCTTCGGGTCTTCGACCGCACCTTCGCGGTGACGGAGGCCCTGCGGCTCCTGGCCGTGGTCGTGGCCTTCGTCGGCGTGTGGAGCGCGCTCATGGCGCTTCAGGCCGAGCGCACGCGGGAGCTGGCCACGCTCGTGGCCCTCGGCCTCACGCCCCGCCGGCTCTGGGGGCTGACCTTCCTCGAGACGGGCTTCATGGGCCTGGCCGCGGGCCTCTTGTCCTTCCCCACCGGCGCCCTGCTCGCGCTGATCCTGGTCGAGGTCATCAACGTGCGGTCGTTCGGCTGGACGATGCGCCTCGTCTTCGAGCCCTCCGTCTTCGCCCAGGCGCTCCTCGTGAGCGTGGCCGCGGCGCTCCTGGCTTCGGTCTATCCGGTGCTCCGACTCGGGAAGATGCCGGTGGCCGCCGCCCTGCGCCTCGAATGAGCCGCGGGGCGCGTGGGATCATCGGTCTTCTCGTCCTGGCCGGCGTCGCTCTCGCCTGGCAACGGACGCGACCGCCCAGGCCGGCAAACGCGCCACCGCATCTCGAGCTCGCACCCACCGAGGCGCCCCTGGCCTTCGCCCGCGCGACGACGATCCGTGACTTCCGCCTTCCCCTCGATCACGGGCCCCACTTCGAGTTCGAGACCGAGTGGTGGTACTACACGGGGAACCTGGCGGCGAGCGAGACCCGCCGGTTCGGTTTCCAGCTCACGTTCTTCCGCCGTGGGCTCTCGCCGGGCGCACCTCCGGCCGGGCCCGGACTCCGTACGAGCCAGATCTACTTCGCCCACCTCGCCCTGACCGACGTCGCGACCGGGCGCCACCGTTTCTTCGAGCGGTGGAGCCGCGGGGCCGCCGGCCTCGCCGGCGCGTCGGGCGAGCCGTTCCGCGTGTGGCTCGAGGACTGGCAGGCCGAGGGCCGTACCCCCGACGGCGCTTCGGTCCGCCTCCAGGCCAAGGACGCGGGTTGGGGTCTCGATCTCGAGGTGACCGCCCAGAAGCCGCTCGTGCGCCACGGCGACCGCGGCCTCTCGCCGAAGAGCGCCCTGCCCGGCAACGCGTCCTACTACGTCGGCTACACCCGGATGAGCGCGGGGGGCACCGTGACCGTGGGCGGCCCCACCTTGGACGTGCGCGGGAGCGCGTGGTTCGACCACGAATGGAGCACGAGCGCGCTCGGGGAAGGAGCCACCGGCTGGGACTGGTTCAGCCTGCAACTGGACGACGGGCGCGAGTTGATGTTCTTCCAGATCCGGCGTGAGGACGGAAGCATCGAGCCGGTTTCGGGGGGAACCCTGGTCGGGACGGACGGGGACACGCGGAGGCTCGGGGCCGACGAGGTCGCGGTCGACGTGCTCGAACGGTGGACGAGCCCGGAGAGCCGCGCCTCCTACCCGGTCCGCTGGCGCATCGCTTCGGCCGCGGCCGCGCTCGACCTCGAGGTGAATCGGCGCCTCGACGCCCAGGAGATGCGCACGTCATTCACATACTGGGAAGGAGCCGTGAGCGTGCGGGGGACGAGCGAGGGCAACGCGGTTGCGGGAGAAGGCTACGTCGAGATGACGGGCTACGCCGGAACGATGCTCGGGGTGTTCTAGAACGGTGCTGAAGGTGCGGTGCTGAAGAGAGCCCCGCGGGCCGCTCTCTTCAGCACCGCTCCGTTGTTGGACTCTCCCTCCAGAGCCGTCGGGTAGGGTGCCTACCCAAGACGAGACCCGCGCTTCCCGCCCCTACTTCCCAGGCGCACAGGAGAAGCTTTCAGCATCGTTGGGATCGCCTTGCCCCTTGTAGGCTGCGGTCTGCGGATAAGGACAAATCGGCCGTGTGGACTTCACTCCTTTGGTCGAATCATCGTCGACGAACTTGGTGGCGACGATCACCGACGGAGCCTGGCCTCGTTCCACCCATCGCTCGAGCGCCACGAAGGCGTTGTGCTGGGGGTCGGCCGATGGCTCCGTGCCCCATTGTCCAAACGAGTTCGGGCTGGGACCATCGCCGCAGTGCTGCATCCCCGCGACCATGTAGAGCCGCACGAACGCATCCGCATCCTGGCGTCCCAACCTGCTCACCACGCTGTCGTAGTAGTGAATCGTGTTGAGAGCCGAGATCGCCGGGTCGTTCCACCCATGGTAGAGGATCAGCTTCCCGCCTCGCGCCTTGAACGCGGTCAGGTTCGGGTCGGTCGCGTCGAGCTTGTGCGCCGTCTTCTCCTCGGCCGCCTTCAGGGCCTGCTCGATGTTCGCGTCTTTGTAGTTCCAGTCCGCCTTCTCGTAGACCATGTTGGTGAAATATCCGACCCCGAAGGCGAAGAGCAGGCTCTTGCCCGGCTCCGGGCCAGTGATCCACGGTCCCCAGCCCCCACGGCCCTCCTCGGCTCCCGGCACGTATCCCGGGAAGATCTCGCGCCCGCGAGAGTCGTGCGGCCCGCGGTACAGGCTCTCGAGGGCGGTGACCTGCGGCGCCGTCAGGCACGCCTCCGAATCGCCTTCCTTGCAGAGGAGGGTCGCCGGATCGAAGGGACATCGTCTCGGGTCATTCACTACTCCGTCGGTGACGCCGTCCTGGGCATCGCAGGTGGCATTCACCGCTTTCGCGATCGTCGGGAGCTTGCGGGAAGGGATGTAGCTGGCCGGATCCAGGGTCGTCGCCTGCGCGTCCGCAAGCGCCTTGGTCAGCAGGTGCGTCCAGAAATTGGCCGGGGCTCCGGCCAGGATGCCATCGTAATCGTCGGGAAAGCGCTGGGCTTCCATCAACGCCTGCCGCCCCCCGTTCGAGCAGCTCCCGAAGTAGGAATGCCGGGGATCGCTGCCGTAAAACGCCTTGATCGCCGCCTTGGCGATCTCGGTCATCACGTGAATCCCACGGTACCCGAAGTCGGTCACCTTCTCCGGATGTCCGAGGGCCCAGCCCGCATCCGTCCCACCTCCGGAGTGACCCGTGTCCGTGCCGGCCGTCGCGTACCCCTCGCGAACGGCAGCGCCCATCGCGCGATAACCGATCTCCCCCGCGAATCCGCCATTGCCTTGGCCCCGAAACTTCCCGTTCCAGCCTCCCGCCGGCATCCACACTTCGATCGCGAGGTCCGAGTCCGCGCTAGGCGTCGCTTTCACGACGACCCGGCAGAATGCAGGCAACGTCTTGTAGAAGGAGGGATCGCCCACGATCCACGGAGTCATGTTCGCCGGCGGCGTGAAGGCTCCAGGGAGAACCGTGTCCGCCGACACCACCTTTGCCCCCGCGAGCCCGAGTTGCGCGAGCCCAGCACACGAGTCCGTGCCCGACAGCGCCCTTTGCCCGTGGGTGCCGGCCGCGGCCAGGACTACGACCGAAACCGCAACGAAGACGCTGCCCATGCGGCGCACCTCCTGATCTGGAGCGGTGTGGACGTTTGCTGGCAACGTTAGACCAGACGAAGACCCACGCGCAATACCTCCTGGACGCGAAAGGTGACGGGCCGGGCGATAGAATCGCAGGGAGGCTTCGACCATGGACCC
>Ga0209640_10006461_pt1 | contig 10276 bp, 8 predicted proteins | sample RifCSP10_1_FD_184018 | JGI IMG/M metagenome (GOLD analysis project Ga0209640, IMG submission 184018) | Soil microbial communities from Rifle, Colorado - Rifle CSP2_sed 10_1 (SPAdes) (version 2) | ecosystem: Environmental > Terrestrial > Deep subsurface > Rock core/Sediment | place: Rifle... | reverse complement strand
CCGCTCGTGCCGATGATGTTCGAGAAGTCGTAGCGCTCCTTGAGCTCCTGCCTCAGGTGCGTGTTCTCGTCGAGCAGCCGCCGCCGCTCCTCCTCGACCAGCCGCTGCACGTTGAGTGCCTGGGCGATCATCGAACTCACGACCCCGAAGAACTTCACGCTGCTGTCGTAGTCGCGATCGGCCTGAAACCGCAGGTCCACGGCCAGCGCGCCCACGGCCGACCGGTTGAGCATGATGGGCACGCAGATGTAGCTCAGCTCCTGCCGCACGGTCTCCGGACGCCGCGCCGCCAGGTTGAGAAAGACTGGCTCCTTGCTGATGCGCGGGACCACGATGGGTTTCCCGCTCTGGACGACCTTGCCCGTGATGCCTTCACCGAGCCGAATGCGGATCGCGCGGGCGCGGTCCTCGAACCCCTCAATCGCTTCGACGTGCAGTTCCTCGTCGCGCAGCAGCGTCACCATGCCGCGCACCACGCTGTGGTGGCGCATCAGGGTGATGAGCACGCGCTGCAGGGCCGCCTTGAAGTTGAGCGTGCCCGAGAGGGCCTGGCTGACCTCGAGCAGCGTCGAGAGCCGGCGCGCGTCGTGCGCCCCGGCGGCGTCGGAACCCGGTCTGGCGGCAGGCATATCGTCCTCGTCGTTTCCTTGCGGCGCCGCCCGGCCTCAGTCCAGCAGAGGCAGGACGCGGCGTCCAGCCATTCGTACGTTTCTGTCGTCCATGTGAGGCGTTGGGCGAAAACTGTAGCTTTTCAGCCCCCCGCATTGTACCGGATCGTCACGAGAACGATCCGAACGCCCGAACGACCCGAACGACCCGAACGACCCGAACGATCTACAAGATATACCGCGACAGATCCTCGTTGCCCACGATATCGGCCAGCATGCGATCGACGTAGGCCTCGTCGATCGTGATCGCCTTCTCGGCGAGCTCGGGGGCCGTGAAGGACACCTCGTCCAGGAGCCGTTCGATCACCGTGTGCAAACGCCGCGCGCCGATGTTTTCAGTCGTGTCGTTGACGCGCGCCGCGAAATCGGCGATCCGCTCGACGGCATCCGGCGTAAACGTGAGGGTGAGGTCCTCGGTGCCGAGCAGCGCCGTGTACTGCTTGACGAGGGCGTTGCGCGGCTCGGTCAGGATGCGCACGAAGTCGGCCCGCGTGAGCGGTTCGAGCTCGACCCGGATGGGAAATCGGCCTTGGAGTTCCGGAATGAGATCGGACGGCTTCGACACGTGAAACGCACCGGCCGCAATGAACAGGATGTGGTCCGTCTTCACCATGCCGTACTTCGTGTTGACGGTCGTCCCCTCCACAATCGGCAGGATGTCGCGCTGCACGCCTTCGCGGCTCACGTCCGGCCCGCGAGCGCCCCCGCCGGCGCCGTCCCGGCTCGCGATCTTGTCGATCTCGTCGATGAAGATGATGCCGGCCTGCTCGACCCGCTGAACGGCGGTGCGGCCGACCGCCTCCATGTCCACGAGCTTGGCCTGCTCCTCCGCCACGAGGTGCTCGAGCGCGGCCGGCACCTTGAGGCGACGATGCTTCTGGCGCCCGCCGAACATGTTGCCCATCATGTCCTTGAGGCTGGAGCCAATCTCCTCGGCCGACGACCCGGCAATGATCTCGAACGACGGCATGGCTGGCGTCTGCACGTCGATCTCGACGACACGCTCGTCGAGCTTCCCCTCGCGAAGCTGCTCCCGGATGCGCTCCCGCGAGCGGCCTGCCTGCTCGCGCACTGCCGCCGGGTCCTCCCCGGGGACCCCTTGACGAGACGAGGGCAGAAGCAGATCGAGCAGCCGTTCTTCGCCGGCCGCCCGCGCCTTGTCCCGCACCTCGTCGCCGGTTTCCCCGCGCACCATGTCCACGGCCAGCTCCACCAGATCGCGGACCATCGATTCGACATCGCGACCGACGTAGCCAACCTCGGTGAACTTGGAGGCCTCCACCTTGATGAACGGGGAATGGGCCAACCGGGCCAGGCGCCGGGCGATCTCGGTCTTGCCTACGCCAGTGGGGCCGATCATCAGGATGTTCTTCGGCGTCACCTCGTCGGCCATCTCCGCCGCCAGACGCTGCCGACGCACGCGGTTGCGCAAGGCGATGGCCACCGCGCGCTTGGCCTTCGCCTGGCCGATGACGTACTTGTCGAGCTCGGCCACGATCTCCCGCGGCGTCAAGCTCCCCAGCGCCGTCGTCGTCCGTTCGGGCAGAAATATGGCCATGGCTACGCGGCTAGAGATCACGGGCCACGGAGACAGAGGGACACGGAGACAACGCCATCTCCGTACGGAAGTAACTCCGTGCCTTCGTGTCTCCGTGGTTCGTGATCCTGGGCCCGGTCACTAGAGCTCCTCAATCGTGAGATTCGGGTTCGTATAGATACAAATCTCCGAGGCGATGCGCATCGCCTCTTCCGCGATCTGCCGCGCAGAGAGCGGGCTGTGCTTGACGAGCGCGCGCGCCGCCGCCATCGCGTACGGTCCGCCCGATCCGACCGCCACCACGCCGTCATCGGGCTCGATCAGGTCGCCGGTGCCAGACAGCAGGAAGGTCGACGTCCGGTCGGCCACGATCAGCATCGCCTCGAGGCGCCTGAGGAAACGGTCGGAGCGCCAGTCGCGGGCGAGCTCCACCGACGCCCGTTCGAGGTTCCCGCGGTACTGTTCGAGCTTGGACTCGAAGCGCGAGAAGAGCGCGAAGGAGTCGGCGGCCGATCCGGCAAACCCCGCCAGGATCGTGTCACTGTAGAGCCGACGAATCTTTCGGGCGCGGTGCTTGACGACCGTCGTGCCGAGCGTGACTTGGCCGTCTCCGGCCATCACCGTCCGGTCCTGATGGCGCAAGGCCAGAATCGTCGTGGCGTGCATCACCGCCAGTATATCGGGGGTAGGGGACGGGGATCGGGGATCGGGGATCAGGGATCAGTGTCCTGAGACGGGACCACTTGCGAGGACACTGGTCGGCACACGACGCTCGGTTCGCCTGTTTTGGGTGGAAACTGCGACTGGAAACTGGCAACAGAGTTGCTCAACGACGTGTCATGCGAACCAACCCTGTCTTCGTCGCCGCGGCGCTGGTGCTTTCGGCCGCACTGACTCAGCCGCTGGAAGGCGCCCAGCGGCAACGCTGGCCTGGCGGATCCCAGGCCGGGCAAGGCGAGGGCGGCGGCCAGGGTGCGGCGCGCCAATCCGAGCGGCGCGGCTCCGGAGGCGGTGGTGAATCGAGAGCGCGGCCCGCCCCGGGACCAAGACCAACCCAGCAGGCCCGACAAGGGGAGGCCAGACAAGGGGCTCGCGAGCGGCAACAGCCGCAGGCGAGACAGCAGCCGGAAGTGAGGCAACAACCTGGGGCCAGGCAGCAGCCAGAGGCTCGACAACAGCCTCCGACCGCCCGACCCGGGGACTGGGCCACGTCTCAGCGCCAACGACGAGCCGACCCTCGCGGTGGCAGCGAGCGCGGCATCGCGCCGCCCGCGGGAATCTGGCAGGACTCGCGAGGGTCGAACCCGCGCGTGGCCGTGCCACGCCAGGGGCCACCGCCACGCGGGTACAACGACCGAGACCGGGACCGCAGGTATGACCGCGGCCGTGACAGAGACCGTGACCGGAGGTTCTACTCACGCGGTCGGAACTACAACTACGGCGGGTACTCCTCGGGTTACCCGGGATACCTGCGCTATCCGCGGTCGTACTACTACTACCCGTATGCCTACGGGTACGGGCCGGCGGGCCGAGGCTACTTCTACTTCGACCTGCACTACGACTCGTACGTGTGGCATCCGCGATCGGCTCTTCGCTACGGCGACTACGGCAGCTACGGCTACCCCACTGGGGAGCTGCGGTTGCAGGTGGAGCCGCGACAGGCCCAGGTGTTCGTTGACGGCTACTACGCGGGTACTGTGGACAGCTTCGACGGCGTGTTCCAGTCTCTGCGTCTGGAGGCGGGCCCCTACCAGATCGAGATCGTGCTCGAGGGCTACGAGCCGCTCGTCTTCGACGTCCAGATCGCGCCGGGGGAGAAGGTCACCTATCGCGGCCAGCTCGTTCCGGAACTGCGGTAGCCACGAAGATCACGAGGTCTGGGCCACGAAGCACGAAGCACCAGATGGCTTTTCTGCCTCGTTATCTTCGTGGCCTTCGTGCCAAACCCTTCGTGGCTCTCGCGACGGGCGCTCACCCGCGCCGTTTGAAGAGGTAGTAGAGCGGCACGCCAGCGAGAATGATGAGCGCTCCGGCGCCGGTCGGTCGTGGGGCGCGAAACAGACCGTTGCACACGATGGCGGCGGCGGCCAGGGCATACACCCCTGGGGCGACCGGATACCCCCAGGCGCGGAACGGCCGGTCGAGGGTCGGCTGACGGGCACGCAGCACGAACAACGCGACGACGGCAATACCCGAGAACAGCACAATCGAGAATCCGGTGTAGGTCAGCAGCGCGTCAGCCTTGGCCGTGAGGACGAGTAGGCAGCTCCAGGCCGTCTGCGCGATGATGGCAACCGCCGGCGTCTTGTAACGTGTGTGCACGGTCGCCGCGTTCCGGAAGAAGAGGCCGTCTCGGGCCATGGCGAAATAGACGCGCGGGCCGGCGAAAGTCATCGCGCTGATACTCGCCAGCAGGCTCACAATCGACACGACGCCCATGATGTTGCCAGCGGCCGCGCCGAGCAGTCCTTCGGCGACCACGTCGAGCACTGATCCGGACACGCGCCCGAGTTCGGCAACCGGCATGACATACGCGTACAGGCCGTTCATCACGACGTGGATCAGCACCACCGCCACGGTGCCAAGCGCGAGCGCCCGCGGCACGTTGCGTCCTGGGTCCCGCACTTCCTCGGCCACGTAAGTGGCGGCGTTCCATCCTGAATAGGCGTACATGACCGGGATGAGCGCCAGGAGCCATCCGGTCGGCGTTACGGGTCCAGTTTCCGTGAGGTTGGCCATTGTCCCGGAGCCAAACGAAAACCCAATCGCGATGAACAGGACGAACGCACCCACCTTGAGGATCGCGAGCACGTCCATTACCAGGCGGCCAGGGCCCACGCCGCGCACGTGAATCCACGCCATGCCGCAGATGGCCGCCACCGCAACCATGGTCTGTGGCGACAGGCTGAGCTCGAGCACGCCTGGGACCAGTGGGAGCGTGAGAAACGGCGTGCTGTTTCCTGCGGCAGGAATGAACCGTCCGAGGTAGAACGCCAGAACCACCGCACTCGTGGCGATCGCGCCCGAAAAACCAGCTACGAATGACGTCCAGCCGGTGAGGAAGGCGACCGGCGAACCGTAGGCTTCCTTCAGGTAGACGTACTCGCCGCCGGCGCGCGGGCGCAGTGCGGCGAGTTCGGCGTACGCCATGGCGCCAGCAAAGGCCAACGCGCCCCCAGCCAGCCAGGCGAGCAGAAAGAACAGCGCGCTCGGGACCGCGGAGGCCACCTGCGAAGGCGCGAACAGCAGGCCCGTGCCGATGACGTTGGAAACGATGATGGCGGCTGCGTCGAAGGGACCGAGCCGGCGTTCGAGGGTTTGAGGAGTTGGGGTGGTGGTCGGCACCCGGGGATTATAGGGACATCAACTCCCAACTCCCAAGAAAGGACCTACGCCCAACGGAGAAATCCATTTGGGCGTTGGGAGTTGTTCTATTCGGTGAGCAGCTGCCGGTCGATGGTGTATTCGCCTATCTTCACCCACCCGCGCGATCCGTGGCTCCCGTAGATTTCGACCTTGGCGTCTACAAACTCGCGATTCTGGAGCATCTGCAGACGGGACTGGGTTCCGAGGTACCCACGCTGGGACCGAAGCACCAGTTCGCCGCCCTTGGCGGCCGGCGCCAGCCCATCAGGTCCGATCCCGCGCACGAAATGGCTATCCCACTCCCTCGTCTCGCCCACCTGCCGGAACACGGCGTTGATCTGGACCCGGGAGATGGCTTCTGACGACACGTTCTGCAGCCTCAGGCTGATGCTCGGCACCAGCTTGTTCTGGCCCTCGACGATCCCGAGGTCGTACCACCCCGTCCGGACGTCGGCGATCGCCAGGTCCTTTTCGACCTCACGCGAACGACACCCGGCCACGACAAGGGCGAGCAGACAGCACAGCGCCAGGCATTTCCGCATCGGGGAATTGTACACAGACACGTCGATGAGACACCGTGCCACGCCCCCGAGTTCCTCGAACCCCGAACCGTGAGCCCAGCCGTGGACCTTGAGCCCTGAGTTGTGAGCCCTGAGCCTTCCTAGTACTCCCGCACCTCGATCTTCCCCCGTGCTTCCTCGAGCGTGAGCCGGCCACCGCGGAACCCGGCCAAGTCGCTCCCCTTGACCCGGAAGATGACGGTGCTGAAGTCCGCCGTGTCGCCAGGAACGAGCGGGTCGCGCGGCAGGTTGTCGCGGGCGGCCACCGTCAGCCATTCCTCGGGCCCGACCGCCAGCGGTCCGCTGTTCTCAATCATGGCGTCAATCAAGGCGGCCTTCACCTCGCGCGTGTAGGCCTGGTTGGGGTCGTCGAGCAGTCGTGGGTCCATCGACGGGGTCGGTGTCCGCGCCGACCCAGGCGGAGCCAGTTGGCTCGTCACGGAGCCAGGGGAAGCCTGCAACGTGATGAGGCCCTGGGCCTGCATGTCGAGGCGGCGGATGACCTGCGCGAATCGCTCCTGGTGCTGGGCATCGATCTGCTTGATCAGCATCTTGAGATCGGCCGCCAGGATCTGCAGATTCCGGTCAGCCCTCGCCATGTAACGAAGCGGCCAGGTGGCTGGCAGCCGCAGCGCGGGAACCTCGACATCGAAGAAGACTCCGTAGCCGTCCAACCGGAACCCGCGCACTTCGGGAATGCCGCTCAGCATCGGCGCATCCGGCATCACGGCCCGCACCTGCCGCAGCAGGTTGTCTGCCCCGATCGACACCGCCCGCTCGAGCGTCCCCTCCATCATCGAGATCCGCTGGCGCGCCTTCACTTGCTCCGCCTCGTCCTGCTGCGCCGACACGGAGCCGACAGCCAGGACGAGAGCGATTCCAAGACTGCACGTTCTCAACATAGTTCCACCCACCGTGTCACGACCTCGTTACTTACCGGCCCTGCTGCGAGACCCTGATCAGGTAGTTGTTGATCTGGTCGATCGCCTCACGCTGCTGCCGCACCTCTGCCCCGGTCACACCCTGAATCTGTCCGAGCGTCTCCCGGACAGAGGCCAGATCCACGCGCCGCTGCGTCTCGACGTCACGAACGAGTTCCACGGAACGCAGCGTGAACTCGCGCCGCTGCCGTTCTTCGCTCTGCTCCACGAGCGCCTGCACCTCCTGCATCGTCGCACCACCGCTTCCCGCCCGTGCCGCCAAGGGGGCCTCGGGAATCCGAGCAGCGGAGGCCGCGGTACGCAGCTGCGCCATTTCGTTCTTCAGGCGCTGCTCCATCCGCGCCAGGTCGCTTCGCGACGCCGCGTCACCGGCCGTCACGAGGGACGGCTGGCTCGATGCGGCCTGATCGACTCCGGATCCGCGCGCCAGGCCAATCGACAGGCCGGCGCCGAACACCAGCACGGCCGCCGCTGCCTGGGCCCAGGCCGGAAGCGGAGCGCGCCACCAGGGCAGGCTCCGTTCAAAGGATGGAACCGACATCCGGAATCCGACCTCGGCCAGCGGAGGCATCCACGCGCCGAGCTGCTGATGGGTCCAACCGAGCCCCTCGATCTCGGCCGCGCACGACGCGCATCGCGCCGCATGCGCCGTAATCACCTCGCGCACCTCCGGCTCGCACTCGTCGTAGACGTAGGCTACAAGCGCGCCGGTATCCCCACACTCGAATGACTCGCTCATGTTCGTTTCACCAGTTCTGGTACACCCCGGCCGTGACACTCCAACTGTCGGCGCAGCTGTGAGAGCCCCTGATAGAGCCGCGTCTTGACGGTGCTGAGCGGGCAGCCCTGCATGTCGGCGATCTCCTGAAACGTCAGCCCGTGATACTCCTTCAGGATGATGGCCGTCCGCTGATCTTCACTGAGGGAGCGCATGGCGTGCTCCACGATCGCGTTCAATTCGCGCCGCCCGACCAGGTCCTCGATCGACTCGACCGCACCGGCCTCGCTCTGAAGCTCGGCGGGGTCCACGCCTTCCGGGATCTGCACCACCGGGGTGCGCCGGCGGCGACGCATCCAGTCGCGACACAGGTTGAGCGCAATCCGATACAGCCACGACGAGAATTTCGCCTGTCCCTTGAAACCCGGAAGCGCCCGGTAGGCACGGAGGAAGGTGTCCTGGCAGACATCGCGCGCATCCTCCTCATGGCCCAAAACGCGGTACGCCAGGGCATAGATCGGCCGCTCCCATCTCACGATGAGCTGATTGAAGCTGTCCACATCGCCCGACCTCGATAGGGCGACGAGCTCCTCGTCGGTGCGCGCCATCGATAAACTACTGGCCAGTCAGCTTGTTAGACGACGGCGATGCCGGGGCGGCCGTCCGAGGTCGATCATACGGCGGGCGGCGCAAGGCGCACACCCTCATCGGATTTCAGATCTTGTTGGCTAAGTCTCTCAACAGAATAGACTTAGGCCGAATCAACCGCCACCAAGGTGTACAATTGCCCGCCGAGTGATTCAGCTCTCCGACCTCACCAAATCCTTCGGCGACCGCACGCTGTTCGATCACGTCACCTGGCAGATTGGAGACGGCGAACGCGTTGGCCTCTTCGGCCCGAATGGCGCCGGCAAGACGACACTCCTGAAGATCCTGGCCGGGCTGGAGGAAGCCGATTCGGGCGTGGTGGTCAAACCGGCCAACCTCACCATCGGCTACCTGCCGCAGGATGGACTCACCCACTCTGGTCGCACGGTCTTCGAGGAGGCCAGTAGCGCCTTTCAACCCCTGCTCGACATCAAGACCGAGATGCACGACATCGAGCACAAGCTCGGTGACAGTGCAATCCCTCAGCACGAACACGACGCGATGCTGTCCCGCTACGCCGAACTGCAGGACCGTTTCAGGCTGGACGAGGGCTACAGCATGGATCTCAGAATCGCCACCGTGCTGCGTGGGCTCGGCTTCAGCCCAGAAGACGGCGATCGGCCGTGCGAGACGTTCTCGGGCGGCTGGCAGATGCGGATCGCGCTCGCCAAACTGCTCCTCGGCCGACCGAACCTGCTCCTGCTCGACGAGCCGACCAATCATCTCGATCTGGACGCGCGGAACTGGCTCGAGGATTACCTGGGCGCGTACCCCTACGCGGTCATCCTCGTCTCGCACGACCGCTACTTCCTCGACGCGGTGGTCACACGGATCACCGACATCCATCTTCGAAAGCTGACCGACTACGTCGGTAACTACACGAGTTACATCGAGCAGCGCGATGCGATGCTCGAGCGCCTGCGGCAGGCCAAGCGCGAGCAGGACGAGGAGGTCGCCCGCATCAAGATGTTCATCGACCGCTTCCGCTACCAGGCGACCAAGGCCGCGCAGGTCCAGAGCCGTATCAAGCTGCTCGACAAGGTCGTGCCCATCGAGGTGCCGCCCGAGCGGAAGCGCATCCACTTCCGGTTCCCCGCGTGCGTCAAGAGCGGACGCACGGTGCTGGAACTGAAACACGCACGTAAGGCGTACGGCGGGCTCGTCGTCTTTCGTGATGTGAACCTCCACATCGAGCGCGGCGATCGCATCGCGCTCGTGGGACCCAACGGGGCCGGCAAGTCCACGTTGATGCGGCTGCTCTCGGGCGAAGAGGCGGCGGACCAGGGCGAGCGCGTGGTGGGTCACCAGGTCGTCATGGAGTATTTCGCGCAAGACGAGGCTACGCGGCTGGATCCGACGCTCACGGTCTACGAAACGCTCGCGTCAGGGTCCCCCAACAACATGGTCCCGGCGATTCGCAACCTGCTCGGGGGCTTCCTCTTCTCAGGAGACGACGTCTACAAGAAGGCCGGAGTGCTCTCTGGTGGGGAGCGCACGCGGCTGGCTGTCGCGCGCATGCTCCTGCGACCGTCCAACACGCTGCTGCTCGACGAGCCCACCAACCATCTGGACCTGGATTCGAAAGACGTGCTGCTCGACGCACTCGAAGACTACGGCGGCACGCTCATCATCGTCTCGCACGACCGGTATTTCGTGGAGAAGCTGGCCACGAAGATCATCGAGGTCGGCCACGGCCAGTCCATCGTCTATCCCGGCACCTACGCAGAGTTCCTGTGGCACAAGGAACAGAAGACCCGGGACTCGGGATCCGGGACTCGGGACTCGGGGATCAGGGACCGGAAGGCTCAGGGCTCAGGCCTCAAGGCTCAGGGGCAGAA
>Ga0209640_10006460_pt1 | contig 10276 bp, 8 predicted proteins | sample RifCSP10_1_FD_184018 | JGI IMG/M metagenome (GOLD analysis project Ga0209640, IMG submission 184018) | Soil microbial communities from Rifle, Colorado - Rifle CSP2_sed 10_1 (SPAdes) (version 2) | ecosystem: Environmental > Terrestrial > Deep subsurface > Rock core/Sediment | place: Rifle... | reverse complement strand
CAAGTGGCCGGCAAGAAGCTGACGCTCGTCCCCATCCTGCGGGCGGGACTCGGCATGGTCGAGGGCATGCTCAAGCTGATGCCGTCCGTCCGGGTCGGGCACGTCGGACTCTACCGCGACCCCGATTCGCTCGAACCGATCTCCTACTACTTCAAGATCCCGCCCGACCCCGAAGCCCGCGACTTCATCGTGCTCGATCCGATGCTCGCAACCGGCGGATCGGCCTCGATGGCCGTGTCATCGCTCAAGTCGAACGGAGCCACCCGCGTCAGGCTCGTTTGCCTGGTCGCTGCACCCGAAGGCGTGCAGCGCATGGTGCAGGACCACCCCGACGTCCACGTGTACGCCGCCGCGCTCGACCGCGAACTCAATTCGGACGGCTACATCCTGCCCGGACTCGGGGACGCCGGGGATCGATTGTTCGGGACCCGCTGAATCGCATAGATTCCGGAGGCTTCAGGGCCCGTAGCTCAGTCGGTCAGAGCAGTGGACTCATAATCCAACGGTCGCAGGTTCGAGTCCTGCCGGGCCCACTCATTATGATTCCAGGCGGTTGCAGGGGCGGACAGACTCGTCACTGCGGCAGCAGTTGTCGTAGATCGATCCGGTCGGCTATGGCGATGGGACGCTGATCAGGGACGCGAGATTGACCGCCACCAGCAGCACGGCCGTGTTGAGAAACACGGTGGCGGCATCCGTCCAGAATCGCTGCGCCACCCGCAGAACACGCCTTGCCCGCATGGTGACCTCCTGTCGACGCATCACACGCTGCCGGGGGGAGCCGTTGCCCACCCTGGTGGAACATTCCGGCGGATGCGCGGTCGCGGCAAGGCGTGTCACGGTGCCGGCGTGAGAGGCGGGCCGTTGCCGGGAGCGACGGACTGCCGCCATAATCCGGGCCCCGCCGGGTTCATCCCGCCGGCCTCCACCATGGCAGGACGCACTCCGGCCGACGTTGAACGCCAGTTTCCGATGGGAGCTTCGATGCTTGCACGACCACTTCGCGCAATCCCGGTTCTACCGGCCCTTTTCGCCATTCTCCTGCCATGGAGTCTCTCCGCGCAGGGGCGTGGCGCGACCAGGCCGCCCGCCTGCTCGCCGGCCGAGTCCGGGCTTCAGCTGGCCGACGGATTCTGCGCCATCCTGGTGGCCAGCGATCTGCGGGGCGCTCGGCACCTCGTCGTCGCACCCAACGGTGATGTGATCGTGAACGTCCAGGGCGGCCGAGGCGGTGGCGGCGGCGCCATGCTCCTGCGCGATACCGACGGCGATGGCAAAGCCGATGTCCGTGAGACGCTCGGCAGCCCGGGCGGCAACGGTATCGCCCTCTCCGGCGAGCGCCTCTGGGTCGCCACCAATGATGCGGTGCTCGCCTATCGCCTGCCGGCCGGCAGCACCCGGCTGGCCGGCGGACCCGATACCATCGTCTCCGGCCTGCCCTCTGGCGGCCACGCGGCCAAGTCGATCGCGCTCGGGATCGACGGCGCCCTCTTCGTCAACCTCGGATCGCGAACCAACTCCTGTCAGGTGCAGGACCGCCAGAACGAGTCGCCCGGCCAGGACCCCTGCACCGAACTCGAGACCCGCGCCGGGATCTGGCGCTTCGACGCCAACCGGACCGGCCAGCACCAGCAGGATGGCGTCCGGTACGCCACCGGCCTGCGCAACGTCGTCGCCCTCGCCGTTCACCCCGGCACCGGCCAGCTCTACGGCATGCAGCACGGACGCGACCAGTTGTTCCAGAACTGGGCCAGCGTCGGCTACGACGAAAAGGAGAGCGCTGAGCTGCCGTCCGAGGAATTCATCGAGGTCAATCGCGGCGACGACTTCGGCTGGCCCTACTGCTATCACAACCGATTCCTCGGCCACCTCGTCCTCGCGCCCGAGTACGGTGGCGATGAGACGAAGGTCGGCCGGTGCGGGGACAAGAAGGGGCCGCTCGTCGCCTTTCCCGGTCACTGGGCTCCCAACGGCCTCGCCTTCCAGACCACCGACCAGTTCCCGGCCGACTACCGGGGCGGCGCCTTCATCGCCTTCCACGGATCGTGGAACCGGGCCCCCCTGCCGCAGGAAGGGTTCAAGGTCGTTTTCCAACCGATGAGCGGCCGCAGCCCCGCCGGCGATTACCGCACGTTCATCGACGGCTTCCGCGCGCTGTCGCCGGCCGGCCGCCCCGTCGGCCTGGCCGTCGGTCCCGATGGCTCGCTCTTCGTGTCCGACGATGCCGGAGGGCGCATCTGGCGAGTCGTCCACCGGTAACGGGTTCCCGGCGGCGGACCTCGAAACGGCGGCACGAACCGGCGGGTCGGATTCTCGGCAAGTTGATGCGCGTCTCGCCTCCACCGGACCGCTCGGCCGGGACCGCTGACAAGGTTCCGGTTCCGGTGCATGATGCCCCCTTGCCGCGTTGACAACACCGGAGTCGCTGGCCAGCTTGTAAGGCTTGCACCTCGCGCGGATCGGCGAGGGACGATGACTGGAATCACGGAGAGGAACGGTCGATGTTCGGCACCATCAAGGGCCGGATCGCAGTCATTCTGGTCCTGCTCGCGGTTTCCGTCGGAGCCCTGGTGAGCAACAACGTCCGCGACGGCGCTCCGCTCAAGCTGGGTCTCGACCTGCAGGGCGGCATGCATCTCGCCCTCGAGATCGATGACCCGCAGAATACGCTCACGCCCGAGGCGAGGGCGGACGCGATCGATCAGAACCTGCAGGTGCTCCGCAACCGGACCGACGAGTTCGGCGTCGCGGAGCCGCTGATCCAGAAGGTCGGCAACGACCGTATCATCGTCGAGCTCCCCGGCATTACCGATGAAGATCGGGCGAAGGGCATCATCTCACGGTCGGCTTTCCTCGAGTGGAAGCTGGTCCATCCGACGCAGGAATTCCGGCCGGTGCTGCCGCGCATGGATCGTCTGATCGAAACGGAACTGCCCAAGGACTCGCTGGTCGGCGCGGCCGAAGATACGGCGGCGACGAATCTGCAGCAGCAGCTGCGGGAGAGCGTGTTCGGCCGGGCGGACAGCACCCGCTCCGATTCGGCGGCGGCCGACAGCGCGAAGGAAGCGGAATCCACGCGTAAGCCGCTGAGCAGTCTGATCTTCGACAGTGGCCAGGAAGGCGAGTTCCTGGTCCAGGAGCAGGACGTCGAGCGCGTGAAGCGTTACCTCGCGCTGCCCGGTGTCATGGATCTGCTGCCCCGCAACACGGAGCTGCGCTGGGCGAACGAGGCGGTCGGGCAGGGGGCGCAGTTGTACCGTTCGCTCTACTTCCTCGAAAGCCGGCCTTTCATCACCGGTGAGCGGCTTCGCGAGGCGACCGCCGGCCGGGATCCGCAGTTCAACAAGACCGTCGTCACGTTCGGGCTCGATCGCCGCGGCGGACGCATCTTCGAGGATGTCACGTCCCAGCACATCAACGACCGCATTGCTATTGTGCTGGACACGCTGGTGCACAGCGCGCCCGTCGTGATCAGCCGCATCGGGGCGAACGGTCAGATCGACATGGGCCAGGCGCCGATGGAGGAAGCCAGCGATCTCGCGCTGGTGCTGCGCGCCGGTGCGCTGTCGAAGCCGCTGACGATCGTGGAGCAGCGGTCCGTGGGTCCGTCGCTGGGCGCCGACTCGATTTCGCAGGGGCGGATCGCCGGCATCATGGGGATCGTCCTCGTGATCGGGATCATGGTCGTATACTACCGGTTCGCGGGCGTCATGGCCGTGTTCGCGCTCTCGCTCTACGTCGTGCTGGTGCTCGGCGGACTCGCGGCGCTGGACGCGACGCTGACGGCCCCGGGCATCGCGGGATTCATCCTGTCGCTGGGAATGGCGGTCGATGCCAACGTTCTGATCTTCGAGCGTATCCGGGAAGAGCTGGCGGCGGGTCGCTCCACGCGCGCGGCCGTCGATGAAGGGTTCCGCAACGCCATGTCGGCCATCGTGGACTCGAACCTGACCACGCTGATCACGGCGCTGATCCTGTTCCAGGTCGGAACCGGCCCGGTCCGCGGATTCGCCGTCACGCTTTCGATCGGGATCATCGCGTCCTTCTTCACGGCGGTCTACATCACCCGTACGCTGTTCCTGATCTATCTCGAGCGCAAGCGGCCGACCGAGCCGATCAGCATCTGAGTCGCGGAGCCTGAATCATGAGACGACTTTTCGCGGGGGCCCACTACGATTTCCTCGGGTGGCGGCGCCGCGCCTACCTGTTCTCGGGGTCGGCCCTGGCCGTGGGACTGGTGTTCGCGCTGGTCTGGCAGTTCACGAGGGGGTCGTGGCTGAACTACGGCGTCGACTTCCTCGGCGGTACGTTGGTGCAGGTCCAGTTCGCGAAAGACACGGACGTGACTCAACTCCGCGATGCGATCAATCCCGCGTTCCCCGGTGTGGAGATCACGCGGTTCGGCCAGTCGAACGAGTTCCTGATCCGGACGCCCGTGAGCGGCGAGGCCACATCGGGGGCCGCGGAGCAGATTCCGTCGATCCTGACGGCCAGGTTCGGGGAGGGCTCGTTCACGATCGAGCAGGTGGAGGCCGTCGGAGCCAAGGTGGGAGGCGAGCTGCAGGCCCGCGCCATGCTCGCCATTCTGCTCTCGTTCGCAGCCACGCTGATCTACCTGGCGTTCCGCTTCGAATGGCGTTTCGGTCTGGCCGCCGTGATCGCCACGGCGCACGACATCTTTCTGACGATGGCGTTCATTTCGGGATTCCGCCTCGAGGTCGCGCTGCCGACGGTTGCCGCCGTGCTGACGATCGTCGGCTACTCGCTGAACGACACGATCGTGATCTTCGACCGGATCCGGGAGAACATCAAGATCTCTGGCCGGCGCGAGGAATTCACCTCGATCCTCAACCGGTCGATCAACGAGACCCTTCCACGCACGATCCTGACCGTCGCCACGACTCTGGCGACGCTGATCACGCTGTTCCTCTTCGGCGGCGAGATCATTCGCGACTTCGCGCTGATCATGATCGTGGGTATCGTGCTCGGAACGTATTCTTCGATCTTCGTCGCCGCGCCCGCGCTGCGGATCATCGAGGAACGCTGGCCGGGCGAGCGGAAGAAAGTCAGGACAGCGCGGCCGACGGCCAAAGCCGCCGTCTGACGGGCGCTCCGGTTGAAAACGGCCGCCGCAGCCCCGGAACGGGTTGCGGCGGCCTCTGCATCGTGAAGGCGCCGTGTTCGATTCCCACTGCCATCTGACCGATCAGGCGTACTCGGCGGACCTCGACGCCGTGATCGCACGCGCAATCGATGCCGGTGTCACCGGGATCGTGACGATCGCGTCGAATGCCGACGATGCGGTCCTCGCCTCCACTGTCGCTTCCAGCCGGCAGGCCCTCTGGTGTACCGCGGGCATACACCCCCACGATGCGCAGACTTCGGACCGGGACTTCGAGCGCATTGTCGAAGCCACGGAACTCGTGAAGGTCGTGGCCATCGGTGAGACGGGACTGGACTACCACTACGATCATTCGCCGCGCGACGTGCAGCGCAGATCGTTCGATCGCCATCTCGACCTCGCCGCCCGGCGGCGCCTGCCGGTCGTCGTTCACAGTCGCGAAGCCGAGGCCGACACGATCGCGGCCGTCCGCTCCGCGAGCGGTATCCGCGGCGTCCTTCACTGCTTCACGGGTTCCGGCGCTCTGCTGGATGCCGCGCTCGAGGCCGACTGGCACGTATCGTTCGGTGGCATGATCACGTTCAGGAAATGGGACGGTCAGGACCGGTTCCGGCGAGTGCCGATCGATCGGCTGCTGCTCGAGACCGATGGGCCGTACCTGGCCCCGGTACCGCACCGCGGCCGGCGCAACGAGCCTGCGTTCATGGCCCTGACTTGCCGGGCGGCCGCAGATCTTCTGGGCATGGACGAGACCGATCTCGGCATTCGGACCGACCGCAATGCCCGCATGTTCTATGGTCTTGGCTGATTCACGCAGTAGCGTGTGTCGAGTCGTGATTTTACGCGGTCGCCGCCGTATCTTCGGGAAGGCGCGCGGCCGGCGCGTGCTCCGCACTTGAGCTTTCCATTCCGTCCCGAGCCGAACACTCGAATGTCTCGCCGCATCCACGTCCTTCCGGACGCACTCGCGAACCAGATCGCCGCCGGCGAAGTCGTCGAGCGACCCGCATCGGTTGTCAAGGAACTCGTCGAGAATGCGCTCGATGCGGCGGCCACGCGAATCGAGATCAGCGTTCGCAATGGCGGCAAGACCGAGATTCGCGTTGCCGACGATGGCCATGGCATGGGCCGGGATGACGCGTTGCTCTGCTTCGACCGGCACGCGACGAGCAAGATCAACGCCGCGGAAGACCTGCGGTCGGTGCGAACGCTCGGCTTCCGTGGCGAGGCGCTGCCGTCGATCGCATCCGTGAGCCGGACGATCCTCGAGTCGGCGGAGCAGGGAAGCATCGGCACGCGCGTTCGCGTTGCCAGCGGCCGCGTGCAGGGTGTCGAAGACTGCGCCCGCCAGCCGGGGACCACGCTGATCGTGCGCAGCCTGTTCTCGAATGTGCCGGCCCGCGCGAAGTTCCTGCGCAGCACTGCCGTGGAAACGCGCGCCATCGTGGATTCGGTCGTCGCTCTCGCGCTGGCGCACCTCTCGACGGCCTTCCGCCTCGAGTCGAACGGCAGGCTGCTGCTCGAACTGCCAGCCGCATCCAACCTGGTCGAGCGGGTCGCCGCGCTCTGGGGCGATGACGCGGCTTCCCGCATGATTCCGCTCTCCGTGGAGGGAGACGGGATCACCATTGGCGGCTTGATCGAGCGGCCGGATGCCGCACTGACCGGACCCCGGCGAGTTCACCTCTACATCGAGGGCCGGCCGTTTCGCGATCGCACGCTCGTCTGGGCGAGCGAGCGCGCCTACCGCACCACCGTGCCGCAGGGGACCCGGCCCTCGCTGCTGCTCTACATTGGCGTCGCCGGCGGCGATGTGGACGTGAACGTCCACCCGTCCAAGGCGGAAGTCCGGTTCCGCGAGCACTGGCGAGTCGAGGCCGCGGTCGAGAATGCCGTGCGCTCCGCCCTTGGCCGCTCCGACAGCGCCGCCACGCTCGACTCCACAGCTGTGTTGCCGCTCATGCCGCAGCTGCGGCGACCGTCAGCCTCGCCCGGAACGCCCGCCATTCCCGCGAACCAGCTGGCCTTCTTCGTGCCCGCGACTCGCGGGGATGCCGACAGCGCCGCAGCCCAGCCGGACGCCGGCGTCGCGACGCACGAGCTGCGCGCCCGCCTCTGGCAGATCCACGATACCTGGATCCTCGCCGAGACCCGCAGCGGGCTGCTGATCATCGATCAGCACTCCGCCCACGAGCGCATTCTGTTCGAGCGCCTCATGCGTGCCTTCGCGAACGGTGGACAATCGAGCCAGCGGCTGCTGTTTCCTTTGACACTGCGATTGTCACCTTCGGAATTCGATGTCGTCGAGTCGCTGCGGTCGCTCTTCGAAGGCGTCGGCTTCGAGATCGAGCCGTTCGGCGGGCGGACGGTCATCGTCCATGCGGCGCCGAATCCACACCCCTGGTTCGACCCGGAACGCTGCCTGCGCGACATGATCGGCGAACTCGCGGCGGGCAGTGAACTCACACGCGCGGCCCACAACCAGCACGAGCGAATCGCCATGATGTTCGCCTGCAAGGGCGCCATCAAGGCCGGACAACGCCTGTCGGCACGCGAAATGGACGAGTTGTTCGAGGGCCTGTTCGGTACAGAACTCCCCCATCACGATGTCCACGGCCGGCCGACCATCGTCCGGATGTCGCTCGAAGAGCTGCAACGCCGTTTCGGCCGGCATGGTTGAGGAGAGCACTGGCGCTGGCGGCGGCGGAGAGCCGGATTTCTCGGCAGCGCGCCCGCTCCTGCAGACGGGTTGCAGCGATCCCGGACCAGTCCTCGTCGTGACCGGCGCGACCGCGACCGGCAAGACCCGCCTCGCCGTGGACCTGGCCCGCAGCCTCGGCGGCGAGGTCATCTCCATGGACTCGCGCCAGGTCTACCGCGGCATGGACATCGGCACCGCGAAGCCGGCCGAGGCGGAACGCGGCGGTGTTCCGCACCACGGCTTCGATCTCGTGCGGCCGGATCAGCGATACTCCGCGGGTCGCTTCGCGGCCGATGCCCGCGCATGGATCAAAGACATCCGACAACGTCGCCGGCTGCCGATCCTGGCCGGCGGCACCGGCTTCTTCCTCCGGGCCCTGACCCACCCGATGTTCCGGGAGCCACAGCTGGATGCGGAACGAAGAGCCGCGCTCCGGGCTTATCTCAACGGACGGTCGGCCGATGAGCTGCAACGCTGGACGCTCGGCCTCGATCCCGGGTACGAACCCGGGGCCTGGCGTGGAGGCGGCCGCCAGCGGCTGATGCGGCGCATCGAGGTCGCCGCCCTCACGGGCCGGCCGCTGTCGTGGTGGCAGCGGAACTCACCGGCCGCGGAGCCGCCCGTCAGCACCGTCGTCGTCGTGCTGGACTGGCCGCGCGTTGATCTCTACGCCAGGATCGATCGGCGTGTGCACGACATGGTCGCCGCCGGGCTGCTCGATGAAGTCGCCCGCCTCATGGACGAGGGATACACGGCGACCGATCCGGGGATGAGCGCGACCGGCTATGCCGAGTTCATCCCGGTCGTGCGCGCAGAGCGGTCGATCGGGGAAGCCGTTCGATTGACTCAGGCCGCGACGCGGCGCTACGCAAGGCGACAGTTGACGTGGGTCCGCAACCAGATACGGGGCGCGATCCACGTCGATGCGACACGGTCGCCCGACGAACTGTGCTCCGTTGTCATCCGTGAATGGAAGGGAGCTGCATCCTGAGAATCGGAATCAGCTGTTACCCGGTATACGGGGGTTCGGGCGTGGTCGCGACGGAGCTCGGTCTCGAACTCGCGCGCCGCGGTCACCAGGTCCACTTCATCACCTATGCGCAGCCGTTCCGGCTCCCGTACTTCGTGGAGAACATCTTCTACCACGAAGTCGAGGTGCCCACCTACCCGCTGTTCGAACATCCGCCGTACAACCTGGCACTCAGCGTGTTCATCCATAACGTGACGGTGCAGCACGGCCTCGACCTCGTGCACGCACATTATGCGGTGCCGCACGCCACATCGGCGTGGATCGCGAAGGAGATGCTGGGCCGCCCGGAATTCCGCATCGTTACGACGCTGCACGGCACGGACATCACGCTCATCGGGCAGGATCCGTCCTACCGCCCGATCACGCAGTTCTCGATTGCCAAGTCGGATGGGCTCACGGCCGTCTCCGAGTTCCTGCGCCGCGAGACCGTCGAGCAGTTCCACATCTCGCGCGACGCGATCCGTGTCATTCCGAACTTCGTCAACCTCGACAAGTACCGTCGCGATGCGTATCCCTGCCTGCGCGCGAAATTCTCCGTCGAAGGCGAACGCATCATCACGCACATTTCGAATTTCCGCGCGGTCAAGCGCGTGCAGGATGTCGTATCCGTGTTCGCGAACATCAGCGCCCGGATTCCGGCGAGGCTTCTGCTCGTGGGCGACGGACCGGAGCGCGTACGGGCGCAGGAACAGGCGGCGCTCCTCGGTGTGAGCGATCGCGTGATCTTCCTCGGCAAGCAGAATTCGGTCGCCGAACTGCTCGCCTGCACCGACCTGTTCGTCCTGCCCAGCGAGAACGAGGCGTTCGGCCTGGTCGCCCTCGAGGCAATGGCGTGCGGTGTGCCCGTCGTGTCCACCGATGTCGGCGGGCTGCCCGAGGTGATGTCCGAGCCGCCTGCCGGCTACATGCTGCCTGTCGGCGACGTCGAGGGGATGGCCGAGGCCGTGATGCCCGTGCTCACGGACAACGACCTGTGGTACGAGGCCAGTGCATTGGCCCGTTCCAAGGCCGAACGGTTCAGCGCGGACCGGATCGTGCCGATGTACGAGGGCTGCTACCAGGAGGTGCTCTCCCTGTGACTGATGAATCGGCTGCCCCGCGCTCAGTTCTCGCGACCGTCGAAGATGAGGTCCTCCACCTCATCGATCTCGCCATCGAAGAGGACCGCGGCACGGGTGACTGGACGAGTCGGTGGATCGTACCCGCCCGGTTGCGGGTTCGCGCCCGCGTGCTCGCCGGCGCAACCGGCGTCATCGCCGGGCTCACACCCTCGATGGCCGTGTTCCTTCGCCTCGATGGCCGGATCGAGACCAATCGCCTGGTCGAGGAAGGCCAACCGGTCGAAGCAGGCGAGGTCCTCTACGAGATGAAAGGCCCGGGCCGCTCGATTCTCTCGGGTGAGCGTATCGCATTGAATTTCCTG
>Ga0209640_10006458_pt1 | contig 10278 bp, 4 predicted proteins | sample RifCSP10_1_FD_184018 | JGI IMG/M metagenome (GOLD analysis project Ga0209640, IMG submission 184018) | Soil microbial communities from Rifle, Colorado - Rifle CSP2_sed 10_1 (SPAdes) (version 2) | ecosystem: Environmental > Terrestrial > Deep subsurface > Rock core/Sediment | place: Rifle... | reverse complement strand
AGCGGCTTCAAGTGGTGGACTTACCGGTGGTGCTAAGGGAGTGGTTTCCTTGCGCGCCCCAGTAGTAGTAGGCGGGAGCGTTGGGGCTTCATTGGCTGGTCCGGTTTCCGGTGGGGTGACCGTTACTAATTACAGCAGGCCAGTTCAGCTAGGTAGGTTCTGGCCACTCGCAACTGTTAGGCAGCTATGCAAATGAGCGCGGAAGTAATCATTGCGATCATTTCGATTTGCATCGTCGTGACTGGTTTGTTCCTGGCGACCATGTTCTCGTTGTTGATGATCGAGGAGATTGACCGCAAAAGACAAGACAGTAGTCTTGACTCCTACTTCCTTTTTACACGGCGGGGCGGCTTGCGGACTTTCCGCGAATACCGCAATTCATGCCCTAAAGGGAGCCTGCACATCTATTCGCTGGCCGCTTATGCGCTCGCAATGATCGGAGTTATTGGCTTGGTAGTATGTACGATAAGAGGGTATCAACCACTGGTCGTGCGTATCACTTCGCCGACCGATGGCGCGACTTTCTCTGCGCCGGCCAACATCACCATCAGCGCCAACGCGAATATCAGTGGCCGCACCGTGTCGCGTGTGGATTTCTTTCAGGGGGCCACCCTGCTTGGCAGTAGTACGACTCCTCCGTACAGCGTCACGTGGAGCAACGTGCCGGCAGGCAATTACTCATTAACTGCGAAGGCGACCGACGATCGCGGGACAACAACAACATCGAATGCGATTAGCATCGCGGTTAGTGCGCCTGGAAGGATTCCACCGAGCGTGAGTGGTCGGTGAAGGGGCCAGCGCCAGCTTCACCGTGCCGGCGAATATAGTTGCTTCATGCCCCAGGGAACATGCCTTCGGATAACCGCAATGTAGCGCAGAGCCAGTTGAACGCGGAGCGAGTGAGACTGAACTGCTTCTTCGACCTCACCCCGCTCGGTGCAATCAGGCTTCATTAGAGAACGCAGCGCAGAGGTTGCTTGATGAAATTACTTGATGGCGTATCTATGATGATTTGGAAAGAGCATTGGTCGTTCTTCATGGCGATCCTATTGACCCCTCACCCAGTTTGTTGGCAGAGAGACCGTGGGCGTGCCGGAGAACGGACGGGTTAGGGGCCTCGTGCTTGTACATCAATGGCAGCTGGTGAAGGCGCTCCGGCCTCTCGCAGTGCTTTTGTGGTTCCGTGCTCCATGAAGTAGATTACCAGAACGTGGTACTTGTCAGGCCAACGAGCCGCCAGTTGCAAACTGTAGCCTATGCTCTGGGTCACAAAGCTCTCGGTCTTTCGGACTGTAAGTTCTCCATTTGGACCTAACCCGAGAAACTCTAGAACGGACATCACCCGAAAGTATACTTCAGATGTCCTTACCTCGTTTACCGTCTGGATGATCGACGTCACCGAGATTCCCAGCGCGTTTCGCTTGTTCACCTTCAAGCTTGTCGTGTTGCTCGACGTCTTCTCGCGGTTCCCGATCGCGGCGAAGCTGTTCTTCAAGGAACCGACGGCTAAAGAGATGTCCGACATCGTTCGGCTTGCTGCAAAAAAGCGCGGTCGCCCGAAGCATTTTGTTTCGGACAAGGGATCTCAATTCACGTCGAGTCACTTTCGTTCGACGCTGAAGCGGCTCCGAATCAAGCAACGCTACGGCGCTATTGGCAAGACCGGCTCGATTGCGATCATCGAACGGCACTGGCGGACATTGAAAGACTTGCTGCGGCTTCGCTCTCGGCGCGCGTGGACACCCAGTGAACTGATGCGGCGACTCGATGTTGGATTGAATTACTACGCTTTTCACAAGCCGCATCAAGGTCTGAACGGCACAACGCCCGCCGAGTTGTACTTTAGTCTTGCTCCTGCTCATATCAGCGCTAAGCGGCCTCTCAGAGAATACGAGATCGAGAAGAAGCGAGAGACAGCGTCCGACAGCGATCTGTTTGAAATTGCGTATCTCGACCCCGAGCACTTGCTTCCCGTCTTGGTCCAGAAGAAAGCAGCATAGATCTCGCGTCGATTGCTGGCGACTCCCTCTCTTCGGAAACCGCCGGCTTCAGTCGAAGTGCGTCTGGTTCACCCATCGAGTCCTCCTTGATCATCACTCGAGTCACGACATCGGCGTTGAAAAGAGCTACATCGCGTCTTCGATTCCGCCGTTCTTGCTCGATTCCCGCCGCGAAAATGCCCAATCAGTTCCCATTGTGTCCTTACACGAAGGAAATGTCCGACCTGATTCGCTCGGCCGCGAACAAGCGCGGCAGGCCCAACCATTTCGTTTCGGACAAAGGGCCGCAGTTCACTTCGGATCATTTCCGCGCGACGCTGAAGCGGCTGGGGATCAAGCAGCGGTTTGGAGCGATCTGCAAGTACGGATCGATTTCGATCATCGAAAGATTTTGGCGGACGCTGAAAGACCTGCTGGTTCTCAGGTCTCGCCGCGCGTGGGGTCCACTGAACTCGTGCGGCGACTCGATGCTGGATTGTATTACTACGCTTTTCACAAGCCGCATCAAGGGCTGAACGGCGCAACGCCCGCCGAGTTGTACTCTAGTGTTGCTCCTGCTCATATCAGCGCTAAGCGGCCTCTCAGAGAATACGAGATCGAGAAGAAGCGCGAGACAGCCTCCGACAGCGATCTGTTTGAAATCGCGTATCTCGACCCCGAGCAACGCCTTCCTGTTTTGGTCCCGAAGAAAGCAGCATAGATATCGCGTCGATTGCTGGCGACTCCCTCTCTTCGGTAACCGCTGACTTCGGTCGAAGTGCGTCTGGTTTTCCTATCGAGACCTCCTTGATCATCAATCGATCACACATCGGCGTTGAAAAGAGCGACATCGCGTCTTCCATTCCCCCGTTCTCGCTCGATTCCCGCCGCAAAAATGCCCAATCATCCCATTGTGTCCATATACGATTCCCGCCGCAAAAATGCCCAATCAATTCCCATTGTGTCCATATACTGACGCTTCCAAGGAGCCAGGATTGACAACTTCCGCTTCGTGCGATTGCCACTGCTTCATGCCTGCTCAGGCTGCGACGGCACACGGATTTATGAAGATCAGCCAGGGATCATTGTCATGAAATGAGTCGATGCAGAAGAGAATCTCGTGGCTGACCATGCTTCTCAGAACTTGTTCCGGAGCCACACCAGTCGGACAACGCCAAACCGCCACATCAGGTTCTTTCTCCACTCCGTACAAGGTCCAGTTGCCAAGTCGGAGCCACTCATACAGGCTTGAGATATCGGCCTCGCTCGGTATTATCCACAGGCCCGCGGCGAGGGACTTCCAGCGCCCTTGCACGCCATCAGCCGTAGGATCCTCGGTATAACTGAGAATGAGATTCTGGTGTCCATGCACAGCTAGACGGAGGATATGTTTCTTCGCCTCTTCAACCGTTTTGATTCGCCGGCAGGATACTGCCTGCAGCCTCCAAACTGATGACTCGGGAGACAGGCGATTGCACTCCCGGAACCGCGAAACAAAATCGCATATCTCCTTCGTACCTTCCATCAGGCATTCCCTCCGAGTCCTATTCAGTTTACTATGTGATCTACGGGGGCGTCATCCTCCGACGCGCCGCTTGGGCTAGCGGGCTCACTTATTATGTCGGTCGCCAATTGGTAAAGACCATACAACAACAGTATGGTTTCGACTAGCGGTATGTGATAGTGGGAAATCATTGGCCCGAGAAAGTCGATGTGTCCATGCGGATAGTAAACCCAGGACGGCCAGTTGCTTCGTATTGGATGCGCTTCGATTCGAAGGATGTCCTTTATGTTCAATATCTCATACGAGCGCCGACCGGGTGCCCCACGAAGCTTGAAGATACGCACCCTCCAGCCCCCGGTTATTTGATTCCGAGCTATAACTCTTCCCTTCGTCAGGAGATCAACGACCGTCTTCGTTCCACTCCGCAGAGACGTCAACAATCGTGAGAATCCGGTACGCAGCAAATTGATTGCTTCGGTTGACCTCGCAACGAGCGCTCTCCCAACCGATACTATTGCGTTAACGGCGACTCGCAGTCTCAATTGGACTGCTGTCACAACCTCGGCAATACTGAATTCTCCACTTGGATCAACAAGCGAGATGGGGTTGGCATTCGCGTACAAATACCTATGAAGCGTGATTGGATCCCAGAGTTCACCTTCATGGTCATCCATCGTCCAGAAGCGGCCGCTCGACGGATTCAAATACCGTACGCGAAGGTAGTAAAAACCGAGATTCGGGTCAAGTTGCTCGCCGGCGTAGAGGTAGTTGTTCGGTGTCGTCCCTGTCGACGCAATCAGGTTCCCAAATGCGTCGAAGCTGTAGGTGTCCGTGATCGCACCGGTTGTGTTTGTCAGGAAACGAACCGAGCCGTGGCCGTCGTAGCCATAAAACGAACTTGCCCACGCGCCGCTGATCAACTGAGTCTGGTTGATCAATGAGTGGCCGTGAACATAGGCTCGTTGGACGCTGCCGCTGACTATCTCCTCGACTACCTGTGCGTAACCCGTCGGGTTGTTCGTGTCGACCAGGAACTTCGTCGTCACGCCGCTGATCGTCTTCGATACTCGGTTGCCATCACCATCATACACGAACACGATCTGACCGCTATTGACGCTCTTGATCCGGTTCTCGAAGTCGAACACATACGTCTTACCGGCAGATGCCGTCGTGCTTCCGTTCGCGTCGTAGGTGTCTCCGCCCAACTGGTCGTTCGCGTTGTAGGTGCTTGTCGTCGTCGGAATCGCCGCGAGAGTCGAAGTTCGATTCAAGCGATTGCCTACCGCGTCGTAGGTGTAGCTAATCGAGCCGTTGTTCGCCGTCACCGCGTCGGCGGTGATCGTCTCACTCTTCAAGCGGTACAGATCGTCGTACGTGTAGCTCGCTTTGCGGCCGCTCTGCTCGGTCACCGACAAGCGATTGCCTGCCGTACCGAGTTCGTAGGTGAAAGCGCGAAGCACTGAGGACTGAGGGCTGAGGACTGAGAGATCGGTCAGGCGATTCAACGTGCTGTACGTGTAGCCGTGCTGCACGCCGTTCGGATACGCGAAGCCAGACAAATTCCCGACTGCGTCGTAGGAGTAGCTCGTCGAGCCTGTTCCAGGGCGCGGGGTCGTTGCAGACGGATTCAGTGGCGCCGCGTCCGTCACTGTCGAGAGGCGATTCAACGCGTCATACGAGTAGTCCACCGCTACGCCGTTCACGTTCGCCGAGCGCATCGTCAACAGATTCGACGCCACATCGTAGCTGTAACTCAAGGTGCCCTGAGGCGTCGCCTTGGTGATCAATCGGTCGCGCACGTCGTAGCCGTAACTCGTCACTCCGCTCGGGTCGCTCATCGTCAAGCGACGCCCGGTCGATGAATACGTGAACGTGATCGCCGGCGCGCTGAAGCTCACGTCGGGCGTCTTCGACAGCAACCGGTTCATTGCGTCGTAGCCGTAGGTCGTCGTCTTCGCGTTGAAGTCTTTGCGGCTCGCCAGATTGCCTGCGGAGTTGTAGGTGTAAGTCTCGGATTGACCGAGCGGAAGAATGCGTTTCACACGGCGACCGAGCTTGTCGTACTCGAAGCGAGTCACCCGGCCCAGCGCGTCGGTCTGCGTCAGTTGATTGCCCAACTCGTCGTAGCCGTACTGCGTGATCTGATTCAACGCGTCGGTGACTTTGATCAAGCGGCCCAACGCGTCGTAGTCGTAGCGCGTAGTCTTGCCGGCTTGATCGGTCTTCGATGCAACGCGGCCGAGCGTATCGTAAGCCGTCTGATCGAACGTCAGGTCGTGATAGATCACCCGCGTCCTTCGGTTCAACGCGTCGTAGTCGTATCCCATCGTGTGACCCAGCGCGTCGGTCATGGTGAGCTGATTGCCGTTGGCATCATAGGTGAAGGTCGTGATGTGATTCAACGCGTCGGTGATCTTTGTGCGTCGCCCCGAGCAGCCGCAGTTCGGGTCGTACTCGTAGCTCGTCACGTTCCCGCGCGAGTCGGTCGTCGTGATGACTCGCCCGATTGCGTCGTAAGAGGTCGAGGTGAATGAGGCGTCTGGATAGGTCGTCTTCTTCAGCCTCCCAAGCACATCGTACTCGAAGCTCGTCACCCGGCCTGCGCGGTCGGTCGAGGTCAGTCTGCGGCCTTCCGCGTCGTAGGTCGAACTCTCAGTCGTCGTGTCTGGATACGCGGTCGAGGTCAGCCGCCCCATCGAGTCATACGTGAAGCTCGTCATCCGGCCGAGTTGGTCGATGGTGGCCGCCTGCTGGCCTATCGAGTTGTAGACGGTCTGCGTCGCAGTCCCGTCGGCGTAGATAGTCTTGGTCAATCGATTCTGGCGGTCGTACTCGAACGTCGTCACGAGCGTCTCGATCACGGAACCCGGCGCAGTGCGTGTGGTTGTTTGCGAGATTCGATTGCCGGTCGCGTCGTAGGCGTAACTCATGACGTGACCGAGCGCGTCGCTCTCGCCTGCGAGGTTCCCATTCCCGTCGTAACCGTAGCGCGTCACCCGTCCGAGCGCGTCGGTCATCGTCTCGCGCAAGCCCAGCGAGTTGTAGGTGAACGAGGTCGTGTTCCCCAGCGCGTCCCGCGTCGACGTGAGATTCCCTCGAAAGTCGTAGACGTTGGTGGTGACTGCGCCTTTTGGATCAGTCACTGTGAGCACCTGACGCAGGTCGTTGTAGGTGAATCGCGTGGTGTTGCCGAGCGGGTCGGTCTCACTGGCGAGATTGTCTTTGGCGTCGTAGGTGAACGAGGTCGTCTTGCCGAGGGCGTTAGTCTCACTCAGCTTGTTGTCGTGATCGTCGTAAGTGAAGGTCGTCGTGTTCCCAAGCGCATCCGTCAATCTCAAAACGTTGCCGCGCTCGTCGTACTCGTAGACGGTCACGTTGTCCAACCGGTCGGTGATCTCTTCGTGACGTGCCGCGATGCCGTGCGTGTAGCTGATCGTCTTGCCGAACGCGTCGGTATGTTTGACGAGGCGGCCGTCGGCGTCGTAGTCGTTGCGAATCGGCTGAATGCCGCGCGGGTCGGTGATCCCGAGCAACCCGTGAGTCGCGTTGTAGTTGAAGTTGGTTATGTTGCCTTCGCGGTCAGCGAAGCTCGCCAGGTCGCCCGCCGGATTGATCGAGTAAGTGAGGATGTTGCCGGCCGGGTCGGTGATCTTAGTGATGCGGCCTGCGGCGTCGCGAGTGAAGAGGATCGACTTGCCTGACGAGTGAATGATCCCGTTCGAGTTGATCACGAGCGAGTTGCCGTTGGGATCGGTCATCGAGGTGACGCCGAACTGCTGATCGATGACGTAGGAGTAGCCTTCGGCGGTGGTCAATCGAAACACCTTCGGGTTGTAGATCTGTTGGTTGGTGAGGTTGATCAAGTTGACGAGTCCCGGGACAGGCGCGTCGATGATCACGCTGTTATTGCCGAGAGCAGTGAGCGAAGCGCCGGATGTTCCACTGTCGCCGGGTATCTGCACGTAAGTCATCTCGGCCCCGGTGATGGGCGCGGCGAGTTGGCACTGCGGACTAGGCACGGCGCGGAATCGGTACTGGCGGCCGTCGGGGAAGGTGATGGTGACGGTCTTCGCGCGAGTCGGCTCGAGGCAATATTTGGGAAGGATGCCCGGCGTAACGGTTTCATCCCAGAGCTTGCCGAGCGAACTGGATTTCTCGAGCCGGACGTTTCGGATGCCGAGGGTCCAGCCTACGCCGAAATCGCCGACTCGTTTGTCGCGCGAGTCGTAGGTGCGAATGACTTGAATCGGCAAGCCGGCGACGGGAATGGTGAGGTCATTGAACGAGAGCGTGAAGTTGCCGACCTTCTGCTGGCCTCGAACGGTGACGACTATTTCGTCGATTGCAGCGCCGCCGGCGGCATCGAGCGAAGTCAGGCGAATCAGGTACGTGCCGTTCAAGAGCAGCGTAGGGTCAAAGCGGCCGGCTGACGCGCCGGCGAGAGCACCCGTGCCGCTCCCGAAGGTCGTGAAAGCTGGATTGATGTCTTCGTTGGCGTTCAGCGCGTATGCGAGTGTCCAGTTGCCGCCGCTGATCGTCGCGATGACGTCCGTCGGCGAGGTAATCACCGCGTCGTCAGCCGGGCTGTCGATGTGAACGGTGACAGTGCTGGGCGGGGGCGGCGGCTGAACGACCGTGATCACGACCTGCGCGGTGACGGTGAACTCGGTGTCTGAAGCCGAGAGCTGCAGCACGTAGACGCCCGCGCCGGGGAAAGTCGCCTGGGTGATCGGTTGGTTCGGCGACGAGAAGGTCACGCCCGCGGGTCCGCTGACCTGGGTCCACGCGATGGTGAGAGTCGAGCCTTGCGGGAGGCCGTCGTCTTGCACCGAGCCGTTTAACGTAGCGATGGTAGTCGGCAACGTGATCGTCTGGTTCGCCCCAGGACTGACTACAGGAGCCTGATTCGCGGGCGGCTGCGGATTGAGGGTGACACTGACGGTTGCGAATGAAGACAGCGCGCCGTCGCTTGCGGTGAGCTTGAAGACGTAGCTGCCGACGACGGGCAATGTGACATCGGTCGAGAGAGCATTGAAGACGGCGATGGTTGCTTGCGCGGGTCCGCTGACCTGACTCCACGAGACGATGGGTACAGCGCCTGCGGGCAAGCCGTCATCGGCGGCCGCGCCATTCAACGTCACCGTGTTGTAAGGCTGCGTGGTCGTCTGGTTCATGCCGGCGCTGACGACGGGCGCTTGATTGACGGGCGGCGCGGCGCTGACGGTGATGGTGAGGTTGCTGGCTGCGGTGTACTGGGTGTCGGAGGCTTTGAGTTGCAGCACGTAGACGCCCGCCGCGGAGAAGCTTGCGGTGGTGACGAGTTGGGTTGGGGCCGAGAAGGTCACGGTTCCGGGTCCCGAGATTTTGATCCATGACGTCGAGAGCGGAAACGACCGCAGGATTCCGTCTATAACGCGGCTGAAGTTGTCGTCCTGCACGTTTCCGCTCAGTGTTGCCGTTGCGGGCAGCGTGAGGGACTGGTTTTCGCCGGCGCTGGGGACGGGCGACTGATTCGTCGGGAAGATCCTTATGGTTGTCGCTTTGCTTGCAGTTAACTCGGAGTCGCTCGCCGACAGCCTCAGGATATACTCGTTCGGCAACGTTCCTGTGCCGGGAGTATCGAATACGGCCGTCGTGGCGGGCTGAGACGGATCGGCAATGATCGCGTTTCGGGTCCCGGTTTGTCTCGTCCAGTTTGTGGTCAGCGTGCTTCCGATGGGCAAGCCGTCGTCGGTGACTATTCCGTTCAGTTGCACGCCGACCCAGTCTATCGGTCGAAGCACGACCTGATCGAAGTAAGCGTCGGTGGTAGTACCCGTGGCGCGCTGAGCGATCAGCCTGATGCGGATGAATCCCGTGCCGGTCGGGGCGGTCCTTTTGTCGGAGACGAGGGCCCAGTCGCCCGTCGAGACGATTGCACCCGTGTCGAGTGACGCGAGCGCGAACGAGTTAGTCGGATCGCGGTACTCGATGATTATTCGCGCGGCATCCGCGGGAGACTCGTCTTTGGAGCGGACCCAGGCGCTGAAGTCGAACTTCTGAGCGCCCAGGTTGATCGTGGCGGTCCAGGAGGTCACGTCGATGTCTTGTCGCAACTCGGCCGCGTCGGTCGGGCCTGGGGCGAAGAACTTGGTGTTATTGAAGACCGGTGTGCCGGTGGCAGATGTGCCCTGGGTCCAAGTGCCAGAGACCACCGTCCAGTTTGGAATCTTACCCGAGACCAGCGCGGCTTCATTGTCGGGGTTGAGGACCAGGTTCTCCTCGAAAATAGGAAAGAGGAAACCGGGCCCGGCGTCGACGACCGGGGCTTGATTAACGGGCGCGGGTTTGACCACGACCGTTGCGGAAGATGCGGTGGAAAACTGGCCGTCGCTCGCCAGGAGTTGAACTACGTAGGTCCCGGCAGCGGGGAAGGTCGCGGTCGTCACCGCGTTATTCGCATTGGCGAACGTGACTCCCGCGGGTCCGCTGACTTGACTCCAGGTGAGCGCGAGCGTGCTGCCGAGGGGCAAGCCGTCGTCGGATGCAACGCCGTTGAGAGTGACAGTGTTGACTGGCAGCGTGATGGTTTGATTGGGACCGGCGCTGACTGCGGGCGGCTGGTTGATGGCAGATCCCCAGTTCTTGGTTGCGGTTGCGTCCAGGCCCGCTGCCGTCGCGCGAATCAGATCGCTGCCGGGGTTATTCCCAGTGTAGCAGAACTGAGCTTCGCCGTTTGCATTGGTCGTAGCGCCGCCCGTCGCCGGGTTTACTCCGGTGACGGTGAAGCTGACGGGAACTCCCGCGACGGGAACG
>Ga0209640_10006457_pt1 | contig 10278 bp, 13 predicted proteins | sample RifCSP10_1_FD_184018 | JGI IMG/M metagenome (GOLD analysis project Ga0209640, IMG submission 184018) | Soil microbial communities from Rifle, Colorado - Rifle CSP2_sed 10_1 (SPAdes) (version 2) | ecosystem: Environmental > Terrestrial > Deep subsurface > Rock core/Sediment | place: Rifle... | reverse complement strand
ACAACCTCGATGATGGAGATTCCCTCGAAACCTTGAAAGCGCGCCAAAAGGCGCGCGGCAACCGCCTTGCAGCGTCGCGGCCGCATCAGTCGATTCTGAACAGTCAAAGATGAGCACGAAGGTGCATGAACGATGGCTGTGCGGTAGCAGTCATCGCCTGAGCTCCGCGACTGCCGCAAAGTCCACGTGAAAGAGAAATGGAGGGTCCCCGTTATGGCAGAAAGACAAACGTCGATCACCCCGACACGTGAAGAGCGTCGTCTCGCTCGGCATGATCCCTTTGGCACCTGGGGGGCGAGTCCCTTCCGGGCGCTTCAGCGCTTTGCCGATGAAGTGGATCGGATGTTCGACGACGTTGGCCGGCGGTGGGCGGGCGTACCAGCATGGCGCGAGAGGGCAAGTTCGTATGCATGGGCTCCGGAGGTCGACGTTTTCCAGAAGAACAACGAGCTGACCATCCGAGCCGATCTGCCCGGATTGAAGAGGGACGAAGTGACGGTGGACATCACCGATGATGCCGTCACGATCCAGGGCGAACGGCGTCATGAGAGCGAGGAGGAGCGCGAGGGCTTCTACCGCAGCGAGCGCAGCTACGGAAGTTTCTACCGCGTCGTCCCGCTTCCCGAAGGAGCGATCACCGAGCAGGCCAAAGCACACTTCCGTGACGGCGTGCTCGAAATCACCATGCCGGCTCCGCCCACGGCGAAAGGTCGCCGTGTCGAGATCACGGAGGGAGCCAAGAAGTAAAGCGGGAACGTTCCCTGCACGGAGCATCGCCGCACGTCTCCTCGAGAGCGATGCGGCGATGCCGTCCGGTGTGCAACCTAGTCCGGCAGTGGAAGTCGGCCTGGTTGACGCTGGGGAGCCGGTTTCTGTGGTTCGCCGTCCGATTGTCGGCCTTTCATTTGTTCCTGTTCCTGCCGTTTGGGTGGCTGCTCCACCGTCCGTGGTTCGCCACTCTCCACGGCAGTACGGGCACGCTCACGCTCGCGCTTCTGCCTGTTCATCTGTTGCCTCCCACGTGATGAGGTTCCTCCTCCTGCAACGCCGACTCTCATAGCCTCCACTGCCAGCTACCGCGAGCGTTGGTAATGGCCCATCAGTCGCGCGGTCGCCAGCGTGTGTGTCTTCAACATACTTTCGAGGTCGTTCCTGCTGTGGCCCCGCACTTTGAGCGACGGTACGTCCACGGCGTAGACGGTGAAGTGATAGCGGTGCGCTCCATGGCCCGGCGGCGGGCACGGTCCACCGTAGCCCTCACGGCCGAAGCTGTTGGGCAGCGTCTTGCCCCGGTGGGCCTGCAACTCGCCCTTGCCGGCCGGAATGTCGTAGGCGAGCCAGTGCGTGAACGTGCCATTCGGCGCGTCCGGGTCATCCATGATCACTGCGAAGCTCTGTGTGCCTTCAGGTGGGTCCGATGCTTCGAGCGGCGGCGGCGTGTCGTTGCCGTCGCAGGTAAATTGCCTCGGCACGGGATTGCCGTCGGCAAACGCGGAACTCTTGACCGTGAAGGCCATGGTGGTCCCTCCCTGGATAGGACGTTTACATCGTCGCGCCGATCGCAACACGTGTGCGGGCCAGCATCCACCCCACCGGGCAGCCGAAGAAGAACGCGTGCGCCAGGAACTGCACCACCGGGTCGCGTCGCTCGGGGAACCAAGTCCAGCCTGCCAACGGCGCGATGAGGTAGAAGTTCACGAGCCACAGTGCGACGCCGAAGACGATGCCTGCCAGCGCAAGACCAGGGGCGGTGCGCACGAACTCGCCGGCAGTCGCGGTGAACATCGACGACACAATTGCTGCGAAAACGCCCGCAAACGCGATCGACAGCGTCATGTGGATGAGGACGCCGGTCGCGGCGGCCACGGCCAGCGGATAGCCGGAGTCGAGCGCTTCGGGCCCAAGGAGCATCGCGCCAATCATTCTGAGCGGCATGGCCGCAGCCTCAGGGCGCAAGGAGCATCGCGGCCGCAAGCCATCTCGAAGGCCGCGAAGATGAGGCCGCCGGCGACACCCGTCACGACAACTGCGCCGAGCCCGAAACGACTCAGCAGTTTTGCCATTGTCCACCTCCATCCGTCGGGTTTCGGTGCAACGAAAATTCCATCGCCCGTCAAGCTGGGTCCATCACAGCAGAGTCGGGCGAGCACGGGTCCGGCGATTGCAGCCGCGTGCGCGGATCGGAGCCATAAAGATGAGGCGCACGTAAGTCCTTGCTCGCGCCAGGAGACGACCTTCAAGCAGTTCCCGACGTCCAATGATGAGCACTGCCGAGCCGGCAGATCGCGCACCTTCAACGCAGGTCTTCCTCAACGTCTTGTCGAATGCGACGTCATATACACCTGCCCAGGGTGACATTCGTGTGAGCGCAGATGTTCGCGCCGGCCATGTCGTGTTCCGCGTGCGCGACAGCGGAGAGGGCATCGCGGCCGACGAGCTGCCCCGCATTTTCGGCCTGTTCACGCGAGCAGGACGTCGCGGCGAAGGTGGTTTTGGAAGTGAAGGGCCCGGACGGGGCAGCGAGTTCCGAATCACGCTGCCCGCATACGATCCCACCGAGGCGACCGTCCGACAGAAGACGGCCTGACACGTTTCAATTCACGAAGGGGTTCGTTCGAGGCGTCCTATACTCGTCGGTGTGTCACGCGTCACGCGGCACGCACTGCGGCGCACGCTGATCCGCCGGCTCGTCCGAAATGCGGGCGTCGTCGGATTGCTGATTCTGGCCGCCATTGGAATCGGTGCGGCCGGTTATCACTGGCTCGATGGACTCACCTGGCTCGATGCCGCGCTGAATGCCGTGATGATCCTGACGGGGATGGGCCCGCTGAATCCCATCTCAACACCCGGGGCCAAGCTGTTTGCGATCGGGTATGCGCTGTTCAGCGGCGTCTTCTTTCTGACGATGGTCGCTGTGCTCCTGGCGCCTGCCCTTCATCACTTCCTGCACCGCTTTCATCTGGATCTCAGCGAGCAAGAATCACAGAAGACGGAGGGCCAGAAGCCCCCGGCGCGTCTCGATCGCCCGCGCACCTGAGCCCTTGGCTGGTTACAGAAACGTAAGCCTTGCCAAATTGGATCAAAATCCGCATGAGTGGTCGGGCAGGTGCGACAGACCCAGCATTTGGCGCAACGGCGCTCGATGAAATCTGCCTGCCGCCCGAATCTTGTCTCGGCGGTCGCGGCAGAAGTGTCGAAGGTCCGCTGGAGAAGGATTGCGTTCTGGGCCGCCCTCTGGTGGTTCATTCTTTCGGCGCCCACCGAAGATCCATTCGCAAAATTCCGTACCGAACAGGGCGCCGCCACTGCAGAGTTTGCGGACGAATGAGCTTCGATTATCGCGGCGCGCTCACAACGACGTACTGCACGGTGGTGCCGCTGTAGTAGGGCTGGTACCAGCCGGAGCCGCACTGGCTATAGGCAACCCCACCGACAACGATCGTCGAACACCCTGACGGAAGCAGAGCGACCGTGGTGCCCAGGGCGACACCTGCGGCCACGCCGCCGGCCACGCCTCTGGCAATCGGATGCCCCCAGCGGTCGTAGTCGACGTCGATGTCGATGTCGCGATCGAAGTCGATGTCACGGTCGATATCGATGTCGCGATTGACGTTGAGGTCGCGATTGACGTTCCGATCGATGTCTCTGTTTGCCGTGACGTTACGGTTCACCGTCTGATTGCTGCGGACGCTCGTTCTCGAGACGTTCTGATTCACACGCACTCCAGCGCGTGCGCCGCCTCCCCGGCGTTGGGCATCGATCGCTGTCGAACCTAACACGAGCAGTGCGGCGACCGCCACGACGAAGGCGGGTCGAATCCGGCGTACGACGCGTGCGCTCCTCTGGTTCATGGCCTGCGCTCCTTTGCTCTAACTGGCGTCTGCGTCATCACGGGTTGGCCGGGCTCTCGTCTCGGTTCTTCGTACGGGCAAACATGATGCGAACGGCGTTCGGCGGCGGAACGAACGTAAAGAGACTGTCATCGATGCCGGGCGAGAGGTCCCACTCGAGCGTCGCGACATACTGCGGCTGGGTCGGTTGGTTCTTGGTCGTGATAACGAGCTTGCGAGGCAGCGGCGTGGCGCCCTTCTCGATCCACACCTGCCAGTCGACGTCGGCCTGACGGATGGCCAGATGGTCGCATTCGACGCCATCGATCCGGCTCGTCCCGATATGGCCGGCCCCGACGATGCTCTGCTTGAAGTCTTCGCCGGCCGCCATCTGAATGAAGTCGGCCAGCGGCATCACGATTCCGTGGCGCGCGCGTGTCGCATCGAGCGTCCTCGATATCGTTGGCGGCGCGGGCGTTGACGCGTAGTAGTTCTTCTCGCGGCTGAACACCGTCAACGTCCGTCCGTTGTAGAAGAACTCGAGATCGCGATCGTCGCCTCGCACGTGCGCGTGAAGGCGATCGGGCAACCGCACCGACATCACGTTCGACGCGTTTTTCTGGACCTTCATGTCGGTATCGACGATCTCATCTCTCGACGACTCCGAGCTGATCCTGAAAGTGTTCAGCATCTTGAGAAAGTCGGTCATTCTCGCCAGGGTCACGATGGCTCGGTCATCGATCGGCGCATCCCTGCCGGCGGCATAGGAGCGTTCCACCGATGGCGCCTGCGCCATCACGGTTGCGACGCATAGACTCAGCATCAGGACGGTCAGCTTCATTGGCGGCCTCTTGGTTAGTTCACAGTAGGCAGTAGGCAGTAGGCAGTAGGCAGTTCACAGTCACTGCTTACTGCCTACTGCCTACTTTCTACTGCATGCTGCGCACCGGCAGAATCCGGCTGTTCATCGGAGTGCGACGAATTGCAGCTCGCCAACTGTCGTGGACGCCCGCGCGTGATCGTGGGCCAGAGACAAGTCGCCGAACTGGCGCGGAACTACTTTTTCTGACAGTATTGCGGAGCCGCAAGGGAGGAAATAACTCATGCGCACGACTGCGTCATACGTCATAGCGCTGGTGCTGTTGGTCTCCGGGCCCGCAGCCGCCCAGGAATGGGATCAGTACACCAGCCAGCAAGACGGCTTCAAAATCAATTTTCCGGGTCAACCGAGGATCACAGAGACAACCTGGACCTCACAGCTCAACTACAAACTACCGGCGCGCGTCTACAGCGCTGAAAAAGGGCGCGAGAAGTACTCCGTCACCGTGGTCGACTACAGTGGGCTCGAGCAGCAGGGCATCGAGCGTTCGAAGAACTGCCCGCCCGGCAATGCGAACTGCCGCGCGAATGCAGGCGCCGCCCTTGGTCCTGGATACTGGAGGCACGACGAGCGCGGGGCGCTCGTGTATGCCACCTTCAAGCTCCTGCAGCGGAACGCCAAGCTCACCGATCTCGCGTGGGAATGGCAGGACATGGTCGAAGGGCACAACGTCCAGTTGACCAACGCCGACGGGTCGCGCACCTTCGCCTACGTCTCGATGCATCAGCACAAGCTGTACATCCTCGAGGGCACCGTGCCGGAAGGGTATCCGGAGCCGGGCTTGTTTCAGCAGTCGATGGGGTACGTCGACAAGGATGGAAACGGCATCCGCTATCAGACCATCTATTCCAATTCGTACCACGGCATGGGTATCTACCCCGTACCGACATACGGCAACCAGGGTCGCGGCGCGGGCGCCGGTGACGCGGCTGCAGGAGGTCGCGGCGCAGGTGCCGGAGCGGGCGCCGGCGCTGGCGCAGGGAATCCGGGTCGTTAGAGATCTGGTGTCCGACGGCATCGTCGATCGTTCATAACCGCTCACACACGTAACAGTACGGTCCGGGCTTGTCGGGTGTCGACGGGTCAGTGTCGCGAAGGGTTGTTGTCAGTCGCGGCGGCCTGTGGTGGACACCGGTGTGGCTGGGCCGCTCGGACCGCCGGGCAGCAGATCGATGCGCGCGGGCGGGTCGTTCGGTTCTGCAAGCGGGCCTTCCATACGGAGAAATGTCACAGGCGGAGTGGTCAGCCAGATCTGCGCGTCGGGAACGTCGACGAAGAGCCTCGCAATCAGAGGGACTTTCGGGTGTACGATAAACCGATCGGCACGAATCGTGCGCCCTGACATCTGCACGCGATCGACGCCGGCGTAGGACAACTCGACTGTCACGACGCGCGGTTTTGGCGAGAATCCCACCGCCTGAAGCTTGACGTGCTCACCACGAATCAGCCGAGGGCGCAACGCCTTTATCGCGAGGCTGAATCCAAACCCGGCGAACGCGCGGCCGGGCTCCACGTTTACATCATCCGACCATTCCTCCAGCGCCTCGCCGTTGTGTTTTGTCGCCGTGGCGATGCCCTTGGCGAAGTTGACTTCGAAGAGCCTCTGAAGCTTGCCATCATGGAGCTCGCGAAGTGACCACGCCTCCTGCGTCAGTTCGGGACGTTGGAGGAACACCGCCTGTTCGACAATTCGTCTCGAACCACCCGTATACGTGATCTTCACGTGGAGGCGGCCGTTCTGAGTCCACTGTGCGAAGTCGCCGTCGGCGATCTTTTTGCCAGACTGATCGCGCAGCACTGGAAAACCGCGCGTGGCGCCTTCGTAGGCGTTCCATTCGATCGCAGCCGCCGAGAGGGGGAGCATGACTGCGAGGGCCACGGCAACCGGACGGAGGAACGGTCGAGATGTCATCGGCGTCTATCGATTCACATGCATCGACCGATCCGGAACGGCATGAGCTCGCGCCCGAGCTCAGCGTCCTAAATCCTGAGCTCCCCTGAGATCACTTGTGTAGAGTCGCGAACGTGTCGTTCACGCTTCTTCAGTTCGTCTTCAGGTTCGAACCAGTCCGGTCTAAAGCAGGACACTACGTACGTCGGCGACGTGGAGCGTACGTAGAGTCCGCCTTCAGGCGGACCAGCAAACCAAGAACGAACCGAAACGTCAGCGAATCCAGCGCAGGTCGGCTCTCGCGGCGAGCCCCGGGCGATCTCGTGGATCGACGCGAACCCGATCTCCGGTGCCGTCGAAGTGATAGCGGCGTCCCGAAGTGGGACCGACGATAGTCACCGGTCCGCGGCCAACGAGCTCGAAAACGACAACCGAGAGCGGTGGGGAAGGCGGGGTCGGAGCGCCTGTGCGTGTTGCGCCGGGAGCCGTGGCGGCCAGCGCTCGTGCTTTTCCGCAGCAAGACATCAGTGCCGCCAGTTCACTCTATCGTGTCGGCTTTCCGGGTTGTGAGCCGCTCGATGACGATGGCCCCGGCGGAAAGCGCCGGCCACGCGATCAGTCGGTCGCGCCAGGTGTCGCCGACAATCCACGCGAACGGAAGGGCAACCCAGAAACTCAGACAGTAAAAGCAGTCCATCAGCTGCCCGACCACGCCAGATCCCGCTCGGCGCCGGAGCCGCGCGACGACTTCCCACGGCCCATCTTCCGCCGTTACGAGATGCGTGATACGCCACGTGGCGAGAATGGCCGCCACGAAAAGCACACCGCTCACGCGCGTCTCACACCGTAACCTGGAAGCTTCGCTCGCTCAGGTTGCGGTGCGCGAAGTTCTGGTGACAGTTCACCACCGTGCGCTTGTAAGCGCGGAGCTCGAGTTGATAGCAGCAGCTCTCCGGGAAGGCGGCCGCTGCGGACACTTCCAACCTGATGGCGCCACCTGCCCAGAGCGGCGCCGGGGCGCCGGCCAGACGCGCCTGCGTATAAGTGGGTCCTACCTGCAGGGCCGCCGGCACTGGCTGGCCGCCGAGCGGGGTGAGCGTCGCGCCCGGCAAGCCGAGCAGCGGGCTCGCGAGGTTTTCGCCGTACGTCGCAATCAGGTCGTACCACGCGAGATGACCTTGTGCGTCGTAGGCCGCAAAGTCGACGCGCAGTATATCGAGCGGCTGTAGTTGGATATTGCCGCATGGCCCCAGGGGCGCCGATCCGCCCCCCGCATGCACGATTTCCACGGACAGGATGTCTGTCAGCGGCTCGTTTGTGCACGCATGAGTCGTCCCTGGTCCGCACGGGTTGTCGGCCGGTCCCGGTGGCGGATACGTTGACTGGTTGTCGAGCATGACGACGACTTCGGCCGCCGTCTGCGTCCCGCAGACAGGCAGGACGCGCGGGTTCTGCAAGACGCCGCCCGCCTCGTCCCAGCCGACGATGCGAAGACGGTAGGCGCCGTCGCCGAAGGTGCCGTTGGTCAGCCAGAGAAGGAGCACGTCGAAATTCGTCGCCAGCCAGACCTTCGTTGCGCCCCAGTCGGCGGGTGTGTGAGTGGCTTCATAGTGCTCGATTGTTTCGTAGACGTGGTGGCCGCTGATGGGTACCGCCGCACTGAAGGGGACATCGACATCCGTGAACGTGGCGAAGTCGAAGTACTCCCGGAAGAACGTGCCAAGCGCTGCGGGCAGCATCGGCAGCCACGGCCCTCCCCCTTCGGGCTGCCACTCGACCTCGTAGTAATCGACGCCGCTCAGACAATCAATCGTTCCGCGTATCGTCACGTGATCGCCGAACGGCGCGTCGCCCGTTTCCGCAATGACTCCCGGATTCGCGTATCCGACAGGAGCGGCCGGCGCCCCCAGGTTCCCGCCAACGTCGTCGACGTCGAAGCTGCAGACGTCGGTGAACGCGAGGCATTCGCCCTCTTCGCACGGTGGGACGTCGGGCCGGCAGCAGGCGAGGTCGTTGGCGACGAGCGTGACGTTCAGTGCCTGGGGGATGTTCCAGCGTGCGTCGAACCATGTCTCGGCGACGATCGTGTTGATGGCGCCGTGGCAGGGCTGGGTCGCGCGAAAAATGATGTCAGGTGTGCAATCCCACCACGGGTGCCAGGGCCACCAGGGCCAGAGTCTGAGGGCTTCGAGGCGCGGGACAGCGGGCAGCCGCGCAACCAGATTCTCGCGAAGGCTATCGAGCGCGGCGACGTCGAAGCGAGGTGCGGTGTCTGAACGTGGCATGCCCGCCCGGGTCATGCCAATTGGAGTCGGAGCCAGCCGCTGGGCTCCTGGTGTCATGGCGGCGCGACCCACGATGAGCGGGTCCTCCGGGCGGTGTGCCAGCGCTCGGAAGATGTCGAGGTCGGGTCGCGGATCGGGAATGGGCGGGCGTGGGAAACGTGGATCGCGCTGGAGCGCCTTCAGGAGCTCGCTCGCCAGCGTCGGCTCGAGCTGCCACGCGCGCAGCCGCCACCACCACCAGGGCCACCAGCCGCAGCACCATCGGAACGTGATGGCGAACGCGCCGTTCACGTCGGTGACGGCGCATCCGACCGACTGCAGGCTCCACCACCACCACCAGGCATCGACGTCGTACGCGCACACCGTGGCGCCCGGAACAGGCTGGCCGTTCGGGCACAGCAACTGGCCGTGAATGGTGAATGTGCGGCACCAGCGCCGCCACCAGAACCAGTAGTACGGAGGGATCCGGATCGGGGCGATCGCCACCGCATCCTTGCCACGCCAATGTCGGAGCGGCACATCCACGGTGATCGTCTGCAACCCGACAAGATCCGCGTCCGTGGCATCGCCGGGGCCGACGATGACGCGCACGCGTCGGGGCGATCCTTCGAAGCCGAGCGTCACCTCGGTGCGCTGCCCCTTTTCGAATGTCGTTGTCTGCGATGCGAGCGGCTTGTCGCCTTCCGCGACGAGGACCTTTATCCCCTGCTTCGGGTCGAGCCCTTCGATGCCGGACGCGTCCAGTGGAACTGTGATTTTGGCTGCCATGTTGTCCGCCGTTCGAGGTGTGGACGGACTTATCCCAGATTCATCGACAGCGGTTCAAGCAAGGACGGGTGCTCATTCGACAGGAACTCGGTCGCGAAATGCAGCTGAACCGTGACGCGTCTTGCGGTAGCTGGTCAGGGTGACGCCGGTGACGATCTTGAAACGTCGTGCGAAGGCACTGTGGCTCCGATAGCCGACTTCGAGCGAAATCGAGGAGATCTTCAGGTTCACGTCGGCGAGCAGCTGCGCCGCCACTGCCACGCGGCGCTGCACGAGAAACCGGTGCACGGTGGTGCCCGTGAGCTCCTGGAACTCTTGCTGGAGCGTGGTGCGGTTGCACCCGACCGCCCGCGCAAGTTCGGCGAGCGTCCACGGCTTCCCGTAGTCCGCGACGATGAGCTGCTGGGCCCGTTCGGCGGGGCTTCGCTGGCCGACGAGTCCGTGCGAGCAGGAAAGTCTGTGACGAAGATCGTCCAGGAACTGTCGTTCGAGATCGCGTTCCGGCGGCGGGAGCGACGTGAAGAAGCGATCGAGGTGGGACGCATCTGTCCTGGCACCCGCGAGCGATCGCACGAAGACGTCCACTTCGCGGGCGATCTGGAGCACCCACTCAGGACGCAAGGG
>Ga0209640_10006456_pt1 | contig 10279 bp, 10 predicted proteins | sample RifCSP10_1_FD_184018 | JGI IMG/M metagenome (GOLD analysis project Ga0209640, IMG submission 184018) | Soil microbial communities from Rifle, Colorado - Rifle CSP2_sed 10_1 (SPAdes) (version 2) | ecosystem: Environmental > Terrestrial > Deep subsurface > Rock core/Sediment | place: Rifle... | reverse complement strand
TTGTGCCGTAACCCACCGGGTGTGCCGCCAGGCACTCGTTAACAAAGGCATATTGTGTTGCTACGCAACGCTTGGTGGGTTACGCAAAAAACGCTAACCCACCCTACAGTTGGGCTTAAGTAAGTGCCATTCGCACAGCGTCCAGATTTCATCGCATCGAGGCACCACGTTCCACCAGCATTGCCCGCAGCACCGAGCGATGACAGCGCGACTCATCGGCACAATAGCAACCGAGCGAAAAGTTCGCGTGCTGCGACAACGCCGCCAGCACATCGAGCGTGCGGCTGTTCTCGGGAGTTTGCATTTCGGCGCGGTATTTCTTGAAAAACTGCGCCCACGCTTTCGGCGTTTGCGCGCGCAAGGCGAGCTTCATCGTTGGCACGCTCGGCGCGAGATTCGGAAACCACACGTCATACCAATTACGACTGCTGTACTCGCGCTTCGGCACGCCGCGCGGCGGGCGGCGCACCGTGCCGAGACGGGTTCCCTCGTTTTTACTCCGCGGCTCTCCGAGCCGAACGATGCGTATCGACATGCGTGCTAATAGACCAAGAGCGTGTTCCGCTCGAACTTACCGGCTCGCACCGAGAAATTCGTAAGACTCAAAGGAACACCGGATTCTCTATGAGAATCACAACTGGTTTCGAATAGATACGCATTGGTATTTTTTCTCCTGGAATTCCTTCTTAGTGATTTCACTATCGCGAGTAAAAATTTCATGTTGAAAAATTGATTGGCAGTTCGTTGCCGCGCTTCGACGACGCGTTGACCCGAAGATTACACCTGACGCTTACGCAAGGTCACATCGGTTGCGCGCGAAGCGCAGACAGATCGACACCGCGCGCATGGCATTCCAGACGATGTGCCAATTTCATACAAGGCCGGTTGCCGTGCTGCGCTCACATTTACCGGGACCAATGATCCGAGGACCATCATTTGGCGAGAAGCTCTCTAGCATTTCTTTGCGACGAAGCGAGTCTGCCGGTTCATGCCAGCTAAGCCCCTTCGGCTGCCACCAAGTTGGCGTTGTGGCATCCTAGCCACAGCTTTCCTCGCGATTTTGGATGGAAGTTTAGGGGCTGCACGAAGCGTAATCTGACAGCCCGCATCAGGCGCGAAGGTTCAGTCAGGAAGGGTTGGTCGAAATCTCAAGGTTCCTAGCGCTTGCTGGCCCCCCTACGGTGAACCCACTGCGTCTGGCATAAATCCTGCTATATCCACAGTGTAAGTGACGGCATGACGCTCCTGCGCCTGACCGAAATCGCCGGCTGATTCCACAGTCGGCGGTCACGCCTTGTGCACCGCGCCGCCCGTAGATCGAACTCATCGGAGGTGCAAAATGAACATCCACTTTCTTTCCCGCTACATCGCGGTCGTGGCGTTAGCGACGCTGCCAGCCGTCAGTGTGGCCGTCGACTTTGAGGTTACCCCCGCCGTGCAAGCCGAACTGGATCGACAGACGACCGTCGTCGCCGGCTGGGCCGCCGACCCGGTCGTGGTTAAGGCCGTGCAGGAGCAGAACCAGAAGGGCCCGATCGCCGGTATGGACAAAGCGACCTGGAAGAAGACTCGGCGCAGCGATTCGCTCGTTAAGGAGTTTCAAAAAAATCCGGCGGGTGCATTCCTTCAGTCCAAACTGCGCGCAAGCAGCGGCATGGCGACGGAAGCGTTTCTGAACGGTGCCAAGGGAGAAAAGGTCGCGTTTGCGGAAAAAACCTCGAGCTATATTCACGCCGGGGCCGCGAAGCACGACGTACCTTTTACCACCGGCAAGCCCTGGCAGGGAAAACCCGAATTCGACGAGTCATCGCAGACCTACGCGATTCAGGTCTCCGCGCCGGTGCTGGTCAATGGGGCGCCGATCGGCTCGCTGGTGGTCGGCATTAGTCTCTCGCATTTCAGAAGCGCCTCGCGTTAACTGCGCGCCGCCGTCGAGCTAAAAAATGCAACCTGGCAACTCATGATGTGGCACTCGCTGAGCATTCGTAAGAAGCTGCTACTCGGCTACGGTTGCCTGGTGCTGCTGACGGCCGTCGTCGGCGGCTGGGGTGTCTGGGTATTCTCGCGTACAAGCACCGCGTTCCAAGTGTCGGTGCAAGAACACCTCCCGGCGGTCGATCACCTATTGCAGATCGACCGCGACATGCAAATCGCCGTCGTCGTCGAGCGCAGCCTGCTTTTTATGAACCAGGATAGCGAAGACGCACGCGAGCTGGTCCTGGAGCATGCCACCAAGCTCGCGCGCGTGGTCGATCGCTGGGCACGCTACACGGCGATCCCGGCGACCGCACAGGAAACTGTACTATGGCCGGCCTTCGACAAGGCGCGAAAAGAATGGGAAGCAACAACGCGCGAAATTGTGCAAACCGCCGCGCAAGACACGGCGCAAACGCGCCGCGACGCCATCCGTCTCGCTCTGAGCGTCGGTGCACTGAATCTCGAAAATGCGCGCAATATACTCATCGACCTGATCGAGATGCGCCAAGATTTAGCGCGCCAGTATGCCGCACAGGAGAAAGCGCGGGTTGCGACCACGCGCATTGCGATTCTCGTGCTGGTCGCGCTCGCCATTGCGCTCGCGCTCGCGATCGCCATCCTGCTGTCCCGTTCCATCAGTCGACCATTACGCGAGACGGTGCATCTATTGCGCGAAATCGCCGATGGCGACGGCGATCTCACCAAACGATTGCAAGTGCGCGCCAACGATGAAATCGGCGAACTCGCGACCTGCTTCAACCGTTTCGCCGACAAACTCGTGGGCATCATCGCCAGCGTGCGGCTGACAGCGACCCAAGTCACCGGCGCGGCACAAGAGCTATCCAGCGCCTCCACGCATCTGTCGTCGAGCACGCAGGAGCAAGCCGCGAGTCTGGAAGAAACCGCGGCATCGCTCGAGGAACTTACCGCGACGGTAAAACAAAACGCCGACAACGCGCGGCAGGCGGCAGGGCTCGCCGACAGCTCGCGCGCGGCGGCGGACGGCGGCGGCCAAGTCATTGCGGCGGCCGTCAGCTCCATGCATGAGATCAGTCAAGCGTCGAAACGGATCGCCGATATCATCGGGGTTATCGACGACATCGCCTTCCAAACGAATATCCTTGCGCTCAACGCCGCGGTCGAAGCCGCGCGTGCCGGCGACCAAGGCCGCGGCTTCGCCGTGGTCGCCACCGAGGTCCGCACGCTGGCGCAGCGCTCCGCCGCGGCGGCGAAGGAAATCCGCGAATTGATCCGCGATTCCGTCGGCAAGGTGGACGAAGGCACCGGTCAGGTGCAGACCTCGGGCGAAACGCTTGGCGGCATTATCCAGTCTGTCAATCGCGTCGCCGACATCGTTTCCGATATTGCCGCGGCCTCGCAGGAGCAATCCTCCGGTATCGATCAGCTCAATCGCGCGGTCACGCAGATGGATCAGATCACGCAGACCAACGCCGCCCAGACCGAAGAGCTTTCCTCCACGGCGCAGTCGCTCGCCGTTCAGGCCGACGAACTGCAACACCTGGTGGCGCGGTTCACCTTGCCCGGCAATGCCGAACGTCAGGCAGCGGCCGCGGTGACGCCGAATACCCAGCCAGCCCGGTCGTCGCGCGGCGTCGCGGTTGAAGGCAACCAGCGCCGGCGGCGCGCAGGAGTATGAATTTTTGGCATGTTCTGCCGGAGAGCGACAGCTCCGACCGCGAGGCGCGACAAGACTCCCGTCAAATCAACCTGTAGCTACGACTGCCCTTGGTACAGTCCTTGCAAATTGTTCTTATAGAGTCGATGTAAGTTTTTAACGAGGAGTCGCCATGAAGTTTTTTCTAGACAATCTGTTTCTCCTAGGCCAAGTAATCTGTGTGGCCGGAATTGCGTGGGGAGCATGGATGGTACTGCGCGAATCCTTGGCCGGCGTCATCTTTCCCGCACACAAAGAATCCGCGCGCACTGCGGTGGGCCCAGAGCACGTTGTGCGGCCTTCCAATGCGTCGCTCGCGAGCCACACGCACGAAACTCGGCGCGCGGCGTAACGAGCGCTGAAACTCTCTCCCGGAGATCGCGTCGGCGATTCAGCCGCCGATCGCGTCTTTGTGTCCTCTGCTCCCACCGCCGCCACTCGCGGTGGCGTCATACCAATCCGGCCTTTTGCAACGGGTTCTCGAACTCGGTCAGCTCGTGCCACCGGTCGCGAACCAAGGTTCGCATCCGTCGAAGCGCCACGACTTCCAAACGAATGCCATCCGGGTCGGTAAAAAAAGTCGCGTAGTAGTCATCGGCATATTCCGGATAGAGCTTCGGCGCGGATGCCGCGACACCCAGCTCACGCAACGCCCGCGCCGCGGCATCGACGTCGGCCGGCGCCGGCACGCGAAAACATAAGTGATGCAAGCCCGGGCTGTACGGATCGTGCGCCGGCGCACCGGCCCGCGCCGGGCGGATGGTGTACTGCGTCACACGATTGAAGTAATGCAGGTGACGCTCGTTGTTGATTGCTTTCGTGCCCTTGCGAAAGCCAAGCAGTTTCATAACGGCGTCGTAGAAGCGCTCCGAGCGGTCAATGTCGGATACGGCGACATAGATATGGTCAACGGCGGTAACTTCGATTGTCATGACGCCGATCTCCTCGACCTTGAAAACATTCCGCGACCCGAAAGAGTCGGCTAACTCGTTTTTGCGATTGCAATAATTGCTGCCACCAACAAGACCAGCAGCAACACGAGCCAGAGCCCGAGCAGCGCGGTTTGCCTTGCGGTAAGTTTGTTGGAAACCTTGGCACCCACAACGATCAGCGCCAGCGCCCAGACACTAACGATAGCGTGCAGCGTCGCGACAACGGCCCGATATGACAGCGCGACGCCATTACTTTCGAGAGTCGCCAGAACAAACAACGCCGCTAGAAAAACGGCGCCCGGGACAAGCAGAGAAATACCGACGATCTTGGTGCTGCGATCGAACGGTTGCCCCGCGCCGAGAATGTTTGTTGCCGGCCAGTACCAAAACAAAACCAACAAAACAAAGAGTCCGAGCGCGAGCGTAAGGGCCGGCACCCAGGCGACGACGTACAGCACCAGCCAGTACGGCATGTGGTAGCCGTTGACGAGGAAGTGCTGGAAATAACTCGCGAACGCGAACACATAGAAACCAACCAGCGGCCAAACCCAACTCAGGGAATCGGCGGATTGCGCAAAAAACGCCCGTGGGCGCAAAGACAAGTGCGCGAAATTCATTTCATATTTGATCCGGCTTTCGACAGTAGATTACACCGGAAGACCACTCACCGTCATATGCAACGCGGAACCGTCGGCACGGCGGTGATGCGTCGGAACACGGTGTGTTTGGCGACTTTGCGCATCGCCCGCGTCATCGGCGGTGGACGTGCTCACCTCTACGCGCCGGGCGCAGGTGCTATGGGAAAATGCGCGAACGGCGCTATTTGCTCGATGCCAGTTTCTTGGCGACGTTGGTTCGAAACAGCTGCGCCTTGGCAGCGTCACCGGTCTTGCCGATCTCCCGCGCCAGAGCCTCGGTCAGCTTTTGCAGTGCGCCGGGTTTTGCTAGACCACCGATTTTTGCCAACTGTTCTGCCCAAATGATGCTGGCCATGGGCCCGAGAAACTCAATCGCTTCGCGCTCGATCACAGTGATCATCACTGCCGCGGGCATTACCGTTGGTGTTGGAGCGGACGCCGCCAGTGCGTCGGTCAATCCGAGTCTGCGCAGGATAGCAGCCGTCGACGGTAACTCGCCGTCGGCGAGCGCCCGCGCCCTGCCTTCGGAGAATATAAGTCGCCCGGTTCTGCAGGTGACGGCGAAGAGTTTAATCGCCTCGAGATTGTGCTTCGAACCGAAAGTGACGCCGACGATTTCGCCGTTGTCGAACCCAAGCTGGAGCAACTGGTTTTCCGAGGTCGTTACCCGCGCCGTACCGGTTCGCTGGTCGCGATGCAACTGCTCCAGCCCCTGCAGAATTTCCGGATAGCTGATAATAGCGTCGAGGTTCATCGACGACCGCCGAGCTTACGCCGTTTTCTTCAGAGTCAGCCGATCCATGGCCAGACGAATGCTCGTGCCCATGCGGTCGATGGCGCGCGCCAGGTTGCCGATTTCGTCGCGTCGCTCGGTTTCACGCAGCCGCGGGATCACGCGCCCGCGGCTCATCTCGTCGGCGACGCGCGTCAGCCGGCGGATCGGCGTCGACAAACGTTCTGAGAAGAAATAGGCCACCAGGGTAACGACGATCAACGTCGCCGCCAGCAGGATCAACGCGTTGCGATTGGCTTCCTGAATTGGCAAAAACGCCTCGTCGTAGTCCTGCTGTGTCACCATAACCCAGCCTTGCTGCGTGCTGTGTACGTAGGCGACGACCTTCCGATCGCCGTCGTCATATATCACTTGCTTCTTTCCTTCGCGCGGGCGGGCGAGAAATGCGGGGTGTTTGCTGAAATCCGCCATCTTGCTCACGTATTCGTCCTTCTGGTGCGCGACCACCTTGCCGTTCGATTCGAGCAGAAACGCATAGCCCGTCTGGCCTATCTTATTCTTGGTGACGATGTCGGATACTTCCGTTAGGTTCGAGGCCACGGCGATGACACCGACGGTGCCACTGGTAACAGGACCGTCCTCGGCGACAATCGGCACCGCCAACACCAGCGCCGGTCGCTTGCTGGTCGCACCGATCAGCACTTGCTCGCCGTAGGGGCGCCCCTCCAATACTTGCTTGACGTAGATGCGATCGCTGTAATCGATTAACGGCTTGTCGTCGCTGCGCCCGACGTTCATGCCGTTTGGCGCAATCGTGAACACAAGATACGACCAGCTGTATTCCTTGAGCATGCTACGCAGTATCGGTTTCTGCTGCGTCGCATCCATCGAACGAACCCCCGGCGCCGCCGCGTTTTGTCGCATCGCCTTGAGATTCATGTTGACCCAACTGTCGACTTGCGCCGTGAGCTTGTCCGATGTGTCGCTCAAGCGCTGGCTAACGCCTTCAGAAATTTGCGCAGTCGCGCCTTGATAGTCGACGTACCAAATAACGCTGAGCGGCACGAGCGCGACAAAAAGCATCGTGAGCAGCAGCTTGTGGAAAATGCTGAAGCGGAAAAGATTTTTCATAGCCCCCCCTAGAGACGCGACGCCGCCCGACGCCTCGTGTAGTTCTGTAGTCCTGAAAGCGGCGGGGTCTTACTAACTAATAGGTCAGAAAGCTAGGCGCCGCCAGCCGCAACGAGGTCTATTCAGGATCAATGAATTAGCCACGGAATCGAATGCTGTTCCGGCCCTTTGCGGCGGCATCAGACCAGCGCGAACGGTCCACGCCCACCGCCCGGCCGTAAGGCCAGCGCATGGTGAATCCGCTAAGCGGCGGATCGCGGCGACGCGCGACAACCGCCAGATCGAAATGCTTCAAACAGACGAAAGTGAGATCGTAGACGTGTAGCGCTGACTTCGCGAACGTGCCTATCCCGACGATTCGTCGAGATGCAGATCGCGCACGCGAATAATCTTCATGGTGTTGGTGCCGCCGGGCTTGGACAGCGGCTCGCCGATGGTAAGGACTACCAAGTCGTCGTCGCTCACCGCGCCGCGCCGACGCAGTTCGCCGACCGCTTCCTGCATCACCAGCGCCGGGTCGCCGCTCGTGCGCTCGAACGGCACCGGAAACACGCCACGGTAGAGCGTGATTTTGCTTTGCGTCTGCGGCGACGGCGTGAGCGCGTAAATCGGCACCGCCGAACTGACGCGCGACATCCACAGCGCCGTGCTGCCCGATTCGGTCAAGGCCGCGATCGCCTTCACCGGCAGGTGATTCGCAACATACATCACTGCCATGGCGATGCCTTCGTCCACGCGCCGGAACGCTTGGTCGCGGCGGTCGCGCGGATGAACCATCTCGTCTTCCTTCTCGGCGACGCGACAGACACGATCCATCGCCGCCACCGCCGCCACCGGATGCTTGCCGCTCGCGGTTTCGGCCGAGAGCATCACCGCGTCGGTGCCGTCGAGCACGGCGTTGGCGACGTCGGAAACTTCGGCGCGCGTCGGCACCGCGCTTTCGATCATCGACTCCATCATTTGCGTCGCGGTGATGACGATCTTGTTCATGCTCCGCGCGACGCGGATGATGCGTTTTTGAATTGGCGGGACATCGGCGTCGCCGATCTCGACCGCGAGATCGCCGCGCGCGATCATCACCGCGTCCGACGCCTGCACGATTTCGCTGATCGCTTCCACCGCCTCGGCCCGCTCGATTTTGGCAATGATGCCGCCGCGCCCGCCGGCCGCGCGCAGCAGTTCGCGCGCCTCGTGTACATCGGCGGCACTGCGCGGAAACGAAATCGCTAAATAGTCGGCATCGAGCGCGGCGGCGGATTTGATGTCGTCGCGATCCTTGTCCGTCAGTGCCTTGGCCGACAGCCCGCCACCCTGGCGATTGATGCCCTTGCTGTCGGAAACTTCGCCGCCGACAACCACGCGGCAATGAATTTGATTACCAACGACTTGATCCACCCACAACACGATGCGGCCATCGTCGAGGAGAAGCGTCGCACCGCGATCGACGTCCTGCGGCAGCGCTTTGTACGTCACGCTCACCCCTTGCACGGTTCCGGCATCGAGCGGCATATCGGCATCGAGAATGAACGGCTCGCCTTCGAGCAGTTCGACGCGACGCTCCTTGAATTTGCCGATACGGATTTTCGGTCCCTGCAGATCGACCATCACGCCGAGACTGCGGTTCAGTGTGCGCGCGCATTCGCGCGCGGCTTCAACCCGCCCGGTATGCAACGCGGCGGTGCCGTGGGAGAAATTCAGCCGGATAACATCCACGCCCGCTTCGAGCAGCTTGCGCAAAATTTTCGGGTTGTCGGTGGCCGGGCCGAGCGTGGCAACTATCTTGGTGCGTCTAAACATCGATGTTGATCACTCGCGAGTTCGTTAAGGATAGTATGAGTTCACCGCAAAGACGCAAAGAAAAATTTGAGGAGTTATCTTTGCGGCCTTTGCGTCTTTGCGGTGAATCATTGGCTTTCAGAGATTTCGACAGCAGCCGGCCACACGGCAAAGCGGTGACCTCCTCATCCCTTGGCCCGCGCTTCGAGCATCGCCACCGCCGGCAACTTCTTGCCTTCGAGGAATTCGAGGAAGGCGCCGCCGCCGGTGGAGATGTAGGAAATTCGATCGGTCACTTTGTACTTGGCGATTGCCGCGAGCGTGTCGCCGCCGCCGGCGATTGAGAACGCCGGGCTGTCGGCGATCGCCTGCGCCAACACTTTCGTACCGCCGGCGAACTGCTCGATCTCGAATACGCCGACCGGACCGTTCCAAACGATGGTGCCGGCTTGCTTCAGCATCTCGGCGAATCGGCGCGCGGTCTCGGGACCGATGTCGAGAATTAACTCGTCGTCAGCGACTTCGCTTACCTTCTTGGTCACCGCTTTCGCCGTCTCACTCATTTCCTTGGCCACGACCACATCGGTCGGGATCGGAATGTCGGCGTGGCGCGCTTTGGCGGCGGCGATCAGCTGCTTCGCGGTATCGATGAGGTCGGGCTCGTACAGCGATTTTCCGACCTTGTAGCCGGCCGCGGCGATGAAGGTATTGGCGATGCCGCCGCCAACGATCAACTGATCCACGACCTTGGTGAGACTTTCCAGCACCGTTAGTTTGGTCGACACCTTGGAACCGGCGACGATCGCGATCAGCGGATGTTTCGGATTCGCCAGCGCTTTGCCGAGCGCATCGAGTTCCTGTTGCAGCAAAATGCCGGCGCAAGCGACCGGCGCGTGCACGCCGACACCGTGGGTCGACGCCTCGGCCCGGTGCGCGGTACCGAAGGCGTCCATGACGAACACATCGCACAGCGCCGCGTAATTCTTGGCGAGCGCTTCGTTGTCTTTCTTCTCGCCCTTGTTGAAACGCACGTTCTCGAACAACACGACTTCACCGTTTGCCACCGCCGGCGGCATCGTTAGGTATTCTTTGAACACCGGCACGTTGCGCCCGAGCAATTTCGAAAGCACCTGCGCCACGGGCTTGAGCGAATTCGCTTCGCTATAGACGCCCTCCTCCGGCCGCCCGAGATGCGACATCACCATCACCTTGGCGCCTTGCTTCAAAGCATGTTCGATCGAGGGCAACGACGCGCGGATGCGCTTGTCGCTCGTAACAACGCCGTTCTTGACGGGCACATTCAAGTCCTCGCGGATCAGCACGCGCTTACCCGCGAGGTTGAGGTCGGTCATTTTGATGTAGCGCATAATCGATCAGCCGCGACACACCGCCCCGTCCCTCTCCCTCCCCCGCTTGC
>Ga0209640_10006455_pt1 | contig 10279 bp, 10 predicted proteins | sample RifCSP10_1_FD_184018 | JGI IMG/M metagenome (GOLD analysis project Ga0209640, IMG submission 184018) | Soil microbial communities from Rifle, Colorado - Rifle CSP2_sed 10_1 (SPAdes) (version 2) | ecosystem: Environmental > Terrestrial > Deep subsurface > Rock core/Sediment | place: Rifle... | reverse complement strand
AACGATGACATGGTCAGGCCTGTCCCAATGGGCAACGACCGCGTGAGGTTCAATGTATCCCTGATGCACCACCGGCACGGTATAGGTGTTTTCTACAATAACATCGGATGCGGCAAACGCTGCCTGCAGGTCGCCATGCTTGTAAATTTGAGTTTCACTGATATTGGGCGATTCCTTGCCAGCGGTTTCTACCGTGTCTTCAACCGCCGCAGCCGTCACCTGGACGTGTCCGGAACCGGTCTGTGTTGCCACGATAGGATAGTGAGAGACCGGAGTGCTCTCGGGCGCCAACGCCTGCTGGATCGTAGAGACCACGGGTAAGGACCGGTACTTCACGTCGATCAGCGCCAGCGCGGCCTCGGCGGTCGCCAGGTCTTCAGCTGCCACGGCTGCTACTGGCTGGCCTTCAAACACGACGTAACGCCGGGCCAGGAAGGCGTGAAAGCGGGAGTTGTGATCGTAACCGGGCACAACGGGGATATCTGCAGCAGTGATCACCGCCCGTATGCCAGGCAGCTGCTCGGCTCTCGACGTATCGATCGATAGGATCTCGGCATGGGCGCTTGGACTGGGGAGGAATTTGGCAACCAGCGCTCGCGGCAGATGTACATCTGCGCCAAAGAGCGCCCGGCCGCGCACCTTCTCGACAGCGTCTACCCGTGGGATTCGTTGGCCAACGACTTTAAACCCGGACATTTTCCAGCTCCCTTGTAGCAGAGAGGACCGCGCGGACGACCTTGTCATATCCGGTACAGCGGCACAAGTTCCCCGCCAGTGCCTCGCGGATTTCCCCCTCGTCTGGGTGAGGGTTGGCATCCAGCAGCGCCAGCGTAGACATCAGTATGCCTGGGGTGCAGAAACCGCATTGCACCGCCCCTTCGGTGATTAATGCCTTTTGGATTGGATGAAGATCGTCGCCGGCGTCCAGTCCTTCCACGGTCTGCACATCCTGTCCTTCTACCTCAAGCGCCAGCATCAGGCAGGAACAGACCGGCTCCCCGTCTATTAGAACGGTGCAGGCGCCACAATCGCCTGTGCCGCAGCCTTCTTTCGTGCCAGTGAGCAACAGCCGTTCGCGCAGCACTTCGAGCAAAGTGAGATGGGGCTCTACGAGGATCTCAACCGGTTCTCCGTTGGCGAAAATAAAGAGTCTATGGTTCATGGTTACCTTTCGCGAGTAGAATGGCCTGCCGCAAGGCTCTTTGGGTAAGCACATTGACCAGATGGCGCCGGTATTCCGCCGACGCCCGCAGGTCGTCAATTGGCCGCGCCTCAGCTGCGGCGGTCTCTCCGGCTGTGGTCAGTAGCCGGTCATCCGGAATCTTGCCGGTCAGGATCTCCTCCGCATTGAGCGCCCGTATCGGGGTCGGAGAGACAGCTCCAAGAGCGATGCGCACATGGACCAGCTCCCCTGTATCCCCGATGGTGACTGCCGCGGCTGCACCGGCAAAGGCCAGGTCCATCCAGGCGCGCGGCGTATGGCGCAAATAGAATGAGCCACTCCATTCCGGCCATTTCGGCAGGCGGACCGCTGACAGCAACTCCCCGGCTTGCAGAGCCGTCTTGCCGGGACCAAGAAAGAACTCTTAAAGCGGCAACACTCTCTCGCCACCCGGTCCGGCGATCACCGCTTCGGCACCCAACGCCAGGAGTGGTGGAGCGGTATCGGCTGAGGGGGAGGCGTTGCACAGGTTGCCGCCAAGCGTAGCCACGGTACGGATTTGCACTGAGCCGATCAGGCCCGCGCTAAGAGCCAGGGCGGCATACTTTTCCCGAACGACAGGGTCATTGCTAAGTTTACGCATTGTCACTGCCGAACCAATCGTCAGCATTCCATTCTGGTCTAATCGGTGCAGTTCGGGAATTCGTTTCAGGCTGAGCAGCGCAGTCACTCCCCGGTGCTGCTCTTTCATCTGCACCAGGATGTCTGTTCCACCGGCGAGCGGTTTTGCCTCCGGTCGCTGGCGCAGCATCTCCAGCGCTTCTGATAAGGTATGGGGAGCCAGGTAATCGAAGCGTTTCAAGAACTGACCTCCAGTTTTCGTTCAAGTTCCAATGGAAAGAGGACCATCCGTTCTCACCCAATCACTTCTGAGATATCCACAGGCCGGCGCCGCTGGTTGGAAAGCACCGCCGCCTCGATGACCGCCAACGCAGCCAGAGCCGTCCAGCCGTTTATCTCTGGGGCTTCGCCGGTAGTGATGCAAAGGGCGAACTCTTCGATCTCTTCCAGCACAGTGTCATTTTCAGTCACGGGGATATTCTCCCGCTCGCCATCGTGTTCGAACACCAGGCCCATGGCTTTATCCCAGCGCATGTTCGCCTTTGTGCCCAGCAAGTGTAAGTAACGCAAATTCGGGATGGCGTAGTGCGCCCCCAGATAGCCCAGGGCTCCATTCTCAAACTCCAGCAGGGCAACGGTTACGTCGTCAACCTCCGCCGCAATGGTCAGGCGGCGCTGCCAGGCCGAGACTCGCGCTACCGGGCCAAGCAAGTACTGGAGTGTATCGGCGTGGTGAACCCCTAACTGGCTGAGAGACCCCCCTGGACAATTGGCTTGCGACCAGCGCCAGTCCCCTGGCGGGATGTCCAGGCCGCCGGCGTGTGAGTTGTTAGCCTCGGCTGCCAGCGGTTTGCCAAGCTTGCCTTCCTCCAGGTATCTCTTCATTAACCGCTTTCGGTTGCGCCTGCGGCTGTTATGCCCCACCATTAAAAGCACTCCTGCCCGCTCGCAGCATTCGATCATCCGGCGGGCAGCGGCGACCGTGGGCGCGATCGGTTTTTCGACAAACACATGCTTCCCCGCCGCCGCAGCCTGGCAACACTGTTCCAGGTGAAGTTGGTTAGGCGTGGACAGCACCACGCCGTCAATCGCCGGGTCATCCCAGATTTTCGCAGGTGATGTAACCGCTCGAGCGCCAAACCGGACCTGGCAAGCCAGTCTTTCAGACTCAAGCGGGGAGTAGCAGGCCAGGAATTCGACCTGTGGGCTGGCTTGCATGGCACGGGCGCGTTCGTGCCCGAAACCACCTGGCCCGAACAAGGCAAGCCGTACGGGATGTTGTTCCACCATGAAGTGCAGCCCTCCAGCTACCGCTTGATGCCGGTCATTGCAATGCCGCGAATGAAATATTTCTGAGCGAAGAAGAAGATCAACAGGATGGGCAAGATTGAAACCACGGCACCCGCCATCATCAACGTCCATTTACCACCGTACTGGTTCTGGAAGAAGCTTAGCCCTATCGTAAGGGTCAGCCGCTTTAATTCATTCACATAAATCAATGGGCTGAGCAGGTCGTTCCACGTCCACATGAAGGTGAAAATGGCAAGAGTTGCCAGGGCCGGTTTCGATAAAGGCAGGTAAATGTAGCGGAAAATCTGGAAGATGTTTGCTCCATCAATGCGCGCCGATTCAGCCAGCTCGATCGGGATGGTCAGGTAAAACTGGCGAATTAAGAACGTACCAAACGCGCCGCCCCAAAACGCGGGCACCCAAAGAGGCAAGTGAGTATTTACCCAGCCAATCTTAGAGAACAGGATAAAGCTGGGGATCAGCGTTACCTGATAGGGCACCATCAGGGTGGCGATCAGGATCAAGAACAGCTGGTCTCGTCCTCTAAACTTTAAAATGCTGAAGGCAAATGCACTCATCGAGCAGGAAATCAACTGTCCAAGCGTTGCTAAGGTGGAGATTTTGACACTATTTAGGAAGAAAAAGTTAAACGGCAGCGCATTCCACATCTCGCCGTAATTTTGCCACACAAAGGGGTTCGGCAGCCATTGCGGCGGGTAGACGAATGTCATGCCAGGCGATTTGAATGAGGTTGACACCATCCAGATAAACGGAATGACCATGATCGTTGCCCCGAATAGCAGGATCAAATGGCTGAGGATCGCGGTCACCATCCTCCGGAATCTCCGGCTCTGCCACACATCAATTGCGCGGTCTTTGAGCTGAACTGCCAGCTCTCCAGCACTGCTTGCGGCTGTTGAAGCCTGGTTTAGATTAGCCATCGTACACCACCCACTTTTCCTGCAAGCGCCAGTAGATCAAGGTAAGCACCATGATGAGCACAAACAAAACGATTGCCTGAGAACTGGCATAGCCCATTTTGAAATTCCGGAACGCGTTGCGGTAAATATAGTAAACCACGGTTGTCGTCGCGTTGACCGGACCGCCGCGCGTCATCACGTAGATCTGCTCAAACGTCTGAAACGCGCTGATCATCGTGATAATGAAGTAAAAAAACAGGCTAGGGGTGATTAAGGGGAGGGTAATGTGAATAAACCGTTGCAGAGAATTTGCCCCGTCCACTTCCGCGGCTTCATAGTAGGATTGGGAGATCGATTGGAGTCCAGCCAGGAAAATGATCATCGCCTGGCCGAGGCTGCCCCAGATTCCCATCATTATCACCGCGGGCATGGCCCACCTGGTGCTGCTCAACCAGGCGATTGGCTCGATCCCCACCGAGCGCAGGAAATAATTAAGCAAACCAAAGTCTTTGGAGTAGATCCACGACCAGACCAGCGCCACCGCCACAGTGGAGGATACCACTGGCAGGAAGTAGGCCGTCCGATACCACGTGATCGCGCGCAACTTCTGGTTCATCAGTAATGCCAGCAGCAAGCCAAAGACTGTTGACACCGGGACCAAAACACCCACGTAATAGGTGGTGTTGACCAGAGCTTTGGAAAAGGTGGGGTCTGCCAGAAGGTTGCGATAATTTTCCAGCCCGATAAGCTTGGGAGGAGTGATCACGTCCCATGCGGAAAAACTGATCCCGATCGCGGCCAGTACTGGACCAATCGAACCAAAGAGGAGTCCAAACAGCGTAGGTGCCAGGAAAACCCACAGCCAGAAACGTTCCCCGCGCCTTAATCGGATGCCGCTGCCTAACATGATTTCACTCCAGAAAAATCCCTGTGGGAGAGATCCACAGAACATGGCTGTGTCCTGCGGATCTCCTTGAGTCAATTGGCCGTCAATTGACCATTCTATTCTGAGCTTATCTTAACTTCCTGCCTGTGCCAGGATCTCATCCGCTTGTGGAACCAACTCATCGAGGGTCGGCCCCAGCTCGGCTTCGCCCAACCAGATCGAGAACATGCCATCCCCGATCAGCGTGGCCCACTCGTCGTAGCCGCGAAAGCATGGCTTCACCTTGGAGTACTCCATGGCATCCAGGAACAGCTGATGGTTGATGGGCGCCGTGTCCTGTTTCAGGTAAGCATCGCTGTTAGCAATTTCCTGCAGGGCAGGCACGCCCAATCCGAGGGCAGTGATTTTGGTCTGTCCCTCTTCGCCTACCAGGTGCTTCAGGAACGCCCAGGCTTCATCCGGGTGCTGGCTGTCCTTGGCGACTACAAAACCAACGCTGTTGACGATGGAGACGCGCTCCTTGCCCATCGGCAGCGGAGCGACATCCCAATTGAAGTCTACATTGCTGTAGTAGGGAACCACCCAGTGACCGGCCGTCGTCATGGCTGCATTGCCTGATTCAAAGGGATCGCCAAACTGTTCCGCCGCGCTGGGCGTCGGCATGATCTCGTATTTGAAGATCATGTCGTGGATAAACTGCCAGGCACCCATGGCGCCTTCTTCCCCCAATAGAGTCTGGGTGTAATCTTCGTTCAGGATTTCGCCTCCATTCTGCCAGATCAGCGAGGCCCACAGCAATTCCATATCCCACAAGTCGGCCCAGATCGCAAACTGGTCGATATTGCCGTCCCCATCACGATCCTTGGTTAACTTCTGACCGGCATCAATTAAGTCCTGCCAGGTCCAGTTCTCATCTGGGTATGCCACGCCAGCCTCGTCGAACATGTCCTTGTTGAAATACATCGCGCTCGGCTGGATGTCGCGCGGAAGGCCATAATATCCGTCGGCCGTCTGGTAACATTGTAGCGAGGCGGGATAGTAACCAGAAAGGTCAAAATCGCTATCAACATAGGATTGCAGATTCAGCAACACCCCGCGGCTCTGGTAATCGGCATAGAGCGGCGCATCCATGGCGAACACGTCTGGCGGGTTGCCTGCTGCCAGCGTGGTCTGGAGCTTATCCCAATAAGTATCCCAATCCGAAACGTTCACCGTGATCTCGACATTGGGATTCTTTGCCGTGAAGTCATCGGCGATTTCCTGTAAGATAGCCAGCTCTTCTGGATCGCCCCAAACGCTGAACGAGAGCTCTACCATCTCACCAGCCGCCGGTGCCTGGGTGGGCTGATCTGCTGGTTCTTCCTGTGGCTGGCTGGCTGGCGTCTCTACCTGAGTAGGAGCCGGGCCACAGGCAGAAATGATGGTCACAAATACCATCACCAAGAGTAACAAAACCTTCGGGTGTTTCATCTTCATCCTCCTTTTTCCGGTTTTGGAAATTAACCTGAAATAAATGATCGAACTTAGAGCGGATGGTATAGGCTCTCTGCTCTGGTTCCAGAAACATACAAAGGGCAGCTCATAGATATTCGATCCAATCTTCACCTCCTTGAATAGTTAAACCGGGTCTAGATCCAGATTGACAACGGCGGAGAGATGGGTAGGTTTGTCCGGATCCAGACCCTTTTGGACAGAGCGGTAATAAGCCAGCAACTGCAGCACCGGAAGATAAAGCGGCCCGCGCTCATTATCGTTAAGCCCACCTGGCAGCACCACCTGCTCGTCGACCAGGTCCGGGCCCAGTCGCCTGGGAGTGATCGCCAGCACCTTCGCGCCGAGGTCGCGCATCTCTTTCAGCACTTTTACCTCATGCGTGAAAGCTTTTTCCGAAAGCAGGCCAACCATTAGCGTGCTCCTGTCGACCATTGACATGGGGCCATGCCGGAACTCCAGGAAATGAAACGCTTCAGAATTACTGAGCGACATCTCCTTCATTTTCAACATCACTTCACAGGCCAGCCCATAGAATTGGCCACTGCCCAAAAAGAAGAACCGCTGCAGGGAAAGGTTTTCGGCGAGTCTCCGCGCCAGCCCATCATACGCTTGCATGAGGTCCGCCCCCATCTCCGGTAGCTCGCGGATAGATGAGTTTACACGCTCACCGGCGAGAATAAGAGCCATCAGCTGGGTAGCCAGCAACATCGAGGAGAAAGAGCGGGTCTGTGCAATGCTCTTTTCGTGGGCTTCTCGAGCGACCACGGCAAGGTCGACCTTTTGGGCTAAGACCGAATCGGCATAACAGGTCACGCCGAGTACTGGGTTGGACACTAACGCACGGAACTGTTCGATGGCGCGCAGTGTTTCGGTAGTCTCCCCGGAGCGGGAGATCGCAACCAGCAGCTGGGATACACCCTTGGAGATGGCGATTTCCGGAAACAAAAGCAGGTCGGAAGCCGGAATCGCTTGCGCAGCGCTCTTGACGACACCGCGAAACACAGCGGATGCGCTGCGTGCCAGATAGTATGTCGAGCCGCAGCCAATAAAAATCACCTCCTGTGGATTGGTGGACTTCCAAACTCTCACCAGCGCTTCTGCCCAGGTGTCGACTTCATTCACCACCCCGCGCCAGGCGTAGGGCTGTTGAGTGATTTCCAGGTAGGTGTGCGAAGCTAAGTTCTGCATGGATTTTGCTTCATCCCATCCATCTTTTGGACATTATGGATCTGTGGCTAAAACTCGTCGTGCATTGCGGTGATAAACCTGCTCCAGGACCGCATCCGGCAGATAGAGTCCGTAAATCTGCCACCTGCCCTGGCCGGGGACATCTTCGGGGCTGTAATCAAAATGTTCGTCGCCGGTTTCGAGAAAGCGGTAATAGGTGCGGTACCAGTCCGGGTTGGGGGAATTATCCAGGCCAAAAAGAATCCGGTCGGGATACGTCAGGAAAAACTGCCGGGCGGTATAAGGCTGCCGCCCCAGTTCGGCGATCCGAGCGGCGATATCCACGTAGAAGTTAGGGCAGAGGGCGAGCATCTTCCCCACCCAGGCCAGGTTTTCCGGGTAGCATCCAACGTGCGCGCCAATGAACGTGGTCCTGCGATGGCGGGTGAGCAAGTCCTCGAACTGTGCTATAAGCGCTTCGAATTTAGGAAACTGGGGATCATAGAAACTCCAGTTGGGGTGCTGAAGCAGCTCTTCGTAGCGCTCGTTGTAACGGTCGATGGGATCAAAAAAGGCAACCGGGTCCGCAATGTGGATTAAGACTGGGATACGCAGCTCGCCTGCCTTTGCCCAAATAGCGTCCAGCCGCGGATCGTTAATCGGGACCAGGTTTCCACAGTAGTCCTTGATCTGCAGCCCGAGGATCTTCCAGATCTTCAGGCCCTGGGCACCCCGCAGGACCTGCCTTGCGAGCTGCATGGCAGCCCACTCACCGAATTGATTCTTCTGCTCCGCCCAGCGCGACCAGTCGATGCCGCCAAAGACCTGGAATCGCTCGGGAGCGGCATTCTTGAAATGATCCAGGTGGTGGTTGAGCAAATGCTCCCCCCAACCTCCGTCCAGATCGACCAGCATCTGCACGCCAGATTCGTCCAAAACATCCAGCAGCTCTTGCACCGGGCGTTTGTCCCAATCACCGCCGAACTCGTGCCCTAGATGATTGTGCGCATCAATGACCGGGAAGCGCGGTCTCTGCACCTCTTTCTGTGGCACAGCCAGTTTTGACCTTGGCCGGTAATCGACGAGACGCAGATCGCTCACAATACTCATCTTTGACATTGCTAAGCCTGAATAACCTGAATTCCCTTCGCCAACAGGGCTTCGATGGGGTCCTTTGAGGTTTCCTGATCGGTCACGACGATGGATACCGCTTCAATCGGCGCGAGACGAATCTGCCCGACCCGGTTAAATTTTGTGTGGTCGGCCAGGATGATTAACTCCGGTACCGCCAGGATGATATGCCGGTCGGTCTGTACTTCCTTCACATCGGTGCCGGTCAGGCCGTAATCCGGGTCAAGACCGAAGATCCCATGGAAGACTTTATCAACCCGAAAATCCTGTAAAGCCTGCTCTGTCAGATGGCCCACAAGAGAAAACTCTGAGTGGCGTAAATAACCCCCTAGAACAATCACCGATATGTCTGGATAGCGGGTCAGGGAGGACGCAATGTTGATTGCGTTCGTGATCACGGTAAGGTTCTTCTTTGCGGCAAGAAATGGGACCATCGCTTCGGTCGTTGTGCCGCTGGTGATGATAATGGTCTCGCCGTCGAGTACCAGTTCGGCTGCTGCCTCGCCAATTCTCCGTTTGGCTTCCCACTGCTCGTTTTTCCTTTGCAAAACAGGCGGCTCTCCCGAGCTGCTAACGGAAATCGCACCCCCATGCACCCGCCGGACCAGGCCATCATCTTCCATCTCATTCAGGTCACGGCGGATGGTAGCCAGGCTGACGTTCAGGAAGTCGCTCAGATCGCTTACCTGGGCGGATTTCTGCACTGCAATGTAATCCAGGATCTGCTGTTTTCTCTCTGCTCGCAGCATGCGTCCACCTCAATAATTCGATCAAAAACGAGCAAATACAATAAAATTGTATACTGAATTTGATCGAATGTCAAGCTTTTTCTTGTCGTATTTGATCGAATTCGATCAAATCTGGCGATTGATTTGGAAATTACGGGTGAGAATTAAAAAAAACCGCTCCTCAACCCTCTCTGGAGCGGCGGATCGGATTTACGTAATCCCCGGATATTGCCGGTACCAATCTTCTTCGATAGTCGTTTCCCCGGAAAGCACCTCGGTCCACGGTCGACCCAGGGCGTCGCACAATGCCGCCAGCCGGTACATTCGTTCGGCAGCGACCGTGCGTAGGAACTCCCGCCGCGCTTCCCCACTCAAATCGACGGCCTCTTGCCACACGGCCCTGCCCGCAAGAATGCCGCTGGCGCCGGCCCGGCAAGCCACGGCCACCTGGCGCAGATAAGTCTCAAAGTCCACACCCGCCGAGAGCAGCGTCCATGGCACTTTAGAAGCCGCGGTCAGCTCCCTGCAAGCTTGCAACCACTCCACTTCGTCCGGCTCCTCGCTTACTTTCACCGGAAACTCGGCTTTTAGGATATCCACCCCTAGCGGTGTCAGCCGCCGGGCAGTTTCAACCACCACCTGGCGCAGCTCCTCGGAAGGCAGTTTCTTTTTGTTGGGTTCCTGAGAATAGGAGAGCGGCTCTAGAAACAGCGGCAGGTCGTATCGAACGCAGTCCTCAGCCACCTGCTCGATCAATTGCTCTTGATGCTTTGCCATTTCGGACCCCGGGTGATAGTAAATCAGCAATTTAACGCCATTTGCGCCCATCCGCCGCACCTTATCCACTCCCCATCCGGGCAGCACCTGGCTGGTTCGGGCG
>Ga0209640_10006454_pt1 | contig 10280 bp, 9 predicted proteins | sample RifCSP10_1_FD_184018 | JGI IMG/M metagenome (GOLD analysis project Ga0209640, IMG submission 184018) | Soil microbial communities from Rifle, Colorado - Rifle CSP2_sed 10_1 (SPAdes) (version 2) | ecosystem: Environmental > Terrestrial > Deep subsurface > Rock core/Sediment | place: Rifle... | reverse complement strand
GCGGGCGCGGCCCGGAGCGGCTCGGTGTTCAAGGGGCAGGCATACACGGCGGTCGGGCGAAGCACGGATGCGCAGTGGGTGCAAATCCAGTTCGGCAACCGGTTGGGGTGGGTGTGGATCGGCGTGGGCAAGTTGAGCGGCGACATCGGCGCGCTGGCGGTGACGGATTACGTCGCGCCCGGCGAGACGAACAACGCGTGGGCGTCCGGCACTTCCAGTACTGCGCCGTGGATTCCGGTGATCACGCCGTACATGCGCGCGGTGTACGAGGCCAGCCCGCAGGCCGGGCACAGCCTGAATCTGTTCGCCGCCGTCGGCGACTGCAACTCCGAGAGCCAGGTGTATTTGCAGCGCGTCCGCGAAGGGCGCTTCAGTTTCAAAGGGCACGAGGAACTGCGCGCGACGGTGGACTTTTTCTCGCAGTCGTTCAAGCGCGACAGCCTGGCGACGTACGGCGGCTTCAACTCCGGCTCGATCCTCAACCCGGACTGGGGCAACCCGACCTGGTGCCAGCGCGCCGAGGGGCCGTTCGACTGCGAGCTGCGCGTGTCGAACGCGAGCATCGTCTTCATCTCGCTCGGGACGGGCGACCAGTACATCTGGCGCTCCTCGGAGGCCAATTACCGGGCGATGATCGAATACGCGCTCCAGCACAGCATCCTGCCCGTGCTGGTGACGAAGGCGGACTCGGTGGAGTCCGTGCAGGGCGGCGCGGAGCCGGACTACCTCAACGGCGTGCTGCGGCGGCTGGCGCAGGAGTATCAGATTCCGCTGCTGGACTTCTGGCTGGCGTCGCGCAATCTCCCCAACTACGGCCTGCAACGCGACGGCTTTCATTTGAACGAGGACGGCATCTACCTGCACATCCTGGTGACGCTGCAAACGCTGGATGCGATCTGGAGGCGGTGATTACGGCGCATCGTACATCACCTGTCTGCGCAGCACATCGAGCACTTGCAGCCCGCTGAGGTTGCGCATGTTGAAGCCGTAGTCCAGATAGCCGTCGGCGAAGTTGGCGAACTGCCCGTCCCCCGGGTAGTTGTAGTGGAAGCCGTCCGGCAGGAGGCCGCGGTTGGGCAGGGGGGCGACCGCCTGCCGCAAGTCGAGCAGGGGCACGCGATAGTCCCCGCTCATCTGCACGATCACCCCGTTGATGTAACCGGCGGGCGCTCCATCCTCCAACGATTCAAGGTCATCCGCTTTCGTGATGAGCACCGGTATAATGCCCTGCGCCAGGGTGTACTCGACGACCTGCCGGTAGCGGCCCCTAAATCCCTGCCAGATTTGATGGTCGCCCGTGCCCAGCAGGATGAGGGCGATGCTGGGGCGCTGCAGGCGATACTCGCAGGCGAGCGGCGATTCGCTCGACGAACACCGGGCCGGATCGTTGAAAGCCGGGTCGAGCACTTTGGCGGTGCTGAACCCGCCCACCGCCGCCACGCTGTCGCGCCCGAACGATCCCCCGAAGTAGTTGAGCGTGCCTTGCAGATAACCGTGCTCGCCGAGGTTGTAGTTGCCGAAGTCGAACGGCGCGAAGAAGGCGGGGTTGTCCGTGTTGCTGTCGCCGACGAGCGCGAATGTGTGCGCGCGGTTGCCAAGGCTCCGGCCGCGCAAGAAAATCTCGCGGGCGTTCGCGGTGAGGCCGGAGATGTAGACGGGGACGGGCGGCGCGGTCGGAGTGGGGGTCAGAGTTTGAGTTGGAGTTTGTGTTGGTGTGGGCGTGGCGGTTGGGATCGGAGTCTGCGTTGGAGTCGGCGTGTCAGGATGGGGCGTCTGTGAGGGAACGGTCGGCGGAATCTCTGCGGGCGTGTCCGAAGCGATGAGGACGGATGGAGTTTGAGTTTCAGTGGGAATGGGAGTCGCAGTCGGCAGGACGATGGGGGTCGCCGTTTCGACCGTGGGCGGGAGGGGCGTGTCCGAGGCCGCCACGGCGACTTGAGTTGATTCAGCCGTTGGGGCCGTGCTCGGAATAGCCGAGGGGGTCAGCCCTTCGACGGTGCTCAGGGCGGGCGTTGGCATGAGCGTGACGAGCGGGACCGATGGGGCGGGCGTGAACACCGCCGCGAGGGCCAGCGCGGCGAGCAGGACGCAGCCCACCACTTCGGCGACAATGACGAGAGTCAACGGACGGGGGCGGCGCATAACATGCAACTTCGGGTCGTAGGGCAAGATGCCATCTTGCCCTTACCTTTGTATCCAGGAGAAAAAGATGAGACGAGTGATTTTCTGGACGGCGCTATTGACGGCGGGCTTTCTGCTGGCAGGCTGCAAGAGTCAGGCCAGCGCCGCCGATTCCATTATGGCGTATTTGCAGGCGCGCGTGCAGAGCGACGTGGACAAGATGATCGGCCTGTCGTGCCCGGAGTGGGAGGCGCAGGCCCGCATCGAGGCCTCCACGTTCAAGGCGTTGAACGCGCAGCTCGACGGCATGTCGTGCGAAGACAGCCGCGCCGACGGAAACACCACCCTCGTGTCGTGCAAAGGCAAGATCGTCACGACCTACAACGGCGAGACCCGCGAATGGAGCCTCTCGGAGCGCCAGTTCAAGACCGTGCTGGACGACGGCGAGTGGCGGATGTGCGGGTATCAGTAGAGACGCGGCATGCCGCGTCTCTACCGCACCGCCCTCCACACCGCATCCAGCGCCTGCAGCGTCACAAGATTGCGGACGGTGAACCCGGCCTGCAGGTTCGGCCCGCTGAAGTTGTCCACGCGCTCATCCTCCGGCACGGTCAGGTGAATGGTGTCTTTCGGATCCACGCCGTGATAGGGCAGCGGCTCCAGCGCGCGGTTGAGATTCAGCAGCGGGATATTGTAGTCCAGCGCCACCCGCACCACGATCTGATTGAGCAGGAGCGATTTCGCCTCGTCCTCCGGGCGCGTGGGGAACGTGCTGAGGATTGGGACGATGGCGTTGTCGAGCGTCTGATTCACAATTGTGCGCAAGTAGTAGTTGTAGTCGGCGGGCGTGGAGTACGTCACGTCGTTCGTGCCGAACATGATCACGGCGAAGGCGGGCTGCGCCACGCGGTACTCGCAGGCGAGCGGCGATTCGCCCGCGCTGCACCACTTCGGGTTCGCCCACGTCGGGTCGAGCGGCCCGGCGATGTTGAAGCCGCTCGCCGCCGCCAGCCCAATCGTCGCGAACGAATCCTGGTCCCAGCCACCGCCGCGCGCCGGGACGCCGGAGAAGTAGTCAATCACTTCTTTGAGATATCCGTACTCGCCGAGATTGTAACGCCCCTCGCCGAGCTGGACGAGGAAGTTTGGGTTCTCCGTCATGCAGTCCCCGAGTTTCGAGAAGACGCGCGGATTGTGGCCGCGCGCCAGCCCGGCCTGATAGAGGCCGCGCATCGCCGGGCTGACCTCGGGGACGACCGGATAGTCGTCGAGGTTGATGTCCGCGACCGAGGCGGGATCGAACTGGCCGAAGACGGGTGGCGCGGGGCGCTGCACGCTCGGGGCCGAGGTGGTGGTCGGGTTCACGGTGACGACAAGGACGGGAGTCGAGGTCGGTTGGGAGGCGGGTGCGCCGGGAGGCTGGTGAGTGGTTGGGGCGCAGGCGCTCAGCAATCCCACCCCCAGAAGACTCACAGCGAGCCGTAAGGCGGTTCGATGCATTTCCAGGTGAAGTCTCACTTTCTACAGCGATCTGTGTTTGTGATTATAATTCATCGGCATGCGCCTGTTGGTGGTTGAGACCCGAAGGGTTTTGGAAACCCTTCGGGTCTGGGTCACGGTAACCCGGCGGTAACTTTGCGGTGAACCGGCGGTGAACTTGAGGTGGTAAAATCGTAGCGTTGAAGTTCCAGAGGGTCTCCACCGTGACGAAATCGAAAGCCAGTCTTTTCCTCGCCGCGCTCGTGGTCATCGCGCTCGTGGCGAGCAATGCGCCGAAGGCGGCGGCAGCCGAAGACGTGACGTTCACCGTCCAGGTCAAGAGCGCGTTCCTGCGCAGCGGGCCGGGACTGAGTTACCCGCGCGCGTACTCGGTGAAGCAGGGACAGGTGTTTGTGGTGCTCGGGCGGAACGCGGACGCCTCGTGGCTGCGGCTCGACTTTGCGGGCGCGACGAGCGAGGCGTGGGTGATGGCCGCCTTCGGCAAGGTGGAGGGGGACGTGAACGCACTCCCCGTGCTCGCGGCGACCGGTGCGGACGCGCCCGTTCCCACGTCCGCGCCATCTGCCCCATCGAACAGCGTCCCCGCCGCGTCAGCGCGAGTTGATTACACCGTCCTCGTCAAAAGCACATTCGCGCGCAGCGCGCCGAGTTTCTCCGCCCCGCGCGTGTATTCGGTGTTCAAAGGCCAGACCTACCGCGTGCTGGCTCAAAGCGCCGACGGGGTCTGGGCGCAAATTGATTTTCCCAACCGGAAGACGGATGCGTGGGTGATCGCGGCATACGGGTCACTCTCCGGCGACCTCGGCGCGGTTCCGGTCTCCGGCGCGAACCCTGCCCCCGCGCCGACTGTGGCGGCTGCCTCCGTCCCGGCCCCCGGCACGATCATCTCACTCGGCTCGCGCGCCCGCGACATTTACCAGTACGGGCTGTCGCTCGGCAACAACCCGCGCCGCTTTTCCAAAATCGGCGACTGCAATTCGGTCACCCCCTTCTTCCTCGCGCCCTTCGACAATCCCAGCGATTACCGGCTGGGCGGCCCGTATGCGTCGCTGCAAGAAACGATTCGCAACTTCGCCGGATCGTTCTCGCGCGAGAGCGTCGCCGCGCACGACGGGTTCAGTGCTGCCACCGTGCTCGACCCCGCGTGGGCCGACCGCCTGGTGTGCAAGTCCGGCGAAAGCCCAGTCGCGTGCGAATACCGCCTCCACCATCCCAGCCTCGCCGTCATCAGCCTCGGGACGAACAGCGTGTGGCAGACCGACGCCGATTACGAAGCGGGGCTGCGGCGTATCGTCCAGTTCTTGCTCGACCGTGGCGTGGTTCCCATCCTGAGCACCAAAGCCGACAACCTCGAGGGCGACGGGCGCTTCAACAGCATCGTCGTGCGGCTGGCAGGCGAGTACGACGTCCCGCTGTGGAATTTTCAACTCGCGGTGCAGGGCCTGCCCAACTCCGGCCTCACCGAAGACAATTTCCATCTCGTCTGGGGATCTGCGATCTTCAACAGCCCGAACGACCTGCAGACCGGGTGGCAGTGGCGCAACCTGACGGGGTTGCAGGCGCTTGATACGGTGTGGAGGGCGGTGAGGTAGAGGGGAGAGTGAGGCTTCACCACCCTCACGGATGCAGCGCAAACTTCCACACCGCATCCAGCGCCCACAGGGCGGTGAGGTTCCGCACCGTCATGCCGTATTGCAGATATTCGGGCGTGAAATTCGCGGAGTTGCCGTTGGGCGCCCACGAGGGGTGCACGCCGTCGCTGCCCAGCCCGTCGTTCGGAAGTCCCTGCAGCGCCGACCAGTAATCCACGAGCGGCACGTCGTACTCGCGGGTGAGGCGGGCGAGGATGGCGTTGAACTCTTCCACGCGGCCGTCAATCCCCACGCGGTGCATGGGCGGGATGGTGCTGACGACCGGGATCACGCCCATGGAGATCGTCGTCTCGATGATGCGGCGCATGTTGCGCTCGAAGACGGCGGTGGACACGCCCGGCACGTCATTGGTGCCCAGCATGATGATGGCGACGGCGGGCTTGACCGCGCGATATTCGCAGGCGAGCGGCGACTCGCCCGCGAAGCAGTTCACCGGGTCGGCGTTCGCCGGGTTCAGCACCGCGCCCGAAGCCCAGCCGACTTTGGCGGCGAGCGACGAGTTGCTGAACGAGTTGCTCGTCCGCGCCCACGTCGTCGAGTAATAGTCCACGGCGGGTTGGAGATAGCTGTACTCGTGTAATTGGTAATTGCCCGTGCCAATGGGAATCAGGAACACGGGGGACACGGTGATGCTGTCGCCGATCTTCGAGAAGACCTCCGCGCGGTTGCCGAGCGCCTGCCCCTGCAGGAAAATCTGGTGCGCGTGCTCGCTGAGGCCGGAGACATAGGGATAGATGGGAATCTGCGTCGGCGCGGGCGTGGGCAGGATGATTGGCGTGGCGGTCTCGGTCGGCGGCGGGAGGGCCGGGGGATTGGTCGTCGTCGGCGCGGGCGAGGTCGGGGTGGGCGTGTAGGGGAGGGTCTCAGACCCGCCCGTACCCGTCGGCGAGAACACGGGTGGCGGCTGCGTCGGCGCGCGAGTCGGTGGGGGTGGCGCGGGCGAGGCGTCCACGGGGACCCCAGTCACGGGCAGGCCGGCGAGGGTGACGCCTTCGGCCAGATCCAGCCACTTCGCCATCACCCACCCTTGATCGCCGCCCGGAATGATGACTTCGACCCAGATGTTGTCGTCAGTGCGCCCGAGGAGGGTAAGCGGGGTGAGGGCGTGCAAATAGGCGAGGATTTGCCCGGCGGTGCCGGGGCTTTGCCGGAAACGCAGCCTCTCCCCGTCGGCGGAGACCTGCGCCATCACCGGCCCGGCGAGCGTCGGCGTGGCCAAAGGGGTCGGCGTCGCCGAGGGTTCGACGGCGGGCGAGGGTGTGTCGGTTGAAAACGGCAGAGTGCTGGTCGGGGTGAGCGTCTCCACCGGGCCGAACACGGCGGGGATGATCAACACGTCGCCGGGGTGCAACAGTTCTGGGTTGATGCCGGGGTTCGCGGCGACCAGCGTGGCCATGCTGACGTTGAAGCGCCAGGCGATGTCCCAGAGTGTGTCGCCCTCGACGACGGTGTAGGTGTAGGTGATCACTTCCGCGACGGCGGGCGAGGGCGCTTCGTCGATCGGCGATGGAACCGGGGTCGCCGTCGGGTCAATCGTCACGGGCGCGATTTCGCCGGACTGATAGGTGGCGAACGCATACGTGGCCGGAAGGCTGGCGCTGGCCGACGGCACGACGAAATTAGACAGCAAGACCGCCAGCAGCGCGCAGTCTGCGAGCGCGAAGACGACGACGAGGACGAGCCAGTGTTTGCGGCGCATGATCGGTGACGTTTGAGGTGCGACGCACTTCTGACCCTCTCCGCTTCGCTACGAGGGCCTTCGGAGTGCGTCGCACCTGCTATCAATTTATTCCCGCCAGCCTCTCGCTGACGGCCCAGAACTCTCGCCGGAGTTTGACATCGCGGGTTGGCGCGGAAGAGGACACGGGTTGTTTTCGTTTGTCTCTCATTCGTTTACTTGCACAGGCCAAACAGGTAAGGTATAAACGCACCTGTGTGAGTACTGGCGCCGTGGTCGGATGGCTCCGCTCCAGCGAGACGCGGCGAGTTTATCACAAATCTGATTTTGAAAAGACACGGCATGTGGCGTTCCCTCTTCTCCCGCGAGAACCTCTTCGCCCTCCTGCTCTGCCTCATCCTCATCGCGCTGGTCATCGTGACCGCCGACAAATCGCCGCAGTGGATCTATCAGGGGTTCTGAATGACCCTGACCCAACTCCTCGTCTTCGGCGCGGCGGCCCTTTTACTTGGTTGGATATTCAAGGAGCGATGGCGCGGCTGGCTGATGCTGATCGGCAGCCTGCTGGCATTGTATTGGCTGCAACCCGCGACGCCCATCCGTCATCTGGACTTCTGGCTGCCGACGGCCTCCCTCGCGCTCACCGTGCTCGTGTGGACGATCACGCGACCCCCAACCACGGATGACACGCGCCCTACACTGATTACCGGCACACTGATCACTGCGCTTGTCATCGCCATCGGCCTCACGCGTTACCTCGGCCCCGCCTGCTGTCCGACTCCCACCCGCCCGCCGGACTTGCCCGAAGTATTGATCGCGCTCGTCGTCGTGGCCGCGCTGGCCGCCGCCGTCATTCGCTTTGCGCCGGGCCGCCGCTGGCTGTTGGCGCTCTCCGCCGCCGCGATCATCGCGCTGTTCGTGACGCTGAAAACCGAACCCTTCGCCCTCGCCGCGAGCGCCGGACTGCGCGCGCTCGGCGGGCAATCCGCCGAACAGGCCTCTGCGCTCGACCTGCGCTGGCTGGGATTCTCGTACATCGCCTTCCGCCTCCTGCACGCGCTGCGCGACCGGATGACGGGCAGACTCCCACCGCTCTCCCTGCAAGAGTTCGTCACCTACGCGCTCTTCTTCCCGTCCCTCACCGCCGGGCCGATTGACCGCGCCGAGCGGTTCGTCAAAGACCTGCGCCAACCGTTCGCGCTCTCCGTCGCCGAGGCGATGGACGGGCTGACGCGCATCGTCGCCGGCGTGTTCAAGAAGTTCGTCCTCGCCGACACGCTCGCGGCCATCGCCCTCAACGGCGCGAACGCGGCGCAGACCACTTCGACGCTCTGGATGTGGGTGCTGCTCTACGCCTATGCCTTCCGGCTCTACCTCGACTTCGGCGGCTACACCGACATCGCCATCGGGATCGGGCGGCTGTGCGGCGTGCGACTGCCGGAGAACTTCGACCGGCCCTATCTCAAGCAAAACCTCACCGCCTTCTGGAACAGCTGGCACATTACCCTCGCGCAGTGGTTCCGGGCCTATTTCTTCAACCCGCTCACCCGCGCGCTGCGGAGTGCGCCCTCGCCGCAGGTCCCCGAAGCGGAGCGAAGGGGACTGCCTCCGGCGCTCATCATCTTCGTCGGGCAGGCCGGCACGATGATCCTCATCGGCCTGTGGCACGGCGTGACGTGGAACTTTGTGGCCTGGGGCGCGTGGCACGCCATGGGGCTGTTCGTCCACAACCGGTGGGCGGACTATAGCCGCGCGCACCCGCCGACGTGGGATAATGATCCGCGCCTCAAGCGCGCGGCCAACGGGCTGGGCGTGCTGCTCACCTTTCATTACGTGGCGCTCGGCTGGGTGTGGTTTGCGCTGCCGAGTCTAAGTCTGTCTCAACAGGTGTTTCTCGGACTCCTGGGGCGGTAGTTTGTCAACGGATGAAACGGATGGAACGAAAAGTAGATTTACGCTTCATAGGCAATGTGATCTTCCGCGCCCTGCTGTTGTTCGCCGCCGCGAACCTGCTGTTCACGCTCGGCGATCCGCTCCCGGCGCTCGGGCGCGCCTCGGCCTACAACCTCATCTTCCCCGGCCGCCAGCGCCTGCCGTATGGCGAAGACCCGGATCGGTCTTACAACCTGAGCCTGTTTACGCTGGAGGCGATGTTCGCGTCGCACGCGGTCTCGGCCCCCAAACCCGTCGGCGAATATCGCGTGCTGTTGATCGGGGACTCGTCGGTGTGGGGGACACTGTTGAAACCCGCCGACACGTTGGCTGGAAAGATCAACGCGGGGAACTACACGACCCGCGCCGGGCGCAAGGTGCGCGCCCATAACCTCGGCTATCCCATCATGTCGCTCGCCAAAGACCTGCTGCTGCTCAAGACCGCCATGCGCTATCAGCCGGACATGATCGTGTGGCTGGTGACGCTCGAGTCATTCCCCTACGACAAGCAGTTGTTCCCACCGCTCGTCCAGCACAACCCCGGCCCGATGCAATCTCTAATCTCCAATTACCCATTACGATTTGATCCCAATGACCCGAGTTTCGTGAAAGAATCATTTTGGGATCGTACCCTCATCGGTCGTCGCCGCGCGCTGGCCGACCTGCTGCGGTTGCAGTTGTACGGCGTGATGTGGGCGGCGACGGGCATTGATCAGGACTATCCCGAAAAGTACGAGCGGCGGCAGGAGGACTTCGACGTGGACTACTCTTTCCACGACCTCCAGCCCCCGCACCTCACCGCCGCCGACCTCGCCTTCGACATCCTGGACGCAGGCCACGCGGTCGCGGGTAGCGTGCCCGTGCTCGTCGTCAACGAGCCGATGTTCATCAGCCGGGGCAAAAACAGCGACATCCGGTACAATTTCTTCTACCCGCGCTGGGCCTACGACGACTATCACCGCCTGTTGGCCGAGCGGGCGGAGGCGCGCGGCTGGCACACTCTTGATCTGGGGGACGTTATCGAGGGGGGCGAGTTCACCAACAGCGCCGTCCACCTCACGCCCAAAGGCTCGGCGCAGTTGGGGGCGCTCGTCGGCCCGGCGATCCTGGAATTGGCGAACGGAGGAGAATGAATCGAAATGTCCAGTGAAATTGCCCAGACCCTCGCCGAGTACGTCGCGGCTAAAATCCTGAAACAGCCCAACCGCAAGGTGGCGGAGACCGAGCCGTTGATCTCCGGCGGGCTGATCGACTCGTTTCATCTGGTTGACCTCGCCATGTTCGTCGAAGACCAGTTCGGCGTGCGGATTGACGACTCCGAGCTTAACGCCAGCACGTTCGACACGCTGGCCCAACTGGCCGGCCTGATCCGCCAGCGAAAAGCTTGAAACTTGAAC
>Ga0209640_10006453_pt1 | contig 10280 bp, 8 predicted proteins | sample RifCSP10_1_FD_184018 | JGI IMG/M metagenome (GOLD analysis project Ga0209640, IMG submission 184018) | Soil microbial communities from Rifle, Colorado - Rifle CSP2_sed 10_1 (SPAdes) (version 2) | ecosystem: Environmental > Terrestrial > Deep subsurface > Rock core/Sediment | place: Rifle... | reverse complement strand
GTGTTTGTTGAAGGCTTAAATTCTTCTGGTGAACGTTTATGTTTTTTTATATAAATCTTAAGCGCTAACTTAGCAAATTCTGGTTTTAGATTATTTAGCCATTCACTGAGAGTTTGATTGCCTTTTTCTATGTTACATTCTGGGCAGCAATATACAGTGTTATTTTAAGAATATCTTAGAGCATCATTCCGCCTGAAACTTCTGAAAGCTGTAGTATGTCGCAATCAACCCCTTAGATTGCCGTAATTACACCTTTTATTTTTTCAACTGTGTTATTAATTTTATCAAAGAGTTATAAAGGTATAATATTACTTTTTTTTGTTTTTAAATATGAATAAATCATGATAGAATTGACAATTAAAATATATATTGATACATTTCGATATATAAATATGAAGATCCACGAAGATAAAAAGTGAAAATATTGGCGTTGAGCTAACGCCGATGAAATTTCTCATCGTCATATAAATTCTTGTGGAAACGGATCTATTTTAGGTGGTAGAAAAGTCGGTAGCAGAGTAATAATAAAGAGCCCGAGTGAATTTGGTTCGTTAAATATCTGATTCTTTGAAAACCTCAAAAAAATTTTTCTAACTATTGATATAAACAGAGAGCTGCTGTTTATTTTCAGTAGGGCATTATTTTTCAATTTCCGAATCAGAAAATCTTTTAACTTAGCCCAACTCATTCATCCCAATATACTAATGCTTATTGCACATAATAAAAATATATAGATGGAGATAACCGTCTTTTTAAAAACAGAATATGTACGAGAATCAAAAAGAAGGAAGCTCAGTATGCGTATAAAGATTAGAAAAATAATGTTGGTTACTTTACTTGTGTTTTTTTATATGTTGTCTGTACCCCAAGCACAGACTATTGTAAATCCCGATAGCTCACTTCAGATAATTTTAAATGATTTGAAAGGGACACAAATATCTTTATTACAATCGCAGGAATATGCTAAAGAAAATTCTACTTCTGTTAAGCAAGCAGAAGCAGTTTATCTGGCTTCCTTAGGAGTTCTTCGCAGAGAAAGGGGAGTTTTTGATCCTGAATTTTTCTTAAGCTTCAATTATGAGGATCAGAAAATACCTACAGCATCATTTTTTTCGGGCGCAACGGTTCTATCTACTCAACAAACAAATACGTCAACGGGCTTACGGTTGAATCTGCCTATCGGAACAAATTTGGAACTGTCATTAAATTCTACAAAGTTAAAAACAAATTCTCAATTTGCTTTCTTAAATCCAGAATATGATGCTTTCGGCGCTATAACTCTGCGTCAACCCTTACTTACTGGATTTACGGCTTCAGCACGCAAAGATCTGAAGCAAGCTGAATTGAATGTCGAATCTTCAAAGGCACAATATGATCAGGAAATTCTTAAGACTAATTCAACTGTTGAAGAAACATATTGGAATCTTTATGCTGCCGAGAGAGATTATGCTGTTCAGAAGCTTACCCTTGAACGTGCCGAAGCAGTCTTGAAAGAAGCTCAGCTTCGGGAACAGGCTGGGCTTGTCGGTCCAAATCAGGTTGCTAACGCTAAAACATTTTGGGCACAACAAAGATTATTATTAATTGATAGAGAAGAGGAACTTGATAATCTCTCGGATCAGCTTGCAGTTTTAATTGGTAAAAGACCCGGTTCGGGAAGTGCACGGTTTTTAACTATTGATGATCCCCCAGCTAATTTCCCGATTGAACCGCTTGATGGTCTTATTGAATATGTGTTGAAAAATAATCTTGAGCTTCAGGCAGCTCAAAAGAGTGTTGAGATTGCAGATGCATTGGTAAATGCGTCTGTATGGCAGTCTCTTCCACAGGTTGATTTGGTCGGTTCACTAACAAGCACTGGGTTAGGAGGAACCTCACAGGAAGTTATCTTTGCAGAAGATACTTTGCGTTCATCAAGCGGCGGTAGTTTCGGCGACGTGCTCTCACAGGTCTTTAAGCGTAAATTTCCCGGGTGGACTATAGGCGTAGAGATAAGTATTCCTATCGGTCTCAGAAGTGGTTTGGGAGAGAGGGATCGTTTGGAAGCAGGATCATTAAGCGCACAACAGAGTTATATCGAGTTATCACGTTTGCTGGAAAAACAAGTCCGAACATCTTATCGAGAACTGCTGCATGGAAATGAACGTTTAGAAGTTGCAAGAGATGGCGTTGATGCTGCACAAGAACAAGTAAGGATCGGAATGATTGAATTTCAAAATGGTCGTTTGTCAGCCTTTGAATTAGTCCGGCTCAGCGAGGATTTTGCCGTTGCTCAGCAGCGTTATTCTTTAGCTTTAGTTAAAACGGTAAAAGCAGCAGCTGATTTAAAACAGCTAACATCGGGATACTATCCATCAGTAGAAAAACAATAGTAAAAGATTTTATCAGGATAAAAGAAAGGAAGAATTTTATGTTAGGAATTTCAGGTTTAAAGAGTTATTGGATACTTAATTTTATAATCGCCTTTATCGTTGTCTTATTCTTCGGATGTTCAGATCAACAAACTCCTGCAGGCGGTTTTCAATTACCTCCGACCCCAATAGAAATTGCTGATGTTAAAGCTCAGAATGTTGCAGACAAATTTGAGTCTGTTGGCACTATCGAAGCAATTGAAGGTGTGACCATAGTTTCTGAAATAGATGCATCAGTCATAAGTCTTCCATTTGAAGAAGGCAGCTTAATTAAAAAAGGCGACCTCATTGCTCATTTAGATGACTCACAGCTTTCTGCAGAAGTAAACCGGACCGAAGCATTGTTAACGCAAAGTAAGGCAGCCTACAAACGTATAAAATCAATTGTTGAACAAAAGGCTGGAACTCCGCAGGACTTAGACGATGCGTTAGCCAATATGAAAGTTGCAGAGGCTAATTATGAGCTTGCAAAAGCGCATTTAAATAAAACAAGAATAGTTGCACCTTTCGATGGAATTATTGGCGCACGCAAGGTAAGCGTAGGTGCTTTTCTCCGAACAGGACAGGAAATAACCCAGTTAGCTAATCTTAACGAAATACGGGTAAATTTTTCTGCACCGGAACGTTTTCTTGCTCAGCTGAAACGAAATGCGGAAGTTAGTGTCTCTTCAACAGTTTACCCGGGCTATGAAGTAAAGGGTAAAATAATAGTGATTGAACCAATATTAGATTCTCAAACCCGAAATGTTAATGTTGTCGCCCGCGTTAAAAATCCCGGGCAAAAGTTTCGTCCGGGAATGTCTGCAAATATTTCTGCTGTTTTAAGTGAAAGACTTCATGCTTTAACTATTCCTAACGAAGCAGTTTTTGCAAACGGAAATCAATCATTTGTTTTTGTTGTCAAGAAAGACAGCAGTGTTGCTGCTACTCCTGTTACACTTGGCTTGCAATTGCCTGATATACTAGAAGTAGTGAGTGGATTAGAAGATGGAATGCAGGTGGTAAGAGCAGGTCATCAAAAACTTTTTGATGGGGCAAAAGTGATACCGGTTAATTCGGGCAACGTTACATCAACAAAGTAATATAATATGAATGAATATATATCACTCTAAAAATTTATATCGTGAATTTAAAAGATTATGCATTAAGAACATGGAGTTTATAATATGAAACTTAGTCAAGTATCAATTCAGCGTCCGGTATTTGCAACAGTAATGAGCCTCGCTATTCTTCTGTTTGGAATTATTTCTTTTACACAGCTTCCTGTTAGGGAATATCCCGATATTGATCCCCCGATTATATCTGTTGTTACATTATACCGCGGTGCAAGCTCAAATGTTGTTGAAACAGAAATTTCAGATGTGCTTGAAGAACAATTTGCTACGCTTGAAGGAGTAAAAACTATAACTTCTTCCAGCCGGGAGGGTGGTTCAGTAATAACAATTGAGTTTGAATTAAATCAGAATGTTAATGAAGCGGCAAATGATGTTCGGGACAGAGTCTCTCGTGTGCGGGGAACTCTTCCACAGGAAATAGAAGACCCGATAATTTCAAAAGTCGATGCTAATGCTCAGGCTATAGTTTGGCTGGCACTTTCAAGCACGCATCATTCAGGTTTGGAATTATCTGATTTTGCAGACCGTGTATTGAAAGAAAGGATTCAACGTATGCCCGGTGTGGGGTCGGTAATAATTGGAGGTGAACGGCGGTACGCTATGCGTGTTTGGTTAGATCCTTTAAGAATGGCTGCTCACGGATTAACTGCTCAGGATATTGAAGCAGCGGTCAGAAGTGAGAATGCCGAAATACCGGGTGGTAGAGTTGAAGGAGTTAAACGTGAGTTTGCTGTTCGTACACGTGGAGACCTGACTGAACCGGAAGAATTTGGAGCAATAATAGTTTTGCAGAAAGGGAATGATATTATACGTCTTCGTGATGTTGCAGATGTTAATGTAGGCGCAGAAGACGAGCGAACAATGGCTCGTTGGAACGGTCAATTGGCTGTAGGGCTGGGCATTGTAAAACAATCTAAAGCAAGTACCGTAGACGTTGCTGCTGAAATCCATTCAGTATTGCCCGAATTATCCAGGCTTTTGCCCGATGGAATGAAACTGGAAGTAGCCTATGACAGTTCCGAATTTATTAATGAATCGATTTCCGAAGTTGAACAGACACTTATAATTGCGCTTGTGTTAGTTGTACTTGTGGTATTGGCATTCTTAAAAAGTTTTCGTGCAACAGTTATTCCTTCACTTGCAATACCGATTTCAATTGTTGGAGCTTTGGCAGCAGTTTATTTTGCCGGGTTTACAATTAATATTCTTACTTTGCTGGGTTTTGTTTTAGCAATTGGGCTGGTAGTTGATGATGCAATTGTTGTCCTTGAAAATATATACCGCCATATGGAAATGGGAAAAAGCCGCTGGCAGGCAGCTATTGACGGTAGTAAGGAAATCGGGTTTGCTGTTATTTCCACTACTATCGCTCTTGTTGCCGTGTTTGTTCCGCTTGCATTTCTTTCCGGTAATGTAGGAAGGCTGTTTAATGAATTTGGAATAGCTGTTGCAGTAGCTGTCTTAATTTCCGGCTTTGTCGCTCTTACCTTAACGCCTATGTTATCTTCCCAGATTCTTAGACCACTACATGGAACAGGCAAAAGCTGGGCATCCAGATCTTTTGATACTTTTTTCGAATTCCTGAATAATATTTATGAACGCTTATTGAGATGGACATTACAGCATAAATTTTTGATGATCGCTTCTGGTTTAGTTGCAATTATTTTAGGCGTCTTTCTATTTAATCTCCTGCCCAGCGAACTTGTACCGGTGGAAGACCGCGGGGTAGGATTTGGAATAGTCATTGCCCCGGAAGGAGCTACTTTGGAATATACCGACAGTTATGTAAAAGAAGTAGAAAAGCGTTTACTCCCATTACCTGAACGTGAAGGACTTTTTACAGCTACCGGTTTAAGCTTTGGTGGTCCCGGAAGCGTTACTAACAGTTTTATGTTTTTAAATTTGAAATCCCGAAGCGAACGTAATAAATCGCAGCAGCAAATTATACAGGAACTTTTCCCCCAGCTTATTTCAATACCGGGAGTTTTAGCTTTTGTTATTAATCCGCCAAGTTTGGGTACTTCTTTTTCTTCCAGCCCGGTAGAATATGTCCTTCAGGCTGACAACTACGAAGAATTAAATAACGCTGTCGGTATAATGATGGGAGAGGCTTCGCAGTTAGGATATTTAATCAATATGGATAGTGATCTGCGTTTGAATAAACCGCAGCTTGATGTGGATATTGACCGTGAACGTGCTTCTCATCTCGGCGTATCTGTAACAGATATAGGTTCAACACTGGAAACATTATTTGGAGGACGAAAAGTTACAGATTTTAAACGCGGTACCAAACAATATGATGTGATTTTGCAATTGAAACCTGAATATCGCTCGACTCCTGACGCAATTCAGAATATTTATATAAAAAGTACCGGGAGTTTAGTGCAGCTTGCTAATGTTGTAAAAGTTAAAAAAACTGTAGCACCTAAAGAATTGAATCATTATAACCGTATTCGTTCTGTAACTATCTCGGCTAGCCTTGCCCCGGGCGTAACTCTTGGAAAAGCCTTAGATGATCTGGACCGAATTGCTCAGGAAAAATTGCCTTCAGGTATTAAACACGAGTATGCCGGTCAATCATTGGAATATAAATCTTCGAGCTCGGCTTTATATCTTATGTTTATTCTGGCAATTATATTTATTTACCTTGTATTATCCGCCCAGTTTGAAAGCTTTATACATCCCTTTACTATTTTGCTTTCAGTGCCGCTTGCTGTATTTGGAGCTTTATTAACACTATTTATTTTTGGGCAGAGCCTTAATATTTATTCCCAGATCGGTCTGATAATGTTGATTGGTCTCGTTACTAAAAATTCTATACTAATAGTAGAGTTTGCAAACCAGCAACGCGCCAAGGGGCTTTCATTCATTGAAGCAGTAATAAATGCTGCAACTATTCGCCTTCGACCAATTTTGATGACCTCATTTGCTACAATTTTTGGAATTTTACCAATTGCAATTGGGATAGGTGCCGGTGCAGAATCCAGGCGACCGCTGGGGTTGGCAGTGGTGGGTGGAATGTTTTTTTCAACTTTCCTTACTCTGGTAATTGTGCCCGTAGTTTATACATTGCTTGCCCGGTTTACGAGTCCCTCAAAGCAGGCTTTAGAACAACCGGCAGTACGAATTGATGAAGGTTCTGCTGTAAATCTTGTTCCGGAGAGATAAATTTAAATAAAATATTAATTCACTTATAAAAGCTGCTCTTAATATGTCTGTATTAAGGGCAGTTTTTTTCAGACACTAAAATTAGTGATGATATGTTTTAAAAATGATTTCAAACTCTTTGCTCCACAAGTTTCTTAAATCTGTCGCAATCAACCCTACAAATTGCCGTATTTACACCGCTATTAAATTTAATTGAGATACTATATTTGTACTATTCCGAGCGGATTCTTAATAACTGTAAATTATTATTTAATAAGTAACAAAATCAGGAGCGAGAAATGTCTAAAAATATTTTTGTGAACCTGCCGGTTAAAGATCTTAGTAAATCAATGGAGTTCTTTACAAAACTTGGTTTTAAATTCAATCCTCAGTTTACTGATGACAAAGCTGCGTGTATGATTATCGGGGAAAATATTTATGCTATGCTTTTACTCGAGAAATTTTTCAAAACCTTTACAAAAAAAGAAATCAGCGATGCTAAAAAAAGTACAGAAGTTTTAATTGCGATAGATACAGAAAGCAGGGAGAAAGTTGATGAGATGATAAATAAAGCAGTAAAAGCCGGCGGCTCCATCTACAATAAACCACAAGACCATGGCTGGATGTACGGTCATAGTTTTGCAGACTTAGACGGGCATCAATGGGAAGTTTTATATATGGACGAAGACGCAATACCCAAAAATTAAATGGATACATGGAGATAAATCAGGATGAGAAAACTAAAATTGCAAATGCAGATGTCGCTTGATGGATTCGTTTCTACAGGGCCAAACGACGAACAGAAATGGGTTACCTGGGCTTTGGGTGATATCTATCAACATGTGCTGGGCTTACTTGATTCTATAGATACCATTATTATCGGTAGAAAATTAGCGATCGACTATATTCCGTTTTGGCAAGATGTTTTAACACAACCTGATCACGAAATGTATGGGTTTGCTCAAAGAATTGTTGCTGCCAAAAAAATTATTTTCACAAAAACACTTGATAAATCTATATGGGATAATACCGAACTTGCAAAAGGAGATATGGCAGAAGAAATAAAAAAACTTAAAAGCCAAGGTGGGAAAAACCTGCCTACCGGACAGGCAGGTATGATTGTTTATGGAGGAACTTCATTTGTTGCTTCATTAATAAAAGAAGGACTGATTGATGAGTTACACTTTTTTGTTAATCCCGTTGTTCTTGGTAAGGGAGAATCAATTTTTAGCAGCCTGGAAGAGTTCCATTACCTGAAGCTTAAAAAAGCAGTTGCCTATAATTCCGGAATTGTTTTGCTGATATATGAAAATAATCAAAGGAAATAAAAGGAGTTAAAATGAGAAAATTAAAATTGCAGGTGCAGATATCTTTAGATGGTTTTGTAGGAAGACCAGATGGTGGTTAGGATTGGATGACATGGAACTGGAGTGAGGATATTAAAAAATATGTTGTCGATTTAACCAATTCAGTTGATACAATCCTTCTCGGAAGGAAAATGACTGATGGTTTTATCACTCATTGGGAGGATTTTGTTAAGAACAAACCCAATTCAGAGGAATACCCATTTGCAAAACAAATGGTTGATTATGATAAAGTTGTTTTCACAAAAACACTTGATAAAAGTAACTGGGAAAACACAACTCTTGCAAAAGGAGATATAACAGATGAAGTAAACAAAATTAAAAAACAGAACAGCAAAAAAGATATTGTTGTTTATGGCGGAGCCGGTTTTGTCTCATCACTTATAAAGAATAATCTTATTGATGAGTACAATCTTTTTATAAATCCGACCGCAATCGGCAAAGGTTTGGAAATATTTAAGGATGTAGATTCAAAATTATCTTTAAATCTCATCAAGAGTACAGCCTTCGATTGCGGAATAGTTGTAAATCAATATCAACCATAACAGAGAAATGAAAAAAAATAATATGACACCGGATTGTGAATCGACGGATATAAATCCTGCATTAAAGAAACTTAATTTTCTTATTGGAGACTGGGAAATTTCCGGCAGACATCCACTTATTCCTAATCCTATAACAGGAAAGATTAATTTCAGCTGGTTTAACTGAGAATCTTTTATAATGATGCGGACAGATTTTAATCAGTCGGGTCCTCCAAACAGCACAGCAGTGAAACCAGCTTGTAAGAAAAACGAGCAAAACTGTTGAAACAGTTACAAAAAATTACTTTGATTTCAGTAACCCACGGATTAATCCGTGGGTTAATAAGAAAAACACAACATAACTCAACCGTTTCTCCGAAGGAGTCCTTTGGACAACGGTTTACTAAGCTAATTTCACAACAAGTTTGAGAAATATAATTGTAAGAACATAATTATTATTAAATTGAAAGGAATTTCATCATGCAAAAGATAACCCCATTTTTGTGGTTCGATACTCAAGCGGAGGAAGCTGTAAATTTTTATTCATCTCTTTTCAAAGATTCTAAAGTCGGAAATGCTTCAAGGTATGATGAAGCAGGTGCAGCAGCTTCTGGAAGACCGGAAGGTTCAGTTATGACTGTATCGTTCCAGCTTAACGGACAGGAATTTACAGCGATAAACGGCGGGCCTCATTTTAAATTTAATCCATCTGTATCCTTTTTTGTAATTTTTAAAAGTGAAGCCGATGTCGATAACCTCTGGGGGAAACTCTCGGAGGGTGGTAAAGTATTAATGGAATTACAGAAATACGACTGGAGTAAAAAGTATGGCTGGGTTCAGGATAAATATGGTTTGTCCTGGCAATTAATGTTAACAGAAGATGAGATCAAACAAAAAATTATTCCATCGCTTTTATTTGTTGATAAGGTTTACGGGAAAGCAGAAGAGGCGATTAATTTCTATACATCTGTTTTCAGAAATGCAAAAGTAGAAAGCATTTATAAATACGGTCCTGATTACAAACCAAATGACGAAAATGCTGTAATGTATGCAGACTTCATACTTGAAGGAAATAAATTTGCAGCAATGGATAGTGCCAATGATCATAATTTTACTTTCAATGAAGCAATTTCATTTGTTGTTAATTGTGAGAACCAGGAAGAAGTAGATTATTACTGGGAAAAACTTTCCGCTGTTCCTCAATCAGAGATGTGCGGCTGGTTGAAAGATAAATATGGTTTGTCATGGCAGATCGTTCCTACTGTTTTAAGTAAGCTGCTAACCGATAAAGATGCAAAGAAATCTCAAAGGGTTATGCAAGCCATGCTTCAGATGAAGAAAATTGAAATTGCCGATTTGGAAAAAGCATATAAGAAATAATAAAACATTCGAAGGAGAATAAAATGTTGAGCGAAGCGAAATCCCGCAGTGCAGGAAGAAAATTAATAATAAACACATTCGTAACACTCGATGGAGTAATGCAGGCACCCGGTGGACCGGAAGAAGATCCTGCAGGTGATTTTAAATATGGCGGCTGGTCTTTTTACTACTGGGATGAAATAATGGGAAAAGCTATGGATGAGTTCATGGCAAAACCATTCGAACTTTTGCTTGGCAGAAGAACTTATGAAATTTTTGCCGCTCACTGGCCATATATTAAAGATGATCCTGTAGCTGATAAATTCAATGCGACGAAAAAATATGTAGTATCTAGAACAC
>Ga0209640_10006452_pt1 | contig 10280 bp, 14 predicted proteins | sample RifCSP10_1_FD_184018 | JGI IMG/M metagenome (GOLD analysis project Ga0209640, IMG submission 184018) | Soil microbial communities from Rifle, Colorado - Rifle CSP2_sed 10_1 (SPAdes) (version 2) | ecosystem: Environmental > Terrestrial > Deep subsurface > Rock core/Sediment | place: Rifle... | reverse complement strand
TGATGGACGGTTTGGCCATGAGACCCGATGAGGTCGATGTCTTTCGGATGCAACTTCGCGGTACGAATCACGCTCAGCGCGGCATTGGCGAACCATTCACCCAAGAGAGCGTTGAGGTGGCAGAGTTCTGACACGGTTCCAGAAACAGACGCAGACAAAATTCGTTGCTGGAGCGAGCGCGGATAGGGCAGCGGATGGAACGCGACCAACTGAACGCGAAGGCCGGACTTCTGACGTCTGATATCGACAAGGGCGGCATCGACTCCGTCACCAGAAGTTCCAGACATCAATCCAACAACTTTCATTGTGAGGTTATCCTTTCACAAACAAGCAAACTGAAATGGGCTATCGGGTGTGCTACGCTAATCGAACTCACGCCTGTGGTCAAGCAGACCAGTGCGCGTTGAGAAATGAACGGGGGGGCCGGCGGTCTCGTTGACATCGTAGGACCTGGGTGTTACGGTCCCCGCTCATGTTTTTGGTTAGCCAGGCGGGAAGACTATTCGCCGCCATTCTCATTTCAATCCTAGTCAGTCTTGGCACACTACCTTCGATAACAGAAGCTCAGGACCCCGTTAATATCGTGGTGACCATTCCCGTCCTGAAGGATCTCGCGGAGCAGGTTGGGCGTTCTCATGTACGGGTCACGTCCTTGTTGAGCGGCTATGAAAACGAGCATACCTATTCGCCAAAACCCACAGACTTGGTCGCAGTGCGAAAGGCCCAGCTGCTTTTCGAGGTCGGCATCGGACTTGAGGTCTGGGTCTCCTCGCTGGTGAAGAATGCCGGAAGCCCGTCGCTTCGTGTTGTGACGACATCTCAAGGGATCGGCCTGATTCGTGACCACACGGACCATCATCTTGGGACTCACCGAGGGGGAGAAGTGGCAGGGTCAGCCGGGAACCCTCATATCTGGCTGGACCCTGAAAACGTCGCTATCATGCTGCGCCATATCACCGAGGCCCTGATCAAAATCGATCCCGCCCACACAGCGGACTTCCGAAACAATCAAGCGGCCTATCTTCAGCAATTAGACCGGATACGGAAGGAACTCTCGGATCGGGTCAAGCGGTTGTCTGATCGTCGTTTCATTGCTCACCATCCAGCCTGGCCCTATTTGGCGAGACGCTTCGGCTTCGACATAGCCGCGACGATTCAGATGCAATCCGGCACAGAGCCCTCCGCCCTTCAACTGCAATCCCTGATCGGCAAGATCAAAAAGAACCACATCAAGGTCATCGCATCGGAGATTCAGCTCAGTCAAAAGCTCCCCGATCTCCTTGCCAAAGAAACCAAGGCACGGGTCGTCGTCTTGACCACGTTACCGGGAGGCCTGCCAGGGACCGAGACCTACCTCGACATGCTCCGGTATAATGTGCTCCAACTGGTCAATGCTCTGGAGGCCGCCTAGCGGCTTTTGATCACGGGCCATTACCTCAGCGACGGAAGGAGCGCCGGATTCAGTGCCAGACTCCCACGAGCCTATTATTCGGTTTGACCACGCGTCCTTCGGATTTCCTGGCGTCATCGCGCTCAAGGACATCTCCCTGTCCATCGACTCGGGCGAGTTTGTCGGCGTCATCGGCCCCAATGGATCAGGGAAAACCACGCTCTGCCGAGCCGTGCTGGGGCTCATGGCCCCAGTCGAGGGACATCTCCATATTTTCGACTGCGCCTGCGATGAACTACGTTGCCACCATCGAGCCAAGATCGGCTACCTCCCGCAGAAGGGCGTCGTAGACCGGAATTTTCCGGTGACGGTGCTTGAAACGGTGATGATGGGACGCTACGGAGCATTGGGTTTATTCAATCGTCCGGGATGGAAAGATCGAGAGATCGCGATGGACGCTCTGGCCCACGTCGGGATGGATGCGCACAAGGACACCGCCCTGGGCCATCTGTCCGGCGGCCAGCAACAGCGCGTCTTTATCGCGAGGGCATTAGCCCAACAACCCAAAGTCCTCCTGCTCGACGAGCCGACGACTGGACTAGACATTACCACTCAGCATAACGTCATCGAGCTGGTCGAGCACCTGCACGACGAACTTGGGCTCACCGTGCTCCTGATCACCCACGACATCAATATGATTCGATCGCGCGTGGACCGACTGGTCCTCCTCAAGACGAGACTCTATGCCGCCGGCCCCGCAGCCGAGGTGCTAAAGCCCGATATCCTCCGCCAGGTCTATGGGAAAGATCTGGTCATTACAGAGAAAGACCTCGTCATCGTCGAGGACTACCACCATCATCACTCATCACTGAACAGATGATTGATTTGTATGCTTGAACTCTTCACCTACGACTTCATGCAACGCTCCCTCCTTGCAGCGGCGATGGTGGGGGGGCTCTGCTCGGTCATCGGCGTGTTCGTCGTATTGCGAGGACTCGCGTTTGTTGGTGCGGGTACAGCCCATGCCGCATTTGCGGGCGTGGCACTGGGCTATTTGATGGGCTGGCCGCCGTTGTTGCTGGCGATTCTGTTCGGGCTGGCCACGGTGTGGATCACGGGATGGGTAGAAGAGACGGGCCGGATGAAACTGGATGTCTCGATCGGCATTCTGTACACCACGACTATGGCGCTGGCGATTCTCTTCATCGGCTTGATGAAAACCTACAACGCTGAAGTGTATGGTTATTTGTTTGGCAGCGTGCTGTCTGTCACCAGTGAAGAGCTGCGCGTCATTGGCGGGTTGAGCATTCTCGTGCTCGGTCTCATTCTTGTGTTCTCGAAGGAGTTGTATTTTATCGCCTTCGATCAGGAGATGGCCGAAGCCTCCGGCGTTCCAGCACGCCGTATGTTCTTTCTCCTGCTGACCCTAGTCGCCCTCACGGTGGTGGTTTCGCTGAAGACCGTCGGAGCCATTCTCGTGTTTGCAATGATTCTGATTCCTGCCTCGACGGCCTATCAACTCACCCACAGCCTCATGACACTTACCCTGTATTCCGTCATCATCGGGGTGACTACGGCTGTAGCAGGAGTGATAATCTCTGCCGCCTGGGATGTGCCTTCCGGACCTGCGATTGTCCTTCTCGCCACAACAATGTTCTTCATCTCGGTGCTTCTCTCCCCAAAGAGAATGAGGCGTGCGGCACTGGCTCACGCTCAATAGGTTTCTCGTTCCAATCAGACCCTAGCAGGCTGTTGAAAACCCACATCTGAGCCCAGAATAAACTGGCAGCGCGAGAGTCCACCATGAGAACAGAAGCACTCACAGGATGTTCAAAAAGGTCGTCCAGCTAGGCCGCAGCAAGTGAAAGGGACTGTCGCGGCTCGACTGAGCTCGCCGAAGTCCCTTCCGACCGGCGACTGTCCCTGTTTAAATAGCGTGACAGGCACCGGCAATGCCGGAGCCAGTCCCCTGCCGTACGGTGAGCCTCTAAGCGCCGCGAGAACGACGCTCGGTGAAGGGCGCGTCTTGGCGTGCCGGGGTCGGGCGGGTGAAAAGAGCGACCTTTTCAACATCCTGATAGGGCCACTCGTATAGTGACTGTGTCATTGACAAGTCATTGGACCCCGGCTTCTCGATCGATTCACTTGTGCTCAGCATTGAAGGGAAAGAATGGCAAGGAGATGAATCTACTCGAGCCGACCGTTCTTTCTCCGGTTCCAGACCATGCCGGTCTGTTCCTTGGAGTTGAATCCCAACTTCTCGTAGAAACCTGGGCGACGGGTGCAGAGCCAGAAAAGCTCGACTTTCTTGAGGCGAGGATGGTTGAGAATGCGCTGGACGATTTCGGTGCCGATACTTTGCTTCTGGAAGGCTTTGTCGACGATCACATCCCAGATGGTCGCGCGATACACGAAATCCGTGAGCACGCGGCCAAACCCCACCAGTTGACCGTCATCCCACGCACAGAGCGCCACATCGGTATGGCGCAGCATTTCTTTCGCATCGTCGAGCGTCCGGTCCTTAGCCCAGGGCGCCTGATGGAACAGCCGAAGAAGCTGGGACGCCTCGAGTTCTTTCTTTTCGGAAAAGGTAACGGCGGGCTTGAGGGTTAGAGGCATCTTGTACTAAATTATCTCCCGGTCACAGAAAACCATGCGGGCGGAGTGTACGAGGAAAACGATGTCAACGCAAGTCCGAAGCTGCCCTAAGTGCTCTCAGCTCATGTGGCTCAAAGCCGATCAGTATGAAGTCCTCGACGCGGAGACGGTCCGCGGTAAATGCCCGCATTGCAGCGCAACCGTCCGCTTCAAACTCGTTGCTGAAGGTTCAAATGCTGCCGGCCCGAAGATGGGACATTGAACTCAATTTTCAATTTTTAATGCTGAATGTTAAATTGGATCATTCCCGCTAGCTTGTCCATTCAAGATTAGGCATTCAACATTGAACATTCATCATTGAGCATTCGCTACTTACATCCCTCGCCCGGTGCCACCCAACTCCGGCTTATTGCCAGGCAGGATTTTGTGGAGTGCCACACGGTATTCGGCAATGCGCTTCTCATCGATCCGCCCCACCTCGATTTCTTTGTCGCGCTGCATCCGCTCCAGATGATCGAGTACGGCCAGCAGGGGCTGGACTGACCCCAGTAATTTCCCCGTCTCAAAGGCTTCGAGGGATTCGATAAATGAGTCGTTCAGACTTTTATATGGAGTCCCTGCGCTTTGCGTCCGGATGCGCGTCACGATGTCCTCATAGTCTTCAATCGCTTCAAGCTTAGGCTTCACGCCGGTCGGCACCGCCGCTAAATGGACAATCGGGGGTAGCTTGGCCGCATATGCCTTGAGCTGGGAGATAAGGCCTCCGATCGCATCGAGAAAGTCGGCTGTCTGCATACCATTTATCCGATGAGGTCACTCTGAATATGCGTTGGCGAAGGGCCTGTCAAGATTCCTTGCTGCTCCTATGAAGCGTCAACTGTTCAAGCGCTTTGGAGACAGCCTCCATGTCCGATGGAAATGACCTGGTAAACTCCTGGACCTCTCCTGTAGTGGGATGATGGAAGCCGAGGGTCCTGGCATGGAGCATCACCCGTGGAATCTCGACATGGTCGATCGCGCAGACCCTTCGTCCGCCGTAGGTCGGGTCGCCGAGAATGGGATGCCCAAGTGACGTGAGATGAACTCGCAGCTGGTGGGTGCGTCCTGTCCGTGGGTAGAGCAGGACATGAGCGGCTCGTTTGCCATATCGATGATCGACCTGGTACTCCGTCACGGATTCTTTAGGGCTCGTCGTGTGGGCCGAGAACTTCTTGCGCTCTTTGGTATCCCGACCAATGGCGAGTTTGATGAGGCCATGACCTTTCTTCGGCACTCCCCAGATCAAGGCTTCATAGACCCTGGTGATGCTGTGGTGCTTGAACTGGGCAGCGAGCGCCCGATGCGCGTGATCCGTTTTGGCGATTACCATGACCCCGGAGGTTTCCTTGTCCAGTCGATGAACGAGACCAGGTCGTTCCTTCCCTCCTATGGTTGAGACCGTGCCTCCCGATGTTTGGAAGTGATGGAGCAGCGCATTAACGAGAGTCCCGGTCCAGTTACCCGGGGCGGGATGGACCACGATGCCGGCCGGCTTGTTCAGAACCAGGAGGGCGTCATCTTCAAACAGGACTTCGAGCGGGATGGCCTCTCCCTTGAGCGCCAGAGGCTCCGGCTTCGGCACGTCCATGGTGATCTTGTCGCCAGGCTTGATTTTCTGACTGGCCTTCACCACCTGATCGTTGATCCGGATACGACCCAGCTCGATCAACCGCTGCAGGGCAGACCGAGAAATATCCCGTTCCCGATTGACGAGAAAGACATCCAGCCGCTTCGGCTGTTCTCCAGATGTGACAACGAATTCAGTGATCATGCGATGAGGCGCCGCTTTGTCCTTCAACTATCGTAAGCTGCCATAGGGGAAGAAAGGATTACAAGGGAGCGCCGTCCCTACATCCTTGTGGCGATCAGGCGTATGATGTCCCTGGAAGCCGACACTGAGAAAGGAGACCCCTCATGCGAAGGACCTGGATCGTGCTCGGAATCGTCGTGATCGGACTCGCGGAGCTGGGCCATTGGAGTCGCGCCGTGGCCGAGAACAATGTGGGTGACACCGTCACCGTGCCGGTTGAGACTGTGGCGGACTACATCCACTCGGTGATCGAGGCGCATCGAACGTTTTACACCATCCAGGTGGTCGAGCGGATGCAGAAGAAAGGAAAGCTGGTCGCCTCTGAAAACTGGCGAACGACACATACGCTCCCATTGCCCGTCCAGTTGTTAAAGGAGGCTGATGAACTTGGTGCCTTAACTGGCTCAAAGATCCGTTATCGGCTCATCGGTCTCTGGCCGATCAACAAGCAGAACGCACCTGCGACCGACTTCGAGAAAGAGGGACTTGAGGAGGTACAGAAGCATCCGGAACAGCGGCACGGTGGCAATGTCTCGATGGGCGATCGCCGCTATTTTCAAGCGATCTATGCCGACCGCGCCGTGACCCAGGCGTGCATCGGTTGCCATAACGCACATCCGCGCAGCCCCAAGAAGGATTTCAAACTGCACGATGTCATGGGCGGGCTGGTCATCGAGATTCCGTTGGGGAAGTAGGAAAGACCAAGGATCGGAACATGATGAGCGCATCTTGGTACTGACCGTCATTCTTGCGCATGGCAGCAGGGATGACACCGAGCACACGGAAGCCGAGTTTCTCCCACAGGTGTCGCGCGATTTGGTTCTCGGAAAAAACAAGGTTGAAGATTACGCTTCGATAGCCGAGCTCCTTGGCATAGTCGAGCATCACGGCGCCAAGCAGCCAACCCAACCCGCGATTCCGCCACTCCGGCGCGACGATGAATCCTGCATTCGCCACATGCCGCGCGCTCCCAGGCCAGTTTGGTTTGAGATAAAAAGCCCCAAGCAGTTCCGACATTGCCTTCCTTGGCCGCTCATACGCCACTACGGTGCTCTTGCTACGAACCCAATAATCCAGAAATTCATCTTCGGTGAGCGGCCGCTCGTGCGGATATGAGGTGCCTTCAGCGACGATTCTGTCATACAACTTCGCCAGCGCCGGGAGATCCTGATTGCCGGCCAGCACCAGCTCAATCGGCGTCCCATCCTTCAGCTTGGATTCAATGGGAAATTGCATGTGTGTTAAAAGTCGTCCGATGCCAATTGAAACATCTCCAGCAAGAGTAGGAAGGGACCTGACAAGTGCAGAACCAGACGACGCGGCTTATCAGCTTTTAGTAGTGTCTGATCGAGCAGCCATCTCGATTGTTCAGTGTGAATGAAACACTGTGATGATCTGGACCACCGCAAGGCCTTCAGAGATAGCCTTCATGCATACTTTAAGGTCAGCAACGGCATAGGGCTTTCTGTCTCCGTGCCGTGCGCGCGTACTATGTTCAACTAAATTGCGAAGCGCATTTCCCAACACAGGCGAGAGATCTAGTATTAGCTTCAATTGCCTACAAATGGATTCTAGGAATCCCTTAATGAGAGGCTCATTTCCGAGCAGCAACCTCTTTACTTGGTTAATCGAAAGTCTGTCGGATTCAAATGCGCCTGGTAGAGATGTGGCGATCTTGCGAAAAGGAGCCCAGACCCTCTCGTTAAACTCGTATTCAATGGCTTTTTGATAGAGGATCGGAGACCAACATGGGTTAATGTTGCTGAAAGGCTTGGTGGTCCAGGCAGATGCTTCAACGAGAAATTGCTGTGTCTGGGGATAGAAGGTGGCAAATGAATGAGCATATCTCGTCCTTAGTTCTTTCTCTGCTTCTGCGCACAAATCCTTGAATCGAACTCCGGCATCGGCTTCGGCCTTTAAGGCTTCTTTTTCTCGACGCTCCGTATCTAAGCGTTCGCGCAGGTCGCATATCGTTCTCGTGGCGCTGTGCAGCAACGAATGTCCGTCTGTACTTCGATGTTCATCTACTGTTCCAATGACTGCGAGCAATCCGTCAGTGTATTCAGAAATGCTAATGTGGCTGTCCTCATATAGTTCCTCAAGGCGACCAAATAATTGGCTTACTCTCTCACTGTCAGAAAGCTCTGCGTAGAGCTGTAGCATTCCTGGCAAGTAGTCGGCCTGATAGCCCGCAACTTCTCCAATCTGGTCGTATCCTCGTCGCACATCACGATGGATGTGCTCGAACACCGAACAGCATGAAGCCTCATCTCGTGTTCCCAGTACCAAATCGCAACGCCAAAATGTATAGGCCATCCCAGAGCCTCAAGGCCAGTTTCGGCTATAAAGGCATTCCAGGCATCTCTAAACGTCTCGGCTGTGAGCGGTCGTGATGCGAAGGACAGCCTCTCCACGAGGACACCTTCCTCGTCTGAGAAGGGTACGAGCGCCCCGGCCTCAACTCGGTGTTCTAGTTCTTCAAGTAACTCGCTGTCAGTCATTTTCCAAAGGAAATGGTGACGGTCTTGTCTATCTGATCGATGCCCCAAATCTCGTTATGAATTGACCGTTTGATCAAGGGTGTGAGTTTAACAAACGGCGCTAATTAAATACGAGGAACCATACCGGACGCAACCGAAATGAGATCTGCCATGAATATGACTTTACTCAAGAAGCCTAACTAGCCCTCATACGCGCGCGTCCACCGGGCACCGCCCTCCGTGATGAAAAGATGATGGGCCTTGCTTGCGAGGTGCGTGAGCAAAGAGGATTGGGCAGGTCGACTGCTCAGAAATTTTAGGGATTACGCGTGCCCGGACATCCTGGCGCGTTCGGCGATCTTCTTGCGGACTATGGTAGGTGGTGGTCCTGTCAAGCCATCTGAAAATCTTATCCAGGGGGGATTCGTTGCGTCATGTCTCAATCTTACCGGGTGACTCGTTCCGCGAGCCCCGGTTTTGCTGGAAAAACGGGGACAGGCTACTTTTTGAGTGCGGGAAAAACGGGGACAGGCTACTTTTTGCTTAGTTCGCTGTCAACTGATTAGCGGTTGGGTCGATAACTGAAGAGGTTACACATCGGTGATTTCTCAGGTGGTAGCCTGGCCGATCACCGACTGCGCACGTTACCGAACACCGCCCGCTGTGATGAAAATATGATGGGGTTTGCAGGCGCGTTCGGCGATCTTCTTCCGGGGGCGGGCTTTTTCGAGATAGTTCTGACTTGAAGAGGATAGCCCGAAAGCCCCATTACGCAACGGAATATCGCACCACATCTACGGAAAACCGTCGCACCGCTTCGCCAGCTCCTCTGGCAAGCCGTTCCATCTGCTTGTAAACCGGTGAGTCGAGGTACTTCTCTCCGCACTGGGTGCAGACTCCGGCGGGCACATTTTCGATAATCTTGAGATCGTCTCCCCACCAGAAATCCACGCTCGTGGGCTGCTGAACTACCTTTCCTTTGCAGAAGTAGCAAGACTGCGTCATCGTTCACCGCCCTTCTTTCTGGTTCGCCAACCGCGCTCCCACTCATCGAGATTTGGCTCATAGGCTGTAATCACCAGGATCTGATCATTCTCAATCGTTCCGCATACCTCGTGAATCGGTCTGCCCTCTTGTGTCATACCAAGGACCAGACATGATGGGCCACGTGGATCGTTCGGATAATCTTCAATGATCTCTTTACGCTGGATACCCTGTTCAATCGTTTCAAGAGTAATCTTCCTCCGGCAAAGCTTCTCGGTATGAGTGAATGAAATGACGTAGCGTCCGCTAAGGACTCTCTGCCGAATGTTTTCGATGTCCATTCAGAGACGTTTTCGTTCCACCAAGGAAGAAACGAGCAACCACTTTCATCGAACTGAGCGAAGAAAGTGTACAGTTGTACAGGGGAACGTGCAAGCTTTGGAAGTTAGGCGTGCCCGGTCTTGCGAGCTCGTTCGGCGATCTTCTTGCGGAGGCGGGCTTTTTCGAGACTAATCTCGGCTTCTTTGACTTCGGAGGGGAGACCGCCGGCTTTCAAGCGCTGCTCGGCTTTCTCAACCGCAGCTTGGGCACGGCCAACATCAATGTCTTCAGCTTTCTCCGCGATCTCAGCCATGATGGTGACTTTCGCCGGGGTCACTTCGGCGTAGCCCCAGAGGACCGCCATGTGGTTCGTCTGATCGCCAATGCGATAGCGGAGCTCGCCGATGCGTAATGTCGACAGGAAATGGCAGTGGCCTGGCAACACGCCGAATTCCCCTTCTGAACCAGGCGCGATAACTTCATCCACCTGCTGGCTCAGCAGCTGTTTCTCCGGCGTCACCACTTCTAACAGAATCTTCCCTGCCATCTTTTCTTCTTCCCACTAACCAAAGCGCAGTCGGCAGGGCTGATCTCGATTGCGCGCATTGACCGAGCACCGTCTTATCGTGCGCGGGCAGCGAGCAGGAGATCGCCCTGC
>Ga0209640_10006451_pt1 | contig 10281 bp, 6 predicted proteins | sample RifCSP10_1_FD_184018 | JGI IMG/M metagenome (GOLD analysis project Ga0209640, IMG submission 184018) | Soil microbial communities from Rifle, Colorado - Rifle CSP2_sed 10_1 (SPAdes) (version 2) | ecosystem: Environmental > Terrestrial > Deep subsurface > Rock core/Sediment | place: Rifle... | reverse complement strand
TCGATCTCCACCTGGTAGCCGGCGGCCAGGCGGTTGGTCTCGTTGGCCATGCCCACTACGGCCATCAGCTCGGCGAACATGGCCTCGCTCATGCCCTTGCTGCGTGCCGCGGCGGTATGCGACGCGATGCAGTAGCCGCACTGATTGGTCACGCTGACGGCCACGTAGATCATCTCCTTGGTCAGCGGGTCCAGCGCCCCCGGCGCCATGATCTGTTTGATGGATTCCCAAGTGCGCTTGAGCGTCGCGGGATCGCGGGCTAAGGCCTTCCAGAAATTGTTGATCCAGTCGGTCTTGCGCGTAGCCATGATGTCGTCAAAGACCGCGCGCACCTCCGGGCTGGCGTCCTGGTATTCGATGAGCGCAGCTCCCATGTTGGCTCCTCACGCAAAAGATTTTGCGAGAACAGTGGCAGTAACCAGCGTGAGGAGATCTGCGTCGTGCTCGAATCACGGGCCAACACGGCCCTCGGGCGCATCAGTTCGTCGCGGCCGTCGAGCGCACCAGCATCACACCGGAACCGGACGCCGTCGCTTCGTAATATCCGACAAAGCGCTGCGGCTCCATCGCAGTGTAGGACTTGAGGTTCATCGCCCACCGGTACGCGATCGGCTGAAACCAAAGCTCGGCTTCCACCTGGAAGGGACCCTGTCCGTCGCCGGCCGCCGCCGAATATCGGATGGTATCTCCCCCGGAGGTGAAGTCTGCGTCCCCTGCTGCTTCTCCGTGTACGGCGATGTCCTTGTCGGCCGTCCGTTTGTCAAATCCGCGGGGCAGCAAGCGGTTGTCTTTCAGATAGCGCAGCGCGGTGAGCAATCCCGTCGTCGGTCTGCCTTGCGGGTCCCCCAAGATAGGCTCGTAGATCTGGACCTGATCCCGGCTGGTGATTTCTGTGTAGTGGGGTTCAAAGCGCGTGGCGTCCTGGTCGTTATCGTTTCCTGCGATGGAGCCGTTTGGGTTCAGCGCGCCCGACTCGAATACCACTCGGCCGTTGCGGTCACGCACCGTCACATGCAGCCACACCCGGCGCGAAGGGTATCCCGTCGGCAGCTTGTGGCCTCCTAGATTCTCAATCGAGATTTCGGCTTCCACGCGGCCGTTGCGAACTCCCAGGTTCCTGATCGCCACCTTCGCCGACTGCGACTGCAAATGGGCGATGGTTCGGTTGGCTGCGGCATCCATCTCAGCAGGCAGCGCCGCGGTTCCCAGGTCGCCCCGGTAGAGGTTCAGGATCCGCTGCATGTAGAAATTGCCGCCGACAAAGACGTGCCGCGAGAATCCCGGACGCGGCTCGCCGAACACATTGGTGATGGGCACGTCCTGCGGCACCACCGGCATGTGGCAGGACTGGCAGCTCTGCGTCTCCTTATAATCGCTGTGCAGCCATTCCTGGTAGGGCACCTGTTCCGGCAGCTCGCCGATCTCCAGACCCTGCGCATTCAGCGCCTTGGTGTACAGGGTGTGGCAGGTGGCGCACATCTCCGATGATTGGATGTGCTTTCCTTCCATCGGCCGGAACGTCGAGGACGACCTCATGATCGTCGTGTGGCCCGTGTCGATTTCGTAGGGGCCGTACACGCGGCGCTCGCCCGGGGCCGTCTTTTCATCGATCTTGAAGCCGCCGATGAAGCTTTCCCGCGTCCCCAGATTGTCTCCCGTGATCTGATGGCATACGGTGCACGAGATGCCGTCGTCCGCCAGCCGGTCGGCGAGTTTGTTCGGATCCGGCGGAAGGTGTGAGAACAGATCGCCGTGGCCTCCCGCCAGCTTCGATTCGTAACTCATCATGGGCATGTGGCAGATCGTGCATTCGTCTTGGATGACACTCGTCGCGCTCGGATGATCCATCATTTCGCGGCGGACACCGGCCATCCAGTACGGATCGCGCGCCCCATTTCCCATCATGCTGGTTCGCCAATCGATGCCGATCGAGATGTCCTCGCCCGTGGGCGTCGCAAGCCCGTTGTGACAGGCGACGCAGCGGTCCGAAGTTTGAAAATGCGTGCCGTAACCTTTATTCGAGGAGACGTCTTGTGCCAAGACCTGAGATGGCGCCTGCGACGCCGCGATTACTCCGACGACCCATGCCACCACGAGAAATGAAGGCCACATTCTGTGCATGCCCGTCCTCATCTCCAGCCATCCTTCAGGCCGCCGTCCACGTACTCCCACAACAGATAGAACACCAATTGTCTGGGCCGGTTCGCGGTGTTGTTCACCGGAACTCGCAGGCCGATGTTGCCCAGAATGTGCATGCGCTTGCTGATCGGAATCTGAATCTGCGGCACGATGTCCCAATTATTGGGTGCGCCGCTCGCCAAATCCCGGTCGAAGATGAACTCCGTCATCGGCGACCACCTGCGGCCGAACCCGCCGTCGGTGGCAAACATCTTGCCGATCGCCGTGCGCAGATAGTAGGCCCTGGGCACAACGCTGGGATGCACGGGCAGCTCAATTCCAGTATGGAGTTGAAGAAAACTGTTTCTTGGGAGAATCTGCCCGTAGGTCGCGAAGGTTTCAAAAACGGTGGATTCGCCGCCCGTGCCGGCGGTCCTGCTCCCCGTGGGGACAATGATTTCGCCACCCAGACTGAAAATGGAGCCCTTTTGCAGACTGCTGAACAATGTGCGCTTATAGCCGAGAGCCATGTCGCCGGGCGCCGCGTGCGTGCCGCCACTATCGTGCGCGACACCATACGGCACCGCAAGCTCGATCATTCCCGACGGTCCGATCCGCCTCTCGTAAATTGCCGTGACGCCCCCGCCCGGCGCCCCGCGGACATTAAAGGCCCCCGAAACGACCGCCTCGTTTTCCGGAAATGCTTTCTCCGTAATCAGCGGGCGCGGGAAATTAAAGTTGCCCAGCGGCCAGGTCGGCTCGGTGCACAGACTACGAAGGTGTTCAATGACTTTGCCGATCTGCTCCTGGCTAAGAAAATCCTTGAACGACGGCATGATCTGCGAAAACGCTCGCGCCGGTCCGCCGTTGCTGATGATGGCCCGCCACTGCACGTCTGGTTCGGGAGTGGAGGTCGCACAATCGGTGAAATCCGGAAACGTCGGCGGCGGCTCGAAACCCGCGAGGGCCTGACTTTGCCCTCGTCCGTCCGGCCCGTGACAGGACACGCATCCCGCCAGGTAGATTTCCTTGCCCGTGTCCAGCTTGAGTGTGGAAGCGCCGGTTTGCGCGCGCAGCGCACCCGCCATCCACGCCGTCGCTGCCAGGAAAGCAATGGCCACTGGCCCATACCTTCGCACGGGCCAGCGCGTGACTGCTTTACCGCCAGGGTCTGGCGCTCTGCGCAACAGGCGCTGTGTTTTTTCTGCCGTCGGATTCATCGCGATCTTGGCCACCTGCGTTTTTAGCACCGAGGGCGAGCTCCCAAGGTGGATTCGATGTACGGCACGCGAGTCTATGTTCGGGCGTACCCTGGGTCAAGTTGAAACAGTCGCAAGACGGTTGCAAGTATTTAGTTGCTCGACTCTTGCAAGCCGGGCTTGTTGCGACCACTGCGCAAACCAGCAGGCCGGCGGCTGTGGAGCGGGTCAGGAGTGAAGAGGCAGAGGCCGTCTATCGTGAGATCAGCGGGTCCGCCAGATCGTTCAGAGAGGCGCCGCGGCGGCGCTTCAGGCGCGCGGGTGCGCCTTGTCGTACACCTCCATCAACTGCCGTATGGAAGCGTGCGTATAACGCTGCGTGGTGGAAAGCGAGGCGTGCCCCAGCAGTTCCTGGATGGCCCGCAGGTCGGCGCCGTCAGCCAGCAGGTGCGTGGCAAACGCGTGCCGCAGCGAGTGCGGATGCAGTTCCCAATTGACGTTCACCAGGCGAACGTATTTCTTCACGATCCGCCCCACACTGCGGACTCCCAGCCGGCGGCCGGCCGGGTTGAGGAACACAGCCTGGGCCTGTCCGCGGCTGCCCGCCTTGCGCAATAATCCCGCGCGGACCGGCTCGTATGCTTCCAGCGCCTGCTCAGCTTTCGACCCGTAGGGGACAATGCGCTCCTTATTGCCCTTGCCCACCACGCGCAGCATCTGCTCCTTGCGATCCACGTCGCTCAGGTCTAGTCCGGTCAGCTCGCTGACCCGCAGGCCCGAAGCGTACAGCAATTCCAGAATGGCGCAGTCGCGCGGCAGCATCAGGCCGGCCTCTTTCCCGTACTTCGAGCGGAGAGCCGGGCACGCGCTATCCCCGCTGGCCAACTGGTCCAGGAACGCGTTCATGTCCTCCGCGCTCAGCACCGCGGGAATCCGGGTCGGCAGCTTCGGCGTGGCCACCAGCCGCGCTGGATTATTCCGCACCAGCCCTTCGCGCGAGCAGTGCTTGAAAAACGAACGCAGCGAAGCCAGCTTGCGCGCCAGCGAACGCTTCTGCAGTTGCTGGTCGTGCAGGTATCCGAGAAATTCGCGGATCATCCGGTGGTCGATCTCCCGCAGCGCGACCTCCTGCGCCCCCGGCGGAGACAAGTATTCGCGGAACTGTTCGAGATCGGCCCGGTAGCTTCGCAGGGTATGGGGAGAGGCGTTCCGAACAATCTGCAGGTACCCGAGAAATTTCTCGATGGCAGCTTTCATGATCCCGAGATCATATCCCGCATGTCGCCGCAGTCCGCTCAGGCGGACGCCGTCGTATTCGCGGCTAGGTTCTGACCGCCGTTTCGACCGGCACGGCTGCCGCTTCCTCCGGCAGGGCCATCTCCCAGTCGCAACCCTCCCGTATGCAGGCCCGTACCGTACTTTGCTTGCCGCGCTTCTCCACGATAAAGGGGGCGGCGCACTTCGGGCACGGTTCCACGATCGGCTGGTGCGGCGTGGTGAAATCGCATTCCGGGTAACGGTTGCAGCCGTAGAAAACCCGGCGGCCCTTTTTGGCAAACCGTTCGGCCAGCTCGCCCGTCCCGCACTTCGGGCAGGCGATCCCCAGCGTCTTGGAGCGAATGAATTTGCACTTCGGATAAGCCGAGCAGCCGATGAATTCCCCAAAGCGGCCGTGCCGCCGCAAAAGTTGCGCGCCGCAATCGGGACAACTCTCCTCCAGCGGCTGGTCCGGCTGCCGCGCCACGCGAGTGCCTTCGACCAGGCGGCGCGTCGTCTTGCAGTCCGGATAGCCTTTGCATGCCAGGAAAACACCGAAGCGCCCGCGCTTGATGGCCATCTCCTTGCCGCAATTGTCGCAATACTCGATCTTCGGTTCTCCGCTGGTCTCCGCGGGAAGTTCCGGGGAAAGGTCCTGAATGAAATCACATTCCGGATAGCGTGAGCAGCCCAGGAAAAAGCCATGACGGCTGATGCGCTCGAGCAGGTCTCCCTGGCCGCACTTCTCGCACTTCTTGCCCGTGGGGATTCCGGCCTTATAGGAGAGCATCTCATCGCCGGCGCGATCCAGATCGACCACAAATTTTTCCCAGAACTCTTTCACGGCTTCACGCCAGGGAAGTTTGCCTTCCTCGATTTCATCGAGCTCTTCTTCCAGGCGAGCCGTGAAGGTGACGTCAAAAATATCCTCGAAGCTTTTTACCAGGAGCGTGCTGACGCGTTCGCCGAGCATGGTGGGCGAAATGCGTCCCTGTTCTTTTGTGACGTACTCGCGCTCGATGATCGTGGAGATGATCGAGGCGTAGGTGGAGGGCCGGCCGATGCCCTTTTCTTCCAGCTCTTTTACCAGCGTCGCGTCGTTGTAACGCGGACGCGGTTCGGTGAAATGCTGGTCGGGGCGAATCTTGTCGAGACGCAGCGTTTGGCCTTCGGTCACCCGCGGCAGCGCCCGGCCCTCGCCTTCGTCGTCTTTTTCGTCGTCTTCGCGGTCGGCGTTCGACGCGGGCACGGGTCCGGGCTGTACTTGCAGCCCGGTCAAAATCTGGTAGACGCGCAGATAGCCGTCAAATTTCTGAACCGAGCCGGTGGCTCGGAACGTGTAATCGCCCGCGCGGATGTCGATCGTCGTCTGATCGAATATTGCCGGCAGCATTTGGGAAGCCACAAAGCGCTGCCAGATGAGCTGGTAAAGCTTGAATAAATCATCGTCCAGGTATTTCCGGACGTCCTCCGGCGCGCGCATCACTTCCGTCGGGCGGCAGGCTTCGTGCGCTTCCTGCGCGTCTTTCTTGGACTTGTAAAAATTGGGCTTCTCCGGAAGGTAGCTTGGGCCAAAGCGCTGCGGGATCATTTCACGCACCTGGGCTAACGCATCGCTCGATACGTGAACGGAATCGGTGCGCATGTACGTGATCAGCGCCACCGATCCCTCTTGGCCCAGCTCCACGCCTTCATACAGGCGCTGCGCCAGCGTCATGGTGCGTTTTGCCGAGTAGCGCAGCCGGTTGTAGGCGGCCTGCTGCAGTTTGGAAGTCGTGAACGGCGGCGGCGGATTGCGCTTCTTTTCCTTTTGCGCGACGCTGGCCACCTGCCACTGGGCCTTGCTGATCGCGGCAACCACTTTGTCCGCGGCTTCCTGATTCGAGACTTTGATGTCTTCGCCCTGGTGCTTAAAGAGCTTGGCTTCAAATAGCGGCGGCTGGCCGGCATCCAGCAGGGCGTGGATGGTCCAGTATTCCTGCGGTACGAACGCCCGTATTTCCAGTTCGCGCTCGACGACCAGACGGAGAGCCACGGTCTGGACTCGCCCTGCCGAAAGACCCCGGCGGACCTTGTTCCAGAGAAGCGGAGAAATCTTGTAGCCCACGATACGGTCGAGCACGCGCCGGGCCAGTTGCGCGTCGACCAGATTCGTATCCACCTGCCGGGGATGCTCAAACGCGGCGCGAATCGCCTTGGGCGTAATCTCGTTGAAGGTAACCCGGAAAATCTTCTTCGGATCCGTCGCGACAATCTCCTGCTTCGGCGCGTTCTTCTCAGCCTCTTCCGCTGCTTGTGCGGGCGCTACTTTCTTCTTGAAGCGCGACGCAATGGGTTCCTGCTCCGCGAATTTGGAGGGTTTTGCCAGCACCATGGCCAGGTGTGCGGAGATCGCCTCGCCCTCCCGGTCGGGGTCGCCCGCCAGATACACCGCGTCAGCGGAGTTCGCCAACTTGCGCAGATCGCTGATGACCTTGCCCTTGCCGGCAATAATCTGCAGCGTCGGCTGAAAAATCTTGTCGTCGTCCAGCGTGACGGGTGGACGCTTGGCCTTCTCCTTGGCCTTTTTGCTGCCTTTCTTGGCGCGGGACTTCTTGTGTCCGTTGTTTTCTTCTTCCCCGGGCAGACGGATGCCGATCGTTTTCCGAGGCAGGTCCATGACGTGCCCCAGCGACGCCTTGACCGTATAGTTCCGGCCCAAATACTTGTTGATCGTCTTGGCCTTGGCCGGCGACTCGACGATGACGAGTGATCTTGCCATGATTCCTTCTAACTGAATTTCACTCCCAGTGGAAAGCGCTGTGTCCTTGTCGCCAACCTACACGACCTACAATAGCACCCGGATGAACTGTTTCCCGGGCATCTGCCGGATGATTCCGCGCATTTCCATCTCGCACAGCGACGCCAGAGTTTCCGACGAGCTCAGCCCGGTCCGCTCCACCAGTTCGTCCACGTGAATGGCCTCCTCCACCCGAATCAGCTCGTACAGCTTCTTCTCCGTAGCGGAAAGCGCCGCCTCAAACAGGGACGCTCGTTCCGCCGCTGAGGTTGCATCCACCGGAAAAAGCTCCGCGCGAATTTCCGTCGGCAGCTCCTCCACCACGTCCTCCCACCCCGCCACCAGCTTCGCGCCCTGCTTGATGAGCTGGTTCGGCGCGAAGCTCGCGCCCTCGGTGATGTTTCCCGGCACGCCGAATACCTCCCGCCCAAACTCCATGGCCAGCCGCGCCGTAATCAGCGAACCCGAGTACTGCGCGCCCTGCACTACCACCGCTCCCAGCACCATCCCGGCCACGATGCGGTTGCGCACGGGAAAATTTTCCGGGGCCGGATAAGCCCCCAGCATAAACTCGCTGATGATCGCCCCGCGTTTTTCGACCTCCACAAACAGCTTGCGGTTTTCCTTCGGATACACCACGTCAATTCCGCACCCCAGCACGCCCACCGTCGCTCCGCGCGGCGCCGCGCAAGCCCCGCGGTGCGCCGAACTGTCAATCCCGCGCGCCAGCCCGCTCACAATCACCAGTCCCCGTTCGGCCAAGTCCCTCGCCAGCCGCTCGGTGATTTGATTCCCGTAAGGGGTCGGGCGTCGCGTCCCCACTATGGCGATCCCGTGCCGCGCCAGTACCTGCACATCGCCCTTCACGTACAAAAGCGGCGGCGGATCGTATATCTCCAGCAGGCGCTTGGGGTATTCCGTCTCGTCCCAGTTGAGGAGGCGGCAGCCCAGCCGGCGGACTTCGGCCAGTTCTTTTTCCGCTTCGCGAAACGCTTCGCGCGAATGGACCGCCTGCGCCGCCGCCGCGGGCAGCCGGCAAGCCTCCAACTCCGTCAGCGGCGCGCGAAATACCTCTTCCGGCGAGCCAAACTGCCGCAGCAGCTTGCCCGTCAGTCGCGCGCCCAGGCCCGGAGTCAGTTGCAGAGCGAGCCAGGAAAGAGAAGCGTCCAGGTCCACAACGGCAGCGAAACTAACTTTATACTAGCAAACCTGTCAAGCGGGTCCGCCGCGCCAGGCGGGTTGGATCAGAACACCAGCCAGCACAACAGGGCGCCCACCAGGCTCATGGAAATGCCCCAGGCCAGGAGCTGACGGAAGAAGACCCGCAGGTCGGTGCCCGCCGGCGCGGCGGCCATGCACAGCGCCCCCAGTGTGGATACCGGGGAGACGTCCACCAGATGGCCGCTTACGATCATGGAAGAAACCAGCGCCATGGCATCTCCTCCGCCCATCCGTTCGATGAGCCCCGGCACCATGGGCAGAAAGGCGGGCAGCACCACGCCGGTCGTGCTGCTGTATATGGAAACTAGGCCGGTGAAAAACGCAGTGACCGCCGTGGAGCTCTCCGGCGTAGCCAGTCGCGCCAGAATGTCTGTGAAGAGGTCCATCCCGCCCGTCTTTTCCAGGATGGCGATCAGCGTCGTGACGCCGCAGACCATCAGGATCACTTTCCATGGCATCTGCCGCACCGCCAAGCTCTCGTCGGCGGCGCGCGCAAACGTCAAAAGGACGGCGCCGGTGAACGCCACCAGCCCCACGTTCAGATTGAAGAAAACCACGGAGATGATTAACGCGACCATCACAGCCAGGGTCAGCCATTGGCGCCACTGGAACGGCGCCGCGGCGCTGTCGGCCCCGTCCAGCTCCGCCCTGGTTTCCGCCGTGACTTCCCCCGCTTCCGGCCGGGGACGGGAAAAAAGGCGCCATCCGCCAAATAGAAAGTAGCCTGAGAAGGCCACGATCGTGTGCACGATCATATTATTCCGATAGATCGGCCACGCGGTGTTGGCCAGGCCGATATTGGCGGCGATGTTGTTGACGATGATCCCCGTCGGCGCCACGGGAGATACCGACCCGGCGCTCGCGGCGTTGGCGATCATGATGGCCATCAGAAACGGCGGGATGCCGTACCGGCCCGCCGCAGCCATCCCGATGGGCGCCATCAGCGCGCACGAGGCGATGTTCCCCGGACCAATCGAGGACAGCGCAGCCGTCAGCACGAAGAACATCATCGGCACGACCCCGGTGTTTCCCCGGCACAGGCGGATCGCGCGGTGCGCCAGGCCGTCCAGCGTGCCATTCACTTGCGCTTGCGAAAACAGCAGCGTGACACCCGCCAGCGTGAGAAACAGCGGCGTGGGGAACCCGGCGATTACCTCCGCCACCGGAATATTCCCCACATAGGTGCCCACCATCCACGCCAGCACGATCGAGAGAACGCCAATGTTGACGCTGGAGACGCAACTGACCACCAGCGCCAGCACCAGCGCGGCCAGAGATATGGTGGCAAGGCTCATCCGTCGGCATCTGAATATACCCTGAAAGAGCCCAATCCGCCTGGCCACTTCATCCAGCCGCCGTTCTCGCCGGCGGATCGTCGGAACGCAGGCCATTTCAGGAATGGTTCTTGGAAGCTGGTCGCAAACCCCTGTTTGTTGCAACGGTTTTGAATCGGATTCGTCTCCTGGGTAGCTCAGGAGGCGAACCAATTATGCCGACGGCAGGAGTCGCGCTTTCATATTTTCATCCCGAGTCGGCCGCGGCGGACGAGGGATCTGCTGGTGTCTTGTGGTGAGCGAAAACGAAGAGGAGCCGCGCTCCAGCGGCTTTACAGTTTGCGGAAAAACTCGAAAAGTTGTCATCCCGAATCCGCCGCGGCGGATGAGGGATCTGCTGTTGCTGAAAACAAAGCAGATTCCTCACCTCGGC
>Ga0209640_10006450_pt1 | contig 10281 bp, 9 predicted proteins | sample RifCSP10_1_FD_184018 | JGI IMG/M metagenome (GOLD analysis project Ga0209640, IMG submission 184018) | Soil microbial communities from Rifle, Colorado - Rifle CSP2_sed 10_1 (SPAdes) (version 2) | ecosystem: Environmental > Terrestrial > Deep subsurface > Rock core/Sediment | place: Rifle... | reverse complement strand
AGTCCTCCCGGCTGAGGGCGACGCGGTCGCCCCCGCCGTCGCATGCGGTCATGCCGACCGCGCCGATGATGGACAACACGACCGAGCGGCGGATTGCGCTTCTCATTGGGTTGGATCTCCTCTTGTCGGACATTGTGGGTATTTCGTAGCTCCGAAGATGCGTGCTGTGGTCTCCCACGATGGGCCGCCCGTTCGTTCGTCGTCGAGCGAGTCACGGGACGACGTGCCCGAAGTGTGCAGGCGACCGTGTCCCGACGGCTACCGGCTGGGGTCCCGCATGACCGGGAGATCTGAGCTGAGCCAGCAACCCCGAACTTCACCGACCTGTCGGAACGTGGCGCGAGCGGGTGCTGGTTCAGTGCAGAAATGCATTCCTTGGCACATCTTGGTGTCTCGGAAATCGCATCGATGTCGACGCGGGTTCCGTCTACGTCGAGACGAGGGGCTTGGATCGCCACGAGGGGGATTCCGTCGTCCGCTCCATCCCCATCCGATGTGAGGCAGACAGGGTCCAAATTGTCCGGTTCAAACGTTGTCCACTCACCTCCACTACCCCGGGCCTGATGGCTCGTTACTTGAACTCCGTGAGGAAGTCGGCCGGGCTCAGCATCCGGATCCCGCGGAATTCTCCGATCCGGAGAAGGTGGCGGTCACCCGACACGACCACCTCAGCCGCACCCGCCACGGCAGCCTCCAGGACACGGTCGTCAGCGGGATCATCACGGACGACGTCGAGCCGTTCGGTTGGCTCGACGACCGTGGCGATCACGACGACCTGTGTCAGGGCGCTATCGCTCATTGCCTGTTCCCACCCGAACTTGTCGGTGAGCACCCGCGCCAGTTCGCTCAAGAGCGGGGCGGAGGTCACCATCGCGAGCCGACCGTCGATCGCTCGCCGATAGACGGCCTCGGGGTTTCCGCCAGGGAAGAGGAAGGCGGAGACAAGGACATTCGTGTCGAGGACGACCCTCACCGGTCCCGGAACTCTTGCACGAGGCGTTCCACATCGTCCTCGTCCCGAATCCCAAGCTCGCGCGCCGCGGCGGCGCCATAGCGCTGGAGCGACTCGAATCGCTGGGTCTCCCGCCACACCCGATACACGCGCAGCATTTCGCGGAAGAGCTCACTCTTGTTTCGCCCTTCCTCCTCGGCGATGCGTTCGAAGTCCCGAGCGGAATCAGGCGGGAGGGAGACCGTTAGCACCTTCGAAGTCCTCTTCAACATGTAATACAGTGTATGAAGTTTCGATCCACGGCGTCAACCCTCGGGGACGGGCCGTCGTGTCGAGTTCAAGTAAGAACACATCTGGTCCACAAACTCGCCTTGCAGCAGTTCCTCGACGAGGGCGGCGCGCTACCCCTCGGCCGCTTCGCTCACGGTTGGCAGTTCACCACAGGCGCGCGCGGGGGGTCGTTGAGAGGAAGCTGGCCCGCGGGCGCTGCGGCCGCGCAGGCGGGCCCCGAGCGGCGTAGAAGGTGGTGAGGGCCCGGACCGGGCCCTACCGGGGGTTGGCGTGGCTCGGTGGCGGACGAGGATGGCGACGGCGCTTGTCATGGTGTTGGGCCTCGCGGTCACCCCCGCTCGACCGGCGTCGGCCGACAGCCTGTACGTCATCTCGGGGACGGTTTTCGGCGGCGAGCGCCCTCGCGCCGGCGTCTTCGTGAGCGACGGCCAGAGGACGATCGTCACCGATGCGTCGGGGGCGTTCGAGTTCGAGCGGTCTGCTCCCGGCGTGGTCTTCGTGTCGGCCTGGTTGTCCAACGGTTCGACCCGGACATGGGTTGTGGTCCTGGCGGTTCCCGGGGAGACCGTGATCGAGTTTTCGTTCCCCAACTCCCTCGCCCTCCGGGGGCCGGGGCTCTGGGACCCGATGAGCACGGCGGCCGGCCCGATCACCCGCACGCTCCGGATCGTGACCGACGCCCCGGACCCGGGCAGCCCGGGCCAGGCGGGCCGCTCGTGCGTGTCGGTGTTCGACTCGAGAACGTCGACCGCCACGCCCGCCACCCTTTCCGAGCTGTACTGGAGCGGCCTGTGGGAGTGGGAGTGGGATCTCGAGTTCCCGCAATCGACGCCTGAGGGCGACTACTTCATCGACATGATCCTCACCGACTGCGGTACCGGAGCCCGGTTGACCGACGGGCCCGTTACCCGCTCCTACACCATCGACAACACGCCGCCGTCGGTGTCCGACCCGACCCCGACCGGTTGGGTCGCGTCCTCGACGGTGGTCAGCGCCCGGGTCGTCGACGCCGCCGGATCACTGCACCCCGACATCGACGACGCCTGCTTCCGGCCCGTCCAGCTCTGGATCGACGGGACGAGATACGGGCCGGAGGGGCCGGCGTGCTTCGAGCGCAGGGGCAGCCCCGATCGGCTGTTCGCTCCGGTGAGCGGCCTCGCCCACGGCCCCCACGCGGCGGAGATCCGCGCCGCGGACGACGCCGGCAACATCGCTCCGCCCCTGCCGTTCTCGTTCGCGGTGGACGCCATTCCTCCGGCGCTCGGCGCCCCGAACCCGGTCGGGGTGACCGCCGACCGCTCTCCGAGCCTCTCACTCGAGGTCGACGAGCCCGACAGCGGTCTCGATGCCTCCAGCGTCGCCATGCGATTGTCGAACGGCGTGGTCACGTCCTCGCTCGACGCCGAGTACGACCCCGGAGCGAGTCGGATCACCTACCAGGTTCCCGGCAGCGTCGAGGGAGCTGCCCTCGGGCGGTTCCCCCTTCCCGATGGGACCTACCTGGTGGAGGTCGACGTGCGCGACCAGGTGGGGAACGCCGCCTCGTTCTGGTGGTCGTTCGAGGTCCGGACGCTGATCCCGGGGTGACCCCCCGCTGACCTCGCTGACGCGCTCTCGACGACCCGCCCGAACGATTCCAACCACCTCACGTGCCTGCGCGGCTGCGGACTGGCACAGGCGACCCGTGAGGGCCGGCAGGTCCGCTACGAGCTGGCATCAAAAGCGCGGCGGTTGCTGATCAGCCTCGAGCTGGAGGTCCAGCCTTCACACGCCGATCTCGACGGTCGTCGCTGACCTGACCGACCGTTCGACCTGGACCGTCCAGCCGGCCGCCGTGGGACAGCCTGGAACCCACGGCCGACCTGCGCTGGTGCGGAGGGGACAATGGCTGGCGTGGTTCACCGTCGGCTGGAACGCCATCGAGGGAGTCGCCGGCATCGCCGCCAGCATTGCGGCGGGCTCAATCGCCCCGGTCGGCGTCCGGTGTCGACTCCTACGTCGAGGTGCTCGCCGGAAGCGTCAAGTACCCAGAGTGATGTCGAGCCTCACGCCGCCTGGATCAGTCGTGGTTCCGGGTTCTGCGCTGCAACCAACATCCGCCCCGAGTGCGTGCGGGAGTGGCACGAGCCGTCGACCTGAGCGTCTGGCTCAGCGGGCCGACGCCCGTACCAGCGTCGTCGGCCCTGTGGCGCGACGCGTTCAAGATGCCCTGATCGGCCGGTTCAAACGTCGTCGTGTCAGGCCCCGCGGACTCGGCGCGCGTCGAAGGCCCGGGATCGCGGCATTTGCCGCGCCCGGGCCTTCGACCCGTCGCCGCCGCCTTCTAGGTGGTCGGCGGGAGGTCGGTGTTCCAGATGTCGTGGATGATCTGCCAGGACCCATCGAGCTGACGCTGCCAGACGCGGAGGTCCTTCCCCTCGTCCTTGGCGGCATCCTCCCCATCCCCCATGCGGATGCTCCAACGACCATGGTCGAGAACCACGTCATCGTGCCGGTCGACGGCGAGCGACGTGAGTTGCAGATCCCGCATGCCGAGGTCCCAGAAGCCCGGAAGCGCGTTCCGGATTACCGCACGACCGGTGAGCGTCGGAACGTGGGGAGGCATGAGGCGCCCCTCCTCAGCGAACAGGTCGGCGAGGGCGTCAGCATCCCGTCGGTTGAACGCGTCGACGTAGCGCGCCACGAGTAGGTCGATCGTTTGCTTCATCGCGTTTCCTCTCCAACCGCGGCGATCTGGGCGGCGAGCCACTCGTCCTCGTCGTGGACGTGCTGTTCGAGCAGCGCTCGGAGTTCCGGGCCGTCCTCTTGCGCGTGGGCGGCAACCGTATGAGCGATCTGAGCCGCCCACGCCTCTTCCTCGGTCCCCGCCACCACGAGCGAACACGGGCCGGGGAAGTTTCGACAATCGAACACCTTGCGTCTGGCCATTTGGGCCTCCCTTCGTCGATGAACGAGAGCCCATGTTCCGGTTGATCGGCGGCAGGGACCATCCCAGGACACTGGGATATTGCGAGCCCAGGCGGGGCCGTACACTCTGGTCGGTGGGAGCACGGGGTGGAGACGTTGCCCGAGCCGCCCGGGACGTGGCGCGCCGTATCGAGCGGCTGGCAGACCGCGCCGACGACATCGTGGGCCTGCTCAGGGAATCCGGCGCCGAGCTACGCCGAGCTGTGCCGTTTGCCTTCGACGCCTGCTGGTTCACCATCGACCCCAGCACCCTCCTGGTGACGGGTCACTACAACGCACACCTGGACGGCGAGGCCGACCTACGCCGGACGGTGAACCTTGGCCTGGCCAGGAACGAGTACCAGGAACCCGACGTCAATAAGTTCGCCGACCTCGCGACGCGGCACCGGCCCGCCGACACCTTGCACCGGGCGACGAACGGCGATCCACATCGGAGCCCGCGGTACCGAACCCTCCTGCGTCCCCTCGGAGCCGAGACCGAAGTCCGCGTGGCGATGCGGGACCGGGGGAACTGTTGGGCGGGGGTAGCGCTGTACCGGCCCCCGGGAGAGCCTGACTTCAGCGAGCGCGAGATCGACCTGATCCTCTCCGTCGCGGATCGAATCGCGCGCGGTGTTCGCCAGGCGTTGCTGCTGGGAGATCTGGACGCCGCCGACCCCGACACCAGTCCCGGTCTCGTGCTGTTCGACGAGCAGGGCGAAGTCGAAGCGACGACGCCGGCGGCCGATCGTTGGCTCCTCCACCTCGTGGACCCTGAGCCCGGAGAACAGGATGGGGTTCCCCACGTCGTGTACGCGGTCGCGGCGCGGTGTCGCACGTCTGATCATGACCCGACGATGCCGGTCAGGACCCGTGTCCCGACCCGTTCCGGTGGCTGGCTCGTGCTCCACGCCTCCCTGCTCGGCCACGGCGAATCGGCGCGAACCGCCGTGATCATCGAACCAGCACTCCCCATGGAGGTCGCTCCCTTGAAGCTCCAGGCATACGGCTTGACCACTCGCGAGCTCGAGGTGGCGAGCCGCGTGCTCCAAGGGGAGACCACCGACCAGATCGCCGCGGCTCTGTTCATCACGCCCTACACCGTTCAGGACCACTGCAAATCGATCTTCGCCAAGGTCGGGGTCACGAGCCGCCGCGAACTGGTCAGTGTTCTCGCTGCGCGGTCCCTCGGGGCGGGGAGCGCGCCTCCCACCGCCAGGCAGTAGCGGAGCGGGCACTGCGCCCGATCAAGCGCCAAGCGACCCCGACCGCGTGCGCGCGCGCGTCACGCTCGAGCCGAAGTCCCGCGAGCAACGGTGGGCTCGAGAGCAGCGCCCTGACCCCGACTCCGTGCACCGCTTGGTGTCTCCCGGCCAATGCCACTCAGGCCACCGCTGCTGTTGCGTCACGTCGGCTGTCGCTGACCAGGCGGACGCCCACGGCGATGAGGAAGATGAACGTCCCCGCGCCGGGCATGAACACGCGGCCCAAATCCGGGTTGTCGGTCAAGAGGAGGAGAGGCCCAACCACCGTGAGCGCGATCCCTCCGACGACCCCGAGTACGCACGACGCCCGGTTGGCGACCTGACCGAAGCCTCGCCAGGCGAGGAGTCCGACGCCCACGGCGTAGATCGGGAGCAGGGTGGCCTGCAAGACGATGTGGAGGGTGGTCGCCGGCGTGGAAGCCCTAGGTCGGAGATTCGCTGGGACGCGGCGGAAACGATCATCGCCGTCCGCTGGCGTCCTGCGTGGCGAAGTCCGCAACGTAGAAGTCAGGGGTTTTTCAAGTCCCCTCACCTCCATTTCCCGGACTCATGCTCCGCGAAGCCATCTGATTCGAGGAGTCAACAACTCGGGCCAACCGTTGACCCGCCGGCAAGGTCTCGCCCCGTAGCATTCCGGCGTGGAGCGTGACGAGGCGATCGCCCTCACCGAGGGCAATCTCTGGACGATGTGGTCGCAGTTCGGGCGGGGGCCGCAGTGCGCACTGATCGACGAGCCCGAGCTGCTGAGGTTCGAGACCCCGATCACCCAGGCTCCATACAACGCCGTCTTGCGCTCACGGCTCGACCAGGGCGTCGACGAGCACATCGATGCGGTCCTCAACGCGTATGCAGCTCGGAACGTCCCGGTCGTGTGGATCGTCCACCCGTCCGCCCGACCGGCCGATCTCGACCGGCGGCTCGAGGCTCGGGGGCTCGTCGAGGCGGAGGTTTGTCCGGGCATGATCGCCGACCTCGAGGAGGTCCCGACTCCGGACGCGCGTCCGGACGGCATCGAGATCACAGAGGTCGGCCCGGACGCGCACGACCCATTCATCGAACTCGTCGCCTTTCGGTACAACCTCCAGGACGACGCCGTGCCCGTGCTTCGGGGGGTCATGCAGGCCGTACGGTTCGCCCACCCCGACGCCCCAACGCGAGGTTGGATCGCGCGGCGCGACGGAGTCGTGATCTCGAAGGTCGTGCTTCATTTGGGAGCGGGGGTCGCCGGCATCTATGGCGTCGCCACACGGCCCGAGGCCCGAGGCCTCGGCCTCGCGCGCAGCTTGATCCTCCGGGCACTCGATGAGGCTCGCAGGTTGGGGCTGCGAACCGCAGTGCTCCATTCGACACCGATGGCGGTGACCCTCTACAAGGGCATCGGCTTCCGCACGGTCGCCGACTTCCGCCTGTACGCCCTTCCCGACACCCTCCGTCTCTGAATCGTCTCTCGCGGCACACGAAGCACGCATGCACCGCACCGGTTGCTGTTCGTTCGTTTGGATGCGGACAATCCCGTTCCTGACTTCGTCCGCGCGGCCGTTGGCAGACGCACCCACCGATGCGTTCCCGGAGGAGATCGGTCTTCCGGGCGCGCTACCCGGTGTGGCGGGCGATGGTGGCGAGGATGAGTTCGGCGGCGCGGTCGTGGTCCAAGCTCGCCCCGAGCGTTTCGGCGTCGCGGAGCTCGTCGGGGTCGAGTTGGGCCCGTGACTCTTTGACGAACACGCGGTCCCGAGCCGATTCGTTGAGCCCGTACCACCACCAGCCGAGGGATCCGGTCTGCGCCGCGTGGCCGAGCGCGGCCACGATTGCGTGCTCCCCGACGCGCGAGAAGGCGTAGATGGCGGGCCCGATCATGTACGAGACGACCTCCACCTGCGACAGCGCTCGTTCGGCGTCCACCAGCGCCGCCCGAAGCTCCGACATTCCCGCAGCGGTTTGACCCAGCTCGCACAGCAACGCCCCCGACACGGCGCGCGACGCGAGTTTCCAGACGTCGGCGCCCGGGCTATCGAGAGACATCGCGCGCCGGAACAGCGTCAGCGCACGTTCCGGATCGCGGTCCGCCCCAGGGTGGTCGGTGAGCACGGCCAAGATGTACGTCGAGAAGACAAGGATGGACGGGCTCCCGGCGCGTTCGGCGAGAGCCACCCCCCGCTCTGCCAGGGGCCGGGCGCGGTCGAGGTCGGCGTCGGCGAGGCCGATCCTCGCCGCACGACCGGAATAGACCCACGCCCTGATGCTGGGATCGTCGTCGTCGTCGTTGGCCGCGGGATTGTCGACGACAACGCGATTTGCGAGTTTCATGTTCCCGCTGTGGAAGGCCACGGTGCCGACCGTGTAGGCGGCCAGCGGATCCAGCGGGCGACGAGACCGGCGCGCAACATCCACCGCCTGGTCGGCCGCGACCTCGGCTGCCTCGAGGTCGCCGTTCGACCAGTGCCAGAAGGCGGCGGCGGCGTAGGTGCGCTCGAGTTCGACGGTGGCTTCGGGTTCGAGCCGATCGACCACGGTCGCGCCCCACGAGCCGACCTCGCGGGCAAGCCACGACGGGAAGAGCTCGTAGCGCAATGGGGCAACGAGGTGCGCGGCGGAGTCCGCCTGACCCTGATCGACGAACCAGCCCAGCGCGGTTCGGAGATTGGCGATCTCCCTGATCAGGATGGCCACCCCATCCGCTTCACGGGGGCCCGCCAGCATCGCCGCCGCGTACGTAACGACGCCGAGATAGCGGTCCGCGTGCCACTGGCGCAGGGCTGCCGTGGCCCCGGCATCTTCAAGTCGGTCCCCGGCATACTGGCGAATCGTCTCCAGCATCCGGTAGCGCACCGAGGTGCCGCGCGGCTCGGCCACGACCATCGACTTCTGGACGAGCCGCGCCAGGGTGTCGAGCGCGTCGAGCGACCCGAGGGCGCCGAGCGACCCGAGGCCGTCGGGACTCGACGTCGCCAGCGCCTCGGCGTCCTCGAGAGCGAAGCCACCTGCGAAGACCGACAACGCCGCGAACAGCGAGCGCTCGTCCTCGCTCAGCAGCTCGTACGACCAGTCGATGGTCCTGTGAAGGGCCTGGTGACGGTCGACCGCGCCGCGGCCGCTCCCCGTGAGGAGCCGGAAGCTCTCGTCGAGACGCCCGCTGATGTCCTGGGCGCTCAGCGCCCCGATGCGGGCGGCGGCCAATTCGATGGCCAGAGGGACACCGTCGAGCCTTGCGCAGATGGACGCCACGCTCATTGCGTTGTCGTCGTCGAGCGCGAAGTCGGGTCGGATCTCCTTCGCCCGCTCGACGAAGAGCTGCACGGCTTCGGCGTCCTCGATGGCGCTGATTCCGGCGCCGGGCTCAGGCTGCCGCATCGAGGGCACGGGGATGATCTGCTCGCCCCGCACCCCCAGCCCCTCCCGGGACGTAGCCAGGACGCGAACCTGGGGCCCCGCATCGACGAGCGCGATGGCGAGTTCCGCGACGGCGCTGAGCAGGTGTTCGCAGTTGTCGAAGACGATCAGGAGGCGGCGGTCCTTGATGACGTCGAGCAGCGTGATGCGCGACGGTTCGCCCTGGCGAGGGCTGATCCTCAGGGAAGCGGCCACGAGGTCGTCGATGGCGTGGCGGTCGCGTACGGCTTCGAGACCGCACAGCCAGACACCGTCCGGGAACTCGTCGACGAGCGACTCCCCCGTGGCGCAGGCGAGGCGTGTCTTGCCGACCCCGCCGACCCCGGTGAGCGTCACCACGCGGTGGCTCGCGAGCGCCTCCACGACCCGGCGCCGCTCGTCGACGCGGCCGATGAATCGCGTGAGATCGGACGGGAGATTGGTCCGCCGGGCGACGGACGCCCGAAGCGGAGGAAAGTCGGCCCTGAGGCCAGGATGCGTCACCTGGTGGATCCGCTCTGCTCCGTCGATGTCCGGCAGGTGGAACTCCCCGAGGTCCACGAGGAGCGCCTCGCCGGGGAGGGCCCCGACGGTGAGCTGCCGCACCGCCGACGAGACCACGATCTGACCGCCGTGCGCGGTGCCGAGGAGCCGGGCGGTGCGGTTGAGCGGCGGGCCGTGGTAGTCGCCGTGTTCGGGGGTGGCGGGCCCGACGTGGATCGCCATGCGGGTACTGACGGAACCGGTGGCAAGTGCCCGCTGAGCGTCGATGGCGGCCGACAGCGCCGCGATGGTGTCGCCGAACACGGCGCACGTTCCGTCGCCGGTCTGCTTGAAGACGACCCCCCCATGGGCTTCAACCGCGTCTCGCATCGTGGCGTCGTGTGTCCGGACCATCGCCGCGGCCGCGAGCGCATCGGACTCCCACGCCTTCGTCGATCCTTCGATGTCGGAGAACAAAAACGTCACCACGCCGGCAGGGAGGGGTGATCCGCGCAGCGGCGGCGCCGTCCCGAGCGAAGGATCGTGGCGGAGGATGCGGGTCTCGAGGTTCCGCAGTTCGATGCTCGGCTCGATTCCGAGTTCCTCTTCTAGAAGCGCGCGCAGGGCTTGGTAGGCGCGCAGCGCCTCGGCCTGCCGGCCTGCTCGGTAGAGGGCCACCATGCGCTTGGCCCACAACCCCTCGCGCAGAGGGTGCTCGACGCAGAGTCCGTCGAGCTCACCCACGAGCCGGTCGTGACGGCCGCACGCCAGCTCGGCCTCGATGCGGGCCTCGAGCACCGCGAGGCGGGCTTCTTCGACTCGGAGCGACTCGGCCCGTCCCCATGTCGTGTCCGACACCTGGGCGAAGGGTGTGCCGCGGAACAGCGCGAGGGCGTCCCGAAAGCGATCCGCCGCGGCGTCCGCTCGTCCACCGTCGAGGAGCGCCCGCGCCTCCCCCGCGAGGTCCTCGAACCG
>Ga0209640_10006449_pt1 | contig 10281 bp, 9 predicted proteins | sample RifCSP10_1_FD_184018 | JGI IMG/M metagenome (GOLD analysis project Ga0209640, IMG submission 184018) | Soil microbial communities from Rifle, Colorado - Rifle CSP2_sed 10_1 (SPAdes) (version 2) | ecosystem: Environmental > Terrestrial > Deep subsurface > Rock core/Sediment | place: Rifle... | reverse complement strand
GCCAGCGGCAGCACCATCGCGGCGACGAAGAATGCCAGTGCCGATCCGGCGACCCAGCGTACCGGGCGGAGGGTTCCCGGAGCGCTCATGGATACCATACCCAGGGGCGCCCTTCGGGCGTTCGCATCACGTCGAGCCTCGGCGAGAACAGGCGCAGCCACTCGGGCGAAGCGCTCGCGGCCTCGACCGGCAGATCGCGAGCTACGGTGTTCTCTGCCAGCACCACCAGCCTCGTGCAAAACGTGAGCGCCAGGTTGATGTCGTGCGTCACGCTGATGCAGGCGGCGCCCCGCTCCGCCTCTTCGCGCAGCATGCCGAAGCACTGGAGCTGGTGATCGACGTCGAGAAACGTGGCAGGCTCGTCGAGCAAAAGCAGCCGGGGCTGCTGGGCCAGACACGCCGCCAGGAGGACGCGCTGACGCTCGCCCCCGCTGAGAGTCGCTGCCCGTCGGTCGCGGAGCGCCAGGCATCCGCATCGCTCCATGACCTGTTCGACGATCTGATCATCGGCTGCGGACTCCTCCCAGCCGACCGCGTGCGGATAGCGTCCCATGAGCACGAGCTGCTCGGCCGAGAACGGAATGTCGGCTCGCACCATCTGCGGCAGGTGGCCAATCATCCTCGCCAGTTCGCCCGCTGGCCAGGCCGCGAGAGGCCGGCCGTCGAGCACGATGGCGCCGTCGCTGGGCTGCCGCACGCCGGCGATCAGATCCAGCAGCGTGCTCTTCCCGGCGCCGTTGCGACCCATGAGAGCGACGAATTCTCCCGGTCCGACGTCGAAGTTCACGTGCTCGAGAACCCGCAGGTCCCCCACGCGCCATCCCGCATTCACGACGCGAAGCAGCATGTCCTCAGCGCGCCGTTCCATGCAGCCACACAGCCATGGTCTCGGCGGCTTCGACGACTCTCGGTCCCGGCACGACGAAGGCGTCGCTGATGACGGCATGAACGCGTCCGGCTCTGGCGGCTGCGAGCGGTTGCTGTTTCCATAGGTTCTCCGTAACAGCCTGACGCGTGCGTCGATCCTCCGGCGTATCACCCATGTCGCCCGCGTCGATGATGACGTCGGGCGCGAGCCTGATGGCCGTTTCCATCGAGATCCGTGGATATTGCGGCAGGCTGTCGGCGGCCAGTACGTTGACGCCGCCGGCAATCGTCGCCAGATCGCTGAGATAAGAATTCCGGCCAACTGCCACCAAATCGGTCAGCGTCCCCGGGCGCCGCCCGACGATGATCAAGACCTTTCGAGGTGTCCGCGATGCCACCGCCGCGCGAACGCTGTCGAGTCGCATCTGCAGTGTCGCGATGAGCGCACGTGCCCGATCGGAGACTCCGGCTGCTGCGCCGATGATGCGAATCGAGGAATACACGCTCGCGAGGCCGCCTTGCTCCACGGTCACGAACGGGACGCGAAGCGTCGCAAGCCGCCTTCCGACGCCGCTCGGGCCCGGATCCGGGTGGACGATTGCCAGGCCAGGCTCGAGCCGGGCAATCAGCTCGACATCGGGCTGCAGGAAGGTCCCCACCTTTGGGAGCGCGACGACCTCGGGCGGATAGCGGCAATAGCGCGAGACCGCCACGACGCGCTCGCCGAGGCCGAGCGCGAACAGCGTCTCGGTGATGCTTGGAGACGTAGACACGATTCGCGCCGGAACCTGGACGGCCTGCAGCACGCACGCCCACAGACACGCGAGGAGGAGGGCGGCCGGTTTCATGGAAAACGAGACCGTGAGTACCCGATCTTGCCGGGTCCGCTCGCGTCGCCTGTTTCGCGCTCGCGGCACCCGGCCTACGTACGTGGGGCGGGTTCCGCGAAGCGGACCCGTCGATCTCGGACCTGACCTGTTCAACACGAGTGATCTATTGGGCTTAGAAACCAACGCTGATACCGGCGATTGCGGTGCGGCCCAGGTTGCGCCAGCCGATCTCGTAGTAGGTCTGATCGAAGAGGTTATCGACCTTCACATACGCACGAAGCGGCGCCCGCGCGTGGTTCACTAGGCGATACCCCGCCACGACGGCCGCCTTCGTGAAACCTGGATATTTGAACGCGCGCGGCCGGCCGGCGGCGAAGAACGACCCGTACGTCGCGCCTCCGCGGAACAGATCGAATGTCGTGTCCACGCGGTTGTTCCAGCGGTTCGTCACGACGAACGTGACCATGTGCTCGAAGACAGCAGGCACGATGAAAAATTCTGGAACGATGATGTCTTCGGCCGTTTCCGACCGCGTGTAGGTATAGCCGCCCGAGAGCCGGAGCGAGGAGGTCGGCCGCGCCTCAATGCCGACCTCGACGCCGCGGGAAAATCCACCGGAGCTGTTCAGGTATCCGAGCGAACGCCCGTACGGATCGGTGTCGGGCCGGATGCCACCCGCCGAATTGAACGCGGTCAGCGACGTGACCTGGTTGTAGAACGCCGTCGCCGACACCAGCAGACGGTTCCTGAACAAGTACTGATCGACGCCGGCGTCGATGGTCCGATAACGATCCGGCTCGAGGCGCGGATCCCCGTACGGAGTGAAGCCGACGCGGCCCGTGATCGGATCGGTATCGAAACCCCCGCCGAACCGTTCGTACATCGCCGGCGCGCGAAAAGCGTTGCCGCCATGAATCCGCAGCTTGGTATCGGACGCGGCGAGGAAATACGCGGCCGACACGTCGCCTGTCAGCGCGCTTGGAGGCGAGACGACGGGCACGCCGTCATAGGGACTCGTCGTTCCCACCGCGATCAGCCGCGGATTCGACAGGCTGAAGCGCTGTGCGCGGCCCGAGACCGCCAACTGCAGCCTCCGGTCCATCAGCGCGAACTGCGCGGATGCGAACGCCGCATTCGCATCCTGCCGGATCTGCGTCTCTGTCTGGGTTCGACGCGGCGCGGGCAGATTGTTGTCCTGGCGATCGTGAAAACGCTCGCGCTCGAATTCGTAGCCGGCCGTCAGGTTCACCCACACGCGCGGCGCCATGAACGCGCGCACATCGGCGGTATCGATGTCGCCGACGATGTGCGAAAAGCTCAAAGCGGCCGGCTGGAATCCGCGCCCGAGGACGCCGTTCGTGAAGATGCGCCTCGTGTGCACCCGCTGGTAGCTCGCCTGCCAGCTCAGCGCCGGCCACCCGCTGTGTCGAAACCGCAAGGCGGTGGTATGAAACGCGGACGTCCGCAGGCTATCGGGATCGTCCCGGCCCGGAATATACGTCGCCTGGCCGATCTGAAACGGCAGCCCGCGATTACTCAGCTCAATCTGCTCCGGCGTCACCGGAACCGCGTCGACGATGATCGCTTGCGGAATGTTGGCCACCGGAATGCCGCTCGCAGTGGGACTGGTGTTCGTCTGCACGCGATCGTTCGAGCCGAGCACTCGCACCATGACATTGGCCGTCTGCGTCACGTCGTAGTGCACCAGACCGTGCAGGCCCGTACTGCGGGTCGAGTCGTTCCCATCGAGTCCGTCGAGCAGGTTGAACTGCAGCGCGCCGGCCGAGTACCGCAGCCGATCGTTCAGCGCGCCGCCGCCGACCGAGCCTCGCGCGCGAATGTGGCCGAGCGAGCCGCCTTCGACCTGCCCTTCCCCGCGAAAGGGGCCTCCGCCCGGGCGCGTCACGATGTTCACGACGCCGCCGACGGCGTTGGTGCCGTACAGCGACGACCCGGACCCGCGCAGCACCTCTACGCGCTCCGCCGCCACGAAATTGAGGGTGGAGAGAAACGACGTCGCGTCGGCCTGGATGGTCGACGCGTCGCGGAAGCGCATGCCGTCCACCAGCACGGCCGCCGCGTCCGAGCGCAGGCCACGGATCCGCATGGACGTCGCCTGACCGGGTCCACCGCTGTTACGCACCTGGACGCCGGGCGTGAACCGCACGATCTCGCTCAGTGCATGTTCGTTGCGCGCCTGAATATCCTGCGCGTCGATGATAGTGACGGCCTTCGATGTTTCCTGCGTGACCTGTGGCACGCCCGCCGCCGTCACCACCACGGCGTCGTCGATTCCCGCCACCTCGAGATCGACGTCGAGCGTGGACCTCGATCCCGCAGCGACCGTCACCACCGCGGTGCGGCGCCTGAACCCAGGCTTTGCAATTTCGACAAGAAAGAGTCCGGGGGAAAGATTGTCGACGCGGAACTCGCCAGTCGCATCCGACGTTGCGCTCCTGATGATTCCGGCGTCGTCACGCGCGACGCGCACGTCTGCGCCTGGCACCGCCGCGCCTTGCGGGTCGCGCACGCGCCCTGTCAACGCAATACCCTGGGCGAATCCCGGCGATGCCATAGCCAGGGTAATCAGGCAGACCAGACAGATGGCGCAGCGTGTCATCGATGAGCTCCTTGGACGAGTGTGGGCCGTGGCGTCGTGTCGGGTATGTCGAAGACGAACGCGGGCCGGCCGTCCGCGGTCGAGACGATGTGCATGTCGACGGAGAACACTTCCCGGCAGCGCGCCGGAGTCAACACTTCCGCCGGCGAGCCGCTGCAGACGATGCGTCCTCCGTGCAGCAGGACGACTGCGGTCGCGTACCTTGCCGCCGCTCCGAGGTCGTGTGTGGCGAATGCGATAGCCGTTCCGCTCGACGCGAGGCTGCGGCACAGCGCGAGCACCGACAGCGCGTGCTCCAGGTCGAGATACGCCGTCGGCTCGTCGAGCAGCAGCACTGTCGGCTCTGCGGCGAGACAGCGGGCAATTGCGACGCGTTGCCGTTCACCGCCGGAGAGTCGATCGATCGTGCGGGTGCGCAGATGATCGATGTCGCACCTTACGATCGCGTTGTCGATGGCGCGGTGGTCGCGCTCGCTCGCAGGCGCAAACGTTCCCCGGTGCGGATGGCGGCCCATGCCAACGACCTCTTCGACCGTGAAGGCGAACTCACAGTGCGTCTCCTGGGGGAGAAACGAGACCCGCCGCGCAATCTCGGGGCGCGACATGTGCGCCATCGGCTGGTCGGCCAGTGTCACGGTTCCGCGCGCCGGACGCCATAGTCCGCCGAGCACGCGCAGCAGCGTGCTTTTGCCGCTGCCGTTGGGACCGAGGATGGCGGTAATCTCCCCGTGATTCATGGCAATGGTGGCCGAGTCGAGAATCAAACGGCTGCCGCGTACCACTGAGAGATCTGTGCCGGTCAGGACGGTGCTCACGCGTGAGCCTCCCGCAGCTTCCTCACGAGCAGCACCAGGAAGAAGGGCGCGCCACACAGCGCGGTGACAACGCCAAGACGGATTTCGGCTGGTGGCCGTACCGTACGCGCCGCGAGATCGCAAAGGACGACGAATGCCGCGCCTGCAACGGCGCTTGCCGGCAGCAGCGTTCGGTGCGCGGGCCCGAGCAGCAGGCGCACGGCGTGCGGCACGACGAGTCCGACGAACCCCACAAGGCCTGCCACGGCGACCGACGCGCCCGTGAGGAGCGCCGACGTCGCAACCACCAGCCGCTTCGTCGCTTCCACGTCGACACCCATCGAAAGAGCCGTTTCCTCGCCGAGCAACAGCAGGTCGAGCGTTCGCGATTGCGTCAGCGCTGCGGCCAACCCGACGAGCACGAATGGCGCGGAGATCCACACGTGGGCCCAGGTGCGGGAATCGAGCCCTCCCATCATCCAGAACACAATCTCCTGAGCGACCTGCCACGTCACGATGTTGATCGAGATGAGGAGACTCGACACCGCGGTCAGCAGCGCGCCAACGGCGATGCCGGTCAGGAGGAGCGACGTGATTGGTGTCGATCCGCCCCGCGTGGAGATGGCATAGACGAGGATCAACGCCAGGAGCGCGGATGCAATCGACGCCAGCGGCAGGGCGAGCACAGACGAAGCGCCCCATCCCGACACGAACACGGCCACCGCCCCGAGCACTGCGCCCGGACCCACACCTGTGAGGCTCGGCTCCGCCAGCGGGTTTCGAAACAGACCCTGCATCAACACACCCGCCGTGGCAAGGCCCGCGCCCACGACCGCAGCTACCAGCACACGTGGGAGGCGGATCAGCCAGACGATCGCTTCGTCGGCTCGCGTGGATTGCAGCTCCGTCCATCCCGCCGGCAGCAGCTTCGCGGCGATCACGCGCAGCACGACCTGCCACTCGAGCGACGTACTCCCGACGACGACGGCCGTGACGACGGCAACGAAAAGCACCGGGATGACGACGGCATAGAACAAGGCGGGGCGGACGCGGTCGGATGTCACGACGTCGCTCCGTAAAGCGCGACAGCCAGCGCCTCGATGAGCTGGGCCGTGAACGGAGAGAGCGGAAGAAAAACCTGATTCTCCAGCACGACGATCTGGCCTCGCGCCGCCGCTGTCGTCGCCGCGATGGCTGGATGGGCGATCAGCCGTGCGCGCACGTCGTCGACGTGGCCCCGGTCTGCGCCAGCGACGATCCAGTCTGGATTCCATCGGACGATGTGCTCGTCGCTGACGCGGTCGTATCCGACGAAGCCATGCGTCGCCGCAACGTTCTCCGCCCCAAGCACGCGAAGGATGTCGTGGAAGAGCGTCGTCGACCCGTAGCTGTAGATCCCGCCGAATCCCATCACCCGCGGCGCCGGCGCACCTGCGGGCTTGCGCTCGGACGCGCGTGCGATGACCTCGCGAAAACGGCGCAGCTCTGCCTCGGCGCGAACGTCCTCGCCCGTCAAATAGCCGACCAGGCGAATGTGCTCCTCGATAGAGGCGAGCGTTGGAAACATCGTGTAGATGCGATAGACGGGCACACCTGCGGCGCGCAAGAGGCCGGGTATGTCGGACCGAGCCTCCGCGGGTGTCAGCACGAGATCGGGGGCGAGGCGAAGGACTTGCTCGGGATTGGTCGCGACGACTGGCGTGTGTCGCCTCACAATGCTCAACACGTTGCTGAGGCGTTCCTGATACGCGCTCTCGCTGACACCCACCACGCGTTCCGGAGGCACGATCGAGTAGAGGTACTCGTCGGTCGACCATGACTGCGAGACCAGACGGCGAGGCGGTGCGCCGATCGCCGTGCGCACGTCGTCCGCACCGGTGGCATAGCGAGGATAGGCATCGCCCTCGATACGCACCGCGGGAGTCCCATACCCGGCGAACGGTCGTTCCGGCTCCGGAAGCAGGCTTCCGGGCGCGAAGCGGCCGACGACGACGCTTGCGGCGGCAAGCGCCACGCCGAGCGCGGCGAGCAGTGCGTTGGGTGTGACTCTCACCACGCTCGCGACCAGCGATTGCCCGCCTTGCCCGTCTCGCCGCGTAACGAGCCGCTGACGCCCGCATCGCGTTCGAGCTTGCGGCCGAAAAGCCACAGCAGGTCTGACAGGCGATTGAGATACGCAAGGATCGTCAACTGGACCGGCTCTCCCGCTTCGAGCAGCCGCACTGCACCCCGTTCGGCGCGCCGGCAGATCGTGCGCGCGATGTCGAACGCGGCGGCTGCCGTGTGTGCGCCCGAGACCGCCCAGTCCGACAGCATGCCGTCGATCGCTTCGAGCCGATGTACTTCCGTCGTCAGCCGATCGACCATGCCGGCGTCGATCGGCACCTGTGGTTTCGCGCTTTCTGGAGGTGTCGCGAGCCCGGACCCGACCTTGAAGAGCTCACGCTGGATGCTGTGCGTGAGCTCGGCAATCTCACGGTCGTCGCAGATCGAGCGTGCGAATCCGAGCGCCGAGATCAGCTCGTCGACGGTGCCGTAGGTCTCGACGCGAAGAGAAGCCTTGGATACACGAATCCCACCCGCGAGACTGGTTTGACCGCCGTCACCGCGCGTCGTCGCAATGCTGCCCATACCTATCCTCCGCGAACGAGCGGCAGACAGACGGCGGCAACAGAAAGCGTGCTAGTGGGATCGAGGCCGGAGGTGAACCCAGATGCCAGTGCATGCTTTCTGTTCTCCGCAGAAAGGCAGCCGCTTCACCTTGGGCAGGTCTCCTGGCTTGGAAGGGGCAGCATCTGCTGCCGGCCGCTTCACCTTCCCCAGCCGAGTGGCTGAGTGGCTTCTCGAAGCGGCGCGTCCTCACTCACAGTGGCGGAACCGCGCCGGACTTGCACCGGCTTCCCTGTTAGGCCCGTCGTGGGCACCAAAGGCGGTTGTGGACGTTACCACGACAACGCAGCGACAGCAAGCGCCGCGGCAGCGACTCCCGTCGTTGCGACAAGGATCAAAGCTCTTCTCATATCGTCAGCGGTCGCGGCTGGCGGATCGTTGGAATCACCAACCCACACGTCTGTCACCAGAGTGTCGTGCATCCAGATCGGCCCGACAAGCCGGCGCCGGATCGCGCCGGCGGTTGCGGCTTCGCTCCATCCGGAATTCGGTCCGGGGAGCACTGCGTGCTGCCGAAATCCCACAGCAAGCGCGCCAAGCCCAGACCATCCGGGCAGCACCGCCGCCACTGCTGCAATCAGCAGCCACGTGGTGCGCGCCGGCACGTAATTCATCACATCGTCGAGCCGCGCGCCACACCGGCCGAAGCGGAGGTAGCGCGGCGTCTTGTATCCCACCATCGAATCCAGTGTGCTGACCACCTTGAACAACACGAGCGCCGGCAGGCCTGCGACTGCGTACCAGAAGATCGGGCTCGTGAAGCCGTCGGTCAGGTTCTCGCTCAGGCTTTCGATAGCGGCACGTCTGCAGGCGCCGGCGTCCATCCGATGCGTGTCCCGGCTGACGAGCTTCGCCACTGCTGCGCGCGCAGCATCCAGATCGTTTCGGGTGAGCCCTCGCTCTATGCGCCACACGTGGCGCAGCAGATCGCCGAACGCCAGGAGGCTGTAGACGAGGAACGCGTGCAGGAGCCAGCCAAGCTCGCGCGCGATCGTTCCCGCAGCCAACACGAGGGCTGACAGGACCGTCACCCAGAGCGCCGCCAGAACGGCCGCGAGCGCGATGCCGCCACCGTAACCATCGGCGCCGATCCGTCGCAGGCCCTTCTCGATGCCCGTGAGGGTATGCCCGATGAGACGGACGGGATGCCAGCGATAGGCTGGATCGCCGACGACGAGGTCGGCCACAACGGCTGCAGCGAGCGCGAGTGGGTGGCCGAGGAGCAGTCCGGCTAGCCAAGGGCATCTCATCGGGGTATCAACGAAAACCCTTGGCTAGTTCGGACGCCACTTGTCGTGCCAGCCTATCGCGATCGCGGCGAGCACGAGGGCTTTTGGCTCGAACTGCGTGGTCGCACGAAGCCGCGCGTGAAACTCGGGCCACCGGTGAGGTTTTGCGGCCAGGCTGGCAGCGAGGGTCGCTGCCTGCTGCACGATGGCTTCGGGCAGGACCGAGCTGGGCAGCGTATGATGTCTCGCTCGATCGAGCACTGAAGCAAGCGCGTGAGCAGCGGCGCCGACCAACGGCTCGTAAAACGCCGCGTTCTTGTTCTTGCGCAGCAACTGCAGATCGCCAGGATCGAGCAATTCCTCGAGGTCGTCGAAGACGGTTTCCTCTTTCACGCCGTACCGCCCGAGTGCGTGGAACAGCCCGCGGGTATAGCTCGGCTCGAGGCCGTTCTGCCATCGCAGCGCTTCGACCGTCGCCCTTCGCACGGCCCGTCCAACGATCTCGCCGAACTTCATGTGAGGGCTTGCCGACGTCAGCGGCTTTGCTCCGTCCAGCGGCGCCGCGACACAAAACTGATCGGTGCCAGTGCCGGTAGCAAGATCCGGAGAGTAGCAACTCGGAACCGCCAGTTGCTGGAGCGCCGCGCTCTTTGCCTCGGTCAGGTTCACCACGAGACGAGCAAGGGCGGAAGGGTGCACGGGTTGACTGGCGACGAGGATGGTGTTGATGGTTCCCGCGACCGCGGGCACTTTGACGACGCCGTCCTGCAATTCACGCCAGCTCGCGGGATCGCCCGCGCAGACGGCATTCGTCTGGACACCGGCGGTCACCACCGCCATCACTTCGACGTCTTCGTCACGCTCGCTGACGACGGTGGCGTAGTTCATGTTCGCGGCCGTGCCGAGCACGGCGGCTTCCGCTGGCGGGATACCGATTTCCAGACATACCTGGTCGTGGTACGCCTCCTGGCCGAGATTCATGATGAGGTGCGAGCGCGCCTCGTGCCCGGTTGCTTCGCAGCTTTGGTGATTGACGAGATACCGCACGTGGTCTGTCTGCCCGCCGTTTTTCGCCGATGTGCTGACCACCCGATGCGGCGCCCGGAGATCGACAAGAAGGAAGCGTCCGGAGCGACGCAGTTCGGCGAGAGGAAGCGAGGCGAGAGTCTCCCAGTGCATCGCGGGATTATGACCTAGCGAGGCTTCGCCTCAGACCATCCAGGCTCCGCCTCGCTAGTGGCAGTATCTTCTTGCCCCGCTCCGCGGGGCGG
>Ga0209640_10006447_pt1 | contig 10282 bp, 6 predicted proteins | sample RifCSP10_1_FD_184018 | JGI IMG/M metagenome (GOLD analysis project Ga0209640, IMG submission 184018) | Soil microbial communities from Rifle, Colorado - Rifle CSP2_sed 10_1 (SPAdes) (version 2) | ecosystem: Environmental > Terrestrial > Deep subsurface > Rock core/Sediment | place: Rifle... | reverse complement strand
AAAGATTCCATGAGAGCTATTTTTGCCGCTGATGCCGGCCTGGAGTGGGCTTTTTATAATGAGACCAGAGCCACCCCTCAAGCTTATCCCCACGTGATAAACCTGAGCGACGGGGCCAAAGTCACCATCACTTACGACTCAAACGACTCTTTGCCCATAAAGGTTGTCGGTCAGTATGGCCGGGTTGCCAGAGCGTTTCAGGCTAATTCACCCGTGGGCGGCGAAAGTAAGTTCGACGTAATGTTTGTGCTTGACCGCTCCGGTAGCATAATCGATACGGAGCTGGCTTTGGTGAAGGCTGCCGCCAATACCTTTATTGACACAATAGTGCCCTCTTTAACCGGCTCGCATGTGGGACTTGTAAGCTTCGCGACTGACGCGACTCTTGACCAACATTTAACGGATAATGGTGCGGCGGTTAAAGTAAGTATTGATGCAATGAGCAATAAAAATAGGGGGCAAACAAATTTGTCTCAAGCTATTGATTTGGCAGATGGCGAATTTAATAATCTCCATACTATTCATGAACGGCCGGAAGTGAAAGACGTGATGATAGTAGTTACTGACGGCGATCCGAATCAAAACAAACCGGGCGACACTAGGACTGCCCGCATTGCCGCAGCTCTTGAGGCTGATGAGGCCCGCCTTGCAGATATTGAGATTTATGTTGTAGGTATAGGAGTAACCCCGTCAACCGAAGCTTTCCTAAAAACCGATATTGCTGATGATGTGGCACATTATTATCCCATAGCCGACTTCAGCGGGCTCGAAGATATATTGGAAGCCATTGCAGAAGCAATATTGTCTACCAGAGAAGTTGGGCCATAAAAAACAGTGAAGAAAAACCAAGGACAAGTTATGCTACTTACCGTTATCCTTTTATCAGGCGTAGTTTTAGCTTCCACTTCTCTGGCCGGTCTCTTAATTCTGTATCAACTGCGCCAAGCCACAGATGCCAAAGATTCCATGAGGGCTATTTTTGCCGCTGATGCCGGCCTGGAGTGGGCTTTTTATAATGAGACCAGAGCCACCCCTCAAGCTTATCCTTACACGATGACTTTAACGAACGGCGCCAAAGTCACAGTCACTTACAATTCAAGCAGCCCCTTACCCATAAAGACCATCGGCCAATCTGGCCGTTCGGCTAGGGCTTTTCAGGCGGATATTCCACCGGCGCCTTAGAACCTGTCACCATGAATAGACAAGAAGCCAAATCAAGAATTGAAAAACTTCGTAAGGAGATTGAAGGATTACGCTATCGTTACCACGTTTTAGACGATCCAAAGGTCACGGATGAGGTTTATGATTCGCTCTCTCGTGAGTTAAGAACTTTAGAGGGCGAATATCCGGAGTTTAAGGATAAGTTTTCTCCCACCAATCGGGTAGCGGGGAAACCCCTGGATAAATTCGTGAAGGTTAAACATGGCGTGCGCATGCTTTCTTTAAACGATGCCTTCTCAAAAGGTGAGTTAAGAGATTGGACAAAAAGAACCGAGAAAATTTTAAGTTCCGTTAAATCAAGAGAAAAAACAACTTACTTTGCCGAAATTAAGTTCGATGGCTTGGCAGTATCTTTAATTTATGAAAAGGGCGCATTTCTTAGAGGCTCAACTCGAGGCGATGGTTTGGTAGGGGAAGATATTACACAGAACTTAAAAACTATAAAATCAATCCCGTTAAAATTGCGTTCACCCTTCCCCAGATTTATTGAAATAAGAGGCGAAGCAATTATGCCTAAGCGTGTCCTAGAGGAGCTAAACAAAAAACAGGCAAAAGAAGATAAACCGCTCTTCGCCAATACCAGGAACGCTGCGGCAGGAAGTCTGCGTCAGTTAGATCCGAATTTGGCTTCCAAAAGAAAACTAGATTTCTTTGCCTATGATATAGCCGATAATCCTGAACTGCCTGGCCTGGTAAGCGACCCTAAGTTTAACCCCTCTCAAAAACACTCCGGTCTTCACAGAAAATTCAGGGACTTAGGTTTTAAAACTTTAGAGAATTACGAGTTAAGTAGCGATAATCTTCACGAAATAGAATCCTTTATTGATAAGATTGAAAAATTAAGGCCCAATTTGCCTTTCGGTACCGATGGAGTAGTCGTATCCGTCGACCAATTGTCCTTCCAGCAAATCTTGGGAGTAGTAGGCAAGGCTCCGCGATATATGGTCGCTTTCAAGTATCCGGCGGAAAAAGCTACAACCATTGTTAAAGATGTAATTTTTAACGTGGGGCGCACCGGGGTACTCACTCCCGTTGCCATATTTGAGCCAACACTGGTTGCCGGTTCAACCGTATCTAAGGCCACACTCCATAATATGGACCAAATAAATAGATTGGGATTAAAAATCGGCGATACGGTGGTTATACAGAAAGCGGGGGACGTTATCCCGGAAGTAGTAGAGGTTCTTCTTAAATTAAGGGCAGGCAAAGAAAAGATTATAAAGATTCCTATCCGTTGTCCGGTGTGTGGTTCGGGTGTGGAGAAAAGGTCAATTGGAGAGAAGTCTAATCTTGAATCAACCGCTTATTACTGCGTTAATCCCAAGTGTCCCGCGAAAAACCGCCGAGGGATGCAACATTTTGTTAATATTTTTGAGATTTACACTATAGGCCCTAAAGTACTGGACAGATTAAAAGAAGAGGGATTGATTAGCGATGCCGCCGACATCTTTACCCTAGAGAAGAGCGATATAGATAATCTGGAAAGATTTGGGGAAAAGAGCGCGGAAAACATTATCAATTCCATCAACGACCACCGTAAGGTATCACTCTCGAGATTTATCTATGCCCTAGGCATCTTGCACGTAGGGGAAGAGACTTCGGAAGATTTAGCGGAACACTTCGGAACTTTAGATAAACTAATCGACGCGCCTCCGGATGAGATTAACTTTATAGAAAATATCGGCCCTGTTGTGGCTAAAAGTGTGCATGATTTTTTCCATGCCAAAGAAAACCTAAATTATATAGATAGGCTAAAAAAGAACGGCGTAGAAATTTTGCGTGAAGCAAAAAAAGCCGCCGGTAAATTGACCGGTAAAACTTTCGTAATAACGGGTACGCTTGATTCAATGTCTCGCGAAGAAGCCAAAAGTAAAATTAAGCAGTTAGGGGGCAAGACATCCGAGTCGGTAAGCAAAAAAACCGACTACGTTGTGGCCGGCTCTGAGCCCGGTTCTAAATTTAATAAGGCTCAAAAACTGGGAGTTAAAACCTTAACCGAAAAGGAGCTTCTGGAGCTTATAAGTTAATCTTAATTTCGTCTTCTTTAATGTTTCCATGTACTGTCAGATACCAGTTACTGGAAGTGAAATATTTTTGCGCAACTCTTTTCGTGTCTTCTATAGTTACTGCCTCAATTTCTTCAACGTAATCGGATAGTGTTGATATTTTATCTCCAGCCACATCTATATAGTCGGGAAACTCCACCCACGATTCCGAGCTTTGCATTTGCATCCTCTTTGATTTAACAATCTTATTTTTAGCGAAGCTAACCTCTTCATGAGTTAACCCCTCGTCTACGATTCTTTTCATTTCTCCTGTGATTATATCCAAGGTTTCTTGTAATTTCTCTTTAAGCACAGAAGTTTGTATCCACATAAATCCGGCGTCGGACAAAGTATTGGCTCCGGCAGAGACCCCATACACCAAGCCTCTTTCGTAACGGAGCTTTTTGGACAATGTTGAAGCTCTCCCTCCGCCTATAATATTAGCGATAACTCTTAGAGCTGGAATGTCGGCGTTTTTCCCTCCAACTATTCTAAAGCCAAAAGTAAAGTTTGCCTTGTCTGTATTCTTATCGTACTCAATCATTACGGTTTTCTTTCTTATAACCGGAAGCTCTTTGTTTAAAATAAGCCTTGGTGTTTGAGGTAAAAGAATTTTATTTTCACACTCTTTGATTAAGTCTTCTAGTTTTACCCCGCCGCTTACTACCAATATCATTCTTCCTGATACTAAATTATTTTTGTAAAACTCTATAACATCTTCTTTAGTCGTGGCATTTATAGATTCTTCCGAACCGAGTACGGGTCTATTAAGTTCGGTACTCTGAAAAAATAGGGTGTTATACATCATACGGACCAATCCTTGAGGAGTGGATTTGGTTTGCCCTAATTCTCTTAAAATAGAACCCCTTTCGGTCTCCAAGGTTTTGTCTTCAAAAGTTGGTTCTAATAGCATTTCGTGTAAAACATCAAAAGCCTTGCTCATGTCGGCTGGATCGCCAATCGATATCCATACGTTCATAGTGTCGGTTGTTGTTGAAGCGCTGAATACACCGCCGTACTGTTCTATGTAAGTGGCAAGTTTATCTTTTGAAGGGAATCTGTTGCTTCCTGCAACTATCATATGCTCCAGAAAATGAGCTGTCCCTTCTTTGCCGATTTTATCGAATCTGGAACCGCTAAGAAAAATTACGTTAATAGCTAAAGGCATTCCCGGTCTTTCAAATAAAACCAACTTACAGCCATTAGATAAAATGGCCTCACGAAGAGTAACTCCCAAATCTTCAATTCTTAGCATTTAATTTTTGTTGCGGGGGCGGGAATTGCACCCACTACCTTCAGCTTATGAGGCTGACGAGCAACTGTTACTCTTCCCCGCGATACAGGCCTTTATAAGTACTCGCATTTTAGTCGTCCAACCGATATTTGTCAAAGAATATTTTAACAGTGTATTATTACTAAACATGAATCTAAAAGAACTACAGCGCAAGGCATTTGAAGAAGCCGAAAATATTGAGAAGAAAGAACACCTGGAGTCTTTTCGTATTAAGTACTTAGGCCGCAAAGGGGAGCTTACTAATATTCTCCGCTCTCTTAAAGACCTGCCGGTTGATGAAAGAAAATCCGTGGGAGTTGATGCTAATAAGTTAAAAATTGAACTGGAACAAATTGTCGCTTTCAAAGAAAAAGAAATAGGCTCTTTGGGTGAAGAGAGCGTCATAGATATAACTCGTCCGGGCAAGAAAGTGAACCTTGGCCATCTCCACCCCTTAACTAAAATTGAAGAAGAGATAAGAAACATATTCACTTCGCTTAATTTTTCCGTGGTAGAAGGCCCGGAGCTGGAAACCGAGTACTTTAACTTCGACGCTTTGAATATCCCGGCCTCTCATCCGGCAAGAGATATGTGGGATACCTTCTGGTTGAAAGAAGGGGGCAAAGCCAAAGAAAGAAGGCTTATGCGTACTCACACATCGCCGGTGCAAATCAGGTTTATGGAAACTCACAAACCGCCCTTTCAGATAATCGTGCCTGGGCGCGTTTTCCGCTATGAAGCGACAGACGCCTCGCATGAAATAAACTTCTACCAACTAGAGGGCCTCATGGTGGGACAAAATATAAGTCTCGCTAACTTTAAATTTATCGTAGAAACTTTCTTTAAAAAGCTTTTTGGCAAAAATATTGAGTTCCGTTTTAGACCATCTTATTTCCCGTTTACCGAACCGAGTGTTGAGGTTGATATAAAGTTTCCCACGAAGGGCAGGGGAGATTGGCTGGAAGTATTGGGGGCTGGAATGGTTCACCCCAGAGTTTTCGAATCGGCTCATCTGAACCCGCGGGATATTCAAGGCTTTGCCTTTGGCGTAGGTATAGACCGTTTGGCTATGATCAAATACAAAATTCCGGATATCCGCCTCTTTTATTCCGGTGACCTAAGATTTATTAATCAATTTTAATAGTATGAAGTTTTCTTACTCTTTACTTAAAAAACTTGTTCCCGGAATTCCCAGTAAGGAGAAATTTGCCGATGTTATAAACTTAAAAGCATTTGAAGTTGAAGAGGCAACCGGAAACTCAATGGAGATTAAAATCACTCCTAATCGCTTTGCCGATGCTGCTTCTCACTGGGGGATGGCCCTGGAAGCAGCCGCTATTTTTAATTTAAAAACTAAGCTTGATGATAAACCGCTTAATATTCCTAAGGGTAAGGGCAAGGTAAGGGTTGTGGTAGAAAATAAGCACGCTTGTCCGGTCTACGTTGCCCATTATTTAGAAGTTGTGAAAATTGGAGAAACGCCGGCTTGGATTAAAAGCGTGTTGGAAGATTGCGGACTGCGTCCTATAAATCCTGTTGTCGATATTATGAACTACGTTATGTTGGAAACCGGTCAGCCACTTCATGCCTTCGATGCCGATAAGCTGGATGGGAGTATAGTCGTTAGATTTGCTAAGCAGGGTGAAAAAATTGTTTCTTTGGACAACCATTCTTATACTCTCACCAAAGAAGATTTAGTTATTGCCGATAAATCGGGGGCTCTCGCCATAGCAGGCATTAAAGGAGGGAAGCGCGCTGAAGTAGATAAAAATACCAAGCGAATTATAGTAGAAGCCGCTAACTTTAATCAGGCCAATATCTATAAGACAATGAAGAGGATTGCTCTTCAGACAGATGCTTCAATGAGGTTCTCGAGGGGCCTTAGCCCCTATTCAGCCTCTATTGGAGCTAATAGGGCATCAGGCCTATTAAAAGAGGTTATTAAGGCCAAAGTAGTCGATTCTCTCGTGGTTGCGGGTAAGCTTCCTGGTAAAGAAATTATAGAGTTTAATACCGATAAATTTAATTCTCTTATCGGCCTTTCTTTGGGCAAAAAACAAGCTGCCGATTATTTGAAGTCATTAGGGTTTAAAATTATTACCAAAGCTCTAAAAAATAAAAATTCCTTCTTGGTTGAGGTCCCGCCCTTAAGGCAAGATGTCACTATTTTTGAAGATCTGGCCGAAGAAGTTGTGAGGCTCTATGGCGTTAACGACTTGAAACCAACCCCTCCTTTAGTGGGCTTAGTGCCGGTGGAGTCCGACGACATAGTAAACCTGAAGAAGGAATTGAGAACTATTTTAGTCGGCTTCGGTTTTAGCGAGGTCTATAATTATTCTTTCGTGGATAAAAAAGAGGCCGATTCTTTGGAACTTATGAATCCGATTGCAGAGGATAAGAAGTATTTACGCGTATCGCTCTCCCATGGATTAAAATCCAACATTACTTTAAACGCGCGTGAATTCGCAACTTTGAGAATATTCGAGATTGGGAAAGTTTTCTCTACTAAAAATGAAGAAGCGAGGTTCGCGCTAGGCGTTAAAGAGCCTGAGGCGATGTTGCATCTTAAAGGCATTATTTCCCAGTTGTTAAAGCGCCTCGGTCTCACGGATATATTGATGAAAGATGAAAGTAACAATTCTTTAACTATTAAATCCGATGGCGTGGTTTTGGGAGTAGCTCATTCTTTAAATAGTAACTCTGCCATAGCCGAACTTAATCTGGATGCTCTATTAAAAATTGTTATCGCCGAAAACGAATACCGTCCATTGTCTAAATATCCTTCGATTAGCAGGGACATATCTTTGGTGGTGCCTCGAGACATTAAAGTCGGGCAAGTACTGGAAGTTATAGACGATGTTAATTTAAACCACATTCAAAACGTGGATTTAATAGATTATTTCGACAATTTTGAGGACGATAAAAGCCGCCTAAGCCTTACTTTTCGGCTGGTTTTCCGGTCCGAAGAGAAGACTTTAACTGATGAAGAAGTGGATAAAGAATTCAAAAAAGTAGAAGCCGCCCTAGTTTCTAAAATCAGAGCAGTTATACGTTAAATAAGCTCATAAATACTGGGCTTTGAAGGCCTATCGGTAGTTTGTTTTTGAGGCCCATCTAGGGTATAATTATCAGTGCCTTAGGGAAAGGCATTTTAATTTATACTCTATTTTTAAACATTAATGGCTAAAAAAGAAGAAAAAAAGCAGGGGTCTTATACAGCTGCCGACATATACGTTTTAGAAGGGCTGGACCCTGTTAGAAAGCGTCCCGGAATGTATATCGGTACAACCGATACCGCCGGACTGCACCATCTTATTTGGGAAGTAGTTGATAACTCTATTGACGAAGCTATGGCAGGATTTGCGAACGACATCGAAGTTCGTATTTTAAAGGGCAATGTGGTGAGCGTCCTGGATAACGGCCGAGGCATACCGGTTGAGGTTCACAAACAAACTAAAAAGTCCGCCTTGGAAACGGTTATGACAACTCTGCACGCTGGGGGCAAGTTTGGCGGAGAATCTTATAAAGTTTCCGGTGGTTTGCATGGAGTAGGAGTTTCCGTTGTTAATGCCTTGTCCCTTTCGCTTAAAGCCGAAGTCACCCGCGAGGGTAAACTCTATGTACAAGAATATGAAAGGGGTATACCTAAACAAAAAGTTAAAGAAGTCGGCAAGGGGGGACGCACCGGCACTAAAATAACTTTTTCTCCCGACCCAACAATTTTTCCCAAAACAGATTTTGATAAGAAAAAAGTAATAGACCATTTGCGTCAGCAAGCCTATCTCACCAAAGGAATCAGAATTGTTTTTATTGACGAAAGAGAAGAGATTCCTTACTACCACGCCTTTAAATTTGATGGAGGCATTAAATCTTTCTTGGACTACCTGGATGAAGATGGCGATAAATTAATTCACGACAACGTCTTTTACGTTGAGAAGGAATATGAAAATGTGGGAGTGGAGGCGGCTTTCGCCTACAACGAAGGTATGGACATAAATGAATTATCTTTTGCCAATAATATTCATACGACAGACGGGGGAATGCACTTAACCGGTTTTAGATCAGCCTTAACGAGGGCCTTAAACGACTACGGTAGAAAGGAGGGATTCATAAAAGAGAAAGAAGACAACCTTACGGGCGATGATGTAAGAGAAGGCTTAACGACCGTTGTGTCCGTTAAAATCAGAGAGCCCCAGTTTGAAGGGCAAACTAAGGCTAGATTGGGCAATACCGAGGCTAGAACGGCAGTTGAGGCAGTCGTAGGCGAGGCCCTAAAATCATTTTTAGAAACCCATCCCAATGACGCCAGGTCTATTGTTGGCCGTGCTTTGCTTGCCGCTAAAGCAAGGGCTGCGGCCAAGGCTGCCAAGGAAACAATTCTACGCAAGGGGGCTCTTGATGGGCTGGCTTTACCCGGTAAGTTAGCCGACTGCCAGACAAAAAAAGCGGAAGATGCGGAAATATTTATTGTTGAGGGAGACTCTGCCGGTGGTAGCGCTAAACAAGGAAGGGATAGGAGATTCCAGGCGATACTTCCTTTAAGGGGCAAGATATTAAACGTTGAGAAAGCGAGGGTTGATAAAATTTTGGCCAATAAAGAAATTAGATCTCTTGTTATCGCTATGGGCACGGCCATTGCCGAAGAGTTTGATATATCAAAGTTGAGATATCACAAAATAGTCATTATGACCGATGCCGATGTCGATGGAGCTCACATTAGAACCTTACTCCTGAGTTTGTTCTATCGTCACTTCCCGAAAGTTATTGAAGCCGGACATTTATATATCGCTACACCGCCGCTTTACCGTATTCAGAGTGGTAAGACAGTGAGATACGTTTATGACGAGGTAGAAAAAGAAAAAGCCATTAAAGAATTTAAAGTTAACGCCAATATCCAGAGATATAAAGGTTTAGGAGAGATGAATCCCAGTCAGCTTTGGGAAACCACAATGGATCCGAGCGTGAGAATTCTGAAGCAAATTACCGTGGAAGACGCCAAAGAGGCCGATAAACTCCTGGATATTCTAATGGGCTCCGAAGTTATGCCTCGTAAGCACTTCATCATGAGTAAGGGACATCAGGTAACAAACCTTGATTTATAAACGATTTTTTATTAACCTACATAAATAAATGTTCCATAGAATCAAGTCATTTTTGGCGGAATCTCGCGAAGAGTTTAAGCGAGTCAATTGGCCCACGAGAAACGAGGCTGTGAAAATGGTTTTTGTAGTCGTCGCCATTTCAGCCGTGATAGCCCTTTTCTTGGGCGCCATAGATTACTTCCTTATCGGGCTCTTGGAGAAAATTGTATCTTAATATGACCAGAACCATAAAAGAGGAAAAATCAGATTTAAAGCGCTGGTATGCGGTACATACCTATGCCGGCTATGAAGACGCCGTAGCGCGTTATTTAAAGCAACGTGTTGAGTCTCTGGCTATGACCGACAAGATTTTCAATATCATAGTCCCTAAAGAGAAGAATATTAAAATTAAAAACGGTAAACGCATCACGGTAGAGGAGAAGATCTACCCCGGATATGTCTTGGTAGAAATGTTTATGGAAGCCGATTCTTGGTATGTGGTTAGAAATACTCCTCGGGTAACGGGTTTCGTAGGCTCGGATACCACGAGTCCCACGCCCCTCTCTTATGAAGAGGTCGAGTCGCTCAAAGCCAGAATGGCTGGCGCGGACCCTAAATTTAAAATTGATTTTAAACTGGGAGAGATGGTACGTATTACCGAT
>Ga0209640_10006446_pt1 | contig 10283 bp, 11 predicted proteins | sample RifCSP10_1_FD_184018 | JGI IMG/M metagenome (GOLD analysis project Ga0209640, IMG submission 184018) | Soil microbial communities from Rifle, Colorado - Rifle CSP2_sed 10_1 (SPAdes) (version 2) | ecosystem: Environmental > Terrestrial > Deep subsurface > Rock core/Sediment | place: Rifle... | reverse complement strand
GACTGGCTCGAGGACTGGGATCCGGAGGTGGTGTTCAGCGAATCCGGCGTGGCGGAACCCGATTGCGTTTTTCTCACCGGGGCAAGTCCCGGCCAGGCAATCTGGTACATCACGCGTCATGAGCCCGGCAAGGGCTTGGTCGAGATGATCAAGGTCACGCCGGCGGTCACGGCGTGCAGGCTGACGATCCGGCTGCGCCCCGCCGCGGGCGGATCGGAGGCTACCGTCAGTTATTCGTACACCAGCCTCGGGCCTGCCGGTGACGCTTTCGTCGAGTCATTCACGGACGAGCATTACCGGCAGTTCATGCGCGACTGGGAGGAGCGGATCAATCATTACCTGTCCCACGGAACACTGCTTCGCGCCACCTGAGCCGCTGGTGACAGCGCTCCGTCGCGCCCGGCTCGAGCACCACGAGGCTCGACGATGATGAAGATCTGGCTATCGGTCGTTGCAATCTCGGCGGTTTTCGGACTGGCATACCTTGACGCATGGCGGCTGGCGGGTCTGCCTGCAGGAACGTCGCTCGCCATTGCCGCGATCCCGGCCCTGGTCGTCGCAGTTTCATTTCTTGTTGCGGTCTATGTCGGGCGCGAGACCGGTCGCCGGTTGCCAATGCTGCTTGCCGCGTCTTCCGTTGCGGCCGCGGGCTTCATCGCCTATGCGCGCTACGTCCTGGTCGGCCCCGGCGGGCCGGGCGGGGCGTCGCATATGCACGTGATTTTCCTGCCGCTGGCGCTCGCGCTCTTTGCAGCGCTGGTCATGGCTGCGGGCGCGATTGTTGCGCGCTCCTGGCCGCGGCCATCTGTCCGCGAGCCGGAACGCTAGTCGCGCTCTGCGAGTTTCCCGGGCTTGAACATCATATTCCCGATCCAGCTGACGATGCTCACGATCAGCGCGGCCAGGAAAGCCGCCCAGAAGCCGTCGATCCCCATGCCCGGCAGGAAGGCGGCGACCAGTCCCAGCATGCCGGCATTCACGACCAGCAGGAAGAAACCGAGCGTGATGAGTGTCAACGGAAGCGTCAGCAGTATCGCGAGCGGCCGCACGATTGCGTTCACGATGCCGAGCAGGAACGCCGCGAGCAGAAGCGTCGTTGCACTCCTGACGTAGATGCCCTCGATCCATTCGGTCGCGAGCCACAGGCCCAGCGCCGCGATCAGTGCACGAAGGACGAAGGAGGTCATGCCCGTCAGCGTACGCGACGGCCGCGCTTGATGACAATATCCACGGACTGCAGCAGGTCGGGGTTGCGAAGCACGTCGCCGCGCACCGCGATCACGTCTGCATACTTGCCCGGCGCCAGCGTTCCGGTTTCGTGCCCGACCCCCATGGCGGTCGCCGCATCGTGGGTCGCGGCCTGAATGGCGCGCCCGACCGGAATGCCGCACTGGCGCACCCAGAAATCGATTTCCTGCCAGGTCGCCCGGGAATGCAGGTGGCCCGGTGCGCCCGCGTCCGAGCCGAGCATTAACCGCAGTTTCGCGTCCTCGAGCTGATGCAGCTTCACGCAGGCCGTGCCGGAACCCGTGGCCGGCATTTCAAACCAGCGGATGCGACCAAGATCGGCAAGCGAGCCTAGAATGTCAGCCGCGACCAGTGGCGGCAGCCCCGTCGTCGTGCGCGGATCATCGAGCGGCTCCGCGTTGTCGCGCAGGGACTCGAAGTTCAGCAGCGCCGAGATTGCCGGGCTCCAGGCGAGGGATCGCGCACCGGGTGCCAGCAGGCGCTGATGCAGCGCGAGCATCACGTCATCCGGAAACGCTGCGGGCCCCATTCCGGTTCCGAGAAAGCCGTCGAACTGCAGCACGACACCGCGTTCGATATCGGCCGGGCGCTCGGCATAGGCGTGCACCGGCAGGCTGCGGGCTCGGGCCTCGTTGAGGGCGGCAGCCAGTTCATCCGCGGCCCAGAGCTCGACATCCGCGAGCAGCAGATAGTCGACGCCTGCGTCCGCGAGCCGCACGACCTGTTTCCGGACGTCCTCCGGTCCGTTGACCGCCCATTGCCAGCTCTCCGTGCCGGGCGGCACGAGCTTGCGCAGCACAGGCCCGGAAACGTAGAGCGTCGGTCCATCGATCAGGTGATCGCGCACCCGGTCGCGCACGTTGATCGCGGCGTCAAGCGGTGCCTCCGTGTCGCGGGCGCTGGTCACGCCCGCCTGCAGCAGTTGCCGCGCGGCGATCGGCATCACGACGCGCTCCGCGAGCGGCCCGTAGATCTCGTTCCAGCGCGCCGTGTCGCCGTGGCCGAGGCGCATCAGCCTGACCTGCATGTCCCAGAGGCCGGGCAGCACGGTCATGCCCTCAGTCGAGATCAATTCAGCGCCGGCGGGCACCGCGACCTGGCCACGGCCGCCGACCACCGCGATCCGCTCTCCCTCGATGACCACGACACCATCGGCGATCGGGAGATTGCCATAACCGTCGATGACCGTCCCGCCGGACAGCACCAGCGTCGCCGCACTGGCGACGCGCGCCAGACATTGGGCCGCGAGCGCGACGAGCGCCAGCCTCATGGCGGTCGCACGCCGATGTCACCGGCCTGCAAGCGGGTCTGAAGTCGCGCGAAGGCGACCGCCCAGCCGGCGCGCAGGCGCTTCAGTATCGGCACCCACTCCGGCGCCGCCGGCAATCCGCTGCCCATCACGCGCAGCACCCGCCGCCCATTGCGCTCATCGATGATGAAATCCTCAACGAGCGCGCCCTCCGTGAGCGGCGGCCAGTCCGGGTTGGCGTCAAACAGCAGTTGCAGGCGCAGGCCCGGCTCGAAACGCTCGATGTGCGCCTCGCGTCGGCCGAACAGCGGCGACACCAGGCGATAGCGGCCCCCGGGGCGCGGATCCACCACGGCCTCGCTTGCGCACCAGAGTGCGAGGGACGCGGGTTCGATCAGCGCACGCCACAGGGTCGCCGTGTCCGCCATCGTCTCGAATGCCTGGTTGTAGCCCTGGGTCAGCGGCCGCATATCGCCGTCATCGGGTTCTCAGCGTTCGTTATCGGCCGCCGCATCCGGCCCTTGCGCGGCTGTAGTGTGGCGCCGCAGTTCCCGGTCGCGCCGCATCCGCAGGGCGGCCGCACCGATGATGTCCTCGTATTGCAGCCCGTCGCGCGGGTAGCTCGCCGTGCCGACGCTGACCGTCACGCGCCGCAGGCGCTCACCGACCGGGAACAGGCTCTTGTAGACATTGTTGCGTACGCGTTGCGCCACCGATTCCGAGACTTCCGGGCTCGCGTCCGGCAGGAAGATCACGAACTCGTCACCGCTATGGCGGGCCGCGACGTCGCTGGTGCGGATGGCCCGCTGGATCGCGGCCGCCACGGTCGTGATTGCCCGGTTGCCGGTCTGGTGCCCGTGGGCGTCGTTCAACTGCTTCAAGTCGTCCATGTCCACGATCAGAAGGCCATAGCCGCCGTGCGCCGCGCGTACGCGCAACTGGTGTTCGCGGTGCAACAGGACGCGAAACGTCCGCAGATTCAGCATGCCGGTCAGGCCGTCGCGCTCGGCCATCTCTTCCATGCGCTTTCTCGCGGTGATGATAGAGCCCGCCAGCGCCTGGGTCAGGTAAGCGACCAGGGCGTAGGGGCCGAGCTCGCCGAAGAGCCGTGCCAGCAATACGGGCGCGCGCGGCAACGGGCCCTCGCCCATGATCACCGAGAGGTATGCCAGCGTGACGCCGGCGAACACGACGATCGCCCCGCGCCGGCCGATGGTCATCGAAACCAGCACGATCGGCAGCAGGTACAGGTTGACCATCGGGCTCTGCGTGCCGCCGGTCTGCATCGCAACCGCCGTGATAAATGCGACCATCGCGGCGGCGCCGAGCGCAATGCGCGAGCCCGTCCCGCGCAGCGGGAACCCGGGCCAGCGCAGCGCCACGACCAGCACCGTGAATGCGGCCATCGTCGCGTACAGGAACCGCGGCGAGGCCGGCTCGGCATGCGGCACCAGCGTGTACAGCGCGACGACCAGCAATACGAGCCAGTCCACCCGCGCGAGGCTCTGCAGGATGCTGGCGTGCTCATCGCGCCGGACCTCGGCGCGGCGTGTGCCTGGCAGGGGCTCGCCGGATGCGGGTTTATCGGGGCTCTCGGTCATCGCCGCGCCCCGTTACTGCGCTGCAGGCTCGACTCGATGCGTTGCCGCGCGGCGGAGCCCTGCAGTTCTGCAACGAGCTCGAGCGCGAAGTCGAGTGCCGTGCCGGGACCGCGCGAGGTGATGACGCCGCGATCCACGACCACCGGGTCGTCAACGACCGTCGGCGGTCCCGCCTCGTCCAGGAATCCCGGGTAGCTGGTCGCGCGGTGACCCTCGAGCACGCCCGCCGCCGCGAGCACCATCGGCGCGGCGCAGATCGCTGCGACTGGCCGGCCACCGTCGTGCAATCGCCTGATGATCCGGACAATGCGCGCGTCGTCTTTCAGGTAAGCCGCGCCCGGCATGCCGCCGGGCAGCGCGATCAGGTCGAAGTCCTGCTCCGCCACCGCATCGAGCCGCTCGTCCGCCGTCAGCACGATGCCGTGAGAGCCTGTCACCGGGTTGCCGGCGAGCGCCGCCGTGACGACTTCGATGCCGGCGCGGCGCAGCACGTCGATGATTGTCACCGCCTCGAGCTCCTCGAAGCCCTCCGCCAATGGCACGAGGACCCGCTGCACGTCCGGCTACCGGCGCACCGGCGCTGTTTCCGACGCCAGCAGTGCCGGCTTGTCCGACTTGAGCCAGGCGATCGCGGCGCGCACGTCGGCATCGCGTTCTGGCATCGGGGCGCCGTCATCCGGCTCTGCCTCCACCTCCGGCAACTCGATGTCCGGCCGGATGCCGCGTCCTTGAATCGAGGCACCGGACGGCGTGTAGTAGCGCGACGTCGTCAACTTGAGAGCCTGGCCGTGGGCCAGTGGCAGGACCGTCTGCACCGAGCCCTTGCCGAAGGTCCTGCGCCCCAGCAGGGCCGCCCGGCCGTTGTCGCGCAGCGCACCTGCAACGATCTCGGCGGCCGACGCGGAACCTTCGTTGACGAGCACGGCGATCGGCGCGCCGCGCGTCAGATCGCCGGTTCCAGCCTCCATGCGGAAGCGCGATTGCGGCGAGCGGCCCTCGGCGGTGACGATGAGTCCACTATCGAGAAGAGCGTCGGAAACCTCGACCGCCGCGTCCAGCACCCCGCCCGGATTGTTGCGCAGATCCAGCACGAGGCCCCGCAGCTTTCCGTCCGCCTGCTTCTGCAGCACGCGCAGTGCCTGGCCGATGTCCGGCCCGGTCGTCTCGCTGAACTGGGAAATGCGCAGGTAACCGTAACCGGGCTCCAGCATTTCGTGGCGGACTGAATGCACCGACACCACCGCGCGTTCAATCGCGAACTCCAGCGGTGCCGGCGCCCTGGCGCGGCCGATGCGGAGGTGCACGACGGTGCCGGGTGCGCCGCGGATCAGCCCGACCGAATCGGCCAGCACTTCGCTTTCGATGTCGCGCCCGTCGATCGCGAGAATCCGGTCGCCCGGGCGGATGCCTGCGCGCGCGGCGGGCGACCCGTCGATCGGCGAGATCACGACGATGGAACCCGACTCCAGCGTCACTTCGACGCCGATCCCCGAGTAATTGCCTTCGGTGGCGATTCGCAGGTCTTCGAACTCGTCCACATCCATGAATGCCGAATGGGGATCGAGATCGCTGACCATCCCGCGGACGGCGCTCGCCATCAGTTCATGATCGTCCTTGCGCTCGACGTAATCGGCCCGGATGCGCCCGAGCACCTCGGCGAGGAGTTCCGCGCCCTCGGAAGGCAGCCTCGTTGCATGACGGTCGCGGCCCGCGATCAGCAGGGTCGCGAAAGCCAGCGACACGCCAAGGAGGCAGCCCAGCAGGGCGGCCAGGACCGTGCCCCGTTTGCTCATGGGCCGCATGGTAACCGCGATCAGGCCTCTTGCGCTGCCATCGCCTCGTAAAGCGCCAGGTCCCCCAGTATCTCGCCGAGCGGGACCGGCCGGCCGATTGCAAAACCCTGGCCGTAATCCACGCCCAGCCCCGCCATCCGTGTGCGCAATTCGTCCGTTTCAACGTACTCGGCGACGGTTTCCATGCCCATCGTGTGGGCCAGCTGGGCGATGGCGCGGACCATTGATTCCGTACGCTGGCTGTCGCCCGCGGCACGCACGAAGCTGCCGTCGATCTTCAGCACCGAAACCGGCAGCGCGTTCAGGTAAGCGAGCGAACTCAGGCCCGTGCCGAAGTCGTCGAGCGCGAAGCTGCAACCCAGCAGCCGCAGCCGCTGCATGAGCCGGTCGGCGCGCGTGAGGTTCGACACGGCCGCTGATTCGGTCAGCTCGAAGCACAGTATTTCCGGTGGAATGCCGGAGTCCCGGATGCTGCCCTCGAGGAACTCCAGGAATTCTTCCGAGGCCACCGACGGCCCTGACACATTGATCGAGAAGCGCATGCCCCGGCCGCGCAGCGAACTCAATTGCGAACGGAGCGCGGCAAAGGAGTTCCTGATCACCCAGCGATCGATGGCCGGGAGGAGCTGATAGCGCTCGGCTGCGGACAGGAATTTCTCCGGCGGCAGCACATCGCCGTCCTCCGAGAGCATGCGCAACAGCAGCTCGAAGCGCGGCTCCGTGCGATCCGTGCCCAACGGCAGGATCGGCTGCGCGTAAAGCACGAAGCGATCCTTCTCGAGCGCCTCGTGCAGGCGTTGCACGACCAGCACGTCCGCGTGCCGGCGCATGATGCTCTGGTCCGCGTCCTGAAATATCTCGACGCGGTCACGGCCGCGGTCCTTGCCCGCCTTGCAGGCGAGCTCCGCATTCGCAAGGCCATGCGCGAGCGAGTTCTGGCCTTCGGGCAGCTCCGCGACGCCGACGCTGACTGAAACCTGCACGGTGCCGTCACCGCGCGTGTAGGTAAGCTCCGCACACTGGCGCCGCAGCATCTCGCCGATCTGCTGCGCGAAATCCAGCGTGCAGTCCGGCAGGAACACCGCGAAGCGGTCACCTGCGATGCGCGCAGCGAACGCGCCAGGCCGCGGCTTCTTGCGCAGCACTTCCGCAATCTTGCCGATCAGTTCGTCGCCGACATGCATGCCGAAGTTGTCGTTGACGACGTGCAGGCGGTCAGCGTCCATGTACAGCACGCAGTCCTGCGTCCTGTCGCGGCGCGAGGCCAGCACCGCGCGAACCTGCGCCTCGAAAGCCGGGCGGCTCAGGAGCGCCGTCAGCGCATCGAAGTTGTTCTGCAGGGTCGTCGCGCTCTTGCGCGCCAGCAACTCGACGAGCCGCTCGGTGCGCGGCTCGAAATCCGGGCTGTCCGCCTCGCGGAACAGCGCCAGGAAGCCGACGACGCGGCCGGAAGGGTGGCGCACCGGCGCGGACAGGATCTTGAATGGCGGCAGCTCGATCGGGCGCGCCTTGATCTTGTTGATGATCAGGTTGCGCCGCTGCAGCTGTGCCCAGTTCAGCAGGTGACGATGAATCTTGGTCAGGACCTCTACCTGCGGTTTCTGCCCGTTCGGCGCCCTGCAGATCGCGACATTGCGTTCCGGCACGACCAGGGCGCCGAGTGTGCAACCGAGGTGGTCCACGCAGGTCTGCACCAGGGCACCCAGTTCATCGCCCTGCAGCGGATTGTCCGGATCGTCCGGCGCCATGCTCAGCAACAGCTCGAGATCGTCGTCGCGCGAGCGCAGGTCGCGGGTCAGTGCCCCGACGCTCGAACGGGATTCCAGTTCGCGCTGCAGGCATTCGAGCGCGGGCTGCGCCAGGTGTTGCACGAAAGAATAAGGGCGGTTTTCGCCGTCGCGGGTCAGGAGCGTGGCGATGGCAATGATTTCGCCATCGCCATTGCGCAGGCGGAACACATAGGCGGGCGCGCCGTGATGGTCCTGGCTGAAGCCATCGATACGTCCCGTGGTTGCCGGGGGCACTTTCGCGAGCGCCGCCTGCACCAGCGGCAGCGGGTCCGGCCCGTCATAGCCGTCCGACACCCACATCGGGACACCCCGGGCACCGTAAAAGCCGATACCCTGGGCACGGGGCATCAGCATCCGCAGCAAATGTCCGTACGGATCCAGGTTTGGCTTGGCGCTGGCCAGGTGCAGCGGCAGCTCTTGTGCGATCAGTGCCACAGATTCAAGGCCCTCGTCCGGCATGGGGCCGGCCTTGTATTACAGTCTGGGTGAAGGGGGGGCACTGCGGCTTTGACGTAATCCGCAGTTTTCCCGCACTAAGGCGCCGGACGCCTGAACCAGGGCACAGGATCCACCGGCTGGGCTCCGCGGCGGATTTCGAGGTAAAGACCCGGCCGGCTGCGTCCACCGCTGTCTCCGGCCGTGGCGATGACCTCGCCACCTTCCACCCGGTCACCGGCCGCCTTGTAGAGTTGCTCGTTATGGGCGTAGAGGCTCATGTAGCCGCCGTGGTCGACGATCATCAGGAGTCCCATGCCCGGCAGCCAATCGGAGTAAGCCACGCGCCCCTCGTAGAGGGCCCGCACTTCGCTGCCGCGCCTCGTCTCGATCAGCACGCCGTTCCACTTCAGCCCGCCGCCACGTGACTGCCCATAGCGGGCGACGATCCGGCCGGCCACGGGCCAGGCCAGGCGTCCCCGCACCTTCTCGAAAGCCTGACCGCCCACTGGCGGAAGATCCCGAAGCGCGCGGCGCAGCTCGGCCACCAGCTTCTCGAGCGCCGCCGCTTCGCGCTTGAGCTTGGCGACGGCGTCGCTGTTGCTGCGAATCTGGGCATTCACGGCGCGGAGTGCCTTGCCCCGCTCGGCCCGCGCCGAATCCACCGCTGCAAGCTCCCTGCGGCTGTCGGCCTCGAGCACGGCCAAACGATCGCGTTCCAGGGCCTCCTGGGCTGCGGCCTCCTCGATTGCCGCGACCGCGGCTTCGATCTCGGCGATCTTGCCGGCGCGGGCACGGCCGAGATACGAGTAGTACACCAGCATGCGCCCAAAGGCCACGGGATCCTCCTGGCTCAGCAGCAACTTGATCTGTTCCTCGCGCCCGCTCATGTAGGCTGCCCGTAACTGCCGGGCGAGCGCCGCGCGCTGGTCGTGCAGCTTGCCTTCATTGCGCTCGCGCTCTGCACTCAGCTGCGCGAGACGTTCGTCGCTTGCCGCCAGGCGCCTGCGGACATCCGAGAGCCGGCCGCGCGTGCTGCGTACTTTTTCTTCGGCATCGCGCAACTGGGCCGAGAGGGAGTCCCGGCGATCCGTGTCCCGCCGCATCGAGCGCTGCAGCTTCTCGATGCGTTCGCGAACCTCGCCGAGTTGCTTCTCCGGGTCGCGTTCAGCGGCCGCGGCCGGACCCCCGGTCACGACGAGCAGGAGCGAGAGTAACGCAAGCCATTGTTTTATCAGGGTTAAGCCCTCTCTCGCGACGGCCGGGGCCGTGCGTTCCTGCGCTGATATAATGCGCGGCCATTTTCCGCCCAGGCTCAGAATAAAGGGTTGCGTCCCCTTTTAGCCCAACCCGCGCCATGGACCGATTATCCGATTATTTGACCAATCATCCGTTCCTGGCCGGCGGCCTGGTGCTGATGCTGCTCGTCGTCATCGCGACCGAAGCGCGCAGGCGCGGCCTGAGCACGACCGCGGTTGCACCGAACGATGCCATCCGGATGATGAACGAAGGCGCGGTGCTCGTGGACGTCCGCACACCCAACCAGTTCAAGGATGGCCATATCGCCGGCGCACGCAATGTGCCGGGCGACCAGATTGCCGACGGGGCCAAGGCGCTCGAGAAGCTCTCCGGAAGGACCCTGATCATGTGTTGCGACAGCGGCCAGACGGCCGCTGCGGCGGCGCGGTCGCTGGGGCGCGCCGGTTTCAAGAGCGTGTTCAGCCTGCGCGGCGGGCTCGCGGCGTGGCGACAGGAGAACCTGCCGCTGGTCAAGAACTGAGTCATGACGTCGCCCGCCATTACGGTGTATACGGGCAGTTTCTGCGGCTATTGCGTGCGCGTGCTCGCGCTGCTGCAGCGCCGCGGAATCGACTACACGGAGATCAGCGTCGAGGACCACCCGGGGTTGCGAGACGAACTCGTGGCAAGGAGCGGCAGGCGCAGCCTGCCACAGGTTTACCTGGGAGATCGCTATCTCGGCGGAGCCGCGGAGCTTGCGGCCCTGGACCAGAATGGCGAGCTTGACCGCCTGCTGGCGGAAGGCGCATGAAGCGCACATCAGTTGCAAAGTGAGGAATGACGATGGCTGACGAAAACATCACCCCCGCGGGCGGCGGCGACTCTGCGGCAAATGGCCAGGGGCCGGCGGTTGCACTGCAGACGGTCT
>Ga0209640_10006445_pt1 | contig 10283 bp, 15 predicted proteins | sample RifCSP10_1_FD_184018 | JGI IMG/M metagenome (GOLD analysis project Ga0209640, IMG submission 184018) | Soil microbial communities from Rifle, Colorado - Rifle CSP2_sed 10_1 (SPAdes) (version 2) | ecosystem: Environmental > Terrestrial > Deep subsurface > Rock core/Sediment | place: Rifle... | reverse complement strand
GCGCGTTCCGGCATCGCCACTTCCATGATCGATCTGAGCGACGGGGTGGCCAGCGACCTGTTCCACATCTGCACCCGGAGCGGGGTGGGAGCGGAAATCGAGGAAGATCGGCTGCCGCTTCCGGGATATCTCGGGGAGATCGCGGAAAAAGCCGGAAAGTCGGTCCTGGACCTCGCCCTGCACAGCGGGGAGGATTACGAATTGCTCTTCACCGTCCCCCCCCGCGTACCGGCGGCAAAAGTGCGATCCGCCGCCGGCAGGTCGGGGGTTCCGGTCACGGAAATCGGGAAAATCGTGGGGCGGGACGACGGCTACCGCCTGGTGGATTCCCGGGGGAGAAGGACTCCGTTGACTCCCACCGGCTGGGACCATTTTACCAGGAAGCGGGAATCGCGGAAGGGGAGGGGACGATGAAAAGGGCGCTTACCATCGCCGGCTCCGACAGCGGGGGAGGCGCGGGCATCCAGGCGGACCTGAAGACGTTCATGGCCTTCGGCGTGCACGGAATGTCCGCGATCACCGCTCTTACCGCCCAGAATACCGTGGGCGTGCAGGGGATTTTCGACATCTCCCCGGAATTCGTCCGGAAGCAGATCGAAAGCGTCATGACCGACATCGGCGCCGATGCCGCCAAGACCGGGATGCTCTCCAACGCCGCGATCGTCAAAACGGTGGCGGAGGCGGTCCGCACGTTCCGGATTCCCAATCTGGTCGTCGACCCGGTCATGATCGCCAAGAGCGGCGATCCCCTGCTGGCCGAAGAGGCCCGCCGGGCGATCCGCGAGGATCTCCTGCCGCTGGCCACGGTCATCACCCCCAACATCTTCGAGGCCGAGGTGCTGCTGGGGAAAAAGATCGGGGACCTGGACGCCATGAAGGACGCGGCGCGGGAGCTGAAGAACATCGGGTGCCGGTGGGTGGTAGTGAAGGGCGGGCACCTGGACATCGAATCCCGGGCGATCGATGTGCTCTACGACGGGAGCGAGTTCCTTCTGCTGCAGTCCCCCCGGCTGGAATCGAAAAATACCCACGGAACCGGATGCACCTTCGCCTCCGCCATCGCCGCCGGACTGGCCAAGGGGCTTTCGCCGCCGGAAGCCGTCAAGCGGGCCAAGGAGTATATCACCGAGGCGATCCGGAGCGGACTTGCGTTGGGAAGCGGCCATGGCCCCACCAACCATCGGGCCGGCGTCCAAAGCAAATGGTGATCACTTGTCCGCCCGGACGACGACGAAGCAGCCCTCGCCGTGCCCTTCCCGGACTGGATCCAAGCCGTCCATCCCGTTCGGGTCCCGAAAGATCGTCTGGCAAAAGGAGAAGGTTCGGAAGCCGGCGTTTTTGAGGAACGCCGCGACCTCCCGGGCCGAACGGAAGGTAGCATCCCGGTAGAACAGGTGTTCGCCCTTGTGCTCCTCGTACCCCTTCCCTAGGGGGCTCTCCCGGTCGATCAACCCGATCACAAGCGACCCGGCGGGCGCAAGAACCCGATACGCTTCCCGCATCGCCCCTTCCACATCGTCGAAGAAGCAAAGGGTTGTGACCATCAGCACGAAGTCGAACCGGCCTCCCCGGAAAGGGAGCGCTTCGGCCACCCCGCGGATCACCGCGATTCCCCGTTCCCGGGCGATTTTCCCCATCGACATCGATGGTTCGACGCCGATGGATATCCCGAATTTCGCGGCGAACCTTCCCGTCCCGACGCCGATCTCCACGCCGGTTCCCCTTTTCGGCAACAGGCGCCCGATCGCCTCAAGCTCCGATTCGTAGGCGAACCGGTTCCGGGAGTACCAGTCGTCGTACGCGTCGGCGTGTTTTTCATAGGGCTCGATTTTCGCCATCCGCACTCCCCGCTCTGCAGCCTCGGAAGCCCCCGCTCCTTCGGCTTGCTGCGCTCTCCGGCCCCCACGAAATGGCGCGCACTCTTTCGGGGACCCCGGCTCGCGGGGGGCTTCCGCATCCGCTACGCTCGCGACCTGCGCCCGCTCGCTGCCGGTTCCGCTCACCGGGGACATTCCTGATTCATCTCCGGGATTCGGGAGAGGAGTGTCCCCGCCCATTCGCTCCACAGGCCGCTCTGCGGAACCCCCCCGCATCGCCCCGGGTCCCCGGGAGCCGAATGCCTACGCGAAAGCACTCTTGCCCGGCCGGGGACAGGCGTTCGACACCGTGATCACCATGACCGCGTGACCCTTTGCCGCGGCCCCGCGGAAGGCTTCGACGAGGGCTGGGAACACCTTCTCGTCGTCGCCCCAGACAAGGGTGCTCATCGCCCCGGTCTGCCTTTCGAGACCGTGACGGGCAAACGCCTCGACCACGGCGTCGATCGAGGGGGAGAGATCGTCCTGCCGCAACGGGTAGAGGCTCACTTGCGCGGTGATTCCGTACATGTCGATCGACCTCCTCTCGGCAAGCGTATCGCGCGGCAACCGGGGGATCGGCTTCCGGTCCCCGGCCCGGGGGGACTCCGTCCCTATTTCCGCTTGAGCTTTTTCCGCGCCTCGTGAACCTGTTTGGAGGTGAGATTTTTCCCCCGCAGGGCCTTGACCTCTGCGGAGGTGTATTCCTTGTGCCCCTTGAGGAGCATCTTGTCGTTTCCCCAGTTTGCCAGGATGTGGTTCAGCACCGCCGCGATCTCGTCGTCCTTGAGCTGGTTCCCGAAGGCGGGCATCGCCCCGTTGTACTTTTTCCCTTCGACCTCGATCTCGCCTTCGAGACCGAACAGGATCACCTGGACCGGGTAGGTCCGGTCGGCGTTGACCAGCTTGGCGGCGTGCCCGGCAAGGGGCGGGAAGACCCCGCTGATGCCGCTGCCGGTGGCCGCGTGGCAACTGGTGCACCGTTGGTAGACGGAAGCGCCGTCCGTCTTGGCCAGGGCGATCCCCGCAAGAGCGCACGTCAGAAAAACCACCCCCATCCCTGTCTTTCGCATGGCAGCCTCCCGTCCCCGCTACCCAAGCCGGGGTGTTTGGTATGCGTGATAGTTGACGATACCGCCTCGGGGAATCGGATGGCAAGAAAAACACCGGAGAAGCGGGGACAGGAATAAAAATCCGCTTTCCCCCCGAGGGGAAAGCGGACGAGGTTGGGCAGGGCCGGACCGAGGTACGGCCCGTGCCGTGGGTTCGGATCAGGCGGCCTTGTCGAACCCCTTGAGGAACTCGTCGAGCGCTTCCTCGACCCGGGCCTTCGTCATCCCGTACTTCTCCTCGATCTTTCCCACGAGCGCGTCGCGTTTCCCGGCGATCACCTCCAGTTCGTCATCGGTTAAGAATCCCCATTTTTCCCGGATCTTTCCCTTGTACTGTTTCCAGTTTCCGGAAATCTGGTCCCAATTCATGGGGTTTCCTCCTTCCCTTGGCGTCTTTTTGTCTTGGATTGCCTAGCCGGACTTGCCTTTTTTCATTATACAAAACGGCCGGGGGGAGGGCAAATCCCTACCCGAGAGGCGGTCGCTTGATCCCGTGCTTCCCGAACGCCTCGGTGGCGCGCACGTACACCACGTCGGTGCGGTGAAACTCGAATTTCCCCCGGAGGAGAGGGGAAGATCGGCGGCCCCCGGGAGGGGGATCCTTTTCCTTCCCGGATTTCTCCGATCAGAACTCCTTGAGCGCCGCGATCAGTTCGCCGATCGCCTTCTTGCCGTCCCCGAACAGCATCAGCGTGTTGTCGGCTGTGAACAGCGGGTTGGGGATCCCGGCGAACCCGGGGCTGAGAGAACGTTTCACCACCACCACGGTGCGGGCCTCGTCGACGTTGAGGATCGGCATGCCGGCGATGGGGCTTTGCGGGTCGGTGCGCGCGAGCGGGTTCACCACGTCGTTGGCCCCGATCACGAGGGCGACGTCGGTCTGCGCGAACCCGGAATTGGCCTCGTCCATCTCCTTCAGCTTGTCGTACGGGATGTTCGCCTCCGCGAGGAGGACGTTCATGTGGCCCGGCATCCTTCCTGCGACCGGGTGGATGGCGAACTCCACCTCGACCCCCCGCGACTCGAGAAGGTTGGCCAGGTCGCGCACCGCGTGCTGCGCCTGCGAGACGGCCATCCCGTATCCGGGTACGATCACCGCGCGCCGGGCCGTGTCGAACACCATCGCCACCTCCTCGGGGGAGGCCGACTTCACCCTTCCCTCGTAGATCTCCTCGCCCGGGGCCGGGTCGGTCCCGATCGTCCCCCCGACGCCCGATTCCACCACGACCGTGATCCCCTTCTTGACGAGCAGGGGGATGACGGCCGGCGTCAGGGCGACGCGCCGCTCCCCGGGGAACGTCTCTTTGGGAACTCCTACGATCAAGGAATCACCGTTCCGGTTCTAAGAAGTGGTTCGTTTCCAAAATGCGCCCACGAAAAAGGGAAAAAGCGTCAAAATTCTTGGGCGAAAGCGGGGAGAAAAGTAGGTTTTTCCCCCGAATAATGGTTTCCCGGAACGTTTTTTTCCCGGATAATCGAAGGAACCGGGATACGAAACCCCGATTTCGGCTTGCCGGCCGGCGTGTGCGCCCGGCCCTTGCGCCGGTCGTCAGGACGAATCGTTCTCCGGGGAGTAAGCGAAGCGGGAAAGAGGCGGAGAAAAGGGATGCGCACAAACAGGAGGAAGGCGGGAGATCTCCGGCCGATTCGCGTGACGCCGGGGGTGCAGAAGCACGCCGAGGGGTCGGTGCTGTTCGAACTGGGCGAGACGAAGGTGATCTGCGCGGCTTCCGTCGAGGAACGCGTCCCGCCCTTCCTCCGGGGGTCGGGGAAAGGCTGGGTGACCGCCGAATATGCGATGCTGCCGCGTGCCACGGACACCCGCAGCCCGCGCGAGGGACGCACGGGGAGGGTCCAGGGCCGCACGCAGGAGATCCAGCGGCTGATCGGCAGGTCGCTTCGGGCTGTGGTCGACCTTGCCTCCCTGGGCGAGAGGACGATCACCGTCGACTGCGATGTCCTCCAGGCGGACGGCGGGACCCGCACCGCCTCGATCAACGGGGCATGGATCGCCCTGTGGCAGGCCTGTTCCCGGCTGGCCGGAAGCGGGTCGATCCCGGGAAATCCGGTCCGGGAACCGGTGGTGGCGATTAGCGTGGGGATGTGCGGCGGACGTGTCCTGGTGGACCTCGATTACGCGGAGGACTCGGCTGCGGAGGTCGACATGAACATCGTCATGACGGGAAGCGGGAGCCTGATCGAGGTGCAGGGGACGGCGGAGGGGAAGCCGTTCACGCGGGAGCAGCTGGACGGGATGCTCGAGGCGGCGGTGCGCGCCGGGAAACGGATCCTTGCGCTCCAGAAAGAGTGGATGAGGGAAAAGCGGTGAAGCTGCTGATCGCTACCCGCAATCGGGGAAAGATCAACGAGATCAAGGCGTTGCTGGGGTTGGGGCTGCAGAGGAACGTCGAGATCCTGACGCTGCCCGACCTCCCGAGCGTAACGGAGCCGCGCGAGGCGGGAAAAACCTTCGCGGAGAACGCGAGGAGCAAGGCGCTCCATTACGCCAAGGAGTGCAATATCCTCTGCATCGCGGACGACTCCGGGCTGTCGGTGGACGCGATAGGCGGCCGGCCGGGCGTCCGATCTGCCCGGTACGCGGGCGAGCAGGCGACCGACGAGAAAAACAACGTGGTGCTTCTCGACGAACTGAAACCCGTTCCCCGGCCGTGGACGGCTGCGTTCCTCTGCGCCGCCGCCGCCGCCCTCCCCTCCCGGGTGATTGCGGAGAGCACCGGGCGCGTCGAGGGGGAGATCGTGCCCGTCCCGCGCGGAACGGCCGGTTTCGGGTACGACCCGATCTTTCTCGTCAAGGGGTCCGGGAAGACGATGGCCGAGCACACCCCCGAGGAGAAGAACAAGATCAGCCACCGCGGGCAGGCGATACGGCTCATCATCCAGGAGTTGCGCAACAGCGGGATGTTCGGGTAGCTTACTATGTTCGTAGAGTCGGGACGTAGCGCAGCCTGGTAGCGCACTTGCCTTGGGAGCAAGGGGTCGCCGGTTCAAGTCCGGCCGTCCCGACCAGTCTTTTCCGGCAGTTGCATGTTTGCCGTGATTGCCTTCTGTCGCAATGATTACCAAAATCTTACCAGCATTTTCCCGGTTTCTGGATTGGGTCTATAGGAAGTTTCTTTTTTAGCTGTCTCACCAGGAGGATCCTTCCCCCTTGGCCGGCTGTCGTGATTCTGTGGCCGGGTCGGTCTGTCCGACATCAATAACTCCGCCGCTCCGCCCGCCGCTGCTTCCGACAACCTTTCGCCGTCGGTATACCCACCATGGGACGGGGATCAACCCGAAACCCGCGCATACGTCGGGCGTGGAGGTGAAAGGGGTGGATGGGGGAAGTCCGGCCCCCGGTCGCCTTACTGCGGTCCGAAAGTCCTTGGGAACGGGTCGGGGCAGAAATCATCCAACAGCGGCGGCGACCGCCCCGGAAGTTTCAGGGGGTCGAAGCGTCGCCCGATGTGGTCGAGTATCTTTCGGATGACAGGGGCCTGGGTGATGAAGCCCACGACGCGCATCCGCTTGCCGCAAGAGCACAGGAGGGGGTCGACCTCGTAGACACGCAGGATGAGACGCGCCCACGATTTCCGGCGGGCCGCAAGCCAGGCACTGTCAGGTCGCGGAGGATCGGACGGCTCATACTCCGGTGGGACCTCGATGAAAGCCTCGCGTTTGTGTGCGATTCCGCGATGAGCATTCGAGTAGGCCCCGTAGTAATGGACGAGCTGGGTTCCCCGGTCGGGGATGTGGGAAGTCAGCCGGGCGATCCACTCCAGGGAGTCGTAGTCCCGGTGGCCGGACGACACCCTCTCTTCCCCGTGATCGGGGACGGTTCCCTTGGCGAGGTATCGCACCTTGGGTTCCTGGGCAGGATCGGCGCGGAGTCGGCCGGTTGCGGCGGGTCCCCGGACCATGTAGAGCCCGACGCGCAACGCATCCTCGATGTCGGGAATCTTCCCGCCGGGATCGCGGTAATCGACACCATAGGAGACTTTCCCGGTCCAGGGATATGTAACCTTATAAACTCCCATGCTCAGCTTTCTCAGGCATAATTCTTCTTTATTCCGTATCCTTGCGGCGATGCGATTTGATAAACTCGGAAACCTCATGAGGATGAAACCGGACGGAGCGGCCAAAGACATAAGAGGGAAGTTCGCCACGCTGGGCCAATTTGTAGATGTAGACAACGCTGCAGCCCAGTATTTTCGCAACCTCCCCAGGTCTGATCAGCGACAATTGGGTATGTGGGGTCACTGGCGCTCCTTATTATCCGTAGGTTAAACAAATTATCCGAAAATAATCATTGCCTGTCAAGATAAAATGTTTAACAATCAAGCCATGAACAAGAAGGAACGTTTCTTGGGACTTCGTTTGACCGGGGCGCTGGCCGAAGCGCTGGAGGCTTATTGTGCCAAGGAGGAGCGCAGTCTTTCCTCCGCTGTCCGTTATCTGGTCGCGAAAGAGCTTGCGCGACTGGGTTATCTATCGGTGGAAAGCGAACCCAGGAAAAAAACGGAGGCCGGCGAGCGCTGACATTGAAGGCCCATAGTCGAGGCGAAACGCGAGGTGAAAAATGAAGGCGTCCGGTGTCCAGCGGAAGATCGACACCATGGTACGGCGGATCGTCAAACGGTTCGGACCGGAACGGATCGTACTGTTCGGGTCGCACGCCCGGGGAGATGCCGGGCCTGATAGCGACGTGGATCTTCTGGTCGTCATGCCGGTGCGGGGGTCAAAGCGGAACAAGGCAATCGAGATCGCGGTGGCGCTGGACGACATTCGGATTCCGAAGGATATCATCGTGACGACGCCTGACGAGTTTGCCTGGCGGAAGGAGATCGCAGGAACGATCGAAAAGCCCGCTGCACGGGAAGGGAAAGTGGTGTATGCCAGACCGTGAACGCATAATGCAAGTCGTTGGCGAATGGACGGCCAAAGCGGAAAACGACCTGAAGACCGCAACCCACACGCTGACCTTGGGCGAAGAATGCCCGACGGATACGGTATGTTTCCATGCGCAACAGTGCATCGAGAAGTCGATCAAGGCGTATCTTGCTTCGAGGAACATTGATTCCCCGAAGACCCATGATCTGGGCCGGCTCATTTCGCTGATGCCAAAAAACGTCCGGCCGAAGCTCTCGGTTCCGGAGCAGCGCAGGTTCACTGCCTACGCGACGGAGGCGCGCTACCCGGGCGATTTCGAGGAGATCTCTCTGACCGAGGCGCGACGGGCGGTCGCCCTCGCTCGACGCGTACGCAACGAGATCGGCAAACACTTGCCTAAGGAAAGGAAGAAAAGAGGGGAGTGATGGATCGATCGATGTTTACCGAAAATTTACCAACACCTGCCTGTATAGCCGGTTTTCTCTATACTTCGTATACCGGCGGCACATTTGTAAGCGCTTGAAAATGTGAAACTTCAGTCGATACCGGCTTTTCCCGTAAACCTTTTCACTTGCCTTGGGAGGAAGGAGTCGGCGGTTCAAGTCCGGCCGTCCCGACCAGAATTTTCGGGTAGTTGTCGGCCGCCTTGCTATGGTCCGTAAGTCCTTGAGAACGGATCGGGGAAAACATCGTCCCACCGCGGAGACGACCGGCCGGGGAGTTTCAGGGACCTTCGCGCCGCCCGATTACGTCATTCTTGTTCAGCGAATATTTTGCCGATGTTGCGGGCTGTGTGGAGTACGCGAACGATGTCTACCGTTCGTGTTGTAAAGAGGGAGAAGATGAGGAAAGTTTCGAATCCGGACACCGGGATCATTCGCAAGCCGGCGAGGCGCGGGTTTCTGTAGTTGCGCGCGCTGCCCATCCCGGGCATGCGGGCGATGTGATCGAAGGTCGTCGCAACGGCGTCCAGGAAACGAAGGGCGGCCTCAGGTCGCTCTCGGGAGATGAAGGCGATATGCGCGTCGATGTCCCGATCCGCCGCCGGGAAAACCCTGACCCTGCGGGTCACGAACGCTTAGTGCGCCGAGGCGCCCGGGCACGGCGGGTTTTCTTCCCTTCCCAGTACTTCGGTGTGATATCGATCGGTTTGCCGGAATCCATTCCTTCCAGCAGCATGTTTTCCAGGCGATCCTCGGCCTGCCGCTTCTGGGCATCACGGATCAGGGTACGGAGATATTCGCTGGCGGTACCGTATCCTCCCCTCCGAGTCTGGTCTTCGATAAACGACCTCATGGATTCGGGCAACGAAATATTCAAGCTGCGCATCGGGACCCCCACAATGCATCGTCTGTAACTGTTATGGCATAAAATAGCACATTCTGTCACTAATCGCGAGGATCGTACGACCCGGTCCATGGGGAACGTTACCCTGGTTTTCTCGGGCGACGCCGGGGACCCCGCGGATTCCCACGCAGTACGCGGCGAAGCTTTCCGCGAATGAGATCTATATCGACCTGGACAGGACGGCTTGACTCGCTCCGGGTGGAACCGGCAGGATGGGGATAGGAGACGGAGCGGAGCAAAGACGAAACCCGTGGAGGATCGTTTCGACACAAAAAAACAATCGGGCCGAAGGAGGGTGAGGACAGGGGGCAAACCTGTCCCGCGCCGTTCTTCCGCACGGGGGCTCGTCAAACATTCGGGGACCTGCGTGGGAGACAACGCCGAATTGCTGTTAAAGGAAGTATCCGCCGTTCGGGGCAAAGCCGCGTTTTGACGCGTGTACCTCCTCGACACCAACCATTGCAGCAAGCTTCTTTCCGGGCATCCCGGCATCTCCCGAAAATTGAGGTCCCTTGGCGATGTTCGGGGTAACGACCTCTGGATTGCAGCGGTTGCGAAAAGGCACGGGATTACCATGGTCTCCGCGGATAGCGGATTTCGGAGAATGCAGCTGGCGGATGACCCGGATGTGGAGACCTGGTGGACGCCTTCGGCGGATTCGTGAATCACCGCTCATCGAAGCTTACCGGAAGTTTACCGTTGCCTGGCTGTACGGCTGGTTTTCCGTATACTCCGTATACCGGTAGTCCTGACGTAAGTGCTTGAAACTTTGAAACTCCAATCGTTACGCTGGCTTCACTGAAACCCTTTCCACTTGCCTCAGGAGCAAGGGGTCGGCGGTTCAAGATTCGGGATCTCCCGGTCGAGATTCTGCGGTTCGAGACGGAAGAGCCATCCGGCTCCCTCGGGATCCCTTCCGGCCAGCTTGGGGTCCTTACGCACGGACGGATTGATTTCTATCACCCTGCCGGACAGCGGGGAGTGCATGGTGTGTTCCACCGAATCTGCTGCCCGCACGACCCCGCAGACTCTCCCCTGTTCCAGCAAAGAGTCGAGCCGCGGGAACTGGATCTCCTCA
>Ga0209640_10006444_pt1 | contig 10285 bp, 8 predicted proteins | sample RifCSP10_1_FD_184018 | JGI IMG/M metagenome (GOLD analysis project Ga0209640, IMG submission 184018) | Soil microbial communities from Rifle, Colorado - Rifle CSP2_sed 10_1 (SPAdes) (version 2) | ecosystem: Environmental > Terrestrial > Deep subsurface > Rock core/Sediment | place: Rifle... | reverse complement strand
CCTTCTTGAGGTTCTGGGCCATGCACCCCAGGACCCCGATCACGAGGCCTCTCTCCTTCTTCAGGCCCTTCAGCATGCCGAGGTGCCCGTAGACCTTGTTGTGGGCATTTTCCCGGATCGCACAGGTGTTCAGGAGCACAATGTCGGCGGCGTCGGCGGAGTCGGTAAAGGTGTAGCCCCTGTTTTTAAGGATCGAGCGAACCAGTTGAGTGTCGTACTCGTTCATCTGGCAACCGAAGGTCTCGATGAAGACTTTGGAGGGGGGCACCATATCAGGCATCTTTCCGGATCCCCTTGATGGCGGCCGGCAGGCCTTCCTTGACCGTGGGATACCGGAGCTTCCAGCTAAGGGCGGTCTTGGCCCTGTCGTTCTTGGCGCGGCACGAACAGGTCATGGACTCCGTCCAGAGCTCGCCGGCCTGCTTGGCGGCTTCCTCCACCGGGACGGACGCCGGACTGGGCTTGCCCAGGGTTTGCGCGACGAGCGAGAGCCATTCCTTCTGCCTGACCGGCTCGTCGTCTACCAGGGTGATGATTTGCGTCACCGGCCGTTCCTCCGCGGGAGGGGCGTAGCCGATCTCTTCGGCGGCCAGCACGTAGGCCTCGGCCAGGTCCTCCGCGTGCACGAAGCTCATGAAATTGTCGCCGCTTCCCACAATCCGGGCCTGCCCTTGTTCCAGGGCCGGCACCGTAAGGTCCTTGAACCAGCCGCCGTTCCCGTACACCCACCCCGGAACCATGAAGGTGGCGCGCAGACGCTGGGACTCGGCCAAATGCGCGAGGGGCTGGCGGGCCGGCCCGATGAACCGGCCGTAGCCGACCGGCTCGAACGGTGTCTCCTCATCCACCCACTCCTCGCCATGCTCTCCGAAGGAGAGGACGCCGAAGGTAAGGATCACCCCGCGCACCTTGCCGTCGTGAGCGGCTGTGATGAGGTTGCTGCAGGCGTCCGTATGGGACTTCAGGAGGTCGGGGACCTGTTTCGGGGCCGGCGGCTGGCCCCGCTTGCCCGGCATGGTGCACCCGATGGCCACATCGAACAGCTCGATGGCGCGCTCCCAGGGGCCGCTCGTCAGGAGATTCCCGGTGATGGGCGCGCACCCCAGAGACTCCAGAATTTTGCCGCGACTTCGGTCTCTGGCCAACCCGTAGACCTCGTGCCCGTGTGCGTGGAAGGCCTTGATCAGGTGGCGTCCGACGAATCCGGTCCCGCCGGCGATGAAGATTTTCAGTGGAACACCCATTTCAGGTCCGCTCCTATCGGGTTATGGTGCGAAAGGACCGACGACGGTGCCGAGGGCAAGGCCGTCCATCGCGCCCTCCAGCCGTGTGGGCCGGATGGCATTGCTCAGGTCGTCGGCGGCCGGCACGCCGACGCGAATATAGTTCTCGGTGAGGCCCATGAACAGGCCGTTTCCGTTGCGCGTCTCGAAGAGCACGCCAAGGGTCCGGCCCACGTATCGCTGATAGAAGGCCAGGCGCTTGGCGCGAGAGAGGGCGCAGAGCTCGTCGCTGCGGGCCTTGATGGTCCGGGAGGGCACCGAGCCCGGAAGCTTGATGGCCGCGGTGCCGCGTCGGGGCGAGAAGCTGAAGACGTGAAAGTACGCGAAGGGGAGGTCGGCCGCCAGCGCGCGGGTGTTCCCGAAGGCGCTGTCCGATTCGCCCGGGAAGCCGACCATGAGGTCGGTGCCGAGGCCGAGGTCGGGCACGGCCCGGGCCGCCTTCTCGATGAAGGCGGCGTACTGGCGGGCGGTGTAGCGCCGATTCATCGCCGATAAGATTTCATCGTCGCCGCTCTGCAGCGGCACATGCAGGTACCGGCAGAGCTTCGAAGGACCGGCCATGAGCTCCAGCAGCTCGTCCGAAATGGTCGTCGGTTCGATGGACGAGATGCGGATGCGGTCGAGCCCGGGAACGGCCTCGAGCGTCCGGACCACATCGGCGAGCGACCGCCCGTCGCCCGCGTACCGGCCCACGTTCACGCCCGTGAGGACCAGCTCGCGGTGGCCGCGGGCGACCAGTCCCTCCGCCTCCCGGAGGAGGTCGTCCAGCCGGCGGCTGCGCTCATGCCCGCGAGAGAAGGGAATGAGACAGAACGAACACATGAAATTGCAGCCGTCCTGTATTTTTAAATTGGCGCGCGTCTCCCGGTACTCGCCGACCCCCTCGACCGTGAAATCGTCGCGCCCGATCGTCCGGGTATGGAGGACCTCCGGGGCGGGACGGCGCTCCAGCGAGGTTAGGTATCGGGGGAGGTCCATCTTGTGTTGCGCCCCCACGATCAGGTCGATCCCCTCCAGCTTCCGGAGGGCCTCCGCGCCCGTCTGGGCATAGCAGCCGGTCACGGCCACGAAGGCCCCCGGCGAGGTGCGACGGATCTTGCGGATGAGGCTCCGGCAGTCGGCCTCCGCGCTCTCCGTGACGGAACAGGAATTCACGACGAAGAGGTCGGCCGGCTGCCCGAACTCGACCAGTTCGTATCCGCGGCTCCGGAGTTGGTCGCTGAGGAGGGCCGTTTCCGCCTGGTTCAGGCGGCACCCGATGGTATGAAGGGCTGCGCGCGGCATGGACACGAGATTATAGCGAGCCCCCGGGACCGGCGCAACGTCTTCACCCTGCCCGATCATGACGGCGGGTGAAGGCGGGGGGGAGGGAGGACTCAGGAGCCGCTGGTCAGCGGACGCTTGATCTTATTCAGGAGACTTTCAATCTGGATCGGTTTTTCGGAGCCACCGAGGGTCAGCACGCTGATCCGGGCCGCGATCCGGGAGGCGATCTCCATGAAGGCCTTGGCCTGGGGCGAAGCCGGATCCGACACGACGATGGGCATGCCGGTATCGCCGCCGGCGCGGATGGCGGGATCGATCGGGATGCGGCCGAGAAACGGGACTCCGAGTTTCTCTGCGGCCCGCTCCCCGCCGCCGTGCGAAAAAATCTCGGTGCGCTCGCCGCACTTGCCGCAGATATAGTAGCTCATGTTCTCGACGATCCCCAGGACCGGCACGTTGACATTCTGAAACATCGCCAGCCCCTTTCGGGAATCATGCAGCGCGACCGCTTGGGGGGTGGTCACGATGACCGCGCCGGTCAGCGGCACGAGCTGCGAGATGCTCAACTGGGCGTCACCCGTGCCGGGAGGCAGATCGACCACGAGGTAATCCAACTCGCCCCAGATCACGTCCCGGAGAAACTGCTGAATCGCGGTATGAATCATCGGCCCGCGCCATGTCAGGGGCTGGTCTTCCGGGACGAAGAATCCCATCGAAATCAGCTTGACCCCATGGCTCTCAGCCGGCACCAGCTTGCCGTCCTGCTGCTGGGGCGGCCGCTCCAGACCCATCATCATCGGGACATTCGGGCCGTACACATCAGCATCCATCAAGCCGACCTTGGCCCCTTGGAGGGTGAGGCTGACAGCGAGATTGACCGCCACCGTGGTCTTTCCCACGCCCCCCTTGCCGCTGCTCACCGCGATCGCGTTTTTCACGGACGGAATCAGGTTTTCCTTCACCTGCGTCCGGCCCTGAGTCACGTTGGCGGTGAATTCCACCCCCACGGCCTTCACCCCGGGGATCGCGCCCACCGCTTTGTCACAGCTTTCCTTGATCACGGTCTTGAGGGGGCAGGCCGGCGTGGTCAGGACCACCGTAAACGTGACGGCCCCGTCGTCGATCCGGATGTCCTTCACCATGTTCAGGGTGATCAGATCTTTGTGGAGTTCCGGCTCCTGGACGGTGCGAAGGGCCTCGATCACGGCTTGTTCAGAGACTGCGGCCATACACGTGCTACCTTTCCCGGGGTGTTCTGCGCTGATCCGGACGCGTTCGGTCCCGACGAATTTGATGCCGAGGGGCGCGCGCACATACCCTTCGCCCCTGCTGAGCGGACTTTATCCTCTACCCAGAAGGATGGTTTATTTTAATTGAGCGGCATACTTCTTTCGGGCACGGCCCAAAAGAGGTTCCCTATGCGACCCGCGGTTGTTCGCGATCACAGGGTCCAGGATTTCACCGCACGAGAGACATCGCCAGCCTTTGAAGCTGAGCGAACCCGTGTCGTCCAACAAATCCTCGAATATCTCCTGGGCCATGACCCCTTTGCATCGCTTGCACTCCATATGGCTTCTCCACTCCCTGTTGTGTAAAAAATATAATGTTGAACTCCGATCAATTCTATCCCCGACTGATCCAATCGGAGACCATCTTGGTCGGGTATTTATAACATATGTAGATTAATTGTCAAGGGACGGTGATTCTTCAGGCAAGGTGCGGGGGTTTTTATTTTTTCAAAAGGGGTTCCAGAACGTGGAAAATGGTATTGACCACAACGACATAGCCTTGGCCAGTCGGGTGAATGCCATCCGCCTGGTTGAGGCCGGCCTGGGCGGCAACCCCTTCCAGGAAAAAGGGAACAAGGGGGATTCCAAACTGCCTGGCGAGATCGGAATACACGGTCTGAAAGGCCTTGGTGTAGTCGGCTCCGTAGTTGGGGGGTAGTTTCATGCCGGTCAGGACCACCTGTGCGCCGTTTGATTGCAGTCGCTGAATGATCTGGGCAAGATTCGCCCGGGTCTCCTTCAAATCGAGGCCCCGCAACCCGTCGTTGGCCCCTAACTCAAGAATCACGAGATCGGGCTTGCTCTTCAGGACCCAGTCGACCCGGCGGACGCCGCCGGCGGTGGTGTCTCCGCTGACCCCCGCATTGACCACCCGGTAGCGGTAGCCGGAGAGCGTGAGTTTCTCCTGGAGGCGGGCCGGATAGGTTTCCTCCGGGGGCACGCCCAGTCCGGCAGTCAGACTGTCGCCGAACGCGACGATGATCCGCTCCTCCGGGCGGACCGCCGCGTTGGACGGCGGGGGAGACTTGGCCCCGGGCCGCGCGTCCACGCTGGTCCCCTGGATTTTCGGGGGCGGGGACCCGACTGGTGAATCGCAGGCCCACGGGCCCGCAAACAATAGCGCAGAAAGAAAGAAGAGGCTCAGCAGGTGTCGCATGTTCTGTATAATACGAAGCATGATCCAGATCCGCAACCTCTCGATGCGCCTCTCCAGCGGCGGGCGCGAGGTTCCCATTTTGGACGGCATCTCGCTCGAGGTTCCCGCCAAGCAATTCCTCGCGATCGTGGGGCCCTCCGGGAGCGGCAAATCCACGCTGCTGGGGCTGATGGCGGGCCTGGATGCTCCGACTTCCGGCTCCATCCGTCTGGACGACGTGGAGCTGACCGCCCTGTCTGAAGATGACCTGGCGCGGCTGCGTCGGCGGAAGATCGGGTACGTGTTTCAGTCGTTCCATTTGATCCCGACCATGACGGCGCTCGAAAACGTCTCGGTTCCCCTCGAGCTGGCCGGTGATCCTGAGGCGGACGTGAAGGCGACCAGGTTACTTCGCGCGGTCGGGCTGGAGCCCAGGGCCCACCATTACCCGGTCCAGCTCTCGGGCGGCGAACAGCAGCGTGTGGCAGTGGCGCGCGCCTTCGCCAATCAGCCAACTCTCCTGCTTGCCGATGAACCCACCGGCAACCTCGACTCGGCCACCGGGCAACAGGTGATTGACCTCCTCCTTCGACTGAACCGCGACCAGGGGAGCACCCTGGTCCTGGTGACCCACGACCCGGCGCTGGCCGCACACGCCGATCGAGTCGTGACGCTGTGCGATGGGCGCATCGTGTCGGACGAATCTCAGAGCGGCGTCCCTCGCGTCCAACCATGAGCTCCTTCCCCTTTCGCATGGCCTGGCGGGAGACCCGTGCTTCCTGGCGCCACTTCGCCTACTTCTTCGTCTGCATCATGCTTGGGGTGGCGGCCCTGGTCGGGGTCGGCCTCTTCGGCGCCAGCCTGGATCGGGCGATTCAGCGCGAGGCCCGCAGCCTGATGGCGGCTGACGTGGAACTCCGGACGAGCCGCCCGCTGACACCGGAGGGAGAGGCCGTTCTGAAGTCCTTCGAGACTCAGGGCATCGCCCGCATGCAGGTGAGTGAACTGGTGGCGATGGCGGCAATCCCTTCCGATGGGCAATCGGACCGGCGGCGGGGAACCCAACTCGTCGAACTGAAAGCCGTGGAGCCGGGCTATCCCTTCTACGGCAAGCTGCGGGCCGAACCCGCCGATGCTCTGGAGAAAGTCCTGGGGGGCGGTCCTGGCTCCTTCGCTCTGGTCCAGGAAGCCCTCCTCATCCGGCTTGACCTCGCCGTGGGCGACACCCTGAAGATCGGCCAGGCGGAGTTCACCATCGCCGGCGTGCTGAGGAAGGAACCGGACCGCGCGGCCGGCGCCTTCAGTTTGGGCCCCCGCGTGCTGATCTCCCGGAAGGGCCTGGAGGCGACCGCGCTGATCCAGCCGGGGAGCCGTGTCACCAACCGGCATCTCCTGAAGCTCCCCGACACAATGGACGCCCGGGCCCTCCAGGGGGCGCTGGCCCAGACCTTCCCGGACAAGACCGCCAGGATCAGCGCCTACCAGGAGTCCCAGCCGATGCTCCGGCGGTTCCTCCGCCAGATGACGATGTACCTTGGCCTCGTGGGCTTGATCGCCTTGATGGTCGGCGGGATCGGGGTGGCCAGCAGTGTCCGGGCGTTTCTGAAGGAGAAGCTGGAAACCATTGCGGTGCTGAAGGCCGTCGGGGCGGAGTCCGGGACGATCCTCCATATTTATCTGGTCCAGACGATGCTGCTCGGCCTGCTCGGGAGCCTGGCCGGCGCGGCCCTCGGCGCGGGGCTCCAAGTCGCGCTCCCGCCGCTGATGGCTCAGTGGCTGCCGGTCGAGCTGGAGTTTCACCTTTCCCTCCCGCCGCTTGCGCTCGGCCTGGCCATGGGTCTTTTGACGACCGCCCTCTTTGCCCTCTGGCCGTTGTTGGAGGTGCGCCGCTTGAAGCCGAATCTGGTGTTCCGCCGGGACGTGAGCGAGGAGCCCGCCGGGTCGCCGGGAAGAGCGGCCTGGCTCATCAGCGGGATGCTGGCGCTGGCCCTTGCAGGGCTCGCCCTTCTCCAGGCCGGGTCGTGGCGGTCGGCCGGGCTGTTCATCGGAGCCCTGGTGCTGGCGCTCGGCCTGTTGCAGGGGACGGCCTGGCTGGTGGTGCGGCTGGTCCGGCGGCTCCCGCGTTGGCGGTCGCTGGCGTGGCGTCAGGGGTCCGCGAACTTGTATCGTCCCGGGAACCCCACCAGGTCCATCCTGGTCTCGGTGGGCGTCGGTGTCATGGTCATCCTGGCGGTCCATCTGATCGAGCGGAATTTGCTGTGGGAGATCGGCGAGACCCTTCCGGCGGACGCCCCCTCGTTCTTCTTCATCGACATCCAGCCGGACCAGCACGACGCCTTCGCGCGATTGCTGGCGGAGCGAGGTTATGCCGACACCCGGCTAACGCCGCTCGTACGGTCGCGGCTCTGGTCGCTGAACGGCGAGAGGATCCGTCCCGAGGCGTACGAGGAGCGGGAGCACGGCTGGTACTTCACGCGGGAATACGTGCTGACCTTTCAAAAAGATTTGCCCAGGGGCAATGTGGTGACCAAGGGCCAATGGTGGGACACGAGCGTGCCGGCGGGAGGTCCGCTGATTTCCGTGGAGGAGGAAGCCGCCCGCCGTCTGGGTCTCGACATCGGGTCCACGGTGGAATTCGACATCCAGGGTGCCAAGGTCTCCGGCAGGGTGGCCAGTGTGCGGAAAGTGGACTGGGGAAACCTGTCCACCAACTTCTATTTCATCTTCGAACCGGGCGCCCTGGAAGGAGCGCCTATGACCTATGTGGCGACGACGCAGGTGGCCGACGCCGACGAGGTTCCCTTGCAGCGGGCAGTGGTGGCCGCGTTCCCCAACGTCTCGGCGATCAACATCCGTGACGTCCTGGACTCGGTGGCCCGGGTAGTGGATCGGATCAGCCTGGTGATTCGCTTCATGGCCGGCCTGAGCATCCTGGGAGGCACGTTCGTTCTGGCGGGGGCCCTGGCCGCCACCCGGTTTCGGCGGGTGTACGAGGCGATGATCCTGAAGGCGGTGGGGGCGACGCGCGGGGCGGTGGCCGGGACCTTTGCGGTGGAATACGCGCTGCTGGGCGCCGCGGCCGGCATCATCGGCTCCGCGCTGGCCACGCTCCTGGCCTGGGGCGTCCTGCGGTGGATCCTGGATGATGTGAAATGGCATTTCCCGCCGGAAGCGATCGCGTGGGGCATCGGAGCCGCCATCCTCGGCACCCTCACGGTCGGCTTCCTCTCCACCTTCTCCATTCTCGGCCAGAAACCCTTGCCGGTGCTCAGGGGTGAATAATCTCCCAACTCTTGAAACTCCTCCGGGCCTGTGATATGGTCATCTTGCGAATCATCGTTGAGGGGGTCCGGCGATGAGGAGCAGAGAAGAGGAAGGACCCCAGCGCGATTGTGCCTTGCAGTAGGGATCTGATCGGTCAGCCTGCCTTGAAAGACGCCCGGGTCAGTGAGCCTTCGGTGTTCTTCTTGCCCCTGTCGTTCCTTACTCCCAAGACAGCGTCGCATCAGTAAAGGAGGTACCCGATGGGTACGAAGTTGTATGTGGGCGGCCTGCCTTATTCAACCACCGAGCAACAGCTCCAGGAGATGTTCTCACCGCACGGGTCGGTGACATCGGCCAAGATCATCACCGACCGGTACACCGGCCAGTCCCGCGGATTCGGGTTCGTGGAGATGGCCACGTCCGAGGAGGCCCAGAAGGCGATCACCGCGCTGAACGGGACTCAGATGGATGGCCGCTCGATCACCGTGAACGAGGCCCGGCCTCAGGAAAAGCGCGCCGGCGGTGGAGGAGGCGGCTACGGCGGTGGCGGCGGAGGTGGGGACCAGGGAGGGGGCGGCAGACGTTGGTAATCAATCTGCGATAAGACAACAACTCTGAATAGAAAATGGGCAGGTGACGCCGGGTCGTGGTGTCCCTGCCCATTTTCATGCGTGCCTCCTCATCCTTCCGTGTGTTTCTGACGATATTCAGGAATATGATCCCGATGAAGAGCGGCGAACAGAGCCGGCGCTACGGCATTCGCGAAGGGGCCTTCCAGGCGGTCATGCAAGGCGCGGGCGAGAACTATCTCTCCGCGTTCGCGCTGCTGTTCCACGCCACGGCGTTTCAGATCGGCCTCTTGTCGGCCATCCCGCAGTTGGTGGGGACCTGGGCGCAGCTGGTCTCGCTCAAGGTGTTGAACCGGTTCCCGCATCGGAAGGGCGTCATCTTGACGGGCGCCTTCTGCCAGGCGCTGCTATGGCTGCCTCTGCTGGCGTTGCCTCTCGTGTGGCCCGCGCTCGGGCCCTGGCTGGTAATCCTCTGCGCCGTGCTCTATTTCGCGATGGGCCACTTTGCCGTTCCGGCATGGACCAGCTTGATCACCGACCTGGTGGACCCCGACCGCCGCGGCTCGTATTTCAGCCGGCGCGCCAAGGTCATGGCGGTGGCGAGCTTCGCCGCGCTCTGCGGGGCCGGCCTCGTGCTGCATTTTGCCGAAGTCTGGCTGGAGCCCTGGGCGGGGTTCGCGGTGATTTTCCTGGCGGCCGCCGCCGCGCGGGCGGTCTCGACCCGCTATCTCGCTCTCATCGCCGAATCCCCTCCGCACGCGACCCGCGAAGCCGAGTTTCGTCTCTGGGCCTTCCTGCGCCGCGAGCGGGGCTCGAACTTCCAGCGGTTCCTGCTGTTTTCCGGACTGATGCACGCCTGCGTCCTGATCGCGGGGCCGTATTTCGTGATTTATATGCTCCGCGATCTCCACTTCACCTATCTTATGTACGCGGCGTGGCTCGCCGCCGGAATCCTCGGCCAGTTCCTCACGCTCAGACCCTGGGGCCGCCTCGGCGACCGCTTCGGCAACAAGAAGGTCCTGGTGGCGACCGGGCTGCTGGTGCCGTTCCTGCCGATGCTCTACGTCCTCAGCACCAATTTTTATTTCCTGATCGCGGTCAATTTCGCGGGAGGGGTCATCTGGGCGGGGCTCGCGTTGGGCCTCCAGAACTACGTCTTCGATGCGGTCCGGGCCGAGGACCGGGCCAAGGGGGTGGCGGTGTGGAACGCGGTCAACGCCGTGGGCTGGGTTGTCGGGGCGATGTTGGGAAGTTGGCTCGCCGCGGTGGCGCCCGCCGAGATCGTCCTGGCGGGCGTGGCGCTGAATCTCGCGTCCAACCTGCCGATCGTGTTTTTCATCTCCGGGGCCCTGCGCCTGATCGTCTCCCTGAGCCTGCTCCGGACCTTCCGCGAAGCGCGCCGCGTCGAGCCGATCTCGCACCGGCGGCTCGTCCTGGAACTCCCGCTGATCAAGCCGCTGACCGACACGTTCGGCGGAG
>Ga0209640_10006443_pt1 | contig 10286 bp, 13 predicted proteins | sample RifCSP10_1_FD_184018 | JGI IMG/M metagenome (GOLD analysis project Ga0209640, IMG submission 184018) | Soil microbial communities from Rifle, Colorado - Rifle CSP2_sed 10_1 (SPAdes) (version 2) | ecosystem: Environmental > Terrestrial > Deep subsurface > Rock core/Sediment | place: Rifle... | reverse complement strand
GTCGATGTAGCGCCCGGTTAGGCGGAAGACGTTGTACATCCGCTTGGCGGCCTTGCCGTAGTTGAGCTCGCGGGTCAGGTACTTGGCCACCTCGTGCTCGAGCTGGGCGACGTACTCATCGAGCGCATCGGGGGTCGCGTTACGGACCAGCTTCGAGAAGATCGGGATCGAATCGGCCTCCAGGTAGACCTCCTGGAAGTAGCCGTCGAGGTGTCCGTCGAGCGGGGTGACGGTGCCGTCCGGAATAGAACGATTCATCGCGGTCGTAGAGGAGCTTGACGGGCCTGCCGGTCTTCATCGAGAGGACCGCGGCTGCGACCTCGTGCGGCAGCGGATCGCTCTTGCCGCCGAAGCCGCCCCCCACGTGCGGGCGCACGACGCGGATTCGGTGCATCGGCAGCCCCGTGACCTTCGCGAGCGCGCGGTGGAGGTAGTGCGGCACCTGCGTCGCGCTCCAGACCGTGAGACGGCCCTTCGCGTCGTAGTGCGCGATCGCCGCGTGCGGTTCCGTGAAGGCGTGCGTGACGCCCTTGAAACGCCAGTGCCGGCGCACGACCGCTGCCGCGGATGCCGCGCCGGCGGGCGCGTCGCCGAAGTGCTGGTCGACGTACTTCTGGACGTTCGTGCCGTCGATGCCCATCTCCGCGTGGATCTTCTCCGGCACCGGCTGGAGTCCCTTGATCGGGTCGAGGTACGTCGGGAGGTCCGCGTATTCCACCTCGATCTCCCTCGCTGCCTCGATCGCCGTCCACTCGTCCTCGGCGGCGACGGCGGCCACGGGTTCGCCGACGTACCGCACCTTCTCCAGCGCGAACGCGTGCTCGTCCTGCGTGAGCGGCAGCACGCCGAACGGGATGGGTGCATCCTTCCCGGTCGCGACCGCGACGACGCCCTTGCGCGCAAGCGCTCGGCTCGCGTCGATGCGGACGACGCGCGCGTGCGGTTTCGTGGAACGCACGATCTTCGCGACGAGCATGTTCGGGAGGACGATGTCGTCCGTGTACGCGGCCTGCCCACTGACCTTCCCGCGGGCGTCGACGAGCGGCGTCGGTCGCCCGACGACCTTCGTGCCGCCGGGAGGGTCGTGCGGGTGGCTGCCGGGCGGGAGCGGCGCGCGGTACGGCTCCCACTTCGAGAGGTCGACCTCGGGGACCTCCACGGCCTTCTTCCTGTCCGGGATGGGCGGGAGGTCGAGGGTCATGCGTTCGCTCCTGGGGCGACCGGCTGTGGTGATGCTTCCGCAACGCACGCGGGCCGCGATGACGCGATTACGCGACCACGCGATGGAAGGAGGACGGCTTTCATCCTCATCGCGTAATCGCGTAATCGCGCAATCGTGTCATCAGAGGCCGTCAAGGAGCGACCTCCTTCCTCCGCCCCTTCGGCGCCACCTGCGTCCCCTCGTACACCTCGCCCGGCTCGTCCCGCACCACGCGCAACTCCCGTGCGGCGGTGTGGACCGCGTCGAAGATCTTGACGTACCCCGTGCATCGACACAGGTTGCCGGAGAGCGCCTCGCGCACCTCGGCGTCGCTCGGCTGCGCGTTGCGCCCGAGCAACGCCGTCGTCGTCATGATGAATCCGGGCGTGCAGAAGCCGCACTGCGAGCCGCCGCATCCGGCGTACGCCTCCTGCACCGGCGTGAGGCCCCCCGTCTCCGACCGCAGGCCTTCGATGGTCGTGATCTTGCGGCCGGCGGAGGCGTGCGCGAGCGTGAGACAGGAGAGGCGCGCCTCGCCGTCGACGATGACCGTGCAGCAGCCGCACGTGCCCATGTCGCAACCTCGCTTCGTGCCCGTGAGGTGGAGGTCCTCGCGGAGGACGTCGAGGAGGATCGCGTTCCCGGGGCATGCGACCGTGCGTTCGGCGCCGTTGACGTCGAGGGTCAGGAGTCGCTTCGTCATCGCGCGTCCGCCTGCTTCGTGTCTCGGATGATCTCGGCGGCCACCGCCACGGCGATCTCCTCCGGGGTCTCGGCGCCGACGTCCACGCCGATGGGGGATCGTACACGCGCGAGGGAAGCCTCCGCGACGCCGGCCGCGAGCGCGCGGTCGCGCATGCTCGTGAGCTTCGCGGTGCTCCCGACGACGCCGACGACGCCGGCGAACCCCGAGCGCAGGATCGCGACGAGCGCGTCGACGTCCTTGTGGTGACTGTAGCCGAGAAGGTACACGTGCGAGAACGCGTCGAGGTCGAGCTTGGCGAGGGTCGGTCCGAACTCGCCGCAGAGGACCTCGTCCGCGCGCGGCCACCGTTCGCGGGTCGCGTAGTCCGGGCGGTCGTCGAGCACCGCGACGGGCCATTCGAGGCCCGCGGCCACGTCGGCGAGGGCCTTCGCGACATGGCCACCTCCGACGAGAAGGAGCCTGGGCCCCGCGCGCACGACCTGGATCGCGATGTCCACCGTCCCCCCGCATACGGAGTCGAGGCCGCCCGGCTTCCACGCCGCGAGGTCGAGGCGGACGAGCCCGCTCCCGCCCGTGCGCAGCGCTTCGCGCGCCATGGACTTTGCCCTCTCCTCGAGGCCGCCGCCGCCGACCGTGCCCCACGCGCTCTCCGCGGTGACGATCATCGAGAACCCTACCTTGCCCGGGACGCTTCCTTTCGCGTCGGCGACCGTGCAGACGGCGTACGGGACTCGGCGGCGTTGGAGGTCGAGTTGACGCCGGAGGAGGGAGGGTTTCACGGCAACGTCTCCTGGATCACTCGACGGCCCCCGGGAACGCGGCAGCGAACGCCTCTGCGCGGCGCAGGTCCTCCGGCGTGTTCACGTCGAAGAGGACGCCGGCGTTGTCGACCGTCACCTCGCGCGGTGCGGCGGCGCGGACGATCCCGTGGAGGGGCTCGTCGTCGGCGAGGGCGAGCACGTCCGCTCGCAGCGACGCAGGGAGGAGCACAGGGTGGCCTCGCCGGCCGTCGACGACGGGCACGGCGGGGCCTCGCGGGGCCGCCCGGAGGAGGGCGATCGCGTCCTCGGCCCGCGCGAGAGGGACATCGACGGGCCACACGAGGAACGCGTCGACATCGCCGAGGGCCGCGAGGCCGGCCTTGATGCTCCCGGTGCGGCCTCGTTCCCACCCTTCGTGAACGACGACGCGCGCGGGGGAGGGCACGAGCGGCCTCGCCTCCTCCGCGCGGGGACCGAGGACGACGACGATGTCGCCGGCGACACGCGCAGCCTCGCGGACGACGCGCGCCACGAACGTCTCGCCGCCGAGGCGCGCGAGGGCCTTCGGCGTCCCGAGGCGCCGTCCCGCCCCTGCGGCGGGGACGACGACGCCGAGGCGCGGGTCCGGGAGGCGCACGCGTCCGGCACACGCTCGGGGAAGAAGAGCCTATCCGGACCGAAGGGCCGCGGCTCGGGCTGGGGCGCGGACGGGTCCGGGCTGCGGCTCGGGCACGGGGGAGGCGCGTGGACGTGCCGCGCTTCGCGGTCCGGCGACCCCTACAACAGTTCGAGCAGCCGCGCGCAGTCTTCCTCCTCGCGGTCGGCGAGGGCGCGCAGGCGGTCTCCGAGGCGTTGCGTGGGCGCGGTGTTCGCGGCCATGCCGTAGACCTCGGCCGCCGTCCGCTTCATCTCGATCCAGCCCTCGACGAGCTCCCGCAGCGATTGCGGTTCGCGGGGCGCGGGGCCTGTCCCACGGGGCGGCGGTGCCATCCGGCGCCAGGCGCGGACGATCTCGAAGAGCTCGATCCGGTCCTCCCGGGCGCGCGTGACGAGGGCTTCGAGCGTCGCCCGCGCCTCCTCGTTGGGAAGGCGGCGGAGGCGCTCGAGGGTCGCGGGTCCATCGACGGACGCGTGGAACTCGAGGAGGGCCACGAGATGGCGCAGGGACTCCTCGCCTGAGACGTGCTCCGGGTTCCGCACGAGACCTTGTCCGGGCGGAGGACCCTGAAGCGGGTGTCGACGGGGCCGGGGGACCAGACAGGTCCTGTCCGGTCGGGGCCCGAGCGCCCTTCCGGCCGGTGCGCCACAGGGGCACTCCCGCGCCCCGCGAATACCCTGAGCGACAGGGCCGGAAGCCGTTGTCCGCGCGCGCCGAAGCCCCGACGTCCGCCTGGCCTCCGGACACTCGCCGGCCTCGCCGCGCCCGGCTTCTCGCCGGCCTCGTCGCGCTCGGCCTCTTCGGCGGCGGCGCGCTCTGGTGGACCGGTGCCGGCGACGGCGCGACGGAGGTCTCACGCGCGTTCGGAGGGTCCGGCGGCGGCGTCGCCATCGTGGCGTTCGACGACATCGAGGCGCGGTACTTCCATGCGATCACGGTGGACCGCGAGCGGGGCGAGACGTCCACGCGTCCCCTCATCGTCCGCCTCGCAATGTCCGGTCCGATCCCCGACACGGGGGAGGCCGAACGGTGGCTGCGCGACCACGCGAACGTCCTCATCGTGCGCTCTCCCGACGGCGCGCCCGTCGTGTTCACGGACCAGGACCTCGCGACCGATCGTGGCAACGCGGCCGTCGGCGCGACGGTGCCGCGAGGCGTGGCGATCGAGACGCGGGACGCGAGCCTCCTCCCGTGCGTCTTCGCGCACGAGATCCTCCATCTCCTCGGCCTCCACCACGTCGAAGACGAGGGCGACATCATGGCCGCGCGCTGCGACGAGGACAAGCCGGGGGACGCCGCCTTCGCGGACAAGGAGAAGCTCGACCGGCTGCGGTCGGTCCGCGCGTTCACGCTCACCGGGCGCGTGACGTGGGCGGAGAGGTTGTGAGTCCGGGACCCACTCGACCGTCCCTCGTGCCTTCGTGTACCGTCGCGACCTCGACTCGAAGCCTTCATCTCCCGCCGCGTCGTTCCTGGAGCGCCCATGGGGCCCTGGGATGCCGTCGAGGCCGGGCTATACCCGGCTGAGTCCGCAGGAGTCCTCGCAGCGTCGTCTCCCGGTCTCCGGATCGCGGACCACCGCGCCGTCCACCTCGTGACGCGCGGGAACGTGGACGGCATCGTCTCGGCCGCGCTCTTCTTCTCGCGCCACCCGGAAGGCCGCGTGAGCTTCGTCCCGAGCGCGACGAGCGCCGTCGACACGCTCCGGAAGGACCTGTCGACTCGCCTCTTCTACGTCGTCGACCTCGGGCTCACGCCGGAGCTCATCCGGTCGATGAACATGAAGGGGAAGACCGGCCAGGGCATCGTCCTCCTCGACCACCACCAGCAAAGCGAGCTCTACGCCTCCGAGCTCGGCCCCCATGTCCGCGCCGAGGTCGGCGCGGGCGGCTCGGCGGCGAGCTTCGTGCTCCGGCACTTCGGCATCGAGGACCCCGCGCTCCAGCGCCTCGCGGCCCTCGCCGACATCGTCGAGTACGGCACGACGCCGTTCCTCGACCGCGCCGTGTCGGAGTGGGGGTTCGACCGCCTCGAGGAGGAGGCGGTCCACCTGGACTTCGCCTGGCGCCTGCAGATCGACGACGACCGGTTCCGCGCGATGAGCGCGCGCCGTCTTTCGCGCGGGGTGTGGCCGAGCGAGGTCGGCGAGATCCGGCGCCGTTACCTTCAGATGCTGAACGAGAACCGGTGGATCAAAGCCAAGGAGCGCGTGCGGTCGCACCTCGACGTGCGCAACGGTGTCGCCCTGCTCCACTTCGGCAAGCGAAAGCCGTCGCTCCTCGGATTCGGCACGCGCGCGTTGACATCCGTCGCGAAGGAGGAGGGCTGCGACCTCGCGGTCCTCGTGAACCGCCGCAAGGAGCTCGCCTCCGTCGCGCTTCGCGCCCTCGCCGACGAGCCGCGCATCAACCTCGGCCTCTTCGTCGAGGACTTCACGCGCCGCCACGGCATCGTCGGCGGGGGTCACCCGACGAGCGCGGGCGCGAAGATCTGGGGACGTCACCTGCCGGTGTTCCTGAACCGCGTGTACGGTTACGGTTAGGACCGGTCGCCCGGAGGTCTGGCCGATCTGGGGTCGGAACGAGAGCGGAGCGCCGCGCCCGCGGCGCCCCGTGGACCGCGCCTACTCTTCCTCGTCCTCGGTGGCCACCGCCTTGCCGATCGTTCGCTTGTCCTTCGGCAGGTCCTGCCCTCGTTCGATGCTGCCGGCGCCGGGGAGGTTGCCGCTTCCGCGCTCCCCGCTCTTCTCCGTCCCGGGCCTTCGCATCTCGTGCTCGCCCTGGACGGTCTCCCCGCCGCTGCGGACCTTCTCGCCCTCGCGGACGTTCTCGCGGGACTTCTGCTCGCGTTCTCGCTCCTGCTCACGGCCTTCCTTCTTCTCGGCCATGCCGCCGGTTTCTCTCGGCCGAAGGGAAGACGCCCGCGGAGCGGTCGTCGATGACGCACCCGGCCGATGCGTCGATGGCCGGAGGCGCGACGCGCGGCTCTTGCCCGCGCCGGCAGCCGCCGGTAGCGGGGTCGAACCGAGTGGCGTCCCCTGAAGAGGCCAACGGTACTTGGCCGTCCGCTTCGTGGCGCCGGACTCCACCGTGCCCGGATGATGCGTCGCGAGGCATTCCTCGAAGACCGAAAGACCGGAAGACCTACTTCTTGGAAGGCTGGTCTTTCGGTCTTCCGGTCTTCGACGGATGCCTTGCCTCGCAGCCGACTCCGTGGCCACCTACCGACCGAGAGACGAAGCGACGAAGGCGTTGGAAATGTCGACCCGTCGCCTTCGCCTCTTCGTCGCTTCGGCCTTGGCTCGAAAGTCCGAAGCCTCGAGGGGGCGAACAAGGCGCGACCTCCGATCCTTCGTTCCTCCGTTCCTCCGGGTGAAACTGGCGGGATGCAACGGACCGGTTGGCGCCCGCCAGGAAAACCCGGAGGAACGGAGGCTCGCAGCGACGGAGTTTCGAGCCAACGCCTCTTGGTCTCTTCGACCGAGTCACCCCGGTCGACGAGTCATTGGATCCCCTGACCGTGCCAAGTCAGCCGAGCAGCGCCGCGACGCGCCTCGCGGCATCCGCCGCGTCTTTCGCGAGCACGTACGCGATCGGCTCGATGCCGAAGTCGCCCTTGTGCCAGAGCACGTCCGGGAAGGGCCGCGCGGCGCGGAGCCGCGCTCCGATGCGTCCGCGGTCACGCTCGTCGGACGCGGGCATCTCGACGACGTGGAGGCGCGCGGCCCGTGCGAGGTCGAGGAACGCCGGGTCCGGCCGGAGGTTCACGGCGGCGCGCGTGTCCGGGTCGGCGTCCATCGCGCCGAGGAGCACCGTCGCGAGCGCCTTGCTCACGCCGAACTCCGGCGCGGGTGGCGTGCGCACGCGGCCGCCGAACTCGACGAAGCCACCGGGGAGCGCCGCGACGTCGCCGACGTCCTTCGCGCCGGGGAGCGCCATCGCGACGTTGGCCCCGACGTGCGGGATGAGCGCCGCGAAGCCGCGCGCGGGGCCGAGCACGCGCGCGGCCTCGCGCACGCTCGCGAGGACGCGCTCGGTGTCGACGAGCGCGCTGCGGGCCGCGCGGACGCACAGGTCGCAGCCGAGGCCCTGGAGCGCGGGCATGGCCTCCTCGTGGAGCGTGCAGATGGGCCCGCGGTCCTCGAACGCACGGACGACCTCGACGAACTGCGCGAGGGCCTCGACGGGGCCGAGGGTGCGCGAGGCCATGCCCTCCGCGACGCGCTCGACGGTCTCGCGGAGCCGGGGGTCTGCGGCGAGGCGCGGTTCGACCTGGAAGCGGCCCACGAGGTGCTTCGACACAGCGCTCTGCGACATCCCCATGCGGTCCGCGATCTGGTTCTGCGACAGGCCGCGCTTCTCGAGCGCAGCCGCGAGCATCTGTCGCACCGTGGGGACGAAGCGCTCGACGACGACCTCCTCGGGGAAGCGCACGCGCCGGGCAGCGCGAGGCGTCCGTTTGAGGCTTCGTCCATCCCCTCGACCCGGGCACGGGGAGGGCCGACCGGCGAGCCCGCGCGCAGGAAAGATGATGAACCCCGGGGCCGCGTGCCTGCCGGGGCCCCCATGGTCGCACTCCGCTTCGTCTTCCCGGTCGCTTTCGTCCTCCTCGCCGCGGGCTGCATCGGCCCGGCCTCCGAGCAGCTCACCGCCGCTGGGGACGGGCTCCCGTCCACCACGGCGGTCGTGCCGGAGCTCCCGGACTTCGACTGGACGACCGTCGTCGACCCGGACCACGCGAGCCACCAGGCGCCGCTCCTCCACGAGGGCGGCCACGGCCTGACGCTCACGGGCTACACGGCGATCCAGCCGTCCCTCCCGCCGGGCGTCCGCGGCAGCATCACGCAGGTCGACGCGTGGGGCACGTACGCGGTCGTGAGCGGCATGGAAGGCGGGCTCGCGTTCGCGATCGTGGACATCGCGGACGCGACGTCGCCGAAGGTCGTCTCGTACTGGCTCGCGAACGCGGACGGGTGGACCGCTCGCTTCAGCGACGACGGGAACTACATCTTCTACGGTTGCCAGGTCCTCGGCGGTCCGTTCGGCCTCGCGATGGTCGCCACGGGCACGCGTCCGCTCGGCGACTGCGAGGACCCGATGGACCCGGGCCCCACGCGCCAAGGCGGCGTCGTCGCGATCGACGTCACCGACAAGGCCGCGCCCGAGTTCGTCGCGTTCGTGCCCGGCGTCGCGGCGCACAACATCCACACCGCGTACATCGCCGGCAAGGATTACATCTTCACGAACCACGTCGACATCATCGAGTTCGACCGCGAGGCCGGCACGCTCGAGGTCGTCTCGGAGGTCCCAGGCGTCCACGACGCGACGGTGCAGAAGCACCCGATCACGGGCGACTGGCTGCTCTACACCGGGACCGACGACTTCGCCATCTACAACGTGAACGATCCCGCGAACCCCGAGCCCGTCTTCGAGGGCGGCGTCGAGGGCGCCGACGGCGAGATGCTGGTCGGCTGGCACGAGCAGACGCCGATCCCCGGCCTCATCGAAGGGCGCTACATCATGGCGCTCGCCGGGGAAACGTTCTCGCCGGTCTTCGGCCGCAGCACCGACATGAGCGTGCGCGACGCGGTCGCGTTCGTCGACATCACCGACCCTGCGAACCCCATCCCGCTCGGCGTGTGGCACGCGCCGTGGAAGCCGGGCGCGCCGTGGGCGAGCTACCTTTACAGCGTGCACGAGATGGCGGCGACGCCGACGGGCCAGCTGGCCGTCGCGTGGTACCACGGCGGCATCTGGGTGCTCGACGTCTCGACCGCGGAACGCATGCTCGAGCCGGCCACGATCGCGGCGTATCTCCCGAACATGCCCATCACCGCGCTGCCGGCGACGTTCGTCCAGACGCCGGTCCCCGTCGTGCCCTTCGTCTGGGGCGCGGGCTGGGACGACCGCGGGTACCTCCTCGTGCCCGACATGCACACGGGGCTCTACCTCCTCGAGCCGGAGTGGGGTCTGCACCCGGCGGTCGCGGGCGGGCAGTGACCAGGCTCGGTACTTGGCCACGGTGTCGGGTGCGGGCAAGGCATTCGTCGAAGACCGGAAGACCGGAAGACCAGACTTCCAGAGGAAGGTCTTCCCGTCTTCCGGTCTTCGACGAATGAGAGGCCGCGAACGACCGGGCCACGTATTCACCGCGTGCGAAGGGCCTGGCCGACCACCGAGACTCAGCGCTGCGGCGGCGGGCAGGCGACGTCCATCTCCGTCAGGCAGCGCACGGAGCCGACGCAAGTGTCGTAGCCCGGTCGCGTGCCGTCGTGGTCGAGGCACGCGACGCCGGGACAAGGCTGGCGCGCTACGGTGCAGTACCCCATCGCGTCGACGGGCGGCGCGGCGATCGCGAGGGTTGTCGTGACGAGGAGCGCGGCGACGAGGAGGCGCATGCGGCGCGGACACGCGGCGGGATGCTTGACCCTTGTCAAGGCGGCGGAACGCATCGGTGGTACAGGATGCCGCACGCACCCCAGTCCACGGCGCAATCCGTCCAGTAGTGCCGCGCGGGGTCCCAGCGCGTGCAGACGAGGCCGTTGCCCCCGTAGCCGCAGTCCGAGCCGGCGACGCAGACGGGTTTCGCCGCGGCCGGCTCAGCGAGCGCGACGAACGACGCGAAGACCGCCGCGAGCACGAGGAGAGGTAGCGCGCGCATGGTGTCACGACCTGTCCGGCGGCGGGCAGACGGATCCGCAACCACGGTTCCCGACGCACACGTCGTACCCTGGCCTCCCGTGGCCCGGTAGCCCGTACGGGATGTCGGAGCACACGACGCCGGGGCACGATGGAGTCGAGATCGCGCACGCGGTGATGGCCTGCGCGGGCGCGGGGACGGTGACGAGCGCGAGGACGGTCGCCGCGAGGACGACGAGCGCGACCCTCACGCGAGCACCTCCACGTCGAGGATGCGCGGCTGCGACTGGACCGGCGGGCACGTGCAGTAGCACTCGATGAG
>Ga0209640_10006442_pt1 | contig 10286 bp, 5 predicted proteins | sample RifCSP10_1_FD_184018 | JGI IMG/M metagenome (GOLD analysis project Ga0209640, IMG submission 184018) | Soil microbial communities from Rifle, Colorado - Rifle CSP2_sed 10_1 (SPAdes) (version 2) | ecosystem: Environmental > Terrestrial > Deep subsurface > Rock core/Sediment | place: Rifle... | reverse complement strand
CATCTCGGCCAACAACGACGAAGAGATCGGCCGGATCATCGCCGAGGCGATGGAGAAGGTCGGCAAGGACGGCGTGATCACGGTCGAGGAGGCCAAGGGCCTCGAGACCACGCTCGAGGTGGTCGAGGGCATGCAGTTCGACCGCGGCTACCTCTCGCCCTACTTCGTGACCGACGCCGAGCGCATGGAGGCGGTCATCGAAGGCGCCCGCATCCTGCTCTTCGAGAAGAAGATCAGCTCGATGAAGGACCTCCTGCCGGTGCTCGAGCAGGTGGCGCGCCAGGGCAAGCCGCTGCTCATCGTCGCCGAGGACGTCGAGGGCGAGGCGCTGGCCACGCTGGTCGTCAACAAGCTGCGCGGCACGCTGCAGGTGACCGCGGTCAAGGCGCCGGGCTTCGGCGACCGCCGCAAGGCGATGCTCGAGGACATCGGCATCCTCACCGGCGGCAAGCTGATCTCCGAGGACCTCGGCATCAAGCTCGAGAACGTGAAGTGGGAGGACCTGGGCGAGGCCAAGAAGATCGTCATCACCAAGGACGACACCACCATCGTCACCGACACCGACGACAAGAAGCGCCGCGAGGCGATCTCCGGCCGCGTCAAGCAGATCCGGGCGCAGATTGAGGAGACGACCTCGGACTACGACCGCGAGAAGCTGCAGGAGCGGCTGGCCAAGCTCGTCGGCGGAGTGGCGGTGATCAAGGTCGGCGCCGCCACCGAGACCGAGATGAAGGAGAAGAAGGCCCGCGTCGAGGACGCCATGCACGCCACCAAGGCGGCGGTCGAGGAGGGCATCGTCGCCGGCGGCGGCGTGGCACTGGTGCGCGCCGTCGAGGCGGTCGACAAGGTCAAGGCAGAGGGCGACGTCGCGATCGGCGTCAAGATCGTGCGCCGGGCGCTCGAGGAGCCCAGTCGTCAGATCGCCCAGAACGCGGGCGAGGAGGGCTCGGTGATCGTGCGCCAGCTGTTCGCCGAGAAGGGCAACATCGGATTCAATGCGTTGACCGGCAAGTTCGAGGACCTGGTCAAGGCCGGCGTCATCGATCCGGCGAAGGTCGCCAAGACGGCGCTGATCAACGCCAGCTCGATCGCCGGGCTGATGCTGACCACCGAGGCGATGGTCGCCGAGATCAAGGAGAAGGACAAGTCGCCGTCGATGCCGGGTGGCATGGGCGGCGGCATGGGCGGTATGTACTGAGCAAGGCCGGGGCGGCGACGCCCCGCGCTGTGATCGCTGGGGCCGGCGGGGCGACTCGCCGGCCCTTTTCTTTGTCCGGCCCGCACTGCCTTCCCGCCCCGGGGCGAAGCAGTCCACCCTTGCCCGGGCGCGGTCTGTTCTAATCTGGGACCGGATCCGAAAGGAGGACGGCATGTCCACTTCTCTCCGACGCACCGTGGGCGTCGCGGCTCTCGCCGCGGCATGGCTGGGGGCGAACAGCGCGACCGCGGAGATCGTGCGTTGCGAATCGATCCGCGGTATGCGGCAGGAGTGCGCGACACCGCTGCCGTACGGCGTCTACATGGCCCGCCAGCTCGGCGGCTCGGGCTGCACTCAGGGCAAGAGCTGGGGTTCGGACGCCGCCGGGGTATGGGTGGACAACAACTGCCGGGCGGAGTTCCGCACCGAGCACGACCCGCAGGTCGCAGACACGCGGGTGGACTGCGACTCCGATCACGGCCAGGTCGAGCGCTGCCCCGCCGACACCCGCGCCGGCGCGCTGATCGTGGAGGACGACAGCAACGACCACTGCGTCCTCGGCCAGAGCTGGGGCTGGGAGTCCGGCACGGTCTGGGTTTCGCAGCGCTGCCACGCTTCGTTCTCGCTCGCGGCGGTGGAGCTCGGCCGCGCCGTGCGCTGCGCGGCCCCGGGCAACCAGCGCGTGCTGTGCGCGGTCGACACCTCGGGCGGCGTCACGCTGGAGGTCGAGCACAGCACGACGTCGTGCGCTTATGGCGAGAGCTGGGGCCTCGACCCCGGCGGCGTGTGGGTCGCGCCGGGCTGCGACGCGACTTTCCGCGCCGACGGGCGGCTGCGCGGCAGCCAGACCTGGAGCCAGCCGCCGACCCTGGCTTGCGAGGCGTTCGGCGCCGGGAGGGTCTTCTGCCCGGTCGACACCTCGAGCGGAGTGGCGCTCGAGACGGAGACCAGCCAGGGCGTCTGCGTCGAGCGCGGCAGCTGGGGAACCGACGCCCACGGGCTGTGGGTCGGCGGAGGCTGCAGGGCGCTCTTCCGGCTCGGCCGCTGATAGGGGGCGCTGGGCGAACGGCGCTCCGCGGCCGGCGACTTGCCTCTCGGCGAGCGGCCGGGGAAGCATCGCCTTCCGCCCCGCGCGGACTTAGCGGACCTCCGATGCCGACTTCGCCCGCGATGGAGCCGTCGCCGCCCGCCGTGCCGCCGCCGAGCGACGCCGGCGGATCTGCGGTGGCAGAGGGTCCGGTTTGAACGTCTCCCTCGCCTTCGATTCCGCGCCACGGCGGCGGGCCCTGGCGCGCGGCGCGCTGCTCGCGCTGGTCGTCGTCGCTTACGCGAACAGCCTCGCCGTGCCCTTCGTCTTCGACGACGAGCGCAACATCGTCCGCAATCCGCTGGTGCGACACCTCCGCTTCGCCGCCACTCCCTGGCTGGCCGCGGCCTCCGGAGCGACGCCCGACCAGGTCGGCACCTTCAAGTCCCGCTACCTGGCCATGGCGAGCTTCGCGGTCGGCCATCGGCTGCACGGGCTCGACGCGCGCGGCTTCCACGTCGGCAATGGTCTCATTCACCTCGTCGCGACGCTGCTCGTCTTCGGCATCGTCTGGCGGGCGCTCGAGCTGCCGGCCTTCGCGGGCTCGCGGTTGCGCGCCCGCGGCCCGACGGTGGCGTTCCTGGTCGCCGCCCTGTTCGCGGTGCATCCGCTGCAGACCCAGGCGGTGACCTACATCGTGCAGCGCATGGCGCCGCTCGCCGGTTGCCTGGGGCTGGCGGCGGTCTGGTGCCACCTGCGGGCGCGCACGAGCGCGAGCGCGGGGAGCCTCGCCGGCTTCCGCGCCGCCACCGTCGCGACGCTGCTCGCGGCGTTGCTCACCAAGGAGAGCGCGGCGGCCTTCCCGCTGCTCGTGGTGGCGGTGGACCTGGCCCTGTTCGGCGGCGGATGGCGGGCGCGGCTGCGCTGGCTCGCGACGCCGCTGGTGACGCTCTTCGTGCCGTTGATCCGGCTCGCCGCGCTGGTGCTCGAAACCGCGGATCCGGCGCGGCAGTTCGACGTCGTGACGCGCGCCGGCACCGCCGTCGGACGTTGGAGCTACCTGGCGACCGAGTCCCGGGTGATCGTGCGCTACCTGCGCCTGCTCGTTTTCCCCGCGGGCCAGAGCATCGATCACGACGTGGACCTCTCGCCGTCGTTCGCCGATCCGCGGGCGGCGATCTGCGGCCTTCTCGTGCTCGGCATGCTGGGGCTCGGCGTCGCCTGGATCGTGCGCGGCCGTCGCGGCGAGGCGGGCTGGCGACTCGCCGGGCTGGGTCTCGTCTGGTTCTTCGTCGCCCAGGTGGTGGAATCGAGCGTGCTGCCGATCGCCGACGTCATGGTCGAACACCGCCTCTACCTGCCGCTGGCGGGCTTCGCGCTGGCGGTCGTCGCCGCGGCGCACTCGGCGGTGGGCGACGCCGGCGCGCGGCGCGTGAGCGCGGTCCTCGGCCTCTCCATCCTGGCGCTGACCGCGGTGACGCGGGCGCGCAACGAAGTGTGGCGCGACGAGCTCGCGCTCTGGCGCCAGGCGGAGCGCACCAGTCCGCAGAAGGTGCGGGTGCTCTTCAACATCGGCTCGCTGCTCGGGCAGCGGGGCGAGGTGGACGAGGCGGCGCGCTACCTGGAGCGCGCCCTCGAGCGGGATCCCCACCACCTTCCGTCGCTGATCAACCTCGGTCTGGTGGCGCACCGGCGCGGCTCGCCCGAACGGGCGCGCGAGCTCTACGAGCGCGCGCTCGCTCTCGACCCCGGGCACGCGGTGGCGCTGCTCAATCTCGGCGACCTGGAGCGCGAGCAGGGCAGGGCCGAGCGCGCCGCGGAGCTCTATCGCCGCGCCGCCGCGGCCGCGCCGCGGGATCCGACGCCGCGCCAGCGGCTGCGGGAGCTCGAGCCGGCCGCGACCTCCGGCGGAAGGTAGTATCCTCGGCGAAACCAGACCGAATCGGGAGGCGGCGATGGGCGATCTGAACTATCCGTCGAAGCGCAGGGCGTGGCGGACGGGATGGCGGCTGGGTGCGGTCGGCCTGCTCGGGGTGAGCGCGCTCCTGCCTGCCCAGCCGTCGGGCGACGCCGCGCCGGCGGCGGAGAAGAAGCCGCTGCCGACCTTCGAGCTGGTGGAGAAGCCGGCCTTCCCGCTGCCCGCTCATCTCGAGCAGCGCGACATCGCCGCGGGGGCGATCGCGCACGACCAGCTGCTCAAGGCGGGCGGCGACCTCTTTCACGCCCGGTTCAACGGACTCGACGGCGTGGGGGCGATGCGCACCGCGGGCGGGACGCCGCTCCACCGCTTCTCGAACGGCCCCTCGGGCGGCGGCCAGCCGATCACCGTCGGCGCGCAGTCGTGCGGGAGCTGCCACGGCATGCCGTTCGCCGCCGGCGCCGGGCTCGCCCACACGCGGGTCTTCGTCGATCCGGACGCCGACGGCAATTCGCCGTTCAACGCCCGCGGCACGACCTCGCTGCACGGCAACGGCTTGCTCCAGCTGCTGGCGCAGGAGATGACCGAGGAGCTGCAGACGGCGCGCGACGCGGCGGCGGCGGCCGCGCAGCGCAGCCCCGGCGCGCCGGTGCGGCGCGAGCTCGCGGCCAAGGGCGTGGGCTTCGGCGAGCTCGTCGCCACCGCCGACGCCGCGGGCGTCGTCCACTTCGACCTCTCGGGCGTCTCGGGCGTCGAGCCCGACCTGGTGGTGCGGCCGTTCGGCTGGAAGGGCTTCGTCCCGGCGCTGCGCAACTTCGTGCTCGCCGCCGCCAACGCCGGCATGGGCATGCAGGGCGAAGAGTTCGCCTGGCGCCTGCCCGCCGAGCGCCAGCCGGACCCCGACGCGGACGGCGTGGCGCGCGAGCTCTCGGTGGGGGACGTGACGGCGATGACGATCTACAACGCCGGACAGGAGACGCCGCACGCCGTCGGGCACCTGGTCGCGCTCGGCATGGCGGCGTCGCCGGAGGCGGCGGATCTCGCGCGCGTGGAACGCGGCCGCGAGCTGTTCGCGCGCCTGGGCTGCGCGAGCTGCCACCGGCCCGAGCTGCGCCTGGGCAGTGCCGTCTTCGAGGAGCCGACGCTGCGCGGCAACGGCCATTACCTCGACCGCTTCCTCGCCTCCAAGGACCCCGACTACGACCCGGCACGCGCGGTGCGCTTCGACCTGCTCACCGCGGCGCAGCCGCCGCGCGTCGAGGCGTCAGCCAGCGGCGGCGCGATCGTGCGCCCCTACGGCGACCTGAAGCGTCACCGCATGGGCCGCACGCTCGCCGACACCGCCGGACCGTCGGTGGTCTTCGACGCCACCCTCACGCCGCTCAAGATCTGCGACGCGGTGCGCTTCGTCGAGCCCGACGTATTCCTCACCGCCGAGCTCTGGGGCGTCGGCAACACCGGCCCCTGGCTGCACGACGACCGCGCGGGCACGCTCGACGAGGCGATCCGGCTCCACGGCGAGGACGAGCCTCCGGCCGTGGGGGAGGCGGGCCGCAGCGAGGCGCAGGAGAGCCGCGACGCCTACGCCGCCCTCTCCGGCGACGAACGCACGGCGCTGGTCGCCTTCCTGAAGAGCCTGGTCAACTTCTCGCCCGAGGATTGACGCGCTGGGCGCGGCGGCGAAGCCTGGCGAAGGGCAGTCGCGCGGCGAGCGCGCGGCCCGCCTCGGGCTCGCCGCCGGCTACCTGAGCCTCGTCGTCCTCGGCTTCGCGGTGCCTTGGCAGCCGCGGCTGTTCTGGACGGTGCTGCTGCCGGCGCTGGTGCTGTTCGTCGTGCTCGGCGGCTTCCACCGCTGGCGCCGGCTCTGTCCGCTGGCGTTCTTCGGTGCGCTGGGTCCACGTCTGCGGCCGGCCGCCGCGCGCCGCGTGCCGGCGTGGATGGAGCGCGGCTACCCCGCGCTCAGCCTCGCGCTGCTGGCGGCCCTGCTCGCCCTGCGGTTGCTCGCCACCAACGGCGACGGCCGCTGGCTGGCGGCGCTGCTCGTGGCGCTGGCGGTGGCCGCGGCGGCGGTCAACGCGGTCTTCTCGGGCAAGAGCTGGTGCAACTTTCTCTGTCCGGTGGGAATCGTCGAGCGCATCTACACCGACCCACGCTCGTTCGCGCGCCGCGCCAACTCGCAGTGCGCGCGCTGCACGGCGTGCAAGAAGGCCTGTCCCGACATCGATCAGGAGAACAACTACTGGCGCGAGCTCGCCCACGCGTCCCGCCGCGTCGCGACCTTCGCGTTCCCGGGCGTGGTGCTGGGCTTCTACGGCTATTTCTGGCTGCGTCATGGCGACTGGGAGGCCTACTTCGACGGCCGCTGGACGCGCCGGCCGGCCGACGCCGAGCTGGCGTTCGGCCCCGGGTTCTTCTTCGCGCCGCAGGTTCCGGCCTGGCTCGCGGCGCCGGCGACCCTCGCCGGGCTCGCGGCGCTCTCCTACGCGCTCTTCTGCGGCCTCGAGGCGATCGCGGGCCGCTTCGTCGTCGACGCGGAGCGACGCCGGCATCTCGTGCTCTCGCTCGCGGCCTTCACCGCGTTCGGCCTCTTCTTCGCCTTCGCCGGGGCGCCGACCTTGCGCCGCATCCCGGGGGCGACGCGCGGCTTCGCCTTCCTGACGCCCGCCGTGGCGATGCTGGTGCTCGCCGGCCGCTGGCGGCGCAGCCGCGAGGGCTACGTGCGCGACAAGGGAGCGGCGAAGCTGCTCCGCAATTGGCCGTTCGAGACGCCGCCACCGGCGGATCCGGCGGAGGCCTACGCGCTCGTCAAGGCGACCGAGCAGGTGCGCGAGCAGGTGCTGGCGGGCTACACCGCGACGCTGCGCGAGATCCTCCAGGAAGGCATCGTGCGCGACGGCGAGCGGCGGCTGCTCGACGAGCTCCGCAAGCAGTTCGGTATCTCGGAGCGCGAGCACGCGCAGGTGGTCGCCGGGCTCGAGGAGGAGGAGCGCGAGCGCCTCGCCGCCGGCGGGCGCACCGGCGTCGAGGCGCGAGTGCAGCTCGCCGGCTACGAAGCGGCGCTCGCCGAAGCGCTGGTGGGCGGCGCGGGGGCGGCGGAGATCGCGGACCTGCGACGCTCCTTCGGCATCGACGAGGCGACCCACGCCCGGCTGGCGGAACGGATGCGCGGCGGATCGGGCCCGCTCGTGGCGCGCGCGCGCCGGCAGCTCGCGGAGGCCGAACGCTGGGCCGCCGACCGCGCGCTGCTCGGCCGCGGAGCTCCCTCCGAGGCGCGGGAGCTCGTGCTCTTCCTGCTGCGCAAGGCGGAGGATCGAGCCACCTCGCGCCTGCTCGACGTCCTCGAGTCGCTGGGGGAAGCCGACGTCGTGCGGCTCTGCCGCGGCGCACTGGCGGCGGTCGACGGTGCGACCCGCCGTGCCGGCCTGCGGCGCCTGGCCGAGGCCTGCCCCGAGGCGAGCGACGAGGTCGCGCGGCTGGGCAGAGTGCTCGCGGGGGAACTCGCCGCGGAGCCAGACGCCGACGAGAGCGCGGCGCTCGTGCGACTCGCCGGCGACGCCGACCCGTACCTCCGCGCCGGAGTGCTCTGGCTGCGCTCCGAGAGCGCGGGCGCGGAGGCGAGGCCGGCGCTGCTCGCGGCCGCGGCGTCCGACCCGGCGCCGCTCGTCGCGGTCACGGCGCGGGCGCTCGCGGGGCGCGCCGCGGGAGAGAGCGCCGCGAGCTACGTCGAGCGCTGTCCGGTCGAGCGCATGCAGTTCCTGCGGCGCGTGCCGCTGCTGGCGTCGCTGGCCGCGGACGATCTCGAGGAGGTCGCCGCCTTCGCGCGTGAAGAGACGGTACCGGCGGAAGGCGCCATCTGCCGCCAAGGCGTGCCCGACACCGGGGACCTCTTCGTGCTGCTCGAAGGCACGGCGGCGGTCCTGGTGCGCATCCGGGCCGACGACGCGGCGAGCGAACGCGAGGTCGCCGAGCTGGGGCCGGGGGAAGTGGTGGGGGAGCTGTCGCTGCTCGACGGCAGTCCGCGCAGCGCCACCGTGCGCCCCAAGGGCGGGGCGGTGCGCATGCTGCGCATCCCGGGTCCGGCGTTCCGCACCCGGCTCCTCCACCGCGAGGCCGTGTCGCGCTCGCTGCTGCTCACGTTGACGCAGCGCCTGCGCCGCCTCGCCGGGCGCATCGCCGCCGCCGAGCAGTGAGCCGGGCGGTCCGGGTCAGCCGCCGCGGCGGCCGAGCTGCACGAACTCGAAGCCGAAGCGGCCCTTGACGCAGAGATTGCCGCGCGTGACGTCGTTGTCGAACGGCGAGGTCACCTTGACGATGCTCTCGTCCTGCACGTGGACGGTGAGCGTGCAGCCGACGCCGCAATAGCCGCAGATGGTGTCGGTGCGCGTCTGCCGCGACTCGTCCCAGGCGCCGGCCTGCCGGCGGTCGAACTCCGGCTTGGCCATCAGCGCGCCGGTGGGGCAGGCGGCGATGCAGTTGCCGCAGTAGACGCAGGCCGAAGAGGGCAGCGGCACGTCGCGTTCGGTGGAGATGTGGGCCTCGAAGCCGCGCCCCGCGACGGCGATGGCGAAGGTGTTCTGCGCGTCCTCGCCGCAAGCTTCGACGCACTTGTAGCAGAGCACGCACTTGCCGTAGTCGCGCACGTAGAGCTCGTTGTCGACCTTGACCGGCTGCGCGACCGTGGCGCCGTCGCCGAAGCGCTGGGGACGGGCGCCGTACTCCGCGGCGAGCTCGGCGAGCCCGGGCGACGTCGAGAGATCGACCGACGAGCCCAGGAGCTCGAGCACCAGCTTGCGCGAGAGGTCGACGCGCGGCGAGCGCGTGCGCACCTTCATTCCGGGCTCGACGCGCCGCGAGCAGGCGGGGGCGAGGACGCGTGCCCCTTCGACCTCGACGACGCAGACGCGACAGGCGTTGACCGGGGTCAGCGTCTCCAGGTAACAGAGGGTGGGCACGTCCTTGCCGAGCGCACGGCAGGCGTCGAGGAGCGTGGCGCCCGACTCGACCTCCACCGCGCGGCCGTCGACCTCGAGTCCGACCGCCGGCCGCGGCTCGCGCGCCGGGGCCTCGGGGACGCGGCTCGGCGGCGGCGGCGGCTGGAACCAGATCGGGTCGGAGGTCATCGGGCGCTCTCCGGGAAGGGCGCGAAGCGCGCCAGGGCCGACTCGATCGCCGAGCTCGCGGTCTGGCCGAGGCCGCAGATCGAGGCGTCGCGCATCGCCTGCGCGAGCTCGCGCAGGAGCTCGAGCTCGTCGCCGCGCGTGCCCAGCGTGCGTCCCGAGCGCAGGCGCTCGAGGAGCTCGTGCTGGCGCACGGTGCCGACGCGGCAGGGCACGCACTGGCCGCACGATTCGTGGCGGAAGAACTCGGCGATGCGCAGCAGCGCGTCACCCAGGTCCGCGGTCTCGTCGTAGACCAGGACGACACCCGAGCCGAGCGTCGCGCCCGCGGCGCGCGTGCCTTCGAAGGTGAGCGGCAGGTCGATCTCTCCGGGTCCCAGGAAGACGCCGGCCGCGCCGCCGAGCAGCACCGCCTGGAGCGCGCGCCCGCCGGCGACGCCGCCCGCGAGCTCGAGCAGCTCGCGCAGCGTGGTGCCGAAGCGCACCTCGTAGAGCCCGGGCCGCGCGACCTGGCCGGAGACGCAGAAGAGCTTCGTTCCCGTCGAGCTCGCGGTGCCGACGGCGGCGAAGGCGGCGCCGCCGGAGAGCAGGATCGGCAGCACGTCGAAGAGCGTCTCCACGTTGTTGACCACCGTCGGCTTGCCGAACAGTCCCGCCTCGACCGGGAACGGCGGCTTGGAGCGCGGCTCGCCGCGGTAGCCCTCGATCGACTCGAAGAGCGCCGTCTCCTCGCCGCAGATGTAGGCCCCGGCGCCGCGGCGGATCTCGACGTCGAAGGCGAAGCCCGATTGCGCGACGTCCGCCCCGAGCAGGCCCGCGGCGCGCGCCGCGGCGAGCGCCGCCGACAGCCGCTCGTGAGCCAGGGGGTACTCGCCGCGCAGGTAGACGTAGCCGTGCTCGCAGCCGGCGGCGAAGGCGGCGATGGTCATCGCCTCGACGAGGGCGAACGGGTCCTCTTCGAGCAGCACGCGGTCCTTGAATGTGCCGGGCTCCGATTCGTCGGCGTTGCAGACCAGGTAGTGCGGG
>Ga0209640_10006441_pt1 | contig 10287 bp, 18 predicted proteins | sample RifCSP10_1_FD_184018 | JGI IMG/M metagenome (GOLD analysis project Ga0209640, IMG submission 184018) | Soil microbial communities from Rifle, Colorado - Rifle CSP2_sed 10_1 (SPAdes) (version 2) | ecosystem: Environmental > Terrestrial > Deep subsurface > Rock core/Sediment | place: Rifle... | reverse complement strand
CACAGGAAGGAGTAGGGAATGAGCGGAGTACGGGTATTAGTTGGCACAAGGAAGGGCGCGTTCGTCCTGACCTCGGACGCAAAGCGCGAACGGTGGGATATCAGTGGCCCCCACTTTGCGGGCTGGGAGATCTACCACCTCAAGGGATCGCCCGCTGATCCGAATCGGCTGTACGCGTCTCAACACAGCAGCTGGTTTGGGCAGATCATTCAACGCTCGGATGATGGCGGCAGGACATGGCACCAACCCGGAACCCCCCCGGGCGAACCGACCACCACCCCGGACGGCATGCCCAAGGGCGAGAGCAACAAGTTTGCTTACGACACGTCTGCTGAAACCGGCAAAGCTCTGACCACGCACCAATGGTACGACGGCACGCCGCACCCCTGGGAGTTCAAGCGGGTATGGCATCTCGAACCATCGCTGAACGATCCCGACACAGTTTACGCCGGAGTTGAAGACGCCGCACTATTCCGCTCGACGAATGGCGGACGAAGTTGGCATGAGCTTGCCGGGCTGCGCGGCCATGGCTCAGGTGATAAATGGGCGCCAGGCGCCGGCGGGATGTGTCTGCATACGATTCTTCTGGATCCGCGCAATCCCGAACGGATCTTCACTGCGATCTCGGCCGCAGGCGCATTCCGGAGCGATGACACCGGCGAAACCTGGCGACCGATCAACCGCGGCCTGCATTCGCTGTATATCCCCGAAGCGACCGCCGAGGTTGGCCATTGCGTCCATCGCATTGCCATGCACCCGTCTCGTCCCGGCGTGTTGTTCATGCAGAAGCACTGGGACGTGATGCGCAGCGATGACGCCGGTGAGTCGTGGCATGAGATCAGCGGCAACCTGCCGACTGACTTCGGATTTCCCATTGACGTTCACGCGCACGAGCCGGACACCGTCTATGTCGTTCCGATCAAGAGCGACTCGGAGCATTATCCCCCCGACGGAAAGCTGCGCGTGTACCGCAGCCGGACGGGCGGGAACGAATGGGAGGCGCTCACCAAAGGCCTGCCGCAAAGCGACTGCTACGTCAACGTGTTGCGCGACGCCATGGCCGTCGACTCGTTCGATTCCTGCGGCGTGTACTTCGGCACCACCGGCGGCCAGGTCTACGCATCGCCGGACGGCGGGGCGAACTGGGCCCCCATCGTGCGCGATCTTCCGGCCGTGGTTTCCGTCGAGGTCCAGACCTTGCCATGATTCGCGTCGTGCTGCCAACCCATTTGCGCAAGCTCGCGCGCGTCGACGGCGAAGTAAAGCTCCACGTCAAGGGCACGGTCACGCAACGGTCGGTTCTCGACGCGCTCGAGGATCGCTATCCGATGCTCCGCGGGACGGTCCGCGACCAGGTCACGCAAAAGCGCCGCGCGTTCGTGCGCTTCTTCGCCTGCGGCCAAGATTTGTCCCACGAGCCTCCGGACGCCGCATTGCCTGAAGCGATCGCGTCAGGAACAGAGCCTTTTATGATCGTCGGGGCGATTGCAGGGGGTTAGCCGATCGCCGAATCGAGCCAACCTCAAGCCAGGACAAGCTGTTGGAACTGTTTTTGCGGATCTGCAATAAACTTTAAAAGGAGAAAACATGGCAACTAAGATTTTCGTAAATCTGCCAGTGAAAAATCTCGATAAATCGGTACAGTTTTTCACCAAGCTTGGCTTCAGTTTCAATCAGCAATTTACCGACGAGACCGCCACCTGCATGATCGTGACCGACGACATATTCGTCATGCTGTTAACTGAAGACAAGTTCAAAACGTTTACTCCCAAAGAGATTTGCGACGCAAAGAAATACACCGAAGTGCTTGTGTGCCTGGCTCTTGAAAGTCGGGTAAAAGTCGATGAAATAGTTCGAAAAGCACTGGCCGCCGGCGGCACGACTTACAATGAACCGCAAGACCATGGTTTTATGTACGGCCACGGATTTCAGGATCTGGATGGCCACATTTGGGAACTCATCTTCATGGAACCAAGCGTGATCCAAGGTTAAGCGTCAAGGGTGATACGAGCGGACGCGCCGCTGCGCGGCAGCGCGTTGGGCGTTATATCACAGAAAGGCGTTGTAGCGGCGGCGTGCCGGCGGGTAACAGAGAGCAAGGAGATCTCACGTGAAGTACAACGGTAGCTGTCACTGCGGGAAGACTGCGTTTGAGGTCGAAGGCGATCTCAATGGGGCGATGGCATGCAATTGCTCTATGTGTTCGCGCAAAGGATCTCTTCTGTGGTTTGTCCCCCGGGAGCAGCTGCGGTTGCTTACATCGGATGAGGACGTCGGCACCTACACGTTCAACAAGCACGTCATCAAGCACCGCTTTTGCCAGACGTGCGGCATTCACACGTACGGAGAAGGCCTCGACCCAAAGGGGGATCAAATCGCCGCGATCAACATTCGCTGCCTCGAGGAAATCGACCTGGGAAGCGTTCCGGTTCAACACTTCGACGGGCGGGCATTGTGAAATGAATGCGCCAGCAGCCGGCTAAAGGCACAAACTTGCCAAGAGAAACTCGAGGTGTCCGGAGTTTGCCGTTGTGTCATGCTGAACGAACGTGAAGCATCCGCTTTGCGCTTTGATTGATTCATTCGATCAGAAACGGAAAAATCAGATTCTTCGTCGCTCGGCCTCCTCAGAACAGAGGGACCGAGTGATGCAGGTTGCGGGACTAGGACCAACGGCGAAACATTTTGCGCGTGAACATGACAACTTTTAAGCATACTGCACAAAGATCACCAGGACCCCACGAACAGGAATGAGAAAGTGTTTAGCCGCGGAAAAACAAACGCAAGTTTCACACGTGCGGCGCACCGATCACAAGCAAATTCAGGAGTCGTTGAGCAGAATGGCTGAGAAAGGACAATCCCGATGACAACAAGTATCGCCTGTCGCGCGGAAACGGCGGCCAATCGGCTCGGCGGAGACCGATTATGAACATTGCCCTGTGGGTCGTTCAGGGGCTGCTCGCGCTCCTTTTCCTATTCGCCGGTGGCATGAAGCTGGTCCTGCCGATCGAGGAGATGACGAAGCAGATGCCGTTACCACTGCCGGGCCTGTTCTTGCGTTTCACGGGAGTCGTCGAGGTGCTCGGCGCAATCGGTCTGATCTTGCCCTGGCTGCTGCGCATACGGCCGGGTCTGACCCCCTTGGCGGCCGCCGGGCTCGCGATCGTGATGATCGGCGCGACGGTGTACACGTTGGCGGCAGGTGATTTCACCTCGGCGCCGATCCCGCTGGTGGTGGGCCTCCTCTCGGCGTTCGTTGCCTATGGCCGCTGGCGTCTGGCGCCGACCCCCGGGCAAAAAGTGACTCGATAGAACTCGTCAACAAGAGGAGGGCCTGTGAAAGAATACGTGGATTTGTTCATTTTGCCGATTCGGAAAAAAAATCTTGCAGCGTACCGCCGGCTTGCGCAACGCTTTGGAAAAATCGTCGAAGATCACGGCGCTCTCGAATACCGGGAGTTCCTCGGCGATGATCTCAAAACGAAACAGTTCGCCGCATTCCCAAGCAAAATCAAAGTCAAACCCGGTGAGGTTTTGATTTCTTCCGTGATTGGATTTCGTTCGAAGTCGCAGCGCAATCACTTCAATAAAAAGGCGATGAACGATCCGAGGATAAAAGCGCTAATGGGCGAGAAGCCACTCTTCGATATGAAGCGCATGCTCTACCGCGGTTTTTCCACAATCGTCAAGATGCACAGCCCCCAGGGCTAAGAAACCACAAATTGGAAGCTGCAAGTGAAATAGCTTCAGCTTGGCAGCCTGTCTCTTGCTCCCGGAGCCGTTCCTCAGCCAGGCTGAGCCAGCGTCATTGCGTGATCAATATCCGGGACGATCTCGGGGCAACACTGCTTGGCTATTTCGAGGATAATGCGCGCTTGCCTCTCATCACAACGAATCGTGTAGCCGCGAAACGACACGCCTTCCAGGTAATGATCGATTCGGCTGGCCTTCTCGACCGCTTCGTAGGCGGCAGACTCGATAGGAACGTGGCTCCGCAGTCGGCTATAGTCTCGAGGAGCGAGCTTAATGAATATCTCCATACTTACCATCTTTCGCGCCGGTCAGCGGGTGAGCGGCTTCCGTTCGGGTTAGAAGTGCCACGTCATTCCCATCGCGCTGCACGAGTTGAAGTAGCGAAATCACTTTGGCCGCCGTGCTGGATGCTGAGTTGACCGAGAAAAATACAACGGCTTCGTCAACCATGCCGTGCGCGAGTGCGCGCGGCCTTTTGTGCGGCCGCGGAACGGACTCTGGCCCCTTTGGTGCGCGCGGCCCGACGCGCACTGGCCGAGCGCTCCGCCCGCGTGCGCCTTCGCGCCGCGGAATGGGCCTGGCGCGACAGCGCTTTCTTGGAAGCGGCGGCTCTCCCTTCGCGCTTCAGAGCGCGTTTGGTGGCTTTCGACCGTCGCGGTGATGTTTTGCGATTGCCGCTTCGGCCGGACTCATACGCGCGTTTGGCGCTGCGCCGGGTCTTTTCCGATACCGTGCCCTTCTCGGGCGGTGGCAGATCGACGCCGGCACGCCGCGCCTTGGATAGCCCGATTGCGATCGCTTGTTTGGTCGATCGAGCACCGTGCTTACCCTGTCTGACATGATGTATTTCCTCGCGCACGAACTCACCGGCTTGTGTGCTAGACGCCTTTCCTCTTTGCTTTGCCTTCTTGGCTCTTTCGACAGTTTGCTTTTCCGGCATCATCAGCTCCTATTTTAAGTTAGTGTCTTACTAGCGGCTGCTGCCACAGCTAGAAATCCTTCTTCTTCATTGCTCGAGGTCTTCAACTCTTCGCATATATTCAAGTTTTAAGCGCCGCAATCGATATGCCACCGCCCCAAAATCGGCAAAAGGCCCCCGCTTCAAAGATCGATGGCGCGAATTCGGGACATGCGCCTGCGTGTTGTACCGCTTTTGCGCCAGAGGATTAACGTTCAATTTAGAAACAGAGGTAGATTTCCGCCTAGTATACCCGGGCCGCTCAACGACTGGTCGCCACGATTGCTCGCTCGCATGCTTCCTAGACTGCCTCTGCAGTTCCTTTGGGTTTCTCGTGGCACTCCGTTTGCTCGTATTTTTCAGTGGGGCACGATCATCCAACGCATTAAAATAAAAAAAGGAGAATTCAATGGCTCAATGTGAAACCTGTGGCAATGAGTATGACAAAGCATTCGAAATCACGTTAGCGGGGAAGTCGCATACGTTCTACAGTTTCGAATGCGCAATTCATTCGTTAGCGCCCGAGTGCGCGCACTGCGGCTGTAAGGTGATCGGCCACGGCGTGGAGAGTGACGGAACATTTTACTGTTGTGCCCACTGCGCGAATCAGTCGGGCGTTCGCGAAGTGGCGGACCGGACCGATCACACCGCGTATGAAACGGGCCGGAGATGAAACGAGAAGTTACGGTGCTTGTCATGGCTAAGTCTTAGGGACTTAAACATGCACAGCATCGGCGCGGCGTTTTTCCGTCTCAACCGGGGAACAGCCGTATTCGCGTTCCAGTCGCAGAGCTGAGACCGGCCGGCAACTTTCGCTGATCATTTCTGATCAAGAGTAAGCGAAAGAACTGCTCCGCCGACGACCGCGCTGATCGATTCCACCTGGCTGGCGGCTACTGCATGATCGGCGGCTCGCCTGTTCCACCATATTGTCCGATGCGCCGCTTGGAATCCTGTTCGAAGGGCTGATTGGTTCCTGAACGGATGCGCTGTCTTTTGCGCTTGGACGTTTTCTTCTTCGACGCCGCTTGCTTGTTTCTCTTTTTGCTTTTTGCCATAAAATCTCCAGATTTCTGCTCTCATGAATACTGTTTAGGCGGGCTTGTCGATGATCCGCACTGTGCTCGCTTGCGGCCCTTCAACGCCCTCCTCCTCGTGCCATTGTACGCCCGAGCCGATCTCTAGCCGGTCAAACTGATCCCCCGGCAAGCTCTTCTTATGAAAATAGACTTCCTGTCCGTCCAAGCTCTTGATGAATCCGTATCCTTGTTCGCGAAATAAGCGAACGACCAAGCCACCGACCTCCTGCTCGGGATGAGTCTTGACGTCGCCATGTTGCTTTTCAACCAGCTTCCTAAGGCGGCGGCGCATGGCGCCAAACGCATCGCGGATGACCGTCGGCAACTGTTCGTGAAGATCGCCCTCGCCTGCCTCGCGCGTCACCACCACCTCGTGTTCCGGCGGCACCGCGACATCGACTCGAACCCGAAAAGAATTGCCGCTTTTCTGGTGTTTCTGCGGTTTCTCGATCGCGACCCGGCAGCTGACGATATGATCGCAAACTCGTTCCAGTTTATCAGCCTGATTCCGAACTAGATTTTCAATAGCCGCGTTTTTGCGAACGTTGCGGAAAGTCACATTCAAAGGAACCTGCATAGGTCACCTCACCTAGCCAAGGCCGCCGACCCGGACTCCTGAGATAGGAATTCGAGCATTTGCGAAACCGCAAAACGCATCAATATCTCAACAGCGCCCCGGTCAGCACAAGCAAGGCGGGCGCTCTGCCGTGGTCGCTTTTCAATTGCGCAAGCCGCTCGAGATCTTGACGCGAAATCATATTGACCCCTGGTATGAATGCTGTCCAATAGGCCGCAGCCCTTCACCCATGATGATTATTTTTTTTGGGTTCAGTGTTCAGCGGATGGCCGAGCTTTTCTTCGACGGACGTGACATTGGCCGTTAACTTGTCCCGCTCTCCGTCATCTTCTTCGAGTTTGATAAACGTGACCACATGCGATGAGCCTTTGCGGGCGCGATCATGGCAGCGGCGAATCAATGGCATAATCTCATCCCACTCACCTTCGATGCAGGTACTCGACGGAGTGAGCTGATACGGTAAACCGGATTCTTCGACGAGCTTGAGCACCTTTGCAAGTTCTGCGCTTGAATGAGTATTCCTGCCGATCGGAATAATGCTGAGTTCCGCTAGCATAGGTCCTCCTTCTATTTCAGCGCGCTGCTGCTTGAGTAGATCGAAGTCTCGTTGGAGCCGAGCCTTAGTAATAAAACACTCAAGGACTCAAGCGAATTAGCAGCAAGAAAAGGGCCAGGACGCTCGTGCGATGATCAACCATGCGCCTAAAGCATTGGGCAAAACCCCTAACAGACTTATTTACTCCGTGTTCTGCATAACCCCCGTGGGGTTGAAGCGAGATTGTTCCCGAGCTGTCCCATTCACGACATGGCTCCACAAGTGCACAAAGGTGCCAGACCCTTCGAGATCTCGCTTCGCAAAAGCTCCGCATCAGAAATCCTGTCTACTTAACAGGTCCCACTTGGCATGCCTCTTGCGCCCTTTTGTTGAATCAATGGTTCAGGAGGTGCGTCATGCAGATCAGAGATGTTATGACTCAGGGCGTGGAAACTGTTGACTCGAATGCGCCGGCTATAGAAGCTGCGGCAAAAATGCGTGAGTTTGATATCGGGTCTCTGCCTGTCTGCGATGGAGAGAGACTCGAAGGTTTGTTAACCGACCGCGATATCGCCGTGCGACTGGTCGCGGCGGGTCTTGATGCGTCCACGACGAAGGTGAGCGAAATCATGACACCGGGCGCCACCTATTGCTTCGATGATCAAACACTGGAAGAAGCGGCGGCAGTCATGGAGGCGCATCAGATTCGCCGGCTGCCGATATTGACTCGTAACAAACACTTAATAGGAGTGCTCTCGCTCGGCGATCTGGCCGTTCGCACGCTGGGCACGGAAGATCGAGACCTGGCGGATGACGCCCTGGAAGACATCTCTGCACCGTCAGAGCCGAATCGATGAGGCGCACGCACTGCAAAGCGGCGGCGAAGGAGTAGAGAACATGCGGGCGCGCAATGCTGCGCCCCTGCCAAGTTTGATTTTACTAAGTGCTGTGAATCTCAGTAGTGGAGGCTGGCAGTGCCAAGCAAACAACGAGTCCGTGTGGATCCGAAGCGTCCCAAGCGTAGACGCAAACGTGGTAAGGGAAAGTCCATCAAAAAATCCGCCTGATACTGCATAAATGATCCGGTGACGGCGCGATGGCAATTTTTAGCCGGCCATCTTCAGGAAAAGATACCTGAGCGTGCATAGTTAAATTGCCAGGCTAAGGCGCCTGACACGCTATGATCCGCTTTGTTACGGTGCAGGAAATTAAAAAGAGGGGGAGCGATGTCCCCCTCTTTTCGAAGTCTCACCAGTTGTCTACTTGCTCATCGGTGAAGACGAAGGTTCTTTTTGTCCGCTTCCCGACGCCGACGATCCCGAAGAAGCCCCATCGATGTTTAGTTTTTGTTTAGTTTCCGCGTCCAGCGTACCGGTCTGTTCGAGGCCGTTCGCCTTTTGGAACCCTCTTAGCGCCTGCCGCGTCTGGGGCCCCAGGATTCCGTCGATTGGCCCCGGATCCTGCCCTTGATTCTTCAGAGCCTGTTGGGCCTGCCGAACATCTTGTTGGCCGCCCATATCTTGAGATTGAGAAGCCCTGCTGGCATCTTGTCCGGCCTTGCTCGGATCACCGGATTCCGCTGAGCGTGGAGTATCTGTTCCGCTTCCGGCGACCGAGCTGTCTTTTTCGCTCTGTGCGGTGCTTCCAGGACTCGTTTCCGCCTTGGTTGGATCAGTGGATCCCGCCGATGAGGTTCCCTCGGAAGGTGTCGTTCCCCCGACCGCGCTATCTTTACCGGTTTGCGCGACTCCGCTCCCAAGACCCTCTCCCGCTTTACTCGTCTCGCTAGAACCCGCCGACGGGATTCCCTTAGAAACAGACGTGTCAGCGCCGCTTCCGGTTCGCTCGCCTGAGGTTGATCCGACCGAAGTATCTTTACCACTTTGCGCGACTCCGCTGCCACGATCCTCCGCCGCTTTGCTCGTCGTCTCGCTCGGACCCGTCGAAGGTGCCTTGGCGACATCCCTCCCGATTCCGGCTGGCTCGCTCTTGGGTCCCACCGCCGAGTCGTCTCTATCGCAGCCGTTCGCCGCTATCCCGGCCGCGGCCAAAAACAGCACCGGCAAAAGTATTCGCTTCATCATCATCTCCTTTCTGGATTGTATGTGTGAATCTCTTCTTCGATCCGCAAGCTTGATGCCAGCCTTTAAAAGCTTTTCCTTAGCCGGCTATCATGTACACCTGTCTCAAAAACTACCCGTTCTCGAGGTTTGTTGTCCGGCATTTGCGACATGACACTGGAGTTGCTCTTAGCTTTTTCCGCGCTGTAAATACGAGCTATGGCCTCACGGCGCGGCAATGAAGAAAAGTGTTTCGATTCATGGGGGCATCGGTTAGTAAACGCAGGGGTCAAAGAAATCGCTTGCCCGGACTCATTGAGGGACGAAACGAACGTGAGCCTCCGTTCCAGAGCCGGGAAATACGCACCGCGTCTGTTGCAAAAACGGGACAGGCTCCTGCGAGATAGGTTTCTTTCTCCTGTGGCTGATTTTTAGGATCGGTAACGCTGTGGGGGATGAGATTGTCGGGCATCCCTGACGATTCGCCCGCGGACAAAAAAGAGAAGGCGACCGGTACTTCCGTAATTTCGAGTGGCTAACGAAAGTGGGAACGATTGAGAAAAAGCGCGGCAGTCGATCGCGACCCGACACACCGCGGGTGGCACGTACATTGCTCCCCTGAGTCTCAATTTGGGGACGCGCAATGTTTCTCATCAGCAGCTAAAGAAGCAGAAACTCACGCTTCGACCTGCAACACATTTGACCAACAATAAAAAACGAGGTCCGGCTTGAACCCGGAGAGTCTCTGGCCACTCGGTCTTTATGCTGCAGCGGTCATAGTTGTTGTCACAACTATGATCTTGCTATCGCACCTCCTGGGACAACGTCATCAAGAACGCGCAACCAGCGATCCCTACGAATCGGGAATGCCGGTGACAGGTTCGGCGCGGGTTCGTTTGTCTGCCAAATTTTATTTAGTGGCGATGTTCTTCCTCATTTTTGATCTCGAATCCGTGTTCATCTTTGCCTGGGCCGTTTCGGCTCGCGAGGTCGGATGGGCCGGTTACATCGAGATTGTCGTCTTCATCGCTATTCTCGTAGCGGCACTTGTGTACTTGTGGCGCTTGGGCGCTCTGGATTGGCAAGCACCGAGAGACCGCCGGGCAGCGCTGCGCCGCCAGGGAGGATCGCCGCATGAATTGGTCGCTTAGCAGACCAGAGAGCTCGTCAACCCGTCACGGCGACGGCTCCTTCGAAGATGCGTCACGGCGCGTGTTCGTTCTGTCGCGGCTACAGGATCTCGTCGCCTGGGGACGAAAAAACTCCATGTGGCCTTTTAACTTCGGCTTGTCCTGCTGTTTCGTCGAGATGGCGACCAGCATCAC
>Ga0209640_10006440_pt1 | contig 10287 bp, 9 predicted proteins | sample RifCSP10_1_FD_184018 | JGI IMG/M metagenome (GOLD analysis project Ga0209640, IMG submission 184018) | Soil microbial communities from Rifle, Colorado - Rifle CSP2_sed 10_1 (SPAdes) (version 2) | ecosystem: Environmental > Terrestrial > Deep subsurface > Rock core/Sediment | place: Rifle... | reverse complement strand
CTCGAGCGGCAGGATGTGCAGGCCGTGCCGCGGAAGATCGAGGTCGCGGATGATCTCGGGTCGCAGGAGGCTCACGACGTAGGAATACACCGAGAACGTGAAGCCCGGAAAGATCTGCTCGCTCACCGCCGCACCGCCCAGCACCGGCCGGCGTTCGACCACCAGCACCTTGCGTCCCGCGCGCGCCAAGTACGCTGCGTTGACCAAGCCGTTATGGCCGCCGCCGATGACGATGACGTCCCAGGCCTGACGCTTGAGTGGCGCGATCATGCTCACTCACTCTTCTTACGCGGCGGATCGAAGAACGGGAGCTTGCGCACCCAGGCGTTGGCGCGCTTTCGCTGGTGTTCGACAGTCACTTCGATTTCGACTGGCGTGTCGGGCGCAAAATGCGGCGCCCGCAAGTGCGCGAGCGCAATGTATTTTTTGAGCAGTGGCGACCAGCAGCCGCTCGAAGCGTAACCAATCTGCGCGCCGCCACGATAGATCGGCACGCTCGCGCGCCACGCGACCGTCGGCAGTGTGGGCGCGAGGTTCGCCGCGGTATAGAGTGCTTCGAACGAATCCCAGTCCACCTCGATGCCGACGAAGCGCCATGCAAATCCCCTCGCCCTTTCGCTCGCAAGGGCTCGTTTGCCGTTGAAGGCCTCCTTGTCGAGCTCTACCGTCCGGTCGAGTGAGAGCTCGAAGGGCGAGGATTTCTGCTCGTCGATCATCGCGTGGTGCGCGGAGTGATAGTCGACGTCGAGCATGACTAGGCCCGCCTCGATGCGCACAAGATCGAGCGCCCAGATGCCCGCGGGCGTGAGGCCGTAGTCCGCGCCGGTCGCCATGAGCGCATCCCATACCCGGAGCGCGTGCGCCGTCGGAACCCACAGCTCGTAGCCCAAATCGCCGGTGTAGCCTGTGCGAGAGATCTCGATGTCGACGCCGGCGACGCGGTTCGCCATGACGCGAAAGTACTTGAGGCTGTCGACCGGCTGCTCGGCCACCGCATTCAGAATCGTGCGCGACAGTGGGCCTTGGAGCGCGAGCGTGCCGTAGTCATCCGATTCGTCCTGGATGTCGACATTGAGACGGAACGCGTTCATGTGCAGCCAGCGAAAATTCGGCTCTGCCGCGGTCAGGCGGAACGTGTTCTCGTCGAGTCGGCTCACGGTGCCGTCGTCGATCGTCTTGCCATGCGCGTCGCACCAGGGCGTGTAGAGCACCTGCCCCACTTTCGTCTTCGCGACATTGCGCGTGACCGTGCGGTCGAGAAGCTGGGCCGCGTCGGGCCCGGTGATGCGGTACTTGTGTAGCGGCGAGACATCGAACACCGCGGCCGCATTGCGAACCGCGGCGTACTCGCGATCATGCGTCCAGTCGTACGCGCTGGCGACAACATGTCCCGCCCAGCGGCGCCAGGTCTCGCCGAGGACTAGCGGCGCGGTGCGTGCATGAAAGGGAGTGGTTTTCAGCATGTCGTGCGGGGTGGCTGCATCACGGCATTCACCGTGGACGCCGGATGTCGTTGTTGTTCAAGGAGTTGGTGCGCGATCGTATAGGCGCGGGTTAACGGCGGTCAATGGAATCTCACACCTCCACTACTCGATTGCACGTGCAGTCCGTGATCCCTGCCTAGCAATCGTGGGCGTCCGCTCACGGCCAAGAGCGCCACCGGTGCATTCTTGTAGAGTGCTAGTCGGAAGACGCAGGTTCAAATCGGGGGCACGCTTGTGGCGTTGTTTGCTGCGACTTCCTCGCCGAAAAACGTGGTAGCGGGGGCAGCATTGCGCCATTCCCCACTCTGCTGTTCCGGGGCGAATTAGGCCCTGCAGAAAAACGTTGGCGTTTCCCCGAATCTATCGGCGTACCTTCTCAGTACATCTCGCGCAACGAGGGTCTCCCGATTGGCCGCCTAGTCCGATGGCGGTGCGGCTGTCAGATCTGCGCGTGCCGAGAAGGCCATGACGCCGTGGGCCGTCATGTTGACGATGAGCCCCGTTATCCGGCCCTGTGCGTCGCGCTGTGCCTCCACCTTTGCGTCGGGGTGCTCGAGACAGTAGATGATGGCGGCGGTCGCCTTGTGCAGCGCCGCGGCTTCCGCCCGCAATTCGTCGCCCGCCTTCTTGAAGTAGTAGCGTGCCGCGAGCCACGTCACAAACGCGCCGAACAGCATTGACGTCAGCGGGTGCCAGAGAACTGCATCCATGGGCATAACGGCTACGAACATTCAGCGCGGCGGCCCGATCGGGCCGGTGAGGAGCGTCGGGGGGAACTCTCGGTCGGCAGCAGCGTAGAGCGCGGCGTTTCGACGCATCGTGGTGTTCATGGCGCTCACCTGTGCCGCCCAATGGGCGCGGTATTGGTCGTCGCGCTGAGGAACAAAAACCTGTTTGCCTGGCGGCATATCCGACGTTGGCACTGCGGCTGCGACAGGCGCCTCGACGACAGCTTGCGGCGGTTCTCGCTGATGCTCGTCAGCAAGCGGCCCTTCAGCGATGGGGCACAGTGCTTCCATAGCGGACTCGCCGTGACAGTCGACCGCATGACTGCCAGCGCCGTGCAAGACTGCTGCGACAGCGGCCGCTACCAACGGGTAAGGATAGGAGCGGCTCATGCGGGTCTTGTTCCGCGAACGGAAGGAGCAAGCCCCTCCAGACGCAGCGTTCCGACCGGAACTTGAATCGCCGTGCCCGACGTGACCTGTGCCACGGGCAGCTGGTTCGGCGGCCATATCACCCCGTCGGCGTGCGTATGCCACAGGTGCGGGAGCGGTTGAGCTCGCGCCACCACCTGGCCCCGCTCGTCGACATGCACCGCCCCGAGAGTACCGGCGAGCAACGCGGTCGATCCGCCGTAAACGATTACCTTCTTCAGCTTGGCCGCGATCGTTCCATTCATCACTTCAAATTCATCGTCCATCGAGAGAGATCCCCCGTTGCGAGCACCAATGGCGCGCGATGGTATCCGAATGAACTCGGTGCCGCATCCCGCGCGCCGGCTCCTCTTCGGCATACAGTATCGAGTGGCTTTGCGTACTGGATGGACTGTCCAGCCGAGGCTAGCGAAACTTTCGCGACCGTGACCGGCCGCAACGTCATCCACGTCGAATGCAGGCACTGCGGTCACCCGCACAACTAGAGGAGCACGCATATCCCGCGCCGTCGGGACCACAAACGAAGGTGCGGCTACGGTGGTCGGCGCTGCGGGAGCCGGCGGGTAGCGGCGCAGCTCGTATGGAGACAGGACGGGATTCCGCGCAACGTGCGCGAGCTATACGGCGGGAAAATCGGCCTGAAGCGCGAAGGCAGACTGAGCTAGCGGGGGCGGAGCCTGCACTGCAGCTCACCGCACTGCTCGCCGTGGGGAATCGTGGTAGCGGGGGGGGATTTGAACCTGCGAATGTCCGCTTGAAGCCAATAGCTTACAAATGAAAAAGGCTCCGGCGGGTCGTGTCGTGGCCTTGAAAGAATCCGCCGACCGATTCGAATCAAGGTGCTCGACACCGGCTTCCCTTCTCAGCGAATAGCCGCAAGTCCCGCACTCTCATCGAGCGCTAGAGTCTTGATGTCGTTCAGCATCACTTGCGGTTGCAGGAAGGCGAGCGAGTAGATTTCGCGCACGATGCCGTGGCGGTCGATGAGGAAGAGCTTGAGCATGTGATCGACCGTGCGCGTTGGTTGGCCGCGCTCGTCGACCACGACACTGACGTCCTGGCCGAAACCATCGAGCACCGGCATCAACTCGGGAACGGAACGCGCCGTCAGAAAGCGCCATTCGAAGCGCGTATCGCTTAGATGACTTCCGTATCGCTCCAGCACGGCGGGTGTGTCATGAGTGGGGTCGAAGCTCACGCTGACAAACCGCACGCGGCGAGCGAGCTCGGGCTCCGCGAGCAGTCGTTCGCGGAGACCCGTGAGCGTCTGGTAGGCAAACGGACACCCCCACGGGTCATGGCAGTACGTATAGAAGAAAGTCAGCAGCGTGATCTTGCCGGTGGTGTGCGACGACAAGCGGCTGGTTCGCGCCGTCGCATCCAGCAGCACTCCGTCCGGGCAGGTCTGAATTCGCTGTAACGTGTAGCTACCGGGCGCGGGCGGAACAAAGTCCGCCTGCGGTGCCGTGGCGCTGCCGGGATCGACGGCGGCTCGCGCAATGGACGCGAGCGCGCAAGCGAGCGCCACCAGACCTGCGTGACTAGTGCGCATCACTTAGCGTGATCGAGCCGACACTCAGCGAGGCCTGACCCGAGGATCTCGCCGTGAACTTCATGTGGTGCGCCCGGCCCAGCTTCTCCTTGGTGAAATCCACTTCGAACGCCGGCGTGAGCGCCTTGCCGTCCCAGTTGAACGCGCGCAGGAATTGCTCGTCGTCGGCACCCTTCTTGTCCCATTTCGCGAGCAGGCTCGACGCAATGTAGACGCGCTTGCCGTCCCAGCTCTGCGAAACCATGTTGACCTGCTTGCCGGTCACCTTCGTGTAGGTTTCCTTAGGAGCCTCCGGATTCGACAAATCGAAGTAATGCGTCGTCCCGTCCATGAAGGTATTGACCCACAGTCCCTTGCCATTCGCGCTGATCGAAATATCGACCGGCAACGGGATCTTGGCCGGATCGCCGATCGTGCCGACTTCCTTCGCCTGCCAGGTGCCCTCGCCGTCCCGCTTGATGAGCCAGAGCTTTGAAGTGAGCGCGGCGGCCGTGATCGCCCAATTGTCCCCTTCGTTGAGCGACCAGCGGATCTCGAGCGGGGCGCCCGGAACGCTGAAGATCTTCGTGGGCTTCATCGCCTTCAGGTCCCACATCACCATCGTGCCGCCGAAGTGCTTCATCGCCTCTGGGTCGCCGACCACCTCGCCGAGATCGCGCATGTAGTTGTTCCAGCCCGCGAAGCTCGACGTGAGCATCGCGTTCTTCGCCGGATTGATGGCGATGTCGTAGCCGTAGCCATCGCCCTTCACGCCGCCCACCGCGCCCACCGGCATGTCGAACTTGGTAATCAATTTCCCCTGGTTGTTGTACTGGGCCATCCCGGTGACACCATCCTTGGTTTTCGCGTTGGACAGATTGCCGATCAGCATGCGTCCCGGCATCGCATAGAACGTGTGCGGCCCGACGTAGCCGGTGGTGGCGGTGAGATCCGAAATGGTTCGAACCAGCTTCGGCTTGGCCGGATCGGAACCCACGTCGAAGACGTAGATCACGCTGCTGTCGAGCCCGCCCGCCCAGAGGTACTTGCGGTCGTCGGTAAAGCCCATGTGGTGGGCCTCGCCTCGCTCGCCCACCGACACGCGGTGGATCACCTTGCCGTAGGTTTTTGATTTGGGGTCGACATCGATGGTAACCAGCTTGTCCGAGCCGTCACCCAGACCCTCGACACCGAGCGTCCACACATGAATGAACTGCTCCTGCCCCTTGATCAGCTTGGACATATAGGGCGAGTTGCAGGTCTCGTCGGCGACCGCTGCGCCGGCGACAATCAGCACCCCACAGAAAACGATGGACCGCATGCTCATGGCCGTTTCCTCCCCGGAAAGAGCTGCATTTTACGCCTTCTCGAGTTCAATATGGCTCAGCGGCTCGCCTAGTCATTATTTCACCGCGACGGCTGGTCACGCATCCGTTGCAGCACTTCGCCGAGCTGCCTGATCTCTTCGCCGTATTGCGCCCAATCACCCTCACGCTGCGCCCGGAGTGCGAGCTCGTAGTGCCGCTGCGCCTGTGTGGCCAGCTCGGCCAGGGCACCTGATGCGGCGGGCTCGACTGGGCGAGCAGGCTGTGCACTTGCGAGGGGTGCTTCGCGAGCGCCGCCAGCCGGAAACAGGCGCGCCAGCGCGGCGTCCAGAGTCTCCTCCATCACGATCCGGTTCTGGTAGGCGACCACGACACGCTTCAGCTCGGGAATTCGGCCGTTGGCGGCGCGCAAGTACATGGGCCGGATGTAGACGAGTGATTCCTCGATCGGTATCACGAGCAACGCGCCCTGGATGACTTCGGAGCCTTGCTGGTTCCAGAGCGTGATCTGCGGTGCAATCACCTGGTCCTGACTGATGCGCGCGGCGATCTGTCGCGGCCCGAAGATCACCGTCTGCTTCGGGAGTTGAAACACCATGAGCTGTCCGTAGTTGTCGCCGTCGCTGCGCGCGACCATCCACGCAGCCAGGTTGTCTTTCTGGCGGGGCGTGTAGGGCAGCATCTGGATGTATTCCGGAGCGCTCTCGCCCGGGAGCTTCATGATGGTGTAGTAAGGCGTCATCGGCGCCGCCCCCGCGCCCTGCTCCAGCGAGGGGATATCCCATTGGTCTTCTCGGTTGTAGAGGGTCGCCGGGTTGGTCATGTGGAACGTCGCAAACATCGCCGCCTGCAATGCGAAGATGCCGGTTGGATAGCGCAATCTCGTGCGCAGGTCTTCGGGCATGTCGCCGAGCGGCCTGAACAGTTCCGGGAAAATTCGCCCGAGCGTCGCGGCAATCGGATCTTTCGTATCCAGCAGGTGGAACAGGACCGTACCGTCATAGGCATCGATCGTGACCTTGATCGCGTTGCGGACGTAGTTGATGCCGCCGGGCGCGGGCGTCGAATAAGGATAGCGGCTGCTGACCGTGTACGCGTCCTGAATCCAGATCAGGCGCCCATTGGAGATGGCCAGGTAGGGATCGCTGTCGTAGACGAGGAATGGCGCAATCCGCTCCACGCGCTCGGAGATACGCCGATACATGAGCACACGGCTTTCGGCGGTGAGATTGGGTGAGAACAGCGTATCCGGGGACGTGAAGCGGATGGCGAACAACAGGCGTCGCAGCAGCGTGCCAACCGACACGCCGCCCTCACCCTGGTACGTCCCGAACACGTTGTCGTCTCCCCGCGGAAAGTCGAATTCCAGGGTCTTGGTCTTCACGAATACATGGTCGTTCGAGAGCTCGCCGAAATAGATCGCGGGCTGCGTCACTTGCAGATCGACCGTGGACTCGAGCGGCAGATCCTTGATGAAAAGTACCGGCAGCCCTTCGCGCGTGACCTCATTCACCGGTCCGAGTGTGAGCCCGTAGCCGTGCGTGAAGGTGAGCCGCTCGTTGATCCAGGTGCCGCTCGGCAGCGCCGCGGAATTCATCTCGCGCGCCGACAACATGATCTGACGGTATTCCCCATCGATGACGTAGCGATCATTGTCGACCGAAACGAAGTCGTAGTAGGTGCGGATCTCCTGGATCTGCCCGAACGTATCGAGCAGCGGCTGATCGTTCCACAACGGGACGTTATCGAACGTGGTGGCGTTGCGTTCAATGTCTGCGAGGGTCAGCGTCGCCTCACCCGAGAGTTCGCGCTCGACGACATTGTCGAGTGCAAAACCTGCGCGCGTGGCAGCAATGGAATGGATGAGGTACGGGATCTCGCGGACCTGCTCGTTCGGCGCCACGACGAACCTCTGAACGACCAATGCGAAAGCGCCGCCTGCGAGTACCACGCCAAGGTAAGAACCGACGGCGCCCAGCAGCGGCCACAAGCGCTCCGTCGTGATCTGGTAAAGCGCCAGCAGGGCGCCGACACAGGCGGCGGCAACGAGTACCCACTGCACCGGGATGCGTGCCGAGACATCGACATACGAAGCTCCGTGCACGATTCCGGACGGACTGATGAGCAGTTCCGGAATGCCGAGCCACGCCCTGAATGCCAGGATCAACAACAGCACGGCAACCAACGCGCTCAAGTGCCTTCGCGCTGCATGGCCGATCAACAGTCCCCTGCCCGGTTCCAACATGAGATTCTGGCCGGCGATGTGCGCACCGGCAACGCCGATGGCGGCCAGCAACACGATCGTGAGGGCCAGGTTCTGAACGGATTGCAGAAACGGCAGTTGAAAGAGATAGAACGACACGTCGTAACCGAGGATCGGGTCGCTCGCGCCGAACGGCACTGCATGACGTGCCATCAGCCAGATGTCCCACTTGCCCGACGCGGACATGGCGATCAGCCCAGCGGCGACCGCCACCCCGAGGTAGAAGAACGGTCGGAGGCGACCCATATCCAGCGCGATCGTCCGTGGACCCTGGGGTCCGAAGACCGTGAATGCACGCTGCTTGAGTGCGCCCTGGGCGACCCGCACGTTCGCGTATAGCACGGCGAAGGCGACCAGAAACACCGCGCCGCCAAGCAAGAATCGCGTGGTCAGCGTGCGCACGAACACCTGCTCATGGCCCACCTCGAGGAACCACAGCCAATCCGTATAGACGGCGGCGAGCGGCGGCACGACGAAGAACAACGCCACAATGCCGACGAGCACGGTGGCGCCGAGGAATTTTTGCCTGGACATTTTGATCTCGCACTCCGGTATCGGCGATCGGCACGACGATCATTGAGGAGACCGCGCCGCTCGAAGCGTGAGCGCAAACAGGTGAAGGAACAGCGGGACCTTCTCCAGTCGCACTGTAGTTGGATATCCGCGTGTCCGCAAAGCCGGGGTCAGTCGAGATTGAGACTGCCCCTATCCGGCGTCGCCGTCCGGCACTCACAACCGAGATATCGCATACTGGCTGGGTCACCTACGGCGGAAGGAGAATGTTGTCATGGCGCAGACGATTCAAGAGCAACTGCATGCAAACGCAGTTGCGCTGATCAGTCTCGTGGTGGCGTTGGGCAGCCTCGGCTACAACACGTGGCGCAACGAGCAGACCGAAGAAAACCGCAGCGTCCGCCTCGCGGCCTTCGAGGTCCTGAAAAATCTCGGCGAGCTGCAGCTCGTCGTGAATTTCGCCTTCTTCGCGAAGGACGAACAGTTCGGCCATCCGATGGCCGGCTGGGGTCGGGTCGCGCTGATTTCCGATCTCTCCCAGGTGCTGCCGGCGCCGGCGCCCCAGCGCGCGGAAAAGCTTCGTCAGGTGTGGCAAGCCAATTGGCAGCAGATCCGGGACGGCGAGGCGAGCGTCGATCGCATCACGGCCGAGATCGACCAGTCGCGGGAGGCGATTCGGGAAATCGTGCGCGAGCTGCGCTGAGGGCGCGAAATCTGGCTCGATGACTCGAATGAACCCATGAACACGTCCGCTTCGACGATTGCCCTCGTTCGTGAGCCGAGCGATGCGCTGATGCGTTGCGAGCTCACACATCTGGATCGCGTCGCGATCCAGGTGCCGCTCGCGCGGACGCAGCATGAACGATACGTGGGGGCGTTGAGCGAGCTCGGGCTGAAGATCGAATGGCTGCCGCCACTCCCGCAGCACCCCGACGCGGTCTTCGTCGAGGACATGGCCGTGATACTCCCCGAGGTCGCCGTGATCACGCGCTCGGGTGCGGAATCACGACGAGGCGAGGCGGCGTCAGTGGCGGAGGCGTTACGTGCTTACCGCCCCTCGCGTTCGATTGATGCGCCGGGCTGCCTCGACGGTGGCGATGTGCTGCTGATTGGCAAGACGCTCTTCGTCGGCTCTTCGGGGCGCACGAATCCGGAGGGTTTCGCAATGCTGGAGAATGCCGTATCGGAGTTTGGTTATCGAGTGCGAGCTGTGCGTGTCGCCGATTGCCTGCATCTGAAGAGCGCGTGCAGCTTCATCCGGCCGGATACGGTCGTTGCGAACCCAAGTAATGTCGCGAAAGATGTATTTGGCGGGCTACGAGTGATCGCAGTTGATCCACGAGAACCCACCGCCGCCAACACCCTTACGGTGGGTGGAATCACGCTGGTGCATGCATCGTGCCCGCGCACAGAAGAGAAGCTGCGCAGAGCGAGCGTCAAGACGCGATCGATCGACGTTTCGGAACTGCAGAAGGCGGAGGCGGGTCTGACCTGCATGAGTCTAGTTGTCGATGCCGTGCGTGATCTGTAAGCGTCGCGTAGCGATCCTCATCGGCGTGCTGCTCGCCGTGTTGGTTGCATCGGTAGTCGTGTCGCGCCACCAGTTCCGGCTCGAGCACCATCGGTGGCTCGTCGAGCGGCCTATGTCGCGGCTCCTCGGATTCACAGTCACGGTCAACGGACCAGTTTACGTGCGTCTTTCGCTGCGACCGTTGCTGACGCTCCATGGCATTCACCTTGCCGATACAGATGTCCACAACGACCCCGAGGCTCTGGTCGCTCGGACGATGCAGGTCCAGATTGAAGCGCTGCCACGTTTCTTTGGTCGCTGGTCGATCCGCAGGCTCAACATGACAGACGTCGAGCTTTGCATCTCGCCGACTCCCAAGTCCTCCTGCAATTGGAATCGCGTTGTCTCGGCTCTCGACGACATCACAGGACTGGGGCGGGTATCGGTGACAAATCTGCACCTGACCTGTCGCGGCGGACTGTGTGGCAAGGAACTCAAGCAAGA